>OJRN01000959.1_pt1 | contig 12825 bp, 8 predicted proteins | sample 1599211 | NCBI WGS metagenome assembly OJRN01 (sample SAMN03922532, study PRJEB24848) | human gut metagenome | isolation source: stool sample | host: Homo sapiens | place: Germany | collected 2010-05
CGGCGGGAAATCGGAAAAACACAACTGTCTTTTTTCGATTTCTCACCGCATTTTCAAATCAACCCACCAATTGAAGCAGACTTCAGGAAATATTTGTTATCTTTGATGTGCAAAAGATCAAAAGAATCAGATATGGACAACTTGATGCGTAAACTTCCTATTGGAATACAAACCTTTGAAGATATACGAAGGAAGAATTATCTTTATGTAGATAAGACTGCATTGGTATGGCGGATGGCTAATTTAGGGAAACCTTACTTCCTGAGCAGACCGCGCCGATTTGGCAAAAGCCTGCTGTTATCTACCTTCGAATCCTATTTTCTAGGTAAAAAAGAACTATTCGAAGGTCTTGCTATCGAACAAATGGAAACAGAATGGACAGAACATCCGGTACTCCATCTTGACCTGAATGCAGAAAAGTATGATAAGCCGGAGAAACTAAATGATATTCTCAGCAATCATCTCACCCAATGGGAACTTCAATATGGAAAAGGTCTTGACGAAAAGACTCCTTCCGCACGTTTCGGAGGCGTCATTCGCAGAGCATGCGAACAGACCGGGCATCAAGTAGTCGTGCTGGTTGATGAATACGATAAGCCACTACTGCAAGCCATCACCAACCTCGAACTGCTTGAAGAATATCGTCAATCGCTGAAAGCTTTTTACGGAGTACTAAAAAGTACGGACCGTTATCTGAGATTTGTATTCCTGACCGGAGTTACAAAGTTCTCACAAGTCAGCGTATTCAGCGATCTGAATCAACTGAATGATATTAGCCTGGACTACTCTTATGCAACACTTTGCGGCATCACCCGTGAGGAACTGATTGCAACATTTAAACCCGAAATAGAAACTTTCGGGCGGAAAAATCATCAGAGTCCGGAAGAAGTAGTAACTGCGATGGAACGCAATTATGACGGTTACCATTTTCACCCGGATGGCGATGGGGTATTCAATCCATTTAGTGTATTGAATGCTTTCAGCAAACTGGAATTGGGAAATTACTGGTTTCAAACAGGTACACCTACTTTCTTGATCGAACTTTTGCAAAAAAGTGACTATGATCTGCGTACTTTGCTTAATGGCATCGAAGCTCCTGTTTCTTCTTTTGCAGAATATAGGGTAGACGCGAATAACCCTATTCCATTGATTTACCAAAGCGGATATTTAACAATTAAGGACTACGACAGAGAATTCCAAAATTATCTGCTTGCCTTTCCTAATGATGAAGTGCGCTATGGATTCATCAATTTTCTTGTGCCGTTCTATACACCAATGAAGAACAATGACCAAGGATTTTACATAGGCAAATTTGTTCAGGATTTACGGACAGGCGACTACGACTCTTTCCTTACCCGCCTTGAAGCTTTCTTTGGAGACATTCCATACGAATTAAATGACCAGACCGAACGGCATTATCAAGTGATCTTCTACTTGGTATTCAAATTAATGGGACAATTTACCGAAGCCGAAGTACGCAGTGCCCGTGGACGTGCCGACGCTGTAGTAAAAACACCGAAATATATCTATGTATTTGAGTTTAAGCTGAATGGAACAGTCGAAGAAGCACTAAAACAAATTGATGAAAAAGGATATTTGATTCCTTATCAGGCAGATCATAGAGAGATTATAAAGATCGGAGTGGAATTTAGTGCAGAAAGCCGGAACTTAAATCGTTGGTTAATAGAGACCATTGAGTAATGAAACCTAAGTGGCGGCAATCTGCACAAGTATTCATTCAGATTTCCGCCACATTTTTTATCAGCCCATCAATAAAAGCAGGCTATTCGGAATTTCCTTTCGAATAGTCCGAAAACTCTCCGGCACGTTCTTTCTTCTCATACGAGACCAACGTTTCCACACTTAGTGCTTTCCCGTTCTTAGGACTTATAACATCTATTACACCCGACAAAGAGCGGAATGTCTGCTCGCAGTTTGCATCTCCATTATAAGTCAACCGGCCCCTGTCAATAGCGCCCAAGACTACAGAAATGTACCGTTTCGGATCTCCCCGATATTCGATAATGGGGGGCGTCATATGTTCTCCTTCCCGAATCAGTTGGATGACAATTCTTTTTTTTGGTCAAGCAGATCCATCAGTTTTTCACTATGCACATCGATTTGCGCGTTTACTTCACGAAGTTCATTTTTCAATGAACAAAACAATTCATCATTCAATGAATTTTCCATAAAACTATTTTTATTGATTATAAAAAAGCCATTCCGGAAAGCACAGCTACTGCCTGCTTCCCGAAATGGTGACTAATACCTCCAAAACACTACGCTGTATTGCTCTCCACGGAACAATACGATATTTAAAATCTAAGGTTAGTTATCTTTCTGTTCCTTCAACCATCTTTCCACTTTTTCTACCATCGGCATTTCATACAGAAATATCCAGTCACTGTTGTTACTTAAAGCAGACAAGTGATGATGGTGGTTCTGGTCGGCAATATACCCCTCCGGACTCTCCATAAAACGAGTTTGCGAATAAGTCTTTTCAAATTCAGCACGCATACTTTTGAAGGAGTTACAAACGTCACCTATCCTTACTAATGCTTGAAGACGTTCTTCATCGTTTTTTGTACTGTCATAAACCTCTAAAATTTCCAACAATTTCACCGGATAGTGAAACAGTTCGTTCGTCTGCTTATAAATATCCAACGTGTAGCGATTGCGTAAAGCTGCCTGTTCAGCTACTTTCAAGCCTTTACAAATCTTCTCATAACGCGCCGATTCAATGCGGACGGTATCCAGTCTTCCCTGATATTTCCGCTTCCATTCTCCCGGTTTCTCCGAATCCGGCAAATCCAGCAACCGGAATGTTTCCGATACTCCCCAAGCAGGATTTCGCGTGCCGGAAACGACTAATGCCTGATCAAAGAAGAAAGCAGCTTTCTCCATTTCCGTCAGAAACTCCATTTGCTGACCGGACAATCCGAACTCCCTCCGGGCGTGCGCCCGGATAAACTCCTCCACAGTCCGCCCGTCCGGATGCCAACTATATTCGCCCTGTGCTATAAGTCCGCGCATCACCGTTTCCCAATGGGCAGAGGCATCATCCCAAGCCGTGGCAAGGATGCCCTTCAACTGATTCTGAGAAACAAGTTTGCAGAAATCTTTAATATATTGTGCCCTGGAGTTGTTTCTGGGCATGAACGGGGTCTCGCCGGTCGCTGCGGCGGTAGCTCCCATTACATTCAGTCCATTCTTATGATACCATTCCAGGAGCATCTGATGGGACAAGACGGTAGGGTCTTCGTAATGCCAACGCATATAGATGCAATTCTTCGGGAACATCTTGATAGCTTCGTCCAGCCGGGAGGTATTCCAGTTCTTACGAATTTCATCATCGGTGAGCGGGCGATGCAACAACCACCAAAGGTCGGCATACTTCAAAGGCATATCATCCCAGAAGATAGGAGTTCTGCCATGTTCCACAGCAAAGTCGCAAACCTTTTTGAGCCAGATCATCTGCAATTCAAAAGCTGTTTTTCCGGTCGCTTTACAACGTTCGTCTATGCCGATAGCCGTTATTTCATCTCCACCAATATGGAGATACTTGCCGTCCGGCATGGCTTCCATCGCATCCCGGTAAAGATCAAACTGTAACTCATAGGTACGCGGGTCGGAAGGACAGAACTCCCAGTCACTATACGGATTTTCCCGCAGTTCCCAATGGCGTTTCAGGATAAAGCCGGCGTGTCCCAATCCTTGTACTAAGGGACTGATTTCAATATTACGCTCCTTGGCATAGCGACTGATAGCCTGCATCTCCTGTTTGCTGATGGCATTGGGGGCGCCCACTTCGGGACGGCGGGTATAGCGCAGCTTGTCTTCCACTTCCCAAATGATGGCATTCACCTTATAGCGGGCCAGTTTATCAATGGTCCGATAGTAGTATTCCGTCCGGTCCAGATGATGCTTCGTATCAAAGTGAACGGCACGGTAAGAGATTTCGGGATAATCCGTCATTCGGAGACATGGAATAGGGATACGAAGGTCACGACTATCCTCCATCAGTTGTTCCAAGGTCTGACAACCGTAGAACAATCCTGCTTGTCCGCGCGATTGGATCGTTACTCCCCGGGAGGTGATCTCCAGCGTATATCCTTCCGGAGATTCGGGTGTGTTCTGTTCCGACAGGGAAAGTGTAATACCTGCTCCTTGTTTTTCAATGCGGGGCAAGGCGTCCAGCAATGTTCCTAAAACGGGGATTTTACTTTCGCCTTTCGATACGATATATGCCAGTTCACTACCTGCTATCCCTTGCCCTTTCAATATCTCTATGTTCTGGGGTAAAGGGAGTATCTGAAAACGTGGGTCCAATCCCTTTGCCTGCGACATGGCGGAGACAAGTATAAACAGCAGTACGAAAGCTATTTTATTCTTTAATTTCTTCATTATCTATTTCTGTTTAATCATTTGCAGATAGTTCTTTCAATGTTCCTTCGGCTATTCCTACCCACTTGGCGGCTTCACGCCCCGAAGCAGAGGTGAAATTGCGGATAGCTGCGTCCAGTTGTCCGTTGTTCAGTATACGTGCCTTTTCATAATCCTGAATGCCTTCCCGCAGCAGTTCCAGACGGATGCTGGAGATGGGAACAGCGGCGGCGGTATTTTCGCTGCGATAAATCATATTGAAGTCACCGGACGCATTACTTCCATCCTGTGCACTGGTAGGGTCAGACTGTGTCCAGTAATCGTATGCCCAGCGCAGATATCCGTCAAATCCTTTTGCCAGCGCATACCACGCCATCCACGACATTTCTGCCGGATTGGTTTGCGCCGTAACGTAGTTGTTCGGGTATTGCTGCGAGCAACTGGTGTAGAAGGTAGAAACGGCATTGTCCGACTGACGCTCGTAGCCTAAAATGGTCGAATAATCATACAGGCTGTTCTCTATCCCGCTGTCGACATTTCCTCCCGACAGTCCTATTTTCCAGTTCGCATCGTTCTCTTTGATTAAAGCTATGATTGACTTCATACCGTCTTCTTTAATCTCATCCATATAAAGCACGGTTTTGTCAAACCAGCCTTTTTCTTGCAGATGTGTCTTGAAAGAAGTCAGGAAAGCAGACCACACTGTGTTGTATTCTTCCGTACCGATGGTGAGTTCCAATGTCCGGTCCGTGCCCGACGCGTCTTTATATCCGACAGACGTCTTCCATCCGGCCAAAGAAAAACAGCTGATCTGTTTATTGATTCCCCATTCCATCATTTTCCCGACATATTTATCAAAATCGGTATAGTCGAATATCCACTCGTCGGAACTGTTTTTCGACCACTTCACCATCGTTTGTCCGCTATTGAAAGCACCGTCCTTGATATACGTGGTGATTACCTTCTGCCCGGCATCTGCCAACAGTTGATAAAACGGCTTCATCATCGCAAAATATTCGTCGGAGAAAGGAACGACATTTTCTCCGTTGTCCCGACACAGAGTTGTCAATTGGAAAGGGAACTGCCATAAATCAAGATGGAAACTCCAATCGGCTACCGCAGGCAACTGATGATCTACGACAAGCAATTCCAGATTAAACTTCTGCTTCACTTCATTGGCTGATTTCACCTGAATGGTTCCGGTATATATGCCCGGTACGGCATCTGCCGGCGTGTTTATGGTCACCCATATCTTAACGGGATCTTGAGTGGTGAGCGTTGTGACGGGTACTTCGGAAAGGGCATCGGCAATCAAGGTAGTGGTGCGGCTCTCATAATTTCCACAATCGAGTGCCTGATCGTCTCCCTTTATATAAGAAGGGAAACGAAGTCGGATATTGGAGGCAGAGATGCTGTTCGCGTCGCTCACCAGATCCGAAACTTCATAAGTGAGGTCGTCATATTTTTTATCTCCTGACCATAACACTATCTGTTTGTGTGTACGGTCGTTCTGCCAAAGGGTGTCTTTCCAAAGGGTGACGATCTTCGCTTCTTCCATCTGAGCTTCGTGTTGCTGACCTTTGGAGTATCTCACAAACTTACTTTCGAACGAACCCCGCAGGGTAGTAACGGCAGGATCTACGGGAACGACAGGTTCTTCCCAGTTGTCGGTTGGCAACCCCTCGGTACAGGCTATTACTCCATAAGCCAGTGAAAACAAAAATATACTGCTTAATAAGAATTTCTTCATAATTGTTGATTTATCTCGTTATAGTATAATCATAAAAAGGTGTACTCAAGTCTAATTCTATCCGGTACGTGCCAGCTTCGTCGATAGTAATATCCGTCCCTGTCTCCGACAGTCTGACAATACCATCGGACGCCCCATACGTTACAGTCGGATCACCGGCAGAGACCGGAATAGTGGTAAATTTCAATTTTCCGGCTGCAAGTTCTGTCGTCAAAGACCACTTGCGGGTGTCAGAATTGTAGACCATTGCTTTCACCGTTCCTGCGGCTGTCCCCGTAACAGCCCATTGTGTCTCCAGTAAAACGATCTGACGGGTAGTGAGGTCAAAATTAACTTTCCAGATGCCGGGAGAAACAATCGAGGCATTACCTCCAGTAGTTGTCCAGTCTCCCCAAGGCCCGTCACACGGATAATAGCCGGTTCCCGGAGAGGGTTTCTCCACCATCGCTAAAGTACCATAAGATTGTCCGCCGCCCAATCCGGCGCTAACATCAAAATAGGCGGACTGGTCGGATTGCACCAAGCCGATGTTGTTCCAGCTCGTATTTGTCAAGTCTATATATCCTTCAAACAGATTATTATAGGTAATGGAAGCAATGGTCTGTGCCGTTTCTGTATTCAGGCCATAGTAATCTCCTTTCTCACCCGACATTACCAAATACATTACCGGAGGAGGATTATAACTCATCTCCAGTAGAAAAGTCTCGGTTTGTACACCCTTCGTCCATTCCAACACAAATTGGTTATTCCTGAAAGTAATCACATCTCCCACACTTATATTGACCGTAGCCGAAGGGTCGGAAATGTCTATCTGTTTCACTATGGCAGTAGTGGAAGGCTGATTGACTGCCACCAACAATGTTTCACTCAACAAGCCATCTTCCTGCAACAGAGGGTAGCCACATAGTCCGTTCCGTTCACTTCCAAGACTAATCCCGAAATAGGCGAAACAAGGGTAGGATTCTCCGGATAAGAATCTTCACTGCAAGAAGCGACTCCTATCGCCAGACACAAAGTGGTTAAAATCAAAGTTATATTTCTTTTCATATCATTCGTTCTTTTCGATTATGTTATTGACATTTAATTGTATCCGGGATTTTGAACAATACCGGTCATGATGGTCATCTGGTCGCTCGGTTTCGGTAGAAGATAATTGTGGTCGTCAATCTTTGCCTCCGGATAATAAGCCTCTAAAGTCTCCTTCAGAATATGACGACGGCACAAATCGAACCAACGATTACATTCAAAAGCCAATTCCCAGTTACGTTCGTCCAATACCGCCTTGTCAAACTGTGCCGGAGTCAGTCCCGATAGTTTAGTCAGTCCTGCCCGTTCGCGGACTTCATTGATAGCATCGTATGCTGCCTTTGAAGGGCTGCCTTCTGCCTGATTAGCGGCTTCCGCGTATATCAGCAACACATCGGCATAGCGTAACATACAGAAAAATCCGTCCGCTTTATTAGCTGTAGCTATCCCTGAATATCCTCCGCTCTTTGGACCCGCATCCCGGTACTTTCCCACATAAGGCTGTGCCACATTGGTATCTTCCCACGAAGCACCGTCTCTCATCCGAGTATAAAAAGTCCCGCTCAAACGGCTGCCATCTCCTACGGGAAAAGTTTCCAGAAAGCGTTTGTCACTGGTCCAATCTGCCCAGCCGTTTTCTCCGTGATCCGTAGGACGCACGGCCTGATGGATATAACTGCCTGTTGCATTGTCCGAACTGGCATAAAGCGCAAAGATAAATTCGGAGTTTATTTTACGGTTGCTCCATAACCACAATTGGGAATATACTTTTTCTAAGGTATAGACCTTTTCACTAATTACTTCATTTGCCTTATCACGTGCCAGCGCATAACAGGAAGTCTCATTCAACGGAAATCCCGCCATTGTCAAATAGACTTTTGCCAGCAACGCTTTTGCCGCCCAACGGCTGGGACGGCTCGGATCATCCTGTGAAAGAGGCAATGTCAACTCTGCATTCTTCAAATCAGAAACTATCTGCTCGTAAATCCGGGCAACACTCGCCTGAGGCTCTTTTGCCGCATTATCCTGATTTTCCTCCGTCAACAAGGGCACTTCGCCAAACCAACGCACCAACTGGAAGTAATTAAAAGCACGCAAGAAATGGGCTTCCCCTCCAATCGGGGACAATTCGTCGGGAGATAATTTCGTGTTCTCACCGATAATCTTTATCAATGTATTGCACGCGCTAATACTTGTGTAATATGAGTTCCATAACTCATCCGTCACTTCGTCCGGATTTCCTACTGTATTAATGTTAACCTGTTCGAATCCTTTCCATCTGATGACGGGGGTATTTACATCTTCGGCACCTGCACTGGCCGCATAGGGCATATCGGTACCATATAAAAGGATTAAGGGGGTATAGGCTCCTGTGATATAACTATTGAAGTCGGTCAGTGTCTGGAAGAACTTATCGACAGTTGGCTGTCCGGTAAGATTCTCTGTCAAATCGGCACAACTCGTACTTAATATTATCGCCAATAATCCGACGCAGCTCTTTTTTATAAGTGTACAATTCATAGTCTGTTATTATTAAATGATCATTAAAACGAAATATCCAACCCTACAAGGAAACTCTTTGACGAGGGATACACACCACGGTCCACGCCTGCCGCATCCGAGTCTGCTCCCATACTTGCTTCCGGATCAAATCCCGAATAATTGGTTATTGTCCATAGATTATTGGCACTGACATAGATACGGGCGGAAGAACATCCTATTTTTGACAATATCTTACGCGGAATGCGGTAGCCTAATGTGATATTTTTCAGGCGCAAATAGTCTCCCTTCTCCACCCAACGGGAAGAATTAACATACTCTGCTCCCGAAAAAGCAGGAATATTTGTCGGATTTTCCGGTGTCCAATGGTCTTTCATAACCGTACTGGTCGGGAATGCATCTGACGAATAAGTCTCACGCCGGATACGATTCTGATTATAAATGTCATTACCGGATACTCCCTGCCAGAAAATATTCAGGTCGAAATCAAAAATCGTAAATGTATTGTTGAATCCGAAACTCAATTTCGGTTGGGCATTACCGATAATACCTATATCATCCTTATCTATTTTTCCGTCGCGGTTGATATCTACATACTTAGCGTCTCCGGGCTTTGCTCCGTAAAGCGCAGCCGTCGAAACTTCTGATTTCTGCCAAACACCGGCAAAGGTATATCCGAGGAATGTGCCCATCGGCTGTCCCACCATCTGGACATAAGAACCCACCAATCCCGGATAATCGGCACCGGTTGTAATAAGCGTATTGGAGAGCCCGTCCAGTTCGAGAATCTTATTTTTATTGATATTCAATGTATAATTTATGTCCCATTTAAAATGTTTGGTAGAGACAGGAATGCCACCCAACATGATATCAAATCCTTTATTGGACACGGAACCGACATTGGTAAGGATGGAACTGACACCCAATACCGAAGGTACTTTCTGCCACATTAACAGGTCTGTGGTTTTCTTGTTATAATATTCGGCTGAGAAACTCAAACGCCCTCCCCACCACCGACTGTCTATACCGATGTTCAACTCACGGGTACGTTCCCATTTCAGATTTTCATTGCCTAAATCTGATATGGCTAAAGTCGGGTTTCCGCTATCGTCCATGCCCGGATAAAACTTTAAATGAGAAGAGTAAGCGGGCACTGCCGCATTGCCTACCGTACCGTAACTCCCGCGAATTTTAAATTCCGGTACCATATCTTTCAGCCTTTTCATAAACTTCTCTTCCATAAGATTCCATCCTAATGAAAATGCTGTAAAATTGTCGTATTTGTTTCCTTCTGCCAACTGGCTGGCTCCGTCATAACGAACCGATCCGGAAAACATGTATTTATTCTTATAACTATAATTCACACGACCCATAAAAGACTGCATCACTGTAGTAGAATACTCCACCCAAGGGGCCTGCAAAATAGAACCGAACTGCACTCCATTATATCCCATTCCCACCGGGATTCCTCTGGAAGAAGCAGATGTGCTCTGATAATTATCCTTCAACACTTCGTATACCCCGGTAGCCTGAACGGTATGATCACCAAAAGCCTTATCAAAAGTCAGAATACTGGTACTTTGCAAAGCAATATAGCGTGATTGGGCTTTACTTCCGTTAATATCTCTAATATCGCCATTATTGACACGCTGATTATCAAAATACCCATTGGTATCGCTATGAGTCTTATATGAAAACAAAGAAGATAATTTGAGGAAATCCCAGAATTTATATTCTCCCATTAAAGAAGCATTAAAAGAAGCAACGGATTTATCGTCCACTATCTCCAAAGCATACCCCACCGGATTGTACAATGAAACCGGTCCTATTCCTCCACCCGGCTGTGTATATCCTCCTTCACTATCGGGGTCATAGATGCGTTTCGTAGGCGACCATTGAAGTGCTGCATTAATAGCCTGTTCATAATCTCCATTGTGCGTCTCGTCATAAGAGGCAAACGTATTCAGCGACAAATTCAAACGGGATGTAGCCTGAACTTTAAAGTTTGCACGAAAAGTATATTGTTTAAAATTGGTATTCTGCACAATGCCATCTTTATTGGTATATCCTCCAGCTATGAAATAAGAAATGCTTTCTTTCGCTCCACTGATACTGATGTTATGTGATTGGGAAACCGCATTCCGAAAAATCTTATCCTGCCAGTCCGTACTGTTTCCTTCCAACGGAATCTCATCCGGACCAAAAGCAGGATTGAGTCCATTCTCCTCCTGAGCCTCATTCATCAGCAGGGCATATTCTTTCGCATTCAATGCAGGCAAGGTTTTCCGCAATTCATCAAATGAAACAAAACCGTTGTAAGACACCTGCGGCTTTCCGGTTTTCCCATTTTTAGTTGTCACCAGAATAACACCGTTCGCACCTTTCGAACCATAGACAGAAAGGGCTGCAGCATCTTTCAATACTTCTATGGATTCTATCTGGTTAGGATTCAAGCTCCCGATATTCCCATCTTGAACACCATCGATTATGATCAAAGGATCATTTCCATAAGTCAGCGAGTTGGCTCCACGGATACGGATCGTTGCCGATCCCGAAGGAGCACCATTGGAATTCTGCACAACAACACCTGCCACACGTCCTTGCAAGGCCTGCGCAGTACTGGCATTAGGAGCTGACAATAGCTCTGCTGACTTTACGGAAGAAACGGAACCGGTGATATCACTTTTCTTTTGTACACCATACCCCACGACAACTACTTCATCCAATACTTTAGTGTCTTCCTTCAGGACAATCCGAAGCAGATTCTTACTATCGGCAGCTCGAAGTTCCACACTCTGATAACCGATATAGGAGACTGAAATCCAGGCATCTTCCGATACCTCATTTATAGCGTAGTTTCCGTCAAGGTCTGTAATTATTCCGGTTGAAGTTCCTTTCACTACCACGCTGGCCCCAATGATCGGTTCGCCCTTATCATCCACGACAGTTCCTTTGATGTTCTTCTTTGTACTGCCGTCATGAGGTTTCTGCGTCTTTTTCAAGATGATTATCATCTTGTTTTGCAACTTATAAGTCAAATCCTTATCCAAGACTTTATTCAGCACCTCATCCAATGATGCATTTTTGAAAGTTGCCGTAATTCTTTTATTCTCGTTCACTTCATCTGTCTTATAGATGACAGATAAACCTGTTTGTTGCTCAACTTCTTTCAATACTGTCTTCAATGTTTCATTCTTGAATGTCTTGTTGATAACCTGGGCGTGCAAAGTCACTGTCGCCAGACAGAATGAAACTAAAAGAAGCAGCCGTAATAAGCTCTTTCGGTTGTTCATAGTTTTTCTCGATTTAATTTAATAATAGTTGTTACGAAATGGAAATTATTCTCTGATATATATATCCTTATCTATACGTTCGATAGTTATCGGGATGATCTCCTGCAAAGCCGTCATCACCTCTCCGATTGTTTCTCTGTTACGCAGAGAAATACGGAATGTCTTGTCTCCTACAGCTTCCGATTCCAGCCGAATATTCACATCATATTGTCGGGATAGTTTTGCAACCAGTTCCTTCAATGTAATGTGATCAAATTCTATACGGTTCTCCGCCCACGCTTTTGATTGTGAAGCGTTTACTTGGGTACGGATGAATTTTCCTGTTTCTACGTTCAATCTCATGGACTCTCCAGGAGACATCCTTATCGGACTGCCTTTATAATTCAGTTCGACCGACCCTTCGAGTAAAGTGGTGGAAATGAAAGGATCATCATCATAGGCGGATACGTCGAACTTCGTTCCTTTCACAACGATGTCATATCCATGTGTCTGCACGATGAAAGTAGCTCCCGCTTTCTTGGTGACTTCAAAATATCCCTCACCGTTCAGTTCGACTCTGCGATTGGCGGTATTGAACTTGTTCGAATACTTCAGTGTGGAGCCTGCATTAAGCCAAACGACTGTACCGTCAGACAGAATGACTTTACTCTTCTCTCCATAGGGAGTTTCGCATACAAAATACGTTTCCGGTTGCAATGAAGAAGAGAGTTGCCATACACCGAGGGTTCCTCCTATAGTCAGAAGTACGATAGCTGCAACAGCAGCCACTTTTCGCCAGACGGAAAATCTCGTTTTCGAAATACCCAGCATCGGGATAATGGCTTCCTGCGTGCGGATTTTGCGTTGTAATGTCTCCCACTCCTTCGTGGTATT
>OJRN01000960.1_pt1 | contig 12804 bp, 10 predicted proteins | sample 1599211 | NCBI WGS metagenome assembly OJRN01 (sample SAMN03922532, study PRJEB24848) | human gut metagenome | isolation source: stool sample | host: Homo sapiens | place: Germany | collected 2010-05
TCGTCGGCAGCGTCAGATGTGTATAAGAGACAGGTATGCCGTAACTAAATTATGTGACATATATTTCAATAATCTGCTCGATGATGCAGTTGGTGCCAGAGAAAATGTTGCTAAAAAGCCTTCTCCTGATGCACTATATATATGTGCCGAAAATAATAATATTAATCTTAACAATGTTATCTATGTCGGAGATTCTGATGTTGATGTAGCGACAGCTAACAATGCTGGCGTTAGAGGCATCGCCGTAACATGGGGCTTTAGAAGCCGAGAACTGCTTATAAAATGTGGCGCAGAAAATTTAGCTGACAACACAGATGAATTATTACAAATATTATTAAAATAAACCATTATGTAAAATTGGGTATTTTATGGTAACAGTTCAGCCTTCCGGCTGAACTAAATAAAAAAGTTATTGTAAAAAACGCTGAATTTTTTTCTTTGTAATTTTTTTTTAAAATTTCACTTGACATATGATAATTATATGTGTATTATATCACTTGTGTTCAGGAGTATTAATTATTAAAGAACATGTTGATATAATATGCGCGAGTGGCTCAGTGGTGGAGCACCTCCTTGCCAAGGAGGGGGTCGCGGGTTCGATCCCCGTCTCGCGCTCTGTTAGATAACAAAAAGGACTTTCCCGGATTGGGAAGTCCTTTTTTGTTATCTAAGAAGTGCAATGCACTTCTTGAACTCATACTGCTTTGCAGTATGGGTTCGATTTCTCAGAGCGCTAAAGCGCTCTTCGGTCGTGCCAATGCAGAGGTCCACCGGACCTCTTGGCACCCGTCTCGCGTATTCTAATATATCAATAATTTTTCCATTGGCAGAATATCCTTTTTTATTATCCAGGAAGTGCGATGCACTTCTTGAAGCTTATAGCAAACAGGAAGGAAGAGCCTTTAACTTTCATTATCAAAGCAATGTATATCATCCACTTGTCTGCTATGATGGAATAACAGGTGATTTAATTAAAATCCAGCTAAGAGACGGAACCAGGTATTCATGCACTGGTGTAGTTGATTTTCTCCAGCCTATTTTGGATGAATATCTGGTTGATGAGTTTGATGATATCACAAGAGAAAACAACGTTGACTATGCTGTAGTTTATGGCGAATTCATGTATCAGACAGCCTCTTGGCCTTACGAAAGACGTGTTGTCTATAAGGTAGAGAAACCTGAGAATCAGATGACTTACATATATACATTTATTGTCACAAATATGGATTCATCCCCAGATTAATATAAGTTTCTGAATTTTGTTAGTGACTAATTAGCAATTATATTATATAATAATTTTCATATGGCTTTGTATATAGTTATTAGATAGGCTATGTATAAATATTGCAGGATTATGTAATAAACAATTTTTATTATAATAATTCAGATGCAGCAATAAAGTACCCAAATGTCGTTTATTATAATATGATAACTATAAATAAGCAATTATATGCTATTGCATTTTAGAAATTTAAAGTGCGAAAGGATTGTATGAATTACAAAATTATGAAACAATTCATATAAATCAGTCAGGAAAATTACATTTTAATTCTGACATCAACAATATAAAACAATAGAAAAGGAACTTATTAACTTATGAAAGAAAGAGAACAATTCGGTTCGAGACTGGGATTTATTCTTGTGTCGGCAGGGTGTGCTATTGGACTTGGCAATGTATGGAAGTTTCCATATATATGCGGTATGTACGGCGGTGCAGCATTTATCGTTATGTACGTCATATTCCTTGCACTTCTTGGTCTGCCTATCCTGATATGTGAATTCTCAGTCGGAAGAGCCAGCCGTAAAGGTATCGGCAAAGCATTTGAAGTACTTGAAAAGAAAGGAACTAACTGGCACAGACTTAAGTGGATGGGAATTATCGGCTCATACATACTTATGATGTTCTACACAATGGTCGGCGGATGGATGTTTTATTATGCTTACCTTGAACTGTCCGGAAAGCTTGCCGGACTTAATGCTGACGGAGTAAAAGAAACATTCAATAATATGCTCGGTAATCCCGGTTCTATGATGTTTTTTGCCATAATCGCCATATTACTTTCATTCGGCGTGTGCGCACTTGGATTACAGAATGGTGTTGAGCGTATAACAAAAGTTGTTATGTCACTTCTGCTTGGATTGATAGTAATACTTGCTATCCACTCATTTGCCCTGCCAAATGCATCCGTAGGTATTAAGTTCTATCTTGTACCTAATGTTGAGCTTGTAAAGCAGTCTGGTATCGGTGAAGCCGTATTTGCCGCTATGACACACGCATTTTTCACGCTGAGTATCGGTATGGGTGCTATGGAAATATTCGGAAGCTACCTTGATAAAAAGCGCTCACTTACAGGAGAAGCGATAAGCATTGTACTGCTTGATACATTTGTAGCTCTTATGGCAGGATTTATCATTATTCCTGCATGCTTTTCATATGGCGTTAATCCTGACAGCGGTCCTTCATTATTATTTATAACTCTGCCAAATGTATTTAACAATATGGCAGGTGGAAGAGTATGGGGATTTTTATTCTTCGTATTTATGTCGTTTGCGGCACTTTCAACTATAATAGCCGTATTTGAAGAAATAATAGCTGTGTGGATGGATATAACTGAGTGCAAGCGCTCAAAGGCTGTAACTATCAACATATTTGCAATAATAATACTTTCAATACCAGCAATTCTTGGTTTCAACGTATTATCGGGTTTTCAGCCAATAGGCGCTGGTTCTACAGTTATGGATCTTGAGGACTTCCTCGTATCTTATAACCTGCTTCCTCTTGGAAGTCTTGTTATGGTGCTGTTCTGTACGAAAAAGAATGGTTGGGGATTTGACAACTTTATCAAAGAAGTCGATACTGGTGAAGGTATAAAGCTGCCTTTATGGGTAAGAAAGTATATGACATACATACTTCCACTTGTAATAACGGTTGTCTACCTAAAAGGATATTATGATATATTTGCAAAACAGCCACTTCCTGTATTAATTGGATGGATGTGCTTTGCAATAGTGCTTGTTATAGTCATATATCTTGTAGCCTTCCTGACTGGAAGAAAGAAGCAGTCGAAGGCATAAATGTGTTTATCTATTAGATGTAATTAATAGAATGATATATTAAAATACATTTAAAATATAATAAACTATAAATGAGTAAATTTAAAATATTGTACAATTATATTCTCACTAGAAAGACGTATTTTACGTAATCTATTGAAACGTATCTCAAGTACAAACAAAAACAACTTATTTTTGCGCATTTTTTCATTTCCTCATTTATAGTTATATAAATAAGGAAATGTCTATTATATTAAAATTCATAATAAATATTAAGTAAATATTATTTAACTCTTGAAATTACTTTTAAAGAATTAAATAAACATATTTTGTAAGGCATACGTGCTATCTAATATTGTAAAATTAATTACTTATGATTTGTTATAACTTTAATAATGACATTTCCTTTTAATATATCAATTCTATTTTCTAAAATATATTTTATATATTTATAAACGTACTTTATTCATTACTTTATTCATTACATTATTCGTTATTTCTAATCGTCCTGTTCACTGATTATTTTCTTAATAATCTGCATATCCTCCTTTGTATCTATATCCAGCAGTTCAACCTTACTATAAGCTGGAACGAGTATAACCTCATCCGGATGGTTGTTTATAACATATCCGCCGCCTTTGTGGGGTGGCAGTTTTTTTAATTCATCTATGTATTTATTCGGAAATATAACCGGCGAAGCCACTGTATCATCATATGAAAGCCTGCAGATCTTATCTTTACAATGCGTAAATATAAAACACATAAGCTGCATACTTGACCTTGTTATAAGTGGCTGGTCTGACTGCATAAACATAACTCCTGCTATATTATCTGCATTGCTGCTTATATGTGATAATCCTACATTTATAACATCATTTCTAAGCTCTTTGTTATGTAATATAACTTTCATATAGTCATAATTACTATAATTATTTGAATAATCGTCAATATACTTATCACCACGCAGACTATTATAATCATTATTACACTTATCATTACCTGAATTATTATAGCAATTATTGCAGTTACAATTATTCAGATTATTATTAAGGTTACTGTAATGGTTATTATATTTATTATTCAAATTATCAGAGCCATCAATATACCTACAATTATACATCCCTGTACTTATCCTATTATATACTACATCCGCCACATCCTGATTATTAGTAACAACATATATGTATTCAACTGGTGAGGCTTTGGTTATGTCAACCGCATTTTCTATAAGGGTCGTATGCTTAAATTGTTCAAGCTTAAATGGCTCAAGCAGCTTATTCGTACCAAAACGTCTTGACTTGCCGGATGCCATAATTATACACGCAATATCAGCAAATGGCTTGTCTATATCTATAATCAGTGCATCATCTCTACTCATAAGTGAATCAAGAAATTCCGTGTGTTTTTTCCTGAGCGTGGCAATAACACAGGAATTATCCTCATCCAGCATATTATTAAAATATTTCTGGTAATCCTCACAGGAGCTTTCAATATAACCAAGCTCATCAACTATCATATAATACCTGTCAGGCAAAGTGAAATCTGCCTGTCTCACTGCATTTATATAATTATTAACCGCTGGTATTGCAACATTATAGAAGCCTTCTTTAACTATTGTCATTCTTTCCTTTGACTTATCACTATGAGGATTAATCATTCCTATTATATTTATATTGTCACCGGAATTTATAGAAAAATCACTTTTATAACTATCTTTGCAATTATTCTGTAGCATATTAAGCCTGTCTGAATTAATTACGACATAATTATCATCCTGCTTAGCACTTATTAATCTGTCATATATGATATTATGACTATGCATGTCATTGCACGTAACATTATAATCTTTCAGACTTTCTGATAATTCTGACTTATTTGATTCACTTGTATCATCATATTCATTCAAACCGTCACTTATAATATTAACCAACGCATTAATAAGCGTAGTCTTTCCACTTCCCAGATCTCCTGTTATTAATAAATGTTTTTTACCAGACCATTTAAAATATGAATATAATGCCTTTGCATCCACATACTTATCCATAACGCCTCCTATATTTTTGGATATATGCAATAATGCTTTCTGTTATCCGTACTTTCATATACTCCCACGCATACATTATCATATACTTTTGCAAATGCTTCATTAAGTCTTGAAACATCTGTATCCTTTACATATATATCATCCACGATACTGCCGGACTTCATAAAAAGAAGCCTGTCACAGTACATAAGTGCAAGCTCCGGACTGTGAATACTCATAAGAACACATTTATTGGTATCTGCCTGTTCTCTTATCGTTCTTAGCATCTCATAACGGTTAGTAATATCTAGCGCGCTTTCCGGCTCATCAAGTATCATAACAGGAGAATTCTGGATAACCGAACGGGCGAGTATACACATCTGCTTCTGGCCAGCACTAAGTGAAAGAAAATCATCCTCCGCCCTGTCCTTAAGTCCGACATATTCAAGCGCTTTAAGAACATTACAGCGCATACTGCTGTCTGGAACTGCCAGAGGATTAAGCATATGATTATATCCCATAAGACACACATCCATAACAGATATGCTTGAAGATATACCTGAATGTTGGGCAATATATGTCATATACATAGCTCTTTTCTTTTGAGTAAGCTTTTCTGTTATAACCTGTGCAAATGTGGCTGTATTCTCTGGTGTAGTTTTATCAGATGAAAACCTTAACACACACTTTCCCTTATGTGAAATAAGGTTCATAACAGCCTTTATAAGTGTCGACTTGCCACAGCCATTATTGCCGATGAGTGCTGTGAATTCACTGGAATAGAGTGTAATATTGAGATTATTTATTATATTTTTTCTGCCATATGATACGGATAAGCCGCTGATGTCAAGGCTGTCTGGATAGCATATTCTGTTATTTTGCTTAAGAATATTATATTCATTTCTGGCAGCAGTCAAATCAGTAGAATTATCTGCAATCCCTGTATTGTCAATTTCTAAATTCTTTTGTATTTTACAACGATTATCAATAAATTTCTTATTATTAATATTGTCTATATACATAGCTATATTTTTTCCTGTCTTAAATATTGTATTTACACACAACTATACTTTCTTTGAATTATAAACCTTGTTCATACAAATAGCTATATTCTTATTATAAGCTTCTGAAAGGTTGAAATATTTTCTATTAAAACGCCATTTTTATATCTCATTTCCACATAAATTTTTTTATAATAAATATAATCTATACGCACACAACCTCACCCATTCCCCTGCCTGTTCCTTAAAAGTAGTATTATAAGAAGTGGTGCGCCCAGTAACGATGTAAAAATACTTACCGGCAGCTCCGATGATGTAACTGAACGTGCCAGTATATCAGCCAGTGTCAATAAAAGACTTCCCGATATTCCACTTAACATAAGAAGACTTATATTGTGGTTCTTAATAAGGCGGCCTGCTATATGTGGTGCAAGAAGTCCTATAAAGCTTATAAGACCTGTCGTACATATAATAACTGACACTATCAGGGTTGCTATGACAAGAACAATGAGCCTTAACAGGACTATATGTACTCCGAGTGAAGCTGCCTCATCCTCATCAAGTGAAAGCATAAGAAGCTGCCTATATAAAAGTATTATAAGTATAGTTCCAATAAATGTTACTATGCAGGGGATGAGAAGGTCGTCAACCGAAGCTGAATTCAGACTCCCCATAATCCAGTACTCGATAGATGCAAGCTGCTTTTCCGGGTCTGCTGCCAGCTTTATGAACATAAGGATAGTCTGTGCAAGAGAATGAATGGCTATCCCTGAAAGCACAATCGTATAGCTGTTTTTTCCGGGTACAAGATATGCTATAAGCAATGTAACCATAAGAGTAAGCATAGCTGCTGCAAATGCTACAGCCGAAACAACAGAAGAAACAGACGATATAAACACAATCGCCATAGCAGCACCAGCACTTGCGCCAGAAGATACTCCGACAATATCAGGCGATGCAAGCGGATTTTTAAATACAAGCTGATATACATAACCAGCTATTCCAAGTCCAAAACCACCGGCAACTCCCATAACTGCTCTCGGAATTCTGAGCCTCACAAGCACTTTAATCTGCATAGTATCACCTGATAATATTCCCTTTAATGTAAGCGGATACTTTCCAGTCCGCAGTGATATAACAAATGCAGCTATAACCATAATGATAAGTACAAGCATAACTGCTGCCTTATTTAATTGTCTTTTACCATTATTAAATATGTAATTGTTCAATGACACATTTCCCTTCTATATTCTGGATAAAAATATTTTCTTCCCTAATCCATAGCTAAAATTGTAAAAAAACGACCATAAAAATGCAAGCATTTTTACAGCCGTTTCTATCTAAAATAAATTATTTTTGTTTGTATCTAAGATACATTTAAGTAAATAACTCAAATTCATTTACCCAATTTATAGCAGATAAATAGAGCCATGTCTACTTAACCTCTGGAGTAAATCCATAGAATGTCTTATAGAACTCTGTTACACATTCCTTATAATAGTCTGTGCTAATCTTATCCGGATGTAATATAGAAGCAATATATACACTTCCAAGGAAGCTTGCTGGAACTGGCGAATCCCATGCTTCTATATCTGAAGGGAGCTTGTATACATGCTTTTCCTTAACTGCTGTGCAGTCCGCAAGATTAGCATCATTGTATACATCATCAACAGTGTAAGTAGCATCTGCTGCAAGTATGATATAATCAGGATTCCATGAAAGAACCTGCTCATATGATACCTCTGCCCAGTAAGTATCTGTAAGTTCACTTGCTACATTTACACCACCAGCGTTCGTAAGAAGAGTATCCTGATACATAGCCTTACCTGCTGTTGAAAGAAATGCGCTGTTACCTGCAAGATATACCTTAGGTGTATCTGTTCCTGAAACATTAGTCTTAACATTATCAAGAATAGACTCAATAGTAGCATTGAGTGTCTTTGCCTTACCCGGTTCGTTTACTGCCTGTCCTACCATTGTTATACATTCACTGAGTAACTGCTGGTTTTCTGGATTAACTGCTAATACTGTAAGTCCAAGCTGCTCTAACTCAGGAATGACACTCTTTAACTTTGCTGGAATGATAACAAGGTCAGGGCCGGCTGCCACGCATGCCTCTGTATTAAATGCCTTTGCTGTTCCCATATTAGGAAGTGACACTAAAGAAGATGATACAAGATTATAGATAGGTCTTGTATTCGCCTTTGCTTCAATACCAACAAGCTTATCCTTAAGTCCAAGACCAAGTAAAAGACTTGTTGAAATATAATATGAAGAAGCGATTTTTTCAGGTTCCTTCTCAATAGTTACTGTTCTTCCAAGCTGGTCTGTAACAGTTACCGGATAACTGACCTTAGAAGTATCTGTTTCCTGCATAACAGAAAATGGGGATGTAGTTGTCTGTTGTGTCTGATTACTGGCTTCATTACTGTTTCCACAGGCAAGTAATGAAGCTGTCATAATAAGAGTAAGTAACACAGCTAACAGTCTTTTTGCTTTTTTCATTATTTTTCTCCTCTTTAATCTATTTTTCATCCGAATTTTATCAGATAAAGAATAAATTTACAAGGCAAAATTAATATGTTAGAATAAATAATCAAATAAAATAATTATGTAAACAGAGGTAAATATGCTTAATATCCAGAATTATGTTAAAGTAAAAAGCCTTGATGAAGCTTATGAGCTTAACCAGAAAAAGGCAAACCGCATAATAGGCGGCATGATGTGGATGCGTATGGGTGATAACCGCATAAACACAGCTATTGACTTATCTGACCTTTCACTCAATGAGATTGAGGAAACAGATAAAGAATTCAAAATAGGATGCATGACAACATTAAGACAGCTTGAAACTAATGAGCATTTTAATGAATATACATCAAATGCTGCCAGAACTGCCTTAAAACATATCGTAGGAGTGCAGTTCCGTAACCTTGCCACTGTAGGCGGGAGTATATATGGAAGATATGGATTTTCGGATGTTCTTACATTATTATTAGGTCTTGAATCGTATGTTGAACTTTATAAAGGTGGTATTATTCCTTTAAAAGAATATGCCAATATGAAGTATGACAGAGATATTCTTGTGAGAATTATAGTCAAAAAAAGACCTGTAAATATGTATTATGAGGCAGTCCGTATAACAGAAACTGACCTTCCTGTTCTTACCTGCTGCGGTGTACATTATAAGGATACTGATACTTACGAGGTTGCCATAGGCGCACGCCCTGCAAGAGCAGTTCTTGTAAGCAGTTGTCTTAATGATAGTGATTGCACATTGTCAGGAGAACTTTCGAATGACCATATAAACAAGTATGCTGATATGGCAGCAGACCACATAGAAACAGAGAGTAATATGCGTGGCAGTAAGGAATACAGAAGTCACCTTGTAAATGTACTTACAAAGCGTACACTTTCCAATATATAAATACTTATACAGAAAATATATAAATAATTATACGGAGAATATATGTTAGTTAATATTAATCTTAATGGAAAAACAATAAAAGAAGATATTAATCCCGGCGTCTCCCTTTATAGCTGGGTAAGAGAGCATAAGTGTTACAGTGTAAAATGTGGCTGTGAAACTTCTAATTGCGGCTTATGCACTGTATTCTTAAATGACACACCTGTTCTATCCTGTTCAGTTCTTGCAGCAAGGGCAGATGGATGTCATGTAACAACACTTGAGGGCTTACAGGATGAAGCTTCTGAGTTTGTAACATTTATAGCTGACCAGGGAGCAGAGCAGTGCGGCTTCTGTAATCCGGGCTTTGTTATGAATACTATTGCACTTCTCAGACAAAATCCATATCCTGATGAGGATGAGGTAAAGGAGTTCCTTTCTGGTAACCTGTGCAGATGTTCAGGCTATGAGGGACAGCTTCGTGGAATTATGAACTTTGTAAACTATAAAAAGCAGAAGGAGAGTGATAACAATGAAGTCTGTGAATAAATGTATCCGAAAGAAGGACTCTATGGAGCTTCTTCTTGGAAAGCCTGTATATACTGACGATTTAACACCTAAAGACTGCCTTGTAGTCAAGCTTTTACGCTCACCTTATGCCAATGCAATAATCAAAGACATTAACACAGCTATTGCCATGAAGGTACCTGGCATAGAAGCTATATACACTTATAAAGATATTGATCAGCACCAGAAGCGTTTTACATGCGCAGGTCAGACTTATCCTGAACCTAGTCCATATGACAGACTTATACTTGACCAGCATGTAAGATTTATAGGCGACCCGGTTGCCATAGTTGCAGGTGAGACAGAGAACTGTGTTGACAAAGCTATAAAGCTTATTAAAGCTGAATATGAGGTACTTGAACCTGTTCTTGACTTTACAACTGCTCTTGATAATCCAATACTTGTACATCCTGAAGACAACTGGGAGGCTCTGTGTCCTGTAGGTGCTGATAATAAAAGAAATCTATGTGCTCATGATGAATCTTCTAATGGTGATGTCGACAAGGTGCTGGATGACTGCGATATCATAATCGACAGAACATATCACACTAAAGCATGCCAGCAGAGTATGATGGAAACTTTCCGTACATACTGTACGATAGACACATATGGAAGACTTAATGTTATAAGTTCAACACAGATAGTCTTTCATTGTAGAAGAATAATATCACATGCACTTGGTATATCACCTTCACTTATCCGTGTGACAAAGCCAAGAATAGGCGGCGGTTTTGGTGCCAAGCAGACATCTGTAAGTGAGATATATCCTGCATTTGTAACATGGATGACTAAGAAACCGTCCAAGATCATATTTTCAAGATATGAGTCGCTAACTGCTTCATCACCAAGACATGAAATGCAGATGCATGTAAGACTGGGAGCTACAAAAGATGGCATAGTAAAGGCTATTGACCTTCATACACTTTCCAATACGGGTGCATATGGTGAACATGGTCCAACAACTGTCGGACTTTCAGGTCATAAGTCCATACCTCTTTATGGAAAGGCAGAGGCTTTCAGATTTACAAGCGATGTTGTTTACACTAATATAATGTCAGCAGGTGCATACAGAGGATATGGCGCAACACAGGGACTTTTCGCTGTTGAATCGGCAGTCAACGAACTTGCTGATATGCTGCATATGGACCCATTTGATATACGCTTTAAAAATATCGTAAAAGAGGGCGATGTCATGCCAGCCTACTATAATCAGGTCAATACGAGCTGTGCCCTTGACAGATGCTTAACCCGTGTTAAGGAAATGATTAAGTGGGATGAAAAGTATCCTGTAAGAATGATATCTGATACAAAGGCAAGATATGTTGGTATGGGTATGGCTATGCAGGGTTCTGGTATCTCCGGTGTCGATGTCGGAAGTGCCACTCTTAAGCTTAATGATGAAGGGTTCTTTACTATGAATATTGGTGCTGCTGATATGGGAACGGGATGCGATACTATTCTTTCACAGATAGCGGCAGAAATCCTTGAATGTGATACTGATGATATTACAGTATTTGGTGCTGATACGGATATATCTCCTTACGATTCTGGTTCATATGCATCAAGTACAACTTACGTTACAGGTAAAGCTGTTGAAAAATGTGCCCTTGAATTAAAGTCAAGAATAGAAAAGCTAGGTGCAAAGCTTCTTAAATGTGATGTCGATGATGTAACTTACGAAAATAAGCTTGTAAGATGTGACTCGACAGGTGATACAGTGAGCCTTGCTGACATATCAACTGCATCTATGTGTGGCAACGATATATCTCTTTCAGTTACATACACACACTCTTCACCTATATCGCCACCACCTTATATGGTCGGGGCAGCAGAAGTGGAGGTTGACCTTCTTACAGGTGAAAGCAAGGTTATAGAGTATGATGCATGTGTGGACTGTGGTACTCCAGTTAATCCTAATCTTGCAAGAGTACAGGCAGAGGGCGGTATACTTCAGGGTATAGGCATGACTATGTCTGAGAATATTACTTATAGTGATAAAGGAAAGCTGTATGAGAATTCATTCTTACAGTATAAGATTCCTTCACGTATGGATATAGGTCATATCAATGTGGACTTTGAAAGCAGCTATGAGGCAGCAGGTCCATTTGGTGCCAAGTCAGTCGGTGAGGTTGTTATCAATACACCTCTTCCAGCCATAACAGATGCCTTAAGCCACGCAGCAGAAAAAAGATTTTATACACTGCCTATAACACCTGAACAGATTGCTATGGCACGTATTGAAAAATAAACTATAATCTAGTAGAATAATGTCATTAATTTATATATTAAAAAGGAATACGGTTATGAAATTATTAGAAGAAAGAATTAGAAAAGACGGAATAATAAGAGAGGGTAATGTTCTTAAGGTTGACAGCTTTATTAACCACCAGATGGATATAAAGCTTTTTGAGGAAATGGCAAAAGAATGGAAGAGATTATTTGCTGACAAGAATATTAATAAAATTCTTACAATCGAAGCAAGTGGTATCGGTATTGCTGCTATCGTTGCAAGAGAATTTGATGTACCTGTTGTATTTGCAAAGAAGTCAAAGAGTATCAACCTTGACGACAATAACTTCAGCACTAAAATCCAGTCATTCACACATGGTAAAGTATATGATGTAATCGTTTCAAAGAAGTTCTTATCTCCAGAAGACCACATCCTTGTTATCGATGATTTTCTTGCCAATGGATGCGCTCTCTTAGGACTTACTGATCTCGTTGAAAGTGCTGGTGCAACAGTTGAGGGTATC
>OJRN01000966.1_pt1 | contig 12754 bp, 9 predicted proteins | sample 1599211 | NCBI WGS metagenome assembly OJRN01 (sample SAMN03922532, study PRJEB24848) | human gut metagenome | isolation source: stool sample | host: Homo sapiens | place: Germany | collected 2010-05
TCTATTGGGTGATGTCGGACAGCGAGTTCACGCTGGACATCAACAATCCCGAAGAACCGAAAATACTCTGTGTGGGCAACAATCCCGACCGTCAGAATATCTACGGGGCCGCTCTCGGTCTGTATAACTCCCGTATCGTGAAACTCATCAACAAGAAAGGGATGCTGAAGTCGTCGGTCATCATCGACGAGCTGCCCACGATTTATTTCAAGGGGTTGGACAACCTTATCGCCACCGCGCGAAGCAACAAGGTTGCCGTGTGTCTGGGCTTTCAGGATTTCAGCCAGTTGGTGCGCGACTACGGTGATAAAGAAGCGAAGGTCGTGATGAACACCGTCGGCAATATCTTTTCCGGTCAGGTGGTGGGTGAAACCGCCAAGACGCTTTCCGAACGCTTCGGTAAGGTGTTGCAGAAACGGCAGTCCATTTCCATCAACCGGCAGGATGTTTCCACCTCCATCAACACGCAGATGGATTCACTCATCCCGCCGAGCAAGATTTCCGGCTTGACGCAGGGTATGTTTGTCGGTTCGGTATCCGACAACTTCAACGAGCGTATCGAGCAGAAGATTTTCCATTGCGAGATTGTCGTGGATGCCGAGAAGGTGAGGCGCGAGGAGAAAGCCTACAAGAAAATCCCCGTCATTACCGACTTTACGGACGGGGACGGCAACGACCGCATGAAGGAAACGGTTCAGGCGAATTACAGGCGCATCAAGGAGGAAGTGAAGCAGATTGTTCAAGAGGAACTGGAACGTATCGCAAATGATGAAAACTTGAAACACCTGTTGCAGCAGAAATAACAGATTCCTTTATATATGAAAAAGGGGATGTGTCAAAACACCCAAAATATGAAAATTACCCCTGTCACAGATATCTGTAGCAAGGGTAATTTTGTTAAAAAGAGAGTTTTGACGCCCTCTTTTTATTCTCAGATTTGAGATGCTTGTTGATGGTGGTAATGGCAAGCGTCAGCAAATAATTTTTCAGCTCTGTATCGTCTTTAAGCAGTATGCTGTATTCTTCGGCAAACATTCTCAACAGTCTGGTTCTGAGTTTCGACATTTCTTCACCGAAAGGTATCTGTCGGTTTTCTTGCCAATACTCAATCACTACGGAAGATACCAGCCACTTGAACTCGGATTTCATCTCTTTGCCGAGTTTCTTGAAGCGGATTTGTTCGCTAATTGGCGGCTCGTTGTATGGCATTATGTCTGCCGGGTCATAAACGGATATACTGCCGATACCATAATCCATGATTATCGGTAAATCAGTTTTTACATCATTCTTATGTTTCTTCTTTTTAGCCATACCCGTTATTGTTGCAGGAAACCTTTACCTTTATCAGTAAGATAGTATTTCTGTTGCGGACTCTTGGAGCCTATGGGATAAAGTGAAAGAACCAAACCGGAATTTATTGCCGGATGGATATAGTTCTTTAAGAAATTCCTTTTATCTTTCATTCCCGTTTTCTCCATGATTTCTTTAGCAGAGAGAGTGTTGTTCCCAATAGCAGACAACAGTTTTCCTAACTGTGGGGTTACTGTGGGGTTACTATAGGGGTGCTGTGGGGTTGCTGTGGGGTCTTGTCCTACTGTAGTTCTTGTATAATGAAACACAATCCATACAGCATTGCCGTCGGTATGAAACTCCGGATCCGGAATACCGACACGGCGACATTCGTTTACCATAAGGGCTATGCCACGTCCCCAACTCTCCAATACTGCACTTTTGTACAGCACATTGGCTACTATCAGATTTTGTGGTTCGGAATTGTGGCCACCCAACAGTTTCTCAATGGTAATATCAGGCGGAAATGTTCCGCTGTTTTCAATCTCCACGCGGTCATCATAGATAGCAATCCCGACTGAACTGCCGGGGCGATGGTAAACACGATGTGCAAAAGCATTTATGCAACATTCTCTCAATGCCTTATATGGCACATTCAGTTCCTCTTCTCTGTACAAACCTTCAATTTTACCGGAAAGGGACAAATGCTTGAAGAAAAATGCCATTGCAGCATCCAGCAAGTTGAATATATTGCCTGTCACACGCTGATTATCTAAAAATTCATCTTTTGTCGTTCCTTTGAACCGGGCTAAACGGAGCAGACATTGGGGATAATGGTAGAAGTTTCGTCCGAATAGGACAACGGAAGCATTGTTCAGCTTTCCATCATTCAACAAGTCAAATTTTTCAAGGATGGTTCGGACATCCTCCTGCATAGAACCTTCCGGCAAACGTCCGCCTCTGATTCCTCCACGTACTGCGCCCAAGATTGCCGTTTCGTCAAGGTCGGATATTTTCAAGCCGGGATTTTGCATGGAATCCCAAGCATAGGTTCCGCCTCGCTGCATAACCAACAGGTTGTATATACCCTGCGGCATGGCAGATGTAACGCTCTCTATCCGTTGATAAGCCCTCCCCTTATAGGTGAACGGGCGCATATATCGTTGTTCTTCCGCTGATAAAGCTATAACACTTTTGTTCGTTCCCGGAATGTCTGTATAGGATATATCAATGGTCGCAAACGGCTCGATTCGTCTGATGGTTTCAGCAATATCGCGCTTCGTCTTGTCGCTCACTTCCTGACCGATAATCTTTCCCTTGTCGGTTACACCGAACAGCACTGTGCCGCCCGTACCGTTCAGGAAGGCACAAAGAGTTTCCATTCCACGCTCCAACTGCCCGGTAGTTTCTTTGAACTCAACTGTCCCGCCTTCGGCTCCGGCAATCAGTCCGTTCAATATTTCGAGGTTATCTATTTTCATCCGTCATTGATTAATACTTGCAAAGTTAATGATTTTAATCGGCTTTCCGGCAGATAATAGAGTGATTGTAAATGAAGAAGGATAAGAAACCGTATAATCCGGCCGCTTATCCTTTGTTTGGCATTCGTTTATCTCCTCATCCGCTCCAATTCATCGTCATGTCGCATCTTCGCGTTCAGTTTGTCCTGCATCTTTTCAAGGAAGTAGGTGCGACTGTCGCTTTTCCTGCGTTTGATGTCCGTATAGAAGCGGTAGCAGTCTTTGGACTCCACACCGAAAAAGGAATAGAGGACAGGGGCAAGCTCTTTCAGCGAAGCCTTGCCGCCATTGATGCAGCCGGTGGCGTAGAGGGCATAGATTAGCTCTACCAACTCGACGGCATTACCGGTCCATTGCAGGGCTGGGACTGTGGCTTTGGTTTCGGATGTGGATGTTAGTGGTGGCACGGAGGTAATTGCAGAAGCGGATACTATCTTCTGCATCTTTCGGATGAATGATAACGCCTTGCGGATATACACAGTGACGACATTCTCCTCCGATGCCGACAAGTTCTGCGGATGGTGCTGTAATTCGATTTCGGCAAAAGCCAACGCCACAATAATATGCTTGGCATCATTGCCGCCGTAGCACAGGTTTATTACTTCCTGCACGAATCCGCCGTATGCCGTTTCCGTGCTACCGTTGTCTTTTCCGTTTATCATGGCGAAAAACTGTGTTTCCGCCAGTATGAGATGGTTCATTATCTTTTCTGTTTTGAGGGTTTACACTTGTTTATCAGTGTGCGCACACTGATATATGGTGCAAATCATAGCCCTAAACACGAGAAAAGATTGTGAGAAAATTGTACTACATTGTTTTTCAGAAAGATAAAATTCAAAAATAATTTTATCCTTGATTGCATCCCTTGTGAAATGTGTTCAGATTCTGAACATGTGTTCACTTTCTGAGCACGGAAATCCCGCCAAGATGTTCATAATCTGAACATTTTATGCCCGTGGCTCTTTATGATAGGTAAGCCGGATTACTCCGTCCCTATAAGTTTTGTTCTCCATAAGCCGCCAGTCATTCATAGGTAGTGCTGACTTGAAAAAATGCGCTCCGTTTCCGTCGATGGTTGGAACAACGTATAGTATGATTTCATCTATCACGTTCATCCGTAACAGTCCGTTGGCATATTCGGTATTCCCGGCAGTTACTTCCAACAAATGGCAAATGCTTCCACCTTCCTCCCTCCATTCTTGAAGCACGGATACCGAATAGTCGGATGTCAGCTTATACAGGGCATTGGCACGTATTTCATCCATACCGTAATCTTCGGTTTGAAGCAACCGCTTCCGGGGATGCAGTTTCATCGGACAGCCATCTATTGAGATAACGGCAAGTAATTGTATTTTCGCCATAACGTATTTTCTTTCCTTTTTGGCGAGGCAAAAAAGTAGCGTGCAATTCACACTACTTTCAAGCGATGGCTCTGGTAAAGCCTTTACGGAGAGTACGTGAATGCACGCTATGCGTAAGCATAGCATAAGCATCACGCAATCGTCTCCGTAGTTTCAATTTACCAGATTTTCGCTCGAAACGCCTTGCGGTCTTATGTCTATATCATCGGCGAAAAGTTACCCGATCGCCTGCTATTTTCTGAAATACAATTGCAAAGTTAATCAATTATTGCCATTTACAGCCATACTCCGGTCAGTTTTCTTCATTCAATCCATACTCTACCAATTTATTATACAGCGTTGTCCTGCCGATACCCAGTATCTTTGCAGCCATTTTCTTGTTACCGGCTGCTTGTTTCAAAGCACGCAGGATACGTCCTCTTTCTTCATCCCCGCTCTTCAATGTAAAACAAGCGGAAGTAGCGGACGGTTCATTGTCAAGTTCCAAATCGGCTTCGGTTATCATATCGCCTTCTGATTGCAGGACTGCCGTCTGTATCTTCTGTTTCAACTCGCGCACGTTGCCCGGCCACGCATGGGCGAGCAGGGCATTACGGGCAGATGCGGCAAACCCTTTTACTTCACGTTCCAACTCACGGTTTGCCATTTCACGGAAGAACTCGGCCAATGGCATGATGTCTTCCGGGCAGTCGCGCAAGGGCGGCATGGTTATCACATACTCCTGCAAGCGATAGAGCAAATCCTGCCGGAACCGCTTTTCCGTTACGGCTTTCTGCAAATCCTCGTTGGTTGCAGCCACTATCCTCACGTTGGCTGTTTTGTCCTCCTTTGCACCGACGGGACGGTAACGGCGTTCCTGTATGGCGCGGAGCAGCATCTGTTGCATCTCCATTGTTAGGTTGCCCACTTCGTCAAGGAACAGCGTGCCGCCATCCGCTTCCAGAAAATACCCCGTCTTGTTTGCTTCGGCACCCGTAAACGCACCCTTGACGTGTCCGAAGAAGGCGGATTGTATCAATGACGGGGACAAGGCTCCGCAGTCCACTGCCACAAAAGGTTTATCGGCAAGTTTGCTTTGTTGGTGTATATGTTGTGCGATATGTTCCTTGCCCGTACCGTTCTCGCCCAGTATCAGCACGCTCATCCGGGTGGTGGCTACAAGGCGCACACGTTTCTTGATTTTCTGATAGGCTTCGCCCTGCCGGACGAATATCGGAATGTTCCATTGTAGTCGCTTTTCATGTTCTTTTTGCAGGGTGCGGATAAGCGGTATCAGTTTATCCTCCAACAACTGTTTCTGTATGTAATCCTTTGAGCCGAGCTTCATACTTTCCACTGCCGTATGCACCTCCCCGTAATTGGTCATAACGATAAACACCTGCTGTTTGTCGTTGGCACGCATCCACCGTAACAACTCTATGCTTTCACCGTCGGGGAGGCGTAGGTCGGCAACGACAATATCATCCACCTCTGACTTTGCCAATAGTTTCTTGGCAGTGGCAAGATTATATGCCGACATAGTATCGAAGCTGTCTTTCTTCAGCAGGTTGCAGACATAATCGTTATAGACGGGGTTGTCCTCAATCACAAATACTTTCATCCGACAACCTCCTTTCCTTTTGCGCAAGTTCTATGATAACTGTTCCCATACGAAGCATGGCATCCACGCATTTCCGCAATTCCATTTCGGAACATTCAGATTCTTGATGCAGCAGTTCATACAGGTTCCACAAGGGTTTGTCAGCACGGATAACAGCCCATGAACTTCGCTGACGGTGTATCCATTCGTCCAACGCCTTGCGGTCATTCCTCTCCATGATTTCCCGGACAGCCTGCATATCCTTTTCTGTTTCGGTTATCAAACGGTCGAGCATCGCCCGTTTGTCACCATATGCAAGCAGAGAGGACAAGTCGGGAAGTTCATCCTTGTCCGTACTTGTCAAAAGGCATTTGTCTGATACAGCAACCAGTTCGGAAATGGAAAATGGCTTGAACAGGCAGGCGGTAAATCCATTTTCCAACAGCTCCTCTTCGCTGCAACTGCCGGAGGCGGTCGCCACGACAATGGGAATCTCTTTCGAGTTGCTGACACTTGACGAGCGTAACAACTCCAACACCTCATAGCCGTTAATCTCCGGCATCTTCATATCGGTTATCATGAGGTCGTATGTGTGCTGCCGCATGGCTTCCATTGCATCGCCAATAGTGGTGAACGTGTCGCAATGCACACCTATACCAGCATACATTTCCTTTGTCATGGATAATACCATCGGATTGTCGTCCAATACGATGACAGAATAAGGTCTTTCTATATGAGCCAGACTTTCTGCGGCTGTCTGTTCTTCAATACCAATATCGGCAGTGTTCATTGGCAACTCCACAGTAAAACGACTGCCTTCTCCTTTTTCGCTTTCCAAGCGTACAGTGCCGCCAAGCATCCCGACTATCTGTTTCACAATGCTTAACCCCAATCCGAAACCGTCTTGCGTGGCGGCGTTGGAAAGCCGCTCGAACGCTCCGAACACTCGCTGTTGTTCTTCCGCACTCATGCCGGTTCCGGTGTCCTCTACTACAAGGGTCAGCCTATTGCCGTCATAGCTTATGACAAGTGAAACGCTTCCGGCATTCGTGAACTTGACGGCATTGCCCAGCAGGTTGTCGCATATCTGTATGATGCGCTCCTTGTCGCCATTCAGGATAATACCCTCCGGGCACTCGATGGTAAGTTTAAGATCTTTTGCTTCTGCTTGTTGCGTAAACTCCGTTTGCAACAGCTCCGCGATGTTTTCCAAACGAAACGGACGGACATTCGCCTGTTCCTTGCCGCTGTCCAAGCGGAAGAAGTCAAGCAGGGAGTTGAGCATGTCGGTCATTCTCTTGGAGGCTTGCAGGATATTGTCCGCATAACCGCTTATCTTTTCTTCTTCGTTGTCCTGCATCAGTTCCGCATATCCATGTATGGCAGTCAGTGGTGTGCGTAGCTCGTGGGTGATGGTGTGCATCGCTTTCTTGCGTGAGGCTATCAACGATTCGTTTTGTTTTACGGACTTTTGCAGTTGCCCGATTAAATCTGTTGTCTTACGTTTGTACTGCTTGATGCGGGTGGCATAGCGGTGAATGATGATGTATGAAATAATGAGCAACAGCAGCATGACACCCGTTATGATACCTACCTGCAAGAACGACTTTTCACGCATAGCGGATATTTCCGCCTCACGTTCCTGCAAGTCAGCCTGCACCTTGTGGTCCATCTGCTGGATAAGGGTTTGCAGTTGGCGGTTCAGTTCCGCATTGCGGCTGGCAAGGCTGTCGGCATATTCCGACAGACGATGGCTCTGGGCACGTTGTTGCGCTATCATATCACGGTTCAGTGTGTAGAGCATCGTGGTGGTCGTCGTCGGAGGTGCTTCCTGTTTCTTGCCGAACAACCCGAGAAAACCTTTCCTCCTCTGTTTCTTCGGCTCTTCCTGCCTGCTCGTTTGCACTATCACCGGCACCTGCTTGGCTATCCGGCGGTTGATGTCCGCCTGTTGTTCCAGAGCTTCCATGATGGCGCACAGCCGCTTTTCCTTGTCCTCCAGCAAGTGGCGCACGCTGTCTATGCGCACCGATTCGTAATGGCTCTTGAAGCGGCAAAGCATACTATCCACCGCCATCCGTTGCCGCCGGTATGCCGCCACATCCTTATCGTCCCATTCCAGCACCGACTCGCCCAAAAGTGACAATTCCACCACACCCACATACGCATCGTGTGTTTCCTTGCGGAAGCGGTTGATTTCACGGTTCTCCCGTTCCAGCAACTCCAAGTCGCGCCATTCTCCGAGCCACGTGCAGATGATGCCGCCCACCAGCAGGACTATCAACAGATAGCCTGCGGCAAGCAGCTTGCGGAAATGCTTGGTAGTGGTAACGAATTGTTCGCTCATTTGCTGTTTGTGTAAATACCGTTATTCAACATACGCATATAGGTCGTGGAACTTCGCAGGTTCATGGATGAGAATGGCGGCCATGCTACCGATGACCGCCACCAGAATTATATATCAGAATAGAATTCTACTCCTCAATGAAACAACCATTCTTCCCTTATTTACAATTGTTATAATTATTAAGGCATCTGACCACCGGCGATAGGTGGAATTTCTGTTAGTATGGGATTTCTCGGGATTGAGTTAAAAATTCTTTGGCCACGTATGGCTTGACTTGGAGGAGCGTTTTCATTTACATCAAGCCGATAACATCTATCGTTAAATGTTATAATTCCCCAAATACCAATGGTTCCTGGGATTCTCGCCAATCCTTCAGTAGGTTTAAAAAGAACAACATTATCTATTATTTGATTTTTAACCGCCCGATTCCATGATGTTTTAATACTATTGTTAGGCGTTGGAATATGAGCAACATACCTAATGCCATTGTGCCTAAAACTGGCCATATAACATCCCGAAAAACCTGAACTTAAAGTATCTATGCCATTTGAAGCAACGACTGCTATTCCATCCGCAATATATATGACACAGGCATAGTCTAATCTAAGAAAACGATAGTTACGGGTATATCCTTTTATTTGAAATGTCAAATTACTTTGCGTGGCAATCGGAGGGGTCAAACCTACATTATAAATATTTTGATAATGAAACCGTGCAATATTTGTCATTACTGCTCGACTGTTTGGCAATCTTAATGCTTGAATCAAATTCATATATTTACTTACTGTTACTTTCGTTTGTTATAGGCTCGATACATGATGCCATTATATCCATCAGTTTAGACAGACCTTCGGTCTGCGGCTGCTGACTGGCTGTCACATGTATCTGGTATTTTGCCGTTTGGTTGGTCATGCGGGTGTTCTCGCGGGCGGTCGTGACTTTGCCGCTGATTTCCGCATTTATAAACCAATGTTTTGCAGAAGCTTTTGCCTCTACTTCTGCGTTGGTAGTGCTTTTTACGTTTGATGTATCGGTAACCTCCATCTGGAAATCGACATCCACGCGATCTATGAGCAGGGAAGGAATAGGCACCAATCCTATAAACGGAGCCTTGACACTTTGTGACATTGTTGTCATTTTTCCATCCTGCTGTATCGGTCTTTCGACATCGAATTCCAATATACGCGCTTTATTGCCGCTTTTACCATCAAATGCAATTTGCTGGTAGAAATTCCATGCTGTCGCTGCCAATTCCTGTTGTGCTTCGGCTGCTGCAATAAGTGGAGCTGCAATAAGTTCCCGCATGGGAAGCCCCTTGAATTTGTCAGTCACGTTTGAATCTGCTTTAAGAACTGGAGAAGTTTCTCTGTTTTGAGTCTCTTCCAATGCAGCGGAGATAATTTCTTTCGCCTGTCCGCTTACATTTTCATTCAAGTTTTCCGCATTTTCTTGTTGCCCTTGGTTCTTTATTTCTTCTGCCATAACATTTGAATTTTAAAATTGTTAGATATTTTTTACAAAATCGTCAATAATTCGGGAAATGCTCTCCGGAGTCTCCTGAACCTTAAAATTGACGCAAACCTCCATGACATCATCCGCATCCGGTTTTATGTTGCTCATCTGCATCTGGAGATTGGCTCTTTGTGGGCTGGATAACAATAAGTTGTTTTCCGGAATCTGTGATTCCACGCTTCCGACCTTCGCCTTGAACTTTATCTGCACATTATCCATCGCAAGATAATGATGGGATATCAAAGCTATAAGTGGAATATCAATAGTCTTGTCTCCAACCATGATTTTTTTCGATTGGAACGTATTTGCGTTATTTGCATTTGTTCCTTCAAAAAGTCTGGTCAGATTTTGTATCTGATGATTCTGCAATGTATCTTGTGCACAGTTTACGGCGTATTGCAAACCATTCATAATATCAGAGAATGAATTGGTTTGAACACTGTCCGGCTCATCGTCATTATTTTTCTTGTCTCTGTGAAAAAGTCCCATGTTTTTAATTTAATTACTTGATTTGTTGCCTTTAATGAGCACCAATCTTGGCAATGTCCGGCTTACAGCTTCCATATTTACACTGGAGTCTATATTATTATTAACAATGCCTTGATGCCAAAACCTATATGGTGGATTCTCCGTGTGTTCCAGCACGTCCTCCTTTTTTTATTGGGGTTATACTTCGGTTAATGTTCGTTGCGGGCGGAACATTTCCGCCCGCAACGGCTTACTGCTTCCTCAAGGTAGGCAATGCTCCTTTAAGTTCGTAACGCCACTCTGAGCCTGCGTTCTGCAAGGCGGTGTTCATGGCATCAACGGCTTTCTGCCAGGTAACGTCAGTGCCGTCCACCTTCGTGGCTTCGGTGACGATGCCTTCCTTATTGTAGCCGATGCCTTGTTCCTTATTATTCTTCCAATAGCAGGCGATCGCGGTGGCATATTTATATCCAAACAAGCCGCCGATATGCACATTGCCAGTGCTGCTACCCTTACTATTTACGTTGCCCGTGGCATAGCAGGCAAGGACGCTGTTTCCTCCTTTGAATCCCACCACACCGCCGCCAGAGATATCCTTACCGGGGTATATTTCTAAGGTCACGTTGCCCGTGGCATAGCAAGCGGTCATGCTGCCCCAGCTTTCTCCTGCCACACCGCCGACATTGACAGTTCCCTTCACTGTGGCGGAGGAGCTGCATCCGGTCATGGAACCGCTCGTTTGCTTACCCACCACACCGCCGACGTACACCTCGCCGTTGACGCTGCCCGATACCGAGCAGTTTTCAATGGTGCCCCAGCTATTTCCTACCACGCCGCCGGCAAAGCCCGAACTGTGATTGTTTGTTATCTGTACGCCCTCCATCACCACGTTCTTCACCGTACCAGCACTATTGAGCCAGCCGAACAAACCCGCATATTTGTCATATGTCGTAACGGTCAGCCCCGTGATGGTATGGCCGCCGCCGTCGAAAGTGCCTTTGTATGAGTTGTCGTAGTTTGTGCCTATCGGCGTCCAGTCTTTGCCTGTGAGGTCAATGTTTTTGTCGAGGGTAATGTTAATGTCGGTCTTACCTCCGTTCACTAATTCGGCTACATTCATCAAGCCATCGGCGGAGGTCACGGTGTAGCTGCCGTCGCTCTCTATGGTATAGCCCAGGTCTTTTGCCGCAGCGAGGGAGACGGTGTAGGTATATTCACCGCCCGCCTGCCAGTCGGTAGCATTCTTCATCTTATAAACGAAGGTCTTGCCGTTAGTGAAGGTGCAGGTGATGAAGGTCGTGCCAGCTGCCACACTTTGCGGGGCGACGAGGGCGGTGTAGGTGTTGCTGCCCTTGTCATACGGGACGATTATATCCGGGTTGTCGCCTTCGGTGGAGAGACCCGTCAGCTGCACGGATGCCAGCCCCTCGGTGTAGTCCGTCAGAACGATGGTCACTCGCGCCGTGCGGTGGGTGAAGCGAAGCGTGGGGCTGCCGTAGGTCACCGTCTGTCCGTCGGCTACGATGAGGTCGCTGCCCTCAAAGTCCTTCTGGGTACTTTGGTTGGCTTTTACCTTTACCGCAGGTGGAGTTGTCTCGCCAGCGGTGTAGGGCCACCACGCTGTGACGGTGATGTCGTTGTGGTTGGTCCAGTAGTATGGGTCGGTGGAGGTCAGCGTGGCGCTGGTGGGGTCGGCGGTGGAGGGCGTCACGTTGTACGTCTTCACCATGCCGTCCATCAGCACTGCCACGCTCTGCACACCCTCCCAATTGCCATCCACGGGGGCACGGGTGCCGGCGGTGGCTGTCGCGGCGGGGTTCAGCCCCGTGGCGGTGAAGACGATGGGGGTGCCTTCCGCCCCTTCCGGTAGGAAGCCCGCTTCGTCCTGCGTGCAGGCGGCAAGTGAGAGGACGAGCGCTGCAAGTGCAAAAAATCTTGTCTTCATTATATCTGTTGTTTTATTACTCTGGTTCTTTCCGTTGCGGGCAGAATTTTTTCCGCCCGACGGTTTACTGCTTCCTCAAGGTGGGCAATGCTCCGTTAAGTTCGTAACGCCACTCTGAGCCTGCGTTCTGCAAGGCGGTGTTCATGGCATCAACGGCGTTCTGCCAGGTTACGCTGGTGCCGTCCACCTTCGTGACTTTGGTGCTTTCCCTATTGTAGCCGATACCTTGTTCATGATTGTTCTTCCAGTAGCAGGCGGTCACGGTAATGTAGTTATCTCCCAAAAAGCCGCCGATATGTACATAGCCAGTGCTACTACCCGTACTGGTTACGTTGCCCGTGGCATAGCAGGCAAGGAGACTGATTCCGTCGTTGAATCCCACCAGACCGCCGCCAGAGATATTCTGTGTGCGGTCTATTTCTATGATCACGTTGCCTGTGGCATAGCAAGCGGTCAAGGTGGCACCAAAAATCGTCTGACCTGCCACGCCGCCGACATTGAGCGTTCCCTTCACTGTGGCAGAGGAACTGCATCCGGTGATGGAACCGTCCCTTTGAATACCTACCACACCGCCGACGCTCACCGTGCCGCTAACGCTGCCCGACACCGAGCAGTTTTCAATGGTGCCCCGGCTATATCCTGCCACGCCGCCGGCATAACCCGACCTGTGATTGCATGTTATCTGTATGCCATCCATCACCACATTCTTCACCGTACCGTATTTACCGAAAT
>OJRN01000976.1_pt1 | contig 12662 bp, 9 predicted proteins | sample 1599211 | NCBI WGS metagenome assembly OJRN01 (sample SAMN03922532, study PRJEB24848) | human gut metagenome | isolation source: stool sample | host: Homo sapiens | place: Germany | collected 2010-05
CCCTATATCGAGGGCGCGTTTATGACAAAGCACAACGGTACGTATTATCTGCAATACGCCTGCCCCGGCACCCAGTACAACACCTACGCCGACGGCGTGTACACCTCCAAGTCCCCACTGGGGCCGTTCACGCTGCAGGCGTCCAACCCGTTTTCTGCCAAGCCGGGCGGGTTTATGACGGGTACCGGACACGGCAGCACCATTGCCGACAAGTACGGCAACTACTGGCACGCGTCCACGATGCGCATTTCGGTCAACCACGACTTTGAACGCCGCGTGGGTCTGTTCCCTGCCGGGTTTGACAAGGACGGCGTGCTCTACTGCAACCAGAATTTTGCCGACTACCCGCATGAAATCCCGGCAGGCAAATTTGACGCCGCCGCGCAGGCTCCCAAATGGATGCTGCTCAGCTACCGCAAGACCGTGACCGCATCCTCCACCGCCGAGGGCAGCGACCCGGTGAATGCCGTGGACGAGGATTGCCGCCGCTGGTGGAGCGCGGGCAGCGACCAGCCCGGCGAATGGCTGTGCGTGGATTTAGGCCGCGACTGCGATGTGCGGGCGGTTCAGGTCAATATGGCGGACGAAGCGCTGGCGGTGGACTTCCCTGCTGACAGCTACGGCGATGACCGCAAGACCCGCCACATCGAAACCCGCCCGCAGATTTCGCATTACACCGTGGAAACCAGCTTGGACGGCAAGGTGTGGACCCTGCGCGAGGATGTCGCCCGCGAATGCTCCAACGGCTATTATGAATACGCGGACGGCATCTGTGCGCGGTATATCCGCGTGACGGGCGGCGAGTTGCCCTACGGGCAGGCTTTGCGCATTAGTGGGCTGCGTGTGTTCGGCAACGGCGAGGGCGAACGCCCCGCCCAAGCCAACGCCAAAGCCGTGCGCGTGGACGCACTGGACGGCAAAATCAGCTGGCAGCATATCGAGAACGCCCAGGGCTGCAATGTGCGTTACGGCATTGCCCCGGATAAACTGTACCAAAGTTGGCTCGTCTACGACGCCGACGAGGTCACGCTTTCCACGCTGATGGCCGGGCAGACCTATTATGTCTGCGTGGACAGCTTCAACGAAAACGGCATCACAACGGGAAAAATCATCAAGATGGAGGGCTGAACCATGCCCACAAAAGCAGTCCAGCAATTTATGCTGGGTACCGTTTTAGGAAACGAAACACAGGCGCGGGAAACGCTGGCCGCCATGAAGGCCGCAGGCTATGACGGCATTGAGCTGTGCGGGTTTATGATCCACCCCATCGGCTTTATGGTGCGGCTGCTGACCAAGGCGGCGGGCATGCCCGTTGGCAAGGGTGGCAGCCTCGACTGGCACGCTTTGGTCAAAGAATCGGGGCTGCAAGTCGTCAGCCTGCACACCGATTTGGGCAGTCTGGAACGCGACGCCAAGGCCGTGGCCGACGAAGCCAAGAGCTTTGGCACGAAGTATGTTGTCGTCACGGGTATGTATCGCTTTGATTACGGCGATGAAGCCGCGATGCACGACCTTGCCGCACGGCTGAACAAGGCGGGCGCGGCGCTGAAGGCCGAGGGCGTGGGGCTTTTGTACCACAACCACAACTGCGAGCTGCGCCATGTGAACGCCGAAAAGCGTGCCTACGACATTTTGCTGGAGGAAACCGACCCGCAGTTCGTCAACTTTGAGTTTGACAGCTACTGGTTTACCGAGGGCGGTGCCAACGCCCTTGCGTGGATGCAGCGTCTGGGAACCCGCATGAAGCTGTGGCACATCAATGACCGCGGCACCCGCATTTCGGGCAGCGCCGTAACGCCGATTCTGAAAACCGACAGCATGGAGCTGGGTACCGGCAATATGGATCTCGACAGCCTGATGGCACAGGCGCTTTCTGTCGGCGTGGATGCCGTGATTCTGGAAAGCCACCGCAACTGGGTGGATAACTCCCCCGTCAAAAGTTTGCAGGTCAGCGCCAAATATTTGAAAAAGCATATGTAATAAGCCGTATAATCCGTTGTTTTTACATTTTCTGCGTGGTATACTTAATGCAATAAATCGGAATTTGGAGGGCATAAAAATGGCAGTTTCAAACATAAAGGCAATATTTGAAAATGATATTCATAAAGTTTGGGATATTGTCTTTGCTGTTGATAAATATAGTTCATGGCGAAGTGATTTAAGCAAAACAGAAATCATTAATGAGAAACAATTTATTGAATATACGAAAGACGGATATGCAACTACATTTTCTATCACTGCTGTTGAGCCATATAGACGCTGGGAATTTGACATGGAAAATAGCAATATGGCAGGACATTGGATTGGTGTTTTTATGGCAAAGGGAAATAAAACACAAGTTGATTTTACGGAGAATGTGATACCTAAAAAGTGGTTTATGAAGCCTTTTGTAAAATCCTATTTGAGGAAACATCAAAAGCAATTTGTTTTGGATTTAAAAAAAGCATTAGAATAAAATTCCAGTTTATCAAAAATAGCGCCTGCCCTGCCGTAAGTTTTACGGCAGGGCAGGCGCTTTCCTCTTATACTGTTTATACTGTGTGTTTCCCGGGGACAAGGGTCAGCTTACGCCCATCGGGCAGGGTGACGTCGGCGGTCAGATTGGCGGGGATCTCAAACTCATAGGTCACCGCGTCGCCGTCATACCGCCAGCCGCTTACAATGCGGCCTGCCGGGGAATCGTAGGCAGCTTTCGCCCAGCCCAGCGATTTGTCGGGCGTAGGGTCAATCGTCAGTGTGCCGTCGGCATAATGGATGCCGCACACGCCGCCGAACAGCCAGCCGCAGATGGCGCCGTAGCTGTAATGGTTCAGGGATTCGTGGGGCTTGCCGTTTTCGTCAATGCCCGTCCAGGTCTCCCATACGGTAGTCGCACCCTTGCCGACCTCATACAGCCAGCCGGGGGCGTCGGGCTGCAAAAGCAGCTTGTAGGCAGTGTCCGTATAGCCGTATTTTGCCAGCACATCGCACAAAAACGGCGTAGACAAAAAGCCCGTGTTCAGGTGGCAGCCGTTCTCGATGACCATTTGGTTCAGCGTTGCGGCAGCCGCTTTGCTTTCGTCCTCACCCAACAGGGCAAAGGCAATGGCGCGGACATACTCGCACTGGCGGTCAGACTTGATAACGCCGTTCTCGGTAAACGCCGCGCGGTAGGCTTTTACCGCGTTGGCGGCGGTATCGCGGTAGTTGGCGGCATCGTCCGCCTTGCCCAGTGCTTCCGCTACTTCCGCCAGCAAGCGCCCGGAGTAGGCCAGATACGCCGTGCCAACGCTCTTGCGCGGGTTCATCATCGCCTGCATGGGGGTGATGCCCGGCTCGCACCATTCGCCGTAGTCCATGCCGTTTAAAACGGTGAACTTGGCGTAATCACCGCCCTGCTGCTCATCGGTTGTCTGCTGCGCGCGCCCCAGCAAAAAGCCGTACCAGCGCTGCATCATCTCGTAGTTGTCCGCCAGAATTTTGCGGTCACCCGTGCGCTTGTACAAGGCATACGGCACCAGAATCGCCGCATCGCCCCACCCTGCCGACATGCAGAGCATCGGGGTCATATAGCCGGGGCGGGCGTTCGGCGGGGCAATGTTCGCCATGCGCCCGTCCGGGTACTGGTTCAGGCGGCACTCCGCCAGCCATTTTTCAGCCACGGGGTAGCAGTCCATCAGGGTCAGGCCGGTTTCAATAAACACGCCCATATCCCCTGTCCAGCCTGCGCGTTCGCGGGTCGGGCAGTCGGTGGGGATATCGCAGAAGTTGCCCTTCTGGCTCCAAATGCTGTTCTTAACAAGCTGATTCACCGCGTCATTTCCGCAGGTAAACGCGCCTGTCACCGCCATGTCAGAGTAGACGGCGTGGGCAGTAAACACAGCATCGGTCAAGTCGGCGTCGGTTTCGACCTTGGCGTAGCGGAAGCCCATGATGGTGAAGTGGGGCTTGAAGTGGTTTTTTCCCTCTTTGCAGACAAGCTCCAGCATCTGGGCGGTGCCGCCCTCCTTGTGGCGGGCACGGTCTTGGAAGTTTTCCTGGGTAAAGTTGCCGTTTTCGTCCAGCGCTTCGCCGCAGGTCAGCTTGACCTTTTGCCCGGCGCGGGCGGTCAGCGCCATCTCCACATAGCCGGCGATATTCTGCCCAAAGTCCAGCACGGTCTCGCCGTTGGGCGTTTGCAGCAGCTTGCCGGGGAAGGCTTCGTGTTCCAGAATCGGCACGGTATTCATGCCGGTGATGGGCAGGTCGTCGCGGTAGGCGCGCACGCCGTGCCAGCCGGTCAAGCTGCCTTCGAACCGTGCGTCATAGACCTCGCCCTGCTGCATATCGTTTTGGCGGATTGGCCCGCACTGCGTTGCCTGCATCGTGCCGTCAGAAACGCAGACGGCTTGGCCGTTCACTTCCAGCTGAAACAGCACGCCCAGCGTATCACCGAACAAGTCGCGGTCACCGTCAACGCCGCCTGTGCTGCGGTGCCAGCCGTCACCAAGGGCAACCAGCAGCTCGTTTTCACTGTCACACAAATATCGCGTTACATCGTATGTTTGCGCCGCAAGGTGCTTGTTGCCGGTAAAACTGCCGGGGGCTAAAACCATATCCTCGACACGCGCACCGTTCAGCCATACCGCATACAGCCCCTTGGCGGTAATGTACAGCCGCGCTTCACCCTTGGCTGCAGTAAAGGCTTTGCGCAGGTACGATGCCGGGCGGTGGGGCTTGTACGGCTCGGCTACGCCCTTGCCTGCGGCTTCTTTTTCCGCCTGCTTGCGCTCCCAGTTGGGGCGGGCAAAGGCGTTGATGGCATCATCCCCGGGGATGTCGATTTCTTCCGTTTCGGGGTCTACCCATTCACCCTGCCAGTCGCTTTGCACCAAGCCCGTTTCAAAGTGCGCCTCACTCCACGCGCCGGGGGTGTCGTTTTCGTCCCACAGGCGAACGCGCCAGCACCCACGCACGCGGGAGCCGCCCACAGTCGGGGCATCGGCGTGGACGGCGGCGCTCTGCACCTTGCCGCTGTGCCAAACAGTCTCGCCGTTCGCGGTCAGTTCAATTTCATAGGCAGTCTGGCGCACGCCGTCAACGCACTGCCAAGACAAAAACAGCGGCCCGGCATCCATGCCAAGGGGTGCGGTAAGATGATTCGTTTTCAGGTTTATTGCTCGCATCGCTGGGTACTCCTTTTCAATTTACTCCCTATATTATAATGGAAATTTCCCAGCGGGCGAACTCAGAAATTACGGATAAGGGATAAAAATTTCAAAAGCATCGAATAATACATAAATTTTTATTCCATTTCCGGATTTGATGCCCCCCACCGTGCATCACCGGCGGGGATTTTTTATTGACATTTTTGGTCTATCGTAGTAGACTATAGACAGAGATAGGTCTATTGCAATAAACCAAAAGGAGCTTACCCTATGCTGAATCATGAACCGCTTCGCCTTGCTGACGGCGAATACCGCTTTGCCTGCCTTGTGTGGGACAACGAACCGCTGCCCAGCGGGCAGTTGGTCGCGCTGGCCGCCGAGGGGCTGGGCTGGAAAAAAAGCACGACCTACACCGTTTTAAAAAAGCTCTGTGAGCGCGGCGTGCTGCAAAACGCCGATGGCCGCGTGACGAGCCTTATTAAAAAGGAGGACGTCCAGCAGGCCGAGAGCGCCGCAGTGGTGGACAAGACCTTTGACGGCAGTCTGCCGCGGTTCGTGGCCGCGTTTTTGAACTCAAAGCCCATCAGCGACGCCGAGGCCGCCGAGATCCGTGCACTGCTCGACGCCGCCCGCTATAAGGAGGAATAGCCATGCGCAGTACCGTTCTTGCCTTTTTGCTGTTGAGCGCCCGCGGCGGTGTGGCCGCGCTGGCGGCGTGGCTGGTCTGCAGGGCCCTGCGCCGCGCCCATGCGCCCAGTCGTCTCCTGTGCTGGCTGTGGCTGGCCGTAGGGCTGCGGTTCGTGCTGCCGTGGGGCATCCCACTGAAGCTGCCCCGCCCGGAGAGCGCCCCGCTGGCCGCTGCCGCCGACACCGTGCAGGAGCTGGGCGAGCTGCCGCTGCTGCCCCCTGCCCCCGCCGCAGCCGCAGCTGCGGCCCCGCTGCCTTGGTACGCCCGGCTGACGCCGTGGCACGCGCTGGCGGCGGTCTGGCTGGTCGGTGTGCTGGTGCTGGCTGTGCGCGGAGCCGTCGGCTACCTGAAATTAAAGCGCTGTGTGGCGCTGGCCTGCAAAACGCCCGACGGCTGCTACGGCGGGGCGTGCGTGCCCACGCCGTTCACACTGGGCTTTGTGCGCCCGCGCGTCTACCTGCCGGACAGCCTGCAAGGCCCGGCGCGGCAGGCTGTGCTGCTGCATGAGCGGACCCACATCCGCCGCCGCGACCCACTGGTGAAGCCGCTGTTTTATGCCGTCGTCTGCCTGCACTGGTTCAATCCGCTGGCGTGGCTGGCCTTGCGCGCCTTTGAGCATGACATGGAGGCCGCCTGCGACGAGGCAGCCGTGCAGGGCTGCACGCTGGCCGAGCGCAGCACCTACTGTGAGAGCCTGCTGCATTTTGCCATGCAGGGACGCCCCATCCGAACACCCGGAAGTCTTGCCTTCGGGCAGGGCAGCGTGAAGGAGCGCATTGTGCACCTGCTGCACTACCGCCGTCTGGGTGCGGGGGCGCTGGCGCTCTGCGCCGTGGCCGTGGGCGTCAGCGTGACAGCCTGCATGGTGCGCCCGCAGGTGGAAGCGTCCCACGCCGCGCCGGAGCCGCCCGCCGCTACTGCCGAGACCGCAGCGCCGACACCGACACCTGCGCCCACGGAGACGCCCGCAGCCATGCCCGCCGCGACGCTGCCGACGTTAAGTGACGCCGCCAACAGCCCGCGCTTTGTCTGCCCGGTCAAGTACAAATATATTTCCCGCTTCATGAGCAAGGACGGCGGCCACCGGGGCGACGACCTGCATGCCGCCGAGGGCACCGAGATTTACGCCGCCGCGGACGGTGTTGTGCTGGCCGCGCAGGAGCATTACAGCTGGGGCAATTTTGTGGAGATCGACCACGGTACCGACGCCGACGGCCTGCGCTGGGTCACGCTGTACGCCCACATGAAGTCCTGCGCCGTGCATGTCGGGCAGACCGTGACCGCCGGTCAGGTCATCGGGTACGTGGGGCATACCGGCTACACAACCGGCAACGCCTGCCATTTTGAGATGCATGTCAACGGCACGCTGGTGGAGCCGCGCTATTTTACCGCCTACGACGGCAGCGATGCCGCCGAACTGACGCAGGAAAAGGCCGATGAAATTTTAGCCGAGGCCGTGCGCACTGCGGCAGCGTCCGAGCCTATCACTGATCCCGCGGACGAGGCGGAGGCGATGGGGCTTCTCCTGCAAAGCGGCTATCTGCCCGTCAACGCCATCGTGCCGACGGGCAGTCTGCCGCTGATCACAGCCCAGTACAGCGCCGAGCACCCCGGCGTGGACCTGGCCGCCGACGAGGGCACAAATGTGCTGGCTCTGGCAGGCGGCACCGTGACCGAGGCCGAGTATGACCCCGAAAAGGGCAATTACGTCATCCTGGACCACGGCAGCGGGCTGGAGAGTGAGTATGATTGTTTGCAGGCCGGGGCCGTTGAGGTCGGGCAGACCGTCACGACCGGGCAGGTCATTGGGACTGTGGGCAGCACGGGCGCGTCCACCGGGCCGCACCTGCATTTTGCCATGCGGTTGAACGGTACGCCGATTGACCCGTACTTGACAGATAACTAAACGGGTGAGCCATGAACTATACGCACTTCCCCGCCGCTGCTCTGGCGGCGGGGCTGCTTTTTTGTACCCTTTTTTCGGGCCTGACCGCTTACGCGGATGATAAAAAGGGCGAATTAACGCAAAAGCAGACCGAGACGCGGCAGGAGTACGAAGCCGCACAGTCGGCCCTGGAAGAATTGCAAAACGAACAGACGCAGACCGAGAGCGAGGTTGCCGCCCTGACCGGGCAGGCCGCCGAACTGGCCGGGCAAATTACCGCCGTGACCGCCGCCGTGCAAAATGCGCAGACCGTTTTGGACGAGCGGCAGGCCGCGGCGGACGCCGCCCGCGCCGCACTGGACGCCAAGCAGGCCGAGTACGACGCACGGCTGGCCGTCTGCCGTGAGCAGCTGCGCGCGATGCAGCGGCTGGACGGCGGCGGAGCCGTCTGGCTTCTGGCTCAGGCCAAAAGCCTGTACCAGCTGCTGACGTTCGACGCGGTTTTGCAGCAGATGAGCGCGCGGAACAGCACGGTTCTGGCCGAGCTGGACGCCGAGGCCGCCGCACTGGAGCAGGCCCGCGCCGCAGCGGACGAGGCCGCCCGGCAGGCCGCCGATGCCAAGGCGGCACTCGAACAGCAGCAGGCGGCGCTGGCCGACACGCAGACCGCGCTGGAGGCCGCACTGCTCGACGCGAACAGCACGCTGACCGCCCAGCAGGCCGCGGCCCAGGCACAGGCCGCCGTGACCGACGCCGCGAAAAAGGCGTATGAGGACGCCACCGCCGCACTGGACGCCTATGTGCGGGAGCAGAGCCGACGCTACACAACGGCGGACCTGCACCTGACGAGCCTTGACTTCCGCTGCCCGCTGGACAGCTACGGGCGCATCACGACGCAGTTTGCCGAGCCGGACCCCTGGGGCATCCCCCACCGCGGCACCGATTTTGCCGCACCGGGCGGCACGCCCATCTATGCGATTGCGGACGGTGTCGTCAGCGCCGCGCGGACGATGAACAGCTACGGAAACTGCGTGCAGGTCAGCCACGGCACCGCGGACGACGGCCACCGGTACGACAGCCTGTACGCCCACATGAGCAGCATCGCCGTGGCGCAGGGGGCCGCCGTGCAGAAGGGCGACCTGCTCGGGTATGTGGGCAACACCGGCAATGTCTATGGCGCGGGCGGCGGGTATCATCTGCACCTGGAGCTGCGCGTGGACGGCAGCAGAGTGGACCCGCTGGGGTTTGTGCCGACGCATTAAATGCCGCGTAGGGGCCGGGCATGCCCGGCCCCTACGGGAAAGCTAAAAGGAACGTGTATTGCTTTGACCTTCGGAGATTTTCTATACTACACAGGCTTCCATGTGGAATACACCGCGGTGCGCGTTGGACGCGGGCTGGCAGCGCTGGCACACGGCGCGGCGCGGGCGTTGCTTACGCTGCTGGCTGTGGTGCTGCGGCCCGCAGTGCGAGTGGCGGACAGCTTTAAAGCAGCGCTCACCCATCCGCGGCAGCTGGCGGGGTACGCCGTGCCGCTGCTGGCCGCCGGGGTGCTGGCATGGTTCGTGCGCACCGCGCTGGCGCGGCCCTTTGTGCTGCGGGTCGAGGTCGGCGGGCAGGTCGTGGGCTATGTCACAGACGAGCAGGCGTTCGACGCAGCCCGCGCCGACGTACAGGCCCGCCTGACCGGCGTGGTCGGCTGGGACGTCCAACCCGCGTACACCCTTGTCATGGCCGACGCCGACACCCGCCCCATGACCGAGCGCGAGACCGCAGATGCCATCCTGCGCGCCGCAGGCGGCGAGATCACCGAGGGCACCGCCGTCTATCTGGACGGCGCACTGCGGTTCGTCACCGACGAGGGCGACCACCTGCGGCAGTTTTTGTACGCCGTGCGTGCGCCGTGGCAGACCGACGGTGTGCAGACCGACTTTGTCCACGCCCTGCGGCTGGTGGACGGCATCTACCCTGCCGAGGCCATCACACCGTACCGCGACCTGACCGCCGCACTGCGGGCGGACGACCTTTTGCAGGTCAAGGCCGTGCGGTACGAGACCGTGACCCGGGAGCTGCCGTTTGAGACCCAGACCATCGAGGACGCGGGGCTGGATTTTGGCAAAACCGAGACCGTACAGGCCGGGCAGAACGGCAGCGAGCTTGTCACCAGCGAGATCACAACCGTGGCGGGCGAGGTCGTCAGCACCCGCGTAGTGGATGTGCAGCTTGTGCAGGCCGCCGTGCCGGAGGTCATCCACCGCGGCACGCGGCTGAAAAGCGGCATGATCGGCAGGCTGGGCACAGGCAGCTTTCTCTGGCCGGTGCCGGGGTATTCGGGCATCAGCCGGTGGGCCAGTCTGCCCTATGGACACCGCGGCGTGGACATCACGGCCCCCTACGGCACGCCGATCTATGCCGCCGACGCGGGCACGGTCATTGCCGCCCAATGGCACAACCACCCCACCATGAGCTGGGGCTACTATGTGGAGATCGACCACGGCAACGGGTACAAAACGCTGTACGCCCACATGTCGTCCTTTGTCGTGCAGGCCGGGCAGACCGTGGAAAAGGGGCAGCTGATCGGCTATGTGGGGGCTACCGGCGCTGCCACGGGTCCCCACTGCCATTTTGAGATGTACTATAACAATGCACTTATCAGTGCGCGGAATGTGTTCCCGGATATGTGAGGCACAAGGCAGACGGGCTGCTGCCGAGTTGTCGACTTAATTTATTTTGCAAATCACTTTACTTTTTGCTTTCCGTATGGTAAAATTCTTTGCATAGTAAAGCTGACTAAGCTCTCGTTCAGGTGCAATGGCGCACACGAACGGGAGCTTTTTGCCTAAAACGAGGTGTTACCATGGATCACATTGACCGTAAAATCATCGACCTTCTGCAAAACAACGCCCGCGCACCGTTAAAAGAAATTGCCGACCATGTGTTTTTGTCCAGCCCCGCCGTGTCGGCCCGCATGGCCCGGCTGGAAAGCTCCGGCACCATCACCGGCTACCAGGCACAGGTCGACGCGCCGAAGCTGGGCTACATGGTCAAGGCGTTCATCAATCTGGACATGGACCCCCAGCGTAAGCCGGAGTTTTACCCCTATATTCAGAGCTGCCCCCATGTGGTGGAATGCAACTGCGTCACCGGCGATTACAGTATGCTGATCGAGGTGCTGTTCGGTACGACGCAGGAGCTGGATCAGTTCATCAACCACCTGCAGCAGTTTGGCCGCACCCGGACGCAGATCGTCTTTTCGACGCCCGTGGAGCACCGCGGCGTGCCCGTAGCCGAGCCGGAGGAGAAGCAATAAAAAACAAAAAGCCTTCCCCATCGGGGGAAGGCGGCCGAGCGAAGCGAGGTCGGATGAGGGCGAAGTTTGCGCTGTTTCCCGTAAACGGGATATTGCCGGCAACGCGGCCCTCATCAGTCCGCTTCGCGGACAGCTTTCCCCGATGGGGAAGCCCAGCGTGTCGAAAAACCTCCCTCTGCGAGGGAGGTGCCCCGAAGGGGCGGAGGGAGAGAACCTTGCCATAGCCCGAAATATTTCGGGCAACCGTACAGTTCTCTCCCCCACCGCCTGCGGGCGGAGCCCCCTCGCAGAGGGGGCCAAGGGGTGAGCACACCTTTTTCGACAGGCTGAGCTTCCCCCGATTGGGAAGCCTTTTTCCGTTATAAGTATCCCCCGCTCCGCAGAACAAAGATCCAGCCTGTCAGCGTCAGGGCGGAGAGAAGGGTCGTCAGGGCAATGCAGCTCGAGGTCAGCACGCCCTCATGGCCCATGTTCCTGCTCATGACATAGGCGCTCGGCGTCGTGGGACTGCCCAGCATGATAAGCAGTGCGACGAGTTCCTCATTCCGAAAGCCCCGCGCTACCGCGCAGGGCAGGAACACCGCCGCAAGGCCCACGGTCTTGATGAACGCCGCCGCCAGCGTGGGGCCGAGCTTTTTGATGGCCTTTGTCCCCTCAAACGACGCGCCGATGGACAGGAGCGACAGCGGCGTGGTCAGCGACGCAATGCTGCTGATGGTTTTGGTTGCGATCTGCGGCAGCGTGAACGGCAGCAGCGCATAGACCGTGCCGAACACAATGCCCAGCAGGATCGGGTTTGTGGCCACACCGCGCAAGAGCTGCTTCGGGTCAGGCACGCCGCACTGCTCGGGCGATTCCAGCATCAAGATCAGCACCGCAAAGATGTTGAAAAGCGGCACACTGCCCAAAATCATGAGCGGGGCCATGCCGGCGCTGCCGTAAATGTTCTGGATGAACGCCACGCCCAGCACGGCGGCGCTGCTGCGGTAGCCCGCCTGCACGAACTCGCCCACCAGCGTCTTGTCCTTCAAAAAACGTTTAGCCCCCGCCCAGACGGTCAGGATGCCGACGAAGGTGGCGGCAAAGCAGAACAGCACAAACCTGGGCCGGAAGTCGTGCAGGATGTCCACGCTGCCCATGTCCAGAAACAGCATGAGCGGCAAAGTCACCTTAAAGGTCAGCCTGTCCGACGCCTTGCAGAACGCGGGCGGCAGAAAGCCGAACTGCCCCAGCGCGTACCCCACCACCATGACAAGGAACACCGGCAGGGTCGCGTTCAGGCTGAAAATTAAATTTTGCATGGCAGTTCTCCCCTTTTTTGCTGCCTTTATTCTACCATTCCCAACAAGTCTTTACAAGGCAGGGATTTTGCAAAATCTTTTTTCGGCAAAAGCCTTGACTTTTCCGAGGTATTTGTGCTAGAATATCTCTTGCAGTCAATGCAACAAGCGGAAGTGCTGGAATCGGCAGACAGGCACGTTTGAGGTGCGTGTGTCTATGACGTGTGGGTTCAAGTCCCATCTTCCGCACCAAAAGAGAACCCCCATGGCGTATCCCGCCATGGGGGTTCTCTTTTTTCCTGCCACGCAGACTAAACAAAGGGGCTGTTGCACATCCTCTAAAAAAGAAAGACCGAAGTAAAAGCCAAAAAAG
>OJRN01000997.1_pt1 | contig 12517 bp, 9 predicted proteins | sample 1599211 | NCBI WGS metagenome assembly OJRN01 (sample SAMN03922532, study PRJEB24848) | human gut metagenome | isolation source: stool sample | host: Homo sapiens | place: Germany | collected 2010-05
GGCTGTGTTCGATGCCTATACCCCCGAGATGAAGACCGCCCGCCACACCCACATCATCACCGGCCTGCCCGACACCTATGGCCGTGGCCGTATCGTCGGCGACTACCGCCGTGTGGCACTGTACGGCATCGACGCCCTCATCAAGTTCAAGCAGGAAGACTTCGCCAACTGCGGCGACGGCACCATGACCGATGACGTCATCCGCCTGCGCGAAGAGATCGCACGCCAGATCAACGCCCTGAAGGGCATGAAGAAGATGGCCGAGGCTTACGGCTACGACATCTCTCAGCCCGCTAAGACCGCCAAGGAAGCCTGCCAGTGGCTGTACTTCGGCTATCTGGCCGCCATCAAGACCCAGAACGGCGCCGCTATGAGCGTGGGCCGCATCTCCACCTTCCTCGATATTTATATCCAGCGCGATCTGGACAAGGGTATCCTGACCGAGAGCGAGGCTCAGGAGCTCATCGACCACATGGTCATGAAGTTCCGCATGGTCAAGTTCGCCCGCATCCCCAGCTACAACCAGCTGTTCTCCGGCGACCCCGTCTGGGCAACGCTGGAAGTGGGCGGCATCGGCATGGACGGCCGCAGCATGGTCACCAAGAACTGCTATCGCTTCCTGCATACCCTCGAGAACATGGGCCCTGCACCGGAGCCGAACCTGACCGTTCTGTACTCCTCTGCTCTGCCTGAGAACTTCAAGAAGTATGCCGCCAAGGTGTCCATCAACACCAGCTCCGTCCAGTACGAGAACGACGACGTCATGAAGCCCGTCTGGGGCGACGATTACTCCATCTGCTGCTGCGTGTCTGCTACCCAGACCGGCAAGGAGATGCAGTTCTTCGGCGCACGTGCCAACCTGGCAAAGTGCCTGCTCTACGCCATCAACGGCGGTGTGGACGAGAAGAGTCACGAGCAGTGCGGCCCCAACTACGCCCCCATCACCGGCGAGTACCTGAACTACGACGAGGTTCTGCCCAAATACGTCCAGATGCTGGACTGGCTGGCCGGCCTGTACGTCAACGTGCTGAACCTCATCCAGTATATGCACGACAAGTACTACTACGAAGAGGCTGAGATGGCCCTCATCGACACCGATGTCCGCCGCACCTTTGCCACTGGCATCGCCGGCTTCTCCCACGTCATCGACTCCCTGAGCGCCATCAAGTACGCCAAGGTCAAGGTCGTGCGCGACGAGATGGGTCTTGCCACCGGCTTCGAGGTCGAGGGCGACTTCCCGAAGTACGGCAACGACGATGACCGTGCCGACGAGATCGGCGTCTGGCTGCTGCACACCTTCCTTGAGATGATCAAGAAGCGCCACACCTACCGCAACTCCGAGGCTACCACCTCCATCCTGACCATCACCTCCAACGTGGTCTACGGCAAGTACACCGGCGCTCTGCCCGATGGCCGTGCCGCATTCACCCCGTTCGCACCCGGTGCCAACCCCAGCTACGGCGCAGAGCAGAACGGCCTGCTGGCCTCTCTGAACTCCGTGGCCAAGCTGCCCTACCACTGGGCTCTGGACGGCATCTCCAACACCCAGACCATCAACCCCGATGCTCTGGGCCACAGCGAGGGCGAGCGCGTTGAGAATCTGGTGCAGGTCATGGACGGCTACTTCGACCAGGGCGCACACCACCTGAACGTCAATGTCTTCGGCAAGGAGAAGCTCATCGACGCTATGGAGCACCCCGAGAAGGAGGAGTACGCAAACTTCACCATCCGTGTCTCCGGCTACGCCGTCAAGTTCATCGACCTGACCCGCGAGCAGCAGATGGACGTCATCTCCCGTACCTGCCATGCAGCTCTGTAACCCCATCGGATACGTCCACTCGCTGGAGACTTTCGGTTCTGTGGACGGCCCCGGCGTCCGCTTCGTCGTCTTTTTGCAGGGGTGCGCCCTGCGGTGCAAATACTGCCACAACCCGGAGACATGGGCTGAGGGCGGCGAGGAATGGACGGTGGACAAGCTCTTCCAGCGGGTGTGGCGCTACCGCAACTACTGGGGCAAAAAGGGCGGCATCACGGTCAGCGGCGGCGAGCCGCTGCGCCAGATGGAGTTCCTGACGGCGTTCTTCGAGCTGGCGCGCTCCAAGGGCGTGCATACGGCTCTGGACACCGCCGGTCAGCCCTTCCGCCCCGACGATGCGGCGTATCTGGCCGATTTTGACCGGCTGATGAAGTCCACCAGCCTCGTCATCCTCGATTTGAAGGAGATCGACCCGGAGAAGCACCGCAGGCTCACCGGCAGGGACAACGCGAACATCCTTGCGATGGCGCGCCACATCTCCGACCTCGGCGTGCCGCTCTGGATACGCCATGTTCTCGTCCCCGGCCTGACGGACGACGAAGACGGCCTGCGGAAGACCGCAGAGTTCATCTCGTCCCTCAAGACGGTGCAGCGGGTAGAGGTCTTGCCCTACCACACGCTGGGCCTCTTCAAGTGGCAGAAACTCGGCATCCCTTATCCCCTGCCCGATGCCGTCCCGCCCACGGCGGAACAGGTCAAGCGGGCCGAGGAGCTGCTGGAAGTCAGCAAATATACAGGCTGACAAAATCAGCTCATATAAAACAAAGAGGCGTGACCGCAAGGTCACGCCTCTTTTACTTTTTGTAGTTTAACCGCCCAGATATGCGCTGCGGACACGCTCGTTGGTCAGCAGCTCAGCACCGGTGCCATCCATGACCACGCGGCCCGTCTCGAGGACGTAGGCGCGGTCTGCCACGGAAAGGGCCATCTGTGCATTCTGCTCGACCAGCAGGATGGTCATGCCCTCTTTGTGAATGTTCTGGATGATGTCGAAGATTTCCTGCACCAGCAGGGGCGACAGACCCATGGAGGGCTCGTCCAGCATCAGCATGGAGGCGTTGCTCATCAGAGCACGGCCCATTGCCAGCATCTGCTGCTCGCCGCCGGACATGGTGCCGGCCAGCTGCTTGCGGCGCTCCTTCAGGCGGGGGAAGAGCTCAAAGACCTTCTCCTTGTTGGGAGCGATGGTGGAAGCAGGCTGGGTATAAGCGCCCATGTCCAGATTCTCTTCCACGGTCATGTGCAGGAAGACATGACGGCCTTCCGGCACCTGTGCCAGACCGGCCTCGACGATTTTATGAGCGCGGACGCCCTTGATGCTCTTGCCCTTGTAGAGGACGTCGCCGGTCTTCGGGTGGAGCAGGCCGGAGATGGTCTTCAGGGTGGTGGACTTACCGGCACCATTGGCACCGATGAGGGTGACGATCTCGCCCTCGTTCACCTCGAAGGAGACATCCTTGACTGCGTGGATGTTGCCATAAAAGACGTTGATATTATCAACTTTCAGCAAAGTCTGTGCCATCGTTCAGCCCTCCTTCTTGCCCAGGTAGGCTTCGATGACCTGGGGATTGTTGCGGATCTCGTCCGGCGTACCCTTGGCGATGATGCGGCCAAAATTCAGCACGGCGATGCCCTCGCAGATGCCCATAACGAGGCTCATATCATGCTCGATGAGGAGGACGGCAATGTTGAACTCGTCGCGGATGCGGCGGATGGTCTCCGTCAGCTCTGCGGTCTCGGAGGGGTTCATGCCAGCGGCTGGCTCGTCCAGAAGCAGCAGCTTCGGGCTGGTAGCCAGCGCGCGCATGATCTCCAGACGGCGCTGTGCGCCGTAGGGCAGGCTGCCGGCCTGTGCATCGGCGAGGTCGGCCATGTGGAAGATGTCCAGCAGCTCGAAAGCACGTTCGGTGCAGCGCTTCTCTTCCTTCCAGTAGTTGGGCAGGCGGATGAGAGATGATCCCAGATTGTACTTCATGGACTCGTGGAGGCCCACCTTGATGTTGTCGATGACGGACAGGTCCTTGAACAGGCGGATATTCTGGAAAGTACGAGCCACGCCCATCCGGTTGACCTGATAGGTCTTTTTGCCGGCGGTGGGCATCCCATCGATGAGGATGGAGCCGCGGGTGGGCTGGTAGACGTTGGTCAGCAGGTTGAAGACGGTGGTCTTACCGGCGCCGTTGGGGCCGATGAGGCCGGTGATCTCGTTGCGGCCGATCATCAGGTTGAAGCCGTCCACGGCGGTCAGGCCGCCGAAGTCGATGCCCAGTTCACGGACGTCGAGGATGGGCTTCTTATCCTTGTCGCGGTCGGTCAGGAAGCCGCCGGAAGGGACGCTGTGTAACTTAGTCTGGAACTCACTCATGGTCTGCGCCCTCCTTGTCAGCATTCTTCTTGTGGAACAGCTCGCCGTTCATGACCTTTTCCACGATGCGGCTCATGGAGAAATCGTAGCTGCCCAGCAGTCCGCCCGGACGGAAGATCATCATCAGGATGAGCACCAGCGAGTAGATGACCATGCGGTAGCTGTCGAAGCTGCGGGTAGCCTCGGGCAGGATGGTCAGGACGGTAGCGGAGAGGATGGAGCCCAGCATGGAGCCCATGCCGCCCAGAACCACCATGACCAGGATCTCGATGGACTTCATGAAGCCGAAGGTGGAGGGATTCAGAACGCCGATGTAGCAGGCGTACAGACCACCGGCCAGACCGGCAAAGGCAGCAGAGAAAGCGAAGGCCATGACCTTATAATAAGTAGTCTGGATGCCGCAGCTCTCGGCAGCGATCTCGTTGTCACGGATGGCGAGGACGGCACGGCCATGGCGGCTCTTCATCATGGCATGGATGAGGAAGCAGGTGATGACCACACAGAGGAAGACATTGGCGAAGTTGGAGTACTTGGGGATGTTCTTGAGGCCCTTGGAGCCGTAGAACAGGCTGTAGCCCAGCACATCGTCGATGTTGTTCAGGGTGATGCGGATGATCTCGCCGAAGCCCAGGGTCAGGATGGCCAGATAATCACCGGTCAGACGGAGGGCCGGGACGCCGATGAGGACGCCAAACAGGCCGGCCATCACAGCGCCCAGTGCAAGGCCGATGGCAAAGGAAACGCCATCGGGCAGAGGGCTGTACTTGGTGAAGAGGGCGCAGGTGTAAGCACCCACGGCCATGAAACCGGCGTGGCCCAGCGGCAGCTGGCCCAGATAGCCGGTGGCCACGTTCAGGGACACGGCCAGAATGATGTTGATGCCCACGGTCATGAGCACCTTGTTCTGGTAAGTGGAGAGCATGTTGCCGGTCATGTAGGAAAGGGCCAGGAACAGCAGCACCACCAGCACGGCGTTCATGAGGTAGCGCACGGGCATTTTGAGCGTTTTGCGATTCTTGTTCATCTTCATGCCCTCCTTACACCTTTTCCTGCACCTTGCGGCCAAGGAAGCCCGTGGGCTTGAACAGCAGCACGATGATGAGGATGGCGAACGTGACAGCGTCCTTCCAGGCAGACAGGCCGATGGCGGAAACGAAGCACTCGCACAGGCCGATGACGATGCCGCCGACCATTGCGCCCGGGATGGAGCCGATGCCGCCCAGAACGGCGGCGACGAAGGCTTTCAGGCCCAGCATGGAGCCCATGGTGGGAGTGGCCTGCGGGTAGGAGCAGCAGTACAGCACCGAGCCGATGCCGGCCAGTGCAGAGCCGACCGCGAAGGTAAAGGAGATGGTGCTGTTGACGTTGATGCCCATCAGGCGGGCAGCGTCCATATCCTCAGAGACGGCGCGCATGGCCTTGCCAAGCTTGGTCTTCTGGACGAGGAAGGTCAGTACCAGCATGGACAGCACGGTGACCGCCAGCGTGATGATGGAGGTCAGGCCCAGAGGCACTTTGCCCAGATAGAAGGTCTTGTTGTCGTAGTAAGACGGGATGACCTTTGCGCCCGAGCCCATGACCAGCTCAGCCGTGTACTCGAGGAAGAACGACACGCCGATGGCCGTGATGAGCAGAGAGATACGGGGTGCGCTGCGCAGCGGGGTGTAGGCGATCTTTTCGATGACCACGCCCAGCAGCGTACAGGTGAGGATGGTGGCACAGACCGCCGTGACCGGGCCGAGGCCCAGCTGGTTCATGACGAACCAGGACATGTACGCGCCCACCATGATGACGTCGCCGTGAGCAAAGTTCAGCAGCAGGATGATGCCGTACACCATGCTGTAGCCCAGTGCGATCAGTGCATAGATGCTGCCAAGGGACAGGCCATTGATCAGCTGGCTGAAAAACACTGTCATGGATGGATACTTCCTTTCTTTCCGGCGCTGTTGCACGCCTTATGTGGGGATACACTTTTTTACCAAAAAAGCGGAGAGCACCGGGGCAATACTGTTCCGGCGTTCTCCGCAGTCGGGTCAATTTACGATCATTCGGATCTCAGCGGCGCTTCCATCACCGGTCGATGGAAGAAAGCTGGGATCAGAACATTTCCTTCAGCACCGGCTTGCCGTCCACATAGGTCAGGATAGCAGTCTGCTTGACGGGGTCGTGATGCTCGTCGAAGGTAAAGGTGCCGGTGATGCCGTCGATGGTGCCGGAGGCAATGGCATCGATGACAGCCTGCTTGTAATCGTCGGTGCCAGCCTCGAGACCGGCATCCTCAGCAGCCTGCAGGCCGTAGACGACGGTCTTTGCTGCATCGTAGCCCAGAGGAGAGAAGCCGTTGGGGTACTCCTCACCGTACTCTGCCTTGTAGGCATCCTCAAACTCGGCGTTGGAGCCCTTTGCGTAGTTGGCGCAGAAGTAAGTGTCCTTCAGCTGATCGTTGGAGGCGTAGCCTTCCAGACCATCCCAGCCGTCGCCGCCCAGAAACGGAACGGTCAGGCCGACGCTCTCAGCCTGAGACAGGATCTGGCCCACTTCCTCGTAGTAGTTGGGGCAGAAGACGGTCTCGGGGTCCTTGCCGAGGATGGTGGTCAGCTGAGTCTTGAAGTCCACGTCGCCCTCAGAGTAGCTCTCCTGATCGACGATGGTGCCGCCCAGAGACTCGAACTCGTTGACGAAGTTCTCTGCCAGGCCCTCGTTGTAGTCAGCACCCTTCTTGAAGATGACAGCTGCCTTGGTGTAGCCCAGCTTCTGGTATGCGTAGTCAGCCATCTTGATGCCCTGGAACGGGTCGGTGAAGGTGGCGCGGAAGACGTTTGCGTTCACGGTGTCGGTCTCGGCATCGTAGGTGACAGCCTCAGCGGTAGCGGAAGCGGTGACCATGGGCATATTGTAGTCTGCGCTCTCAGCAACGACTGCCAGAGTCGGGGTGGTGGTAACGTCGCCGATCAGAGCGGTCATGCCCTCGTCCACCATCTTGGTGAAGCAGTTGACAGCCTGCGTAGCGTCGCCCTGCTCGTCCTCGGTGAGAATCTCGATCTGCTTGCCGTTGATGCCGCCGTTGGCGTTGACCTGCTTCAGGTACAGGGTAGCACCGTTGACAACAGCCTGACCGTAAACGGAGACGTTGCCGCTCAGGGGGCCCATAACGCCGACCTTGATGGTGTCGCCGGAAGCTGCAGCTGCGGTAGAACCGGAAGCGGCAGCAGTGGAAGCTGCGGTGCTGGAAGAGCCGCCGCAGGCAGTCAGAACACCGGCAGCAGCCACGACACCGGCAGCAGCCAGAAAGTTACGACGAGAGATCATATTTTTCATAAGTCTATATCCTCCTGATATTTGGAAGCGTTCGTGTTATTTGCAGCCATCGCGCACGGCCCATGAGCCAGTGTCCCGAAAAGCTGTTAAGGAAGCAGCGCTCCCTTCCCTCAAAGCAGCTCTGCTTCCCTGAGTCTTATTATAAGCACTTCGGTGCAAGTCCGCAATTCACAAATCGTCCATAGTTTGGGAGGGGTTTCGGGTAAAACTCGCTATTTTTCACAAAATCAAGCGTCGCTTTTTGGTTACTTTTTCAAATTGTTCACCTAAGAAAAACAGAACATGAAAGCAATTCACAAGTAACAAAAAGATGACACAACTTTCCTCTCCTGAAGTTTGTTCTTGCTAACATCCATGCATCCTCTTGCATCCTGGGCCGAATCATGGTAGGATAATGTCGGTTAGTTAGCATATACTATCCAAATGAGAAGAGCGCATCCATTCCTATTATATATGGAGGTACAAATCATGAACTATCTTGAGATCGTAGACGTTCAGGGCCGTGAGATCTTGGACTCCCGCGGCAACCCCACTGTTGAGGCTGAGATCACCCTCGCCGACGGCACCGTGGCCCGGGGCTGCGCACCGTCCGGCGCATCCACCGGCGAGTTCGAAGCGCTGGAGCTGCGCGACGGCGACAAGGGCCGCTATCTGGGCAAGGGCGTCACCAAGGCTGTGGAGAACATCAACACCGTCATCGCTGATGCTGTCATCGGCATGGATGCTTCCGACATCTACGCCATCGACCAGGCTATGATCGACGCTGACGGCACCAAGGACAAGTCCAAGCTGGGCGCAAACGCCATTCTGGCCGTTTCCATCGCTGCCTGCCGCGCTGCTGCCACTTCGCTGGACATGCCCCTCTACCGCTTCCTCGGCGGCGTGAACGGCAACCGCCTGCCCGTCCCCATGATGAACATCCTGAACGGCGGCGCACACGCCACCAACACCGTGGACACCCAGGAGTTCATGATCATGCCGGTGGGCGCACCTTCCTTTAAGGAGGGCCTGCGCTGGTGCGCTGAGGTCTTCCACGCTCTGGCTTCCATCCTGAAGGCAAAGGGTCTGGCTACCTCCGTGGGCGACGAGGGCGGTTTCGCTCCCAACCTGTCCAGCGACGAGGAGACCATCGAGACCATTCTGGCCGCCATTGAGAAGGCCGGTTATGTTCCCGGCAAGGACTTCATGCTGGCCATGGACGCTGCTTCCTCCGAGTGGAAGAGCCCCAAGGGCAAGGGCTTCTACAAGCTGCCCAAGGCCGGCACCGAGTTTACCTCCAGTGAGCTCATCGCACACTGGAAGAAGCTGGTGGAGAAGTACCCCATCATCTCCATCGAGGACGGTCTGGACGAAGAGGACTGGGAAGGCTGGCAGGAGATGACCCGCGAGCTGGGCGGCAAGGTCCAGCTGGTTGGCGACGACCTGTTCGTCACCAACACCGAGCGTCTGGCCAAGGGCATCCAGCTGGGTGCTGGCAACGCCATCCTCATCAAGCTGAACCAGATCGGCTCCGTATCTGAGACTCTGGAAGCCATCAAGATGGCTCACAAGGCCGGCTATACCGCCATCAGCTCTCACCGCTCCGGCGAGACTGAGGACACCACCATCGCCGACCTGGCCGTGGCCCTGAACACCTGCCAGATCAAGACCGGCGCCCCCAGCCGCACCGAGCGTGTGGCAAAGTACAACCAGCTGCTGCGCATCGAGGAGCAGCTGGGCGGCAGCGCCGTCTACCCCGGCATGGCTGCCTTCAACGTGAAGCGTTAACTCAGACTCTGCGACAGGAGCGCCAGTCCCGGCTTTGCCGGAGCTGGCGCTCTTTTTTGTCATTTCCATGTCAATTTGTCTAAAGTATACAAGAAAAAACATTAAAACTCAGCAAATCGACTATTGCTAATTCTCAACTGATATATTAGAATATAAGTGAGAGAGCGAGGCACTCCTGCCGCGCATAAACGCAAAGCAATATTAACGGAGGACATCCACTATGCCTATGAAAATGGGTTGGCGCTGGTATGGCGAGGGCAACGACCCCGTCACCCTCAGCGACATCAAGCAGATCCCCGGCGTGACCAGCATCGTCTGGGCGCTGCACAACAAGATGCCCGGCGAGATCTGGGAGATCGACGAGATCCAGAAGGTCGCAGACCAGATCCACGCTTACGGCTTCGACATGGACGTTGTCGAGTCTGTCAACGTCCACGACGACATCAAGATCGGCCTGCCCACCCGCGATAAGTACATCGAGAACTACAAGCAGTGCATCCGCAACCTGTCCAAGTTCGGTGTCAAGGTCATCTGCTACAACTTCATGCCCATCTTCGACTGGACCCGCACCGACCTGTTCCACCCCGTCGGCGACGGCTCCACCGCACTGTTCTACGAGAAGGACAAGATCAAGGGCGACTACAAGTCCATGGCCGAGTACATCATGTCCTTCACTGAGAAGTACAACATGACCTTCCCCGGCTGGGAGCCGGAGCGCATGGCAAAGCTGGACGAGCTGTTCAAGGCCTACGCCCCTGTCACCAAGGAAAAGCTCTGGGAGAACCTGAAGTACTTCCTCGAAGCCCTGATGCCCACCTGCCGCGAGTGCGACATCAAGATGGCCATCCACATGGACGACCCCCCTTGGGACATCTTCGGCCTGCCCCGCCTGCTGGTGGATGCCGAGAGCATCGACCGCTTCCTGAGCATGGTGGACGACGAGTACAACTGCCTGACCCTCTGCTCCGGCAGCCTGAACGCCAACCCCAACAACAATGTGGCTGAGATCGTCCGCAAGCACTGCGACCGCATCGCATTCGCACACATCCGCAACATCCATCACTTCCCCAACGGCGACTTCTCCGAGGCTGCCCACCGCGACTGCTGCGGCGAGACCGGCATCATCGAGATCCTGCGCGCCTACCATGACTGCGGCTTCGAGGGCTACATCCGCCCCGACCATGGCCGTCAGCTGTGGGAGGAAGGCCCTGGCAGCTGCCGCCCCGGCTACGGCAAGTATGACCGTGCGCTGGGCATCCAGTATATGCTGGGCGTCTGGGACCTGCTGGACCGTCTGGACGAAGAGAAGAAGAAGGGCTGATATATCATGAAGCTGACTGATATTAAGAACGGCAATCTGTCCGCCGAGTGGGCAGAAAAGGGCTACGAGCTGCCCAAGTTCGACGTTGAGGCCGTCAAGGCCAAGACCCACGCAGAACCCACCTGGGTCCACTTCGGTGCCGGCAACATCTTCCGCGCATTCCCGGCTGCCATCCTGAACGACGCCCTGAACAGCGGCAAGTATGACCGCGGCGTCATCGTGGCCGAGAGCTTCGACTACGAGATCATCGACAAGGCTTATCAGCCCTACGACAATCTGAGCCTGCTGGTCTGCCTGAAGTCCACCGGCGACATCGAGAAGAAGGTCATCGCCTCCGTCACCGAGAGCCTGAAGGCTGACTACTCCTTCGGCGCTGACTGGGCACGTCTGGTCGAGATCTTCCAGGCACCCAGCCTGCAGATGATCTCCTTCACCATCACCGAGAAGGGCTACGGCGTCGCTCCTGCTGACCTCGAGCGCGGCCTGACCCCCGTTCTGGCCATGGGCAAGGTCACTGCTCTGCTGTACGAGCGCTTCAAGGCCGGTGCTCTGCCCCTGACCGTCCAGAGCATGGACAACTGCTCTCACAACGGCGATAAGGTCAAGGCCGCAGTCTTTGCCTACGCTTCCAAGTGGGTCGAGCAGGGCCTGGTCCCCGCCGAGTTCCTCGCCTACGTCAAGGACGAGACCAAGATCACCTTCCCCTGGAGCATGATCGACAAGATCACTCCCCGCCCGGATGCCAAGGTCCAGAAGATGCTGGCTGACGACGGTTTTGAGGACAACTACACCATCGTCACCGAGAAGCACACCTTCACCGCTCCCTTCGTCAACGCCGAGGAGACCCAGTACCTCTGCATCGAGGACCACTACACCAATGGCCGTCCTCCGCTGGAGCTGGGCGGTGTCCTCTACTGCGACCGCGAGACCGTCGATAAGATCGAGAAGATGAAGGTCTGCACCTGCCTCAACCCCCTGCACACCGCCATGTCCATCTACGGCTGCATGCTGGGCTACACCCTCATCTCCGCTGAGATGGCTGATGAGGATCTGCGCAGCTTCATCCAGAAGATCGGCTACATCGAGGCGATGCCCGTCGTCGTTGACCCCGGCGTTCTGAACCCCTACGAGTTCATCGGCGCTGTCATCAACCGCCGTCTGCCCAACCCCTTCATGCCCGACGCTCCTCAGCGGATCGCCACCGATACCTCCCAGAAGCTGGCGATCCGCTTCGGTGAGACCATCAAGGCTTACGAGGCGCGCGGTCTGGACAAGTCCAACCTCGTGCTGATCCCGCTGGTGCTGGCAGGCTATGCCCGCTACCTGAAGGGCATCGACGACAACGGCCAGCCCTTTGAGATCTCCACTGATCCGCTGCTGGCTGAGCTGCAGGCCATCGTGGCTCCCCTGAAGGTGGAAGCCGGCGAGCAGGACTTCTCCTGCCTGAAGGCTCTGTACAGCCGCACCGATGTCTTCGGCGTGGACCTGTACGCCGTCGGTCTGGGCGAGAAGATCGAGTCCATGGCCAAGGAGCTGTTCGCAGGCCCCGGCGCTGTCCGCGCTACCCTGCACAAGTACGTCAAGGCCCGCTGATCTAAGCGTCCCCTGACTTCATAAGCCATTTCCGCGCCCATGCTGCGTTTTGCTTTGCCGCAGCATGGGTTTTTATTATGTCTTTTTTCCGGCACAGGAAAAGCCGCCGGGCCTTGCGGCCCGACGGCTTTTCTTATGATAGGAGGATCAAAAATGATCGTAGACTATCTTATTCAGTTCAGGATGGTCTGCTCGGTCTCGACGTCGAACAGGTGGACCTTGTGGGGATCGAAGGCAACGCGGACGGTGTCTCCGTTGCGAGCCTTGGAGGTGGGAGCGACGCGGGCGGTCATCTTGTTGCCCTTGTACTCCAGGTACAGGTAGATCTCAGCGCCCA
>OJRN01000999.1_pt1 | contig 12487 bp, 12 predicted proteins | sample 1599211 | NCBI WGS metagenome assembly OJRN01 (sample SAMN03922532, study PRJEB24848) | human gut metagenome | isolation source: stool sample | host: Homo sapiens | place: Germany | collected 2010-05
ACACAGAGTAGATCGTCGGCAGCGTCAGATGTGTATAAGAGACAGCTAAAAGTCCATGAACATCGATATCGTCCTGTACATACCCTGATAAAACGTTATTGTTTGCTGTCTGGCTAATTCATTATCCTTTGAGTCCATATGCGTCCCCCGTTATGATTGGTTTTGTTTCCTCTTACTATTTTACCATATTTTTATATCTTGTAAAGATATAAAAATTCCGCAAAAGTTTAAAAGTTAAACTTTTGCGGAACAGCATTCGTTTAATCAGTATAAAGATACAGTTTAGACTCCAGCCATCTGGGCAGCAACCTCAGCAGCGAAATCTTCCTGCTTCTTCTCCATACCCTCACCTACCTCGAAACGAACCATCTCGGTGATTGTAAGATCCTTAGAAACTGACTCAAGATATTTTGCAACTGACTGCTTTCCATCCTCTGCCTTAACATATGTCTGGTCAAGGAGACAAATCTCTTTTAACTGCTTAGATACACGACCCTCAACTAAACCATTGAACATCTTCTCAGCCATGATAGACTCCTTGTCTGCCATTGCAAGCTCACCAAGCTTTGCCTTAGCAGCATCTGATAAGAAGTTCCATACATAGTTCATGTTGTTCTTGTGCTCGTTGAAGTTGTTGATATCATCATCGCTCCAAAGCTTCTCGTTAATAGCCTTGTCAATTAACTTATTAAGAATAGGCTTTGGAAGTGTTGTAGCATCATTTAATGCACTGTCAACAGTGATCTCTCTAAGCTTTGCAAGCTCTTCATCAGAGATATCGTTTCTGCTGATGTACTGTGGGTTCATAGCTGCAACCTGCATAGCAATATTTGTGATTGCTTCTTTAGCTGCATCATCTGCTGCACCATTTGCTGCAATGATAACGCCGATTCTTCCACCACCATGGATATAAGAAGTAACAACATCACCTGTAACCTTTGCAAATCTACGAACAGATAACTTCTCTCCGATTGTAGCTGTCTTCTCTACAAGAAGCTCGCTAAGTCCGTTTGTGGCAAGAAGAGCGTCGATATCCTCTCCATTTGCACCACCATTTAAGCCAGAAGCAAGTGCTGTATCTGCTACAGTCTGAACAAACTCCTGGAATGTCTCGTTCTTTGCAACGAAATCTGTCTCAGAGTTAACCTCTGCTACAACTGCAACGTTTCCGTTTACAGCAACACGTGCGATTCCCTCAGCGGCAATTCTGCTCTGCTTCTTTTCCATCTTAGCTGCACCGCTTTTTCTTAATACCTCAACAGCGGCATCCATATCACCGTTTGTCTCAGTTAAAGCCTTTTTGCAGTCCATCATACCTGCGCCTGTCATTTCACGCAGTTCTTTTACCATACCTGCTGTAATAGCCATTTGATTATCCTCCGATATTAATGTGTTTTATTCCTCAACTGTCTCGTCAGAAGCTTCCTCAGCAGTAACCTCTTCCTCGGCTCCCTGCTTTGCCTCGATAACAGCGTCTGCCATCTTAGATACGATTAATTTGACAGCTCTGATAGCATCATCGTTTCCTGGGATAACATAATCTAACTCGTCAGGATCGCAGTTTGTATCAGCAATACCTATAAGAGTGATTCCAAGTGCCTGAGCCTCTTTGATACAGATACGCTCCTTCTTAGGATCTACTACAAATATTGCATCAGGAATTCTCTTCATATCCTTGATTCCACCAAGGTTCTTCTCGAGCTTCTCCCACTCCTTCTTGAGTGCGATAACTTCCTTCTTAGGAAGAACATCGAATGTGCCATCCTCTGACATTGTCTCGATAGCTTTAAGTCTTGCAATACGGCTCTCGATTGTGCGGAAGTTTGTAAGCATTCCACCTAACCATCTCTCGTTTACATAGTACATACCGCAACGCTCTGCCTCAGTCTTGATTGCATCCTGAGCCTGCTTCTTTGTACCTACGAAAAGGATTGTACCACCCTGAGCAGCGATATCAGATACGGCATCATATGCCTCATCAACCTTTCCTACAGACTTCTGTAAATCGATGATGTAGATACCATTACGCTCTGTGTAGATGTAAGGAGCCATTTTAGGGTTCCATCTTCTTGTCTGATGTCCAAAATGAACACCTGCCTCGAGTAACTGTTTCATTGAAATTACGCTCATTTTATTTACCTCCGTTTGGTTATTAATCTTCCGTGTGTTTCCAATTAGATCAGCCACCGGTAAGCGTTATCCGGCACCGGCGATCATCCGCACACGTGCTTTATAGTATTTAAGCCTTTGGAATTATAACATACCAAAGGCTTATATGCAAGTAAAAAAATTTATTTCTGTGTCAGAATAGTGATTATATCATCATACGATGCTCCCTGTGGAATAACGTGCTCGTCATCTGCTATAAAATGATCAGCCTTCAATGACACCGCTTGAAGAAAAATCATCAGTGATTTCGAAACATCAGAATTCGTTATATATGCCGAAAACATAAAAAAGACCTATGTTCTTTCAAACATAAGTCCTTAAAAATATATTTAAATTTAGTTACTTGTTTTTATTTCGGATTCTGTCAAGCTCATCAAAGACTACATCGTTTACTACTTTGATGTATGTGCCCTTCATACCGGATGAGCGCGATTCGATAACGCCTGCACTCTCAAACTTGCGCAGGGCATTCACAATTACCGAGCGGGTAATGCCTACTCTGTCGGCTATTCTGCTGGCAACAAGTATACCCTCATTGCCGTCAAGCTCATCAAAGATGTGGAGAATAGCCTCAAGTTCAGAATAAGAAAGTGTATTGATAGCTGAACGGACAATCGATACCTTTCTCTTTTCCTCTTCATTCTCCTCATTCACGGATCTCATCATCTCAAGCCCCACCACTGTCGTGCCATACTCTGTAAGAATGATATCGTCAATGTCATACTCTCTGTCACTTCTGTACTCAAAAAGAGTTCCAAGCCTCTCGCCGGCTATATCAATAGGTGTGATAATAGCCTTGTACATCCTTGTATCTTCACAAAAGCCAAGTGTCTCAAGGTTTACATTCTCCTTTGTTGAAAGGATGCCAAGAAGTCTTTCATTGAGCTCAGTGTCAATATAGCCTCCAACCTCATCTACTATCAGTTCATGAAGCTCATCCACGCCTTTGCAGATACTAGAGCCAAGCACCTTGCCCTTTTTGCTGATTACAAGTATGTCTGAGTCGAGCACCCCGGTGAGCACCTGACATATATCATTGAACACAACCTTTGATGAATTGTTGTTGTGAAGAAGCTTATTAATCTTACGTGTCTTATCTAATAATTGTACTCCCATTAATTGTTATTCCTCTCTTTCGGGCTTTTTATCTGTTACGTAGCCGCACTGCTCATCTGCGCAGGCAATCTTGTTTCCCTTTACAATCATATATCCTCCACAACGAGGGCATTTTTCTGCAACAGGTCTGCCCCAGCTCATAAAATCACACTCTGGGTTGTCAATACAGCCATAGTATTTTCTTCCCTTCCTTGTTTTCTTGAGTACAACATCCTTACCGCATTTAGGGCAATTGACGCCGATTTTTTCAAGATAAGGCATAGTGAATCTGCAGTCAGGAAATCCCGGACATGCCAAAAACTTGCCGTGAGGTCCGTATTTTATAACCAGATTGCGTCCGCACTCAGGGCAGATTTCATCTGTCACCTCATCATGTATTGTAACCTTCTCAAGCTCATTTTCAGCCTTGTCGATTGCCTCTTTAAGATCAGGATAAAAGTTCTCAACAACTGTCTTCCAGTTAACCTTTCCCTCTGCTACCGCATCTAAAAGCGACTCCATATTGGCTGTAAAATGCTCATCGACAATAGTTGGAAATGATTCCTTCATAATAGAATTTACAACCTCTCCTATCTCTGTCACATAGAGATTTTTACTCTCCTTAGTGATATAGCGTCTGGCAAGTATTGTAGATATTGTTGGAGAATAGGTACTAGGACGTCCTATTCCAAGCTCTTCAAGTGTCTTTACCAAAGAAGCCTCTGTGTAGTGTGCCGGGGGCTGGGTAAAATGCTGCTTAGGCAAAAGCTCCTCAACTGTAAGAAGTGATTCTTCTGTCAGAGGATTTTTAAGAACGGGCTGTTTTTCTTTCTTTGCATCGTCTGCAGCAGTATATGCAAGCTCAAAACCATCAAATAACAGTCTTGAGGTAGCAAAGCTGAACACATAATCTCCGACTGAGAGCTTTACTGTAGTAGTCTCGTACTCAGATTTTGCCATGCGGCTTGCAGTAAAACGCTTCCAGATAAGCTGATACAGCCTGAACTGGTCTCTCGACAGTGACTCCTTAATCTCGGAAGGCACTCTGTTTATATCAGTTGGCCTGATTGCCTCATGGGCATCCTGGATATTTTTGCTGCTCTTCTTTGTTCCCTCACCGGTGGAAAGATATTTGTCTCCATAGCTTTTTGAAATAAAATCCCTTGCCATGGCCTCGGCCTCATCTGATACACGCACAGAATCGGTACGCAGGTATGTGATGATACCTACCGTACCCTGTCCCTTTATGTCAACTCCTTCATAGAGCTGCTGGGCTATACGCATAGTCTTTGATATTGGGAAATTCAGAGCCTTTGAAGCCTCCTGCTGTAAAGTACTGGTTGTAAAAGGAAGCGGAGCTTTATTGCTGCGCTGGCCTTTTTTGATGCTTTGTAATTTACACTCCTTACCCTTTATTTCGCTAAGCACATTATCCATCTCTTCCTTTGAGGAAATGGCTATCTTGTCGTCACCCCTGCCGTATAGCTTTGCAGTGATTGGCTTCTTCTCACCCTCCACATCAACCGTGGCATCAAGGCTCCAGTACTCCTCAGGGATAAAAGCATTGATTTCATCCTCCCTATCACAGATGATACGAAGCGCAACAGACTGTACTCTTCCCGCACTAAGCCCTCTCTTGACCTTGGCCCAAAGCAGCGGACTGATTTTGTAACCTACAATACGGTCCAAAACTCGTCTGGCCTGCTGTGCGTCTACAAGATCCATATCTATTTTTCTTGGGTGCTTTAAGGATTCCTTGACAGCATTCTTCGTGATCTCATTAAAGCTGATACGGCTTACATCCTTGCCCTCAAGTTTAAGTGCGTGAAGCAGATGCCATGAGATGGCTTCTCCCTCACGGTCGGGATCGGTTGCGAGATATATCTTATCGGCTTTCTTAGCCTCCTTGCGAAGCTTAGCGAGTATTTCACCCTTTCCACGGATTGTGATATATTTCGGTTCAAAATCTCCGTCCACATCTATTCCAAGGCTGCTCTTTGGCAGATCTCTCACGTGACCGTTTGATGCCATTACCTCATAGTTTTTTCCCAAGAATTTCTTTATAGTCTTTACTTTTGCAGGCGACTCTACGATAACCAGATATTTAGCCATTATAAACTCCTTATATAGTAATTTGGAATTGTCTCCTTAACAAATCCTTTTTGTATAAGATTTTCTAACACTTCAAATAGTTCCGATAATTCATACGGCACTTTTTGAGACAATGTCCCGATTGCGATAGGACAAAAATCGAGTAAACTATACACCAATGCTTCTTTTTTATCAAGTAAATTTTTTCTGAAATCCATCTGTGTGCACTCTGTAAACCCAGTCATTGTAATGTCTGAGACAAATTCATCAATATTATAAATAATGCCTGCGCCCTGCTTTATCAGACTGTTGCAGCCGTAGCTTAAGGTGTCGGTGATACGCCCCGGAATGACATATACGTCCTTTCCCTGCTCCATTGCAAAATCAGCCGTAATCAGTGAACCGCTTCTCTTTTTTGCCTCAACTATAACTACTATATCGGATAACCCGGAAATTATTCTGTTTCTCATCGGAAAAAACATCTTTTGCGGGTCGGTGCCCGGCATAAGCTCGCTGATTATGCTTCCGGAGACCTTTATTTTATCATATAGAAAGCGGTTCTCTTTCGGATAACAGGTGTCTGCTCCGGAGCCAAGAACTGCATATGTATTTCCACCAGCCTCCAGACACCCCATATGGGCATCTCTGTCTATTCCTCTTGCCATGCCGCTGATTATCTGTATTCCCTGCCTTGAAAGTGCTGCTGCCAGTACCTTTGCCACCTCGCAGCCATATGCGCTTCTGCCCCGTGCTCCGACTATAGCGACACTTTTTCTTGATTTGTCGGGAAGAGCGCCTATGTAAAAAAGACTATACGGCGGATTATGTATATTTCTAAGCTTGTCCGGATAAGCCTCATCCTCCATTGTTACAAAGCCGATATCCTTCTGTTGAAATAATATCCACTCCTTCTCTACGTCATAGGAAGCTCTTGATTCAAGGATTATTTTTCTGTCATCATCTGTGAAAAACAAAATATCAAAAAGCTCATTCTTTGGCATAAAAAACAGCTTTTCTGCCGTTATACCGCAATCATGCAGAAGCTTTTTCTTCGCATTGCTTATATCTGTAAGGCTTGCAAGCCAGTATTTGAACTTCATGATACAGCACCTCCCCAGAACTTCTCATTGATGCTTCTGTAGCATATAGCCTCGTTGAGATGCTTTGTCTTTATGTTTTCACAGCCGTCCAGATCAGCTATTGTACGCGCAACCTTAAGTATCTTGTGGTATGTGCGTGCCGTCAGTCCAAGCTTGTCAAACATATTTTCCATGTAGCTTTTCTCTCGACTGCCGAGTGAACAGTATTTTTCCAGCTTGTCAGTTGATATTTTTGAATTATAAGAAAAGCTCTCACCTTTAAACCTTTCTTTTTGAAGCTCGTGGCAGTGCATAACACGCTTTCTTATGTCCGCAGATGATTCATTGGATGTATTACTGTTTATATCCTCAAAGCTAAGCGGTGACGCCTCCACACATATGTCAATTCTGTCTATTATAGGCTGAGAGACCTTATCAAAATATCTGCGCAGAGTCGGCTCTGAGCAGCGGCATCTTTGCATATCGGGATAATAGCCGCAGCTGCATGGGTTCATCGCACCAAAAAGCAGAAAATTAGCCGGATAAGTCACGTTTCTGCCGGCTCTTGAAAGCCTGATGCAGTGCTCCTCAAGTGGAGCCCTGAGCAGATCCAGCAGGCCGCCCTTAAACTCAGCGAGCTCATCCAAAAACAAAACGCCATTGTGTGCAAGCGATATCTCGCCCGGATTAATTCTCGTTCCTCCGCCGATTAATGCGGCCTGGGTGACGGAATAGTGTGGATTTCTGAATGGTCTGCTGTCCCTTAAGGAGCTGTCATTGTCCAAAAGACCACAGATGCTGTATATTTTTGACAGCTCAAGTCTCTCATTTTCACTAAGAGGAGGCAGAATTGACGGCATACGCTCTGCTATCATTGTTTTGCCTGCACCGGGAGGTCCGACAAGCAGTATATTGTGCATACCTCCAGCAGCCACCTCACATGCTCTTTTAATAAATTTCTGTCCGTTAACATCACAAAAATCGGCGTATTTTTCATCCATTTGCAGCTCATGTGCTGTGCCAGTTTTCTGACACGTAAATGCTGCCTCATCAAACTGTGCAATTACATCATTTAAATGGCTTATCCCAAATATTTTTGCACCGCAGACGAGTCTGCCTTCATTTTCATTCTGCTTTGGAATAATAAACTTTCCAATGCCTTTGTTGTACTCATCAAATACAATCGGCAGAATACCGCTGACCGGCAAAATTTCACCGTTTAGATTTAGCTCACCTGCAAGTGTGCAGCCCTTTATGCTATCAGCGTCAATCACCCCCATAGCTGTTAAAACAGCAACAGCTATAGGCAGATCAAAGCCTGTTCCGGTCTTTTTAATATTTGCAGGCGATAGATTTACTGTGATACGCTTGGCAGGCAAAACAATGCCAACGCTGTGCAGCGCTGTTTTAACACGTTCCTTTGCTTCTCTCACCTCTGAGGTAAGATTTCCAACCATATCAAAAACAGGCATGCCGGTTGAAATATCAACCTCCACCTGTACCGGAATCGCACTGATTCCATCCAAAACAGCCGTTCTGACTGTACTGTACATATATACTCCTATTCCAATTGGGGTAAATGCATAGACAAATGCACAAAAGACATGGCTCTATGATAACATATTTTTGCCTTTTGTAAACACCTATTCGAGCAGTTTTCGTAATTTTTTCAAACCGGCCTTTTCAATTCTTGAAACATATGACCTCGAAATGCTGAGCGTTTTAGCAATCTGCCTCTGTGTCAGCTCTTTTTCACCGTCTAGGCCAAAGCGTTTCGTAATAATATAATATTCTCTGTCCGATAAAACGCTTCTCATATTTTTCCTTAAAATCTTAAGTGATTCAGACACCTCTATATCCGATACCACATCAGATTGTCCATTCTCGATCACATCCACCAGATGAATCTGGTTTCCCTCCTTGTCAGTGCCTATAGGTTCAAATATGGACACATCACCCCGGCTCTTTTTACGGCTTCTAAAGTGCATCAGAATCTCATTTTCGATGCATCTGATTGCAAAGGTTGCAAAACGATTTCCGTAATCAGCCTTGAATGATGACACTGCTTTTATCAGTCCTATAGTGCCTATGGATATGAGCTCCTCCATCTCATCCTCGCTTACTGCATATTTTTTTGTAACATGTGCCACAAGGCGCATATTGTGTAATATAAGCTCATCCTTAGCTTCTTTATCATTTTGAGCCACTTTTTTCAGACATTCCGTCTCACGTTCTAAACTAAGCGGTGATAAAAATGTATTCACATAGCACCCTGTCATTATTTGCTTATAATATATTATGTTCAAATCTGTATTTTGTGATATAATCTTTGCCATGAATAGAAAAATAGACTACAAAATCAATGAAAATGATACAGGAAAAACAGTAGAAGGCTTTTTGAAGGAGCATGGCTACACACATCAGGTGCTTGTCAGGCTGAAGCAGACAGACCATGGTATACTAAGAAACGGTGTATGGGCCTATACAAACGAAAGGCTGTGTAAGGACGATTTAATCACAGTCCAAATTGTCGAAAACGAATGCTCTGATAATATAGCACCTGTAAATCTGCCTCTTGATATAGCATACGAGGACGATGATATCATCGTAATAAACAAGCCGTTTGATATGCCTGCCCATCCCTCCGCCGGGAACCATGACAACACGCTTGCAAATGCGCTCATGTACTACTATGGCAGTCAGAACAAGCCGTTTGTATACAGATGCATAAACAGGCTGGACAGAGATACCACAGGGCTTACAATTGTCGCAAAGCATGCACTTGCAGGCGGGATACTTGGCAACGCTGTCGCAAAGCGTGCCATACACCGGACATACTACGCCGTCTGCAGTGGGTGTACACCTATATGCATGCGCATCAGTGCTCCGATTGCAAGAAAGGATGCTTCCACCATAGAGCGGTGTGTTGATTTCAAACGCGGTGAATATGCAGTAACCGACTTTATCAGGATCAAATATAACCCTGATAATAATTTATCGCTTGTCAAGCTAAGACTTCTTACCGGACGCACTCACCAGATACGCGTCCATATGAAGTATATCGGTTTTCCACTGATAGGTGACTTTTTATATAATCCCGACTATACATATATATCCAGACAAGCACTGCACTCAGGGCGTCTTGTTTTCACGCACCCTGTCACAGGACAAAAAATGAACCTCATATCTGATATTCCATCAGACATGAAGTCCCTGTTCTAGCTGGTTTATTTTATCCTTTTCGTATGGGATATGCCCTTTTAAAACCTCTTTTTTTATGTAGCTGTAAGTATATTCTTCTCCCTTTACAGAGAGCATGACAAGCAGATACTCAAGCATTGCTTTTGTATCGGGATGAATCATGTAGTGATCCACGCTTTTTTCATAGTATTCCAGTGCACTTTTGTCGGTGTACTTTTCTTTCTGATAGTTTTTTGAGGCGCTTACACGGTCTATAAACATCTCGCAGACATACCTTATGGGCATTTTCATGCCCTCCATTTTTGTATGTGCTTTATCGTCCCCCGGCTTTGAAACAGCATAGTCAATCCAGTACTCCAGGTGATGCTTATTGCGTCCCTTATGATGAAGCCACGCAGATGAATAGCCCCTGTCGGCTCTCTCCGCATTATTCGGACTCATATACCCCTTGTAATACCTGCAGCCGACGAGAAACTCAGTCGGTGAATATTTTGACATGTCATGAAGAAGTCCCTGTTTATAAAGCCCTATCCTAAAGCACCCCTGCATGACTAAAATCTTGTGATGTGTAATTGTTATAAAATGTCTTATTGCTTTCATATGTCTATCTGCCTATGAGGATGTATACCGACTGCGGTGAGACATCTGCATACTGCTGGTTTTCACACAGCACCGGAGAGTCATAAAACGGTTCTTTGAGCGTAGAATCGCAGACTTTATACCATTTCATTCCTTTCTTTAGCTTAGGAAGAGCTAACTTCTCCCTGGATGAATAAAAATTGTAAGCTACGTATACATAGTCTTTATTCACTTCATTGTAATCCCCACAGTACATCACACCTACACATAGCTTTGTGGCATCACACTCGCCTATCCAGGCATTCTTGCAGTGGTAGGACAAATCAGGATACCCAACAGCCCTGTAATCGCTGAATTTAAACGGCTTTGGACAGGAAATAACAGGATGCTCATCCCTGAATTTGATAAGTCTGGTTAAGAACCTGATGTTTTCCCTTCTGCTCTGCTCATTTGACCAGTTCACCCAGCCTGTAGGGTTGTCCTGACAGTAAGCATTGTTGTTGCCATCCTGTGAATTACAGATCTCATCACCTGCCATAATCATAGGCACTCCCTGTGCCAAAAACAAAAGAAGCATGGCATCCTTCCACTTAAGTTTTCTTATCTCACGGATAAATCTCTTTCGCGAAGGCCCCTCACAACCGTAATTATTGCTGAAATTCCATGAAGGACCATCAGCATTTTTCTCACCATTGGCCTCATTGTGGCGGTCATTGTACATGAATAAATCACTCAGGGTAAAGCCGTTATTGCTTGATATATAGTTTATAAATCCGACATTCTCCCCCTGCTTTTTCTGCTGGTTTAAAAGCTCATACATATTGCAGTTGATATGGTTTAACATCATACGCGCCGCAAACTGGTACTCCTCCTTGTCAATATAGAGATTTTCATATGTCCTGTTTTGCGGTACAACCGACATATCAAAGCCATCATAGAGTATCTTTGTCCGGCTAAGGAGAGCATCCTGCACAATCGCAGTAACAGGCAGCCTGTCCCCAAGCAGCTTAAAACCATCTACATGAAAGCTCATGACCCAGTATCTGAGCGCATCGAGTATCAGATTGTGGTCAGTTTTGTCCGGAAAATACATCTCTACGATACATTCCATGCCATTTTTGTGCAGCCTTTCAACGAGACGCCTAAGCTCATTGGAGGCATCTGAAGCGTCACTGGCATATGATGCTTTTACGGCAAAATAATTGCCGGAGGTATAGCCCCAAAAATTGACCTTGTCATTTTGCTTGTCGGTGTGCACACTTTGCTCATCCTTTAAGGAATACTTCGGCTTTGCATATTCCGGAATATCGTGCTTTACAGGGATTGTCATTTCTTCAAACTCGTATACAGGCATGAGAAGAATTGAAGTAAAGCCTAATTTCTTGATGTAATTTATTCTGTCCGATACAGCCTCAAAGGTGCCCTTATGCTTTTTGTCCCCTGAAACATCCATGGAAAAACCTCTAACATGCAGCTTATACAGCTTCATCCGGTCCCTGGTTATCTCAGGAAAGCTGTCATATTTCCAGTCAAAATCACTACTGTCTATCCCGCAGGCTATTTCGTAATCATTGTCACTTCTTGTTTTATCATTCCATTTTTCTCTGCCGAAAATTCTTGTGGCATAGGGATCTATGCACCTTTTTCCATTAATTCTAAAATAATATGCATATTCATTCCTGCAAAAACCATGAAGTCTCACAGAGTAAAGTGAACCTGTCGAATACTCGGCAGGTATATCAATCACACAGGCGGTATTTCCCGATTTATCAAGTAAAACAATGCTGCATTCATCCTCTTTTTCTGCTGCAAAGGTGAATATTGCACTATCCCCCTCAATATAAGCACCTGTTTTTAAAAAGTTTCCCTTTGTTAATCGAAAATTCATGCAACACCATCCAATCAATAATTCTAGTATTTATTTATTATACTAGTTTTGACTTTTTTTGTATAGAATAATTTGATATAATATAATAGTTACTTTAGATTACTATAAAGAAAGAGGTACAATATGGCAGAAAAAGCAACACCTGTTACACCTGATGAGGCAGACGATATCCGCGTAACACTTGATCTGGACAACGGAAGTGTCGAATGCAAGATTATCACCATTTTTGATGCAGATCACAAGGATTACATAGCTCTTCTACCGTTAGACAAAAATGGCAACGAGAATGAGAGTGGCGAAGTATATCTGTATCGCTATTTCGAGGACGAGGAAGGTCTTCCGAGAATAGAAAATATCGAATCCGACGACGAGTACGAGGCTGCTG
>OJRN01001074.1_pt1 | contig 11634 bp, 6 predicted proteins | sample 1599211 | NCBI WGS metagenome assembly OJRN01 (sample SAMN03922532, study PRJEB24848) | human gut metagenome | isolation source: stool sample | host: Homo sapiens | place: Germany | collected 2010-05
TGTATAAGAGACAGCTGTAATATTGATGATTTTGTTAGCTAATGTATTGGGCTTTCTTTTGGCATTGGCTTTGAACACAAAAATAAAAAGCAGAAATATATTGCGTGCAATTGTATTTTGCCCATTTGTCTTTAATAATGTAACGGTTGGATTTATTTGGCAATTTTTACTTGGAAGATTCATGACAGACCTGTATCCACTGACTGGTTGGAAGGTATTTAATATTGGATGGCTGTCCGATAGTAGCCTAGTCTTATACTCAGTGGTTTTTGTTAAACTATGGCAGAGCATAGGCTATTTTATGGTTATTTATTTGGCAGGATTACAGTTGCTTCCACAAGATCCTTTGGAAGCAGCGGTACTTGACGGTTGTACGGGTATTAAGATGATTCGTTATATTACAATACCGTTAATGAAACCAACAGCGTTTGTATGTATTTTTCTGGCAATCACTGAAAGCCTTAATATGTTTCCATTAATTATGAGTTTAACAAATGGAGGACCGGGTCATGCTTCTGAAAATATATCTTTATATATTTATAATGAAGCATTTAAGAGCCATAGGATGGGATATGCTTCGGCTCTAGCTGTTATACTTACCATTATTATGACCATAATCGCTGGCCTTCAGATGAAACTGACAAGGGAGGACGCGGGATGAAAAAAGAAAGAAAAGTTAATATGCTTCTTGCCATTGTTCTTTGGCTAATATGTGTTGCCATGTTTTTTCCAATGGTATTTGTAATTATTAATTCATTTAAAACTTTTGGGCAGGTAGTCATGGAACCTCTTGCATTGCCGGCAGAGTGGAATCTTGATAATTTTAAGGAAGTCATGAGAACCGGAAATTATCTTAAAGTATTTGGAAATACGATTTATTTTGCAGTTGTAAGTGGAGTTATTGTTATTACACTGGGTGCTATGGCAGGGTACAAGCTGGATAGAATGAATAATCGTATTGGTGAAATGACATCCATTGTTTTTATGATTGCAATGATGCTTCCGTTTCCGGTTATTATGATACCACTGGCGGTTGTTGCATCAGATCTTCATATTACTAATAATTTGACTTTGGTGTCGGTATTGAATGCAGGTTTTTCTTGCTCGTTGGCAGTAATTATGTATAAGCAGGCGGTAAATTCTATTCCGAAAGAACTGGATGAGTGTGCATATATGGATGGAGCAAGTGGATATAGTTTCTTTTTCCGGATAATTTTTCCATTGTTAAAACCGATTACAGGAACTGTCGCTGTATTATATTTTATTCGGTATTGGAATGATTTGATGCTTCCTATGATTCTTATTTCCAAAAAGGAGTTATATACTATACCGTTGTCACAATTATCTTTTTATAACCAGTTTACGCAAAACAGATGGAATCTGCTGTTAGCCTCAGGTCTTATGGCAATTATCCCTGTTGTGATTCTTTACTTATTTGCACAGAGAACCATTATCAGTGGTGTAGCAGCAGGTGCAGTGAAAGGATAGAAAAATGTATAAAGAAACTAGGATGTCAGAAGTAAAAATAACAGATGGCTTAATATATAAAAAGCGTAATATAGTTAAAGAAAAAACAATCCCTTATATCCGAAAGGCATTAAATAATGAACTGGATGGTGTTGAACCAAGTGGAGCATTTGAAAACTTCCGGATTGCAGCAGGAGAATCGGATCGCAATTTTTATGGTCTAGTGTCACAGGACAGCGACGTGTTTAAGTGGATGGAAGCAGTTTCTTTGAGCTTACAATATGAAAATAAGGAAATGCAAGCGTATTTGGATGAGGCAATTGATTTATTGGGACGGGCGCAACAGAAAAATGGATATCTGAATACTTACTATATTATTCATGGCTTGCAGGATCGGTGGCATTATCTTAAAGAGTCTTGTCAGTTATATTGTGCAGGACATCTTATTGAAGCAGCAGTATCGGCCTATCAGACGATCCAGAATACAAAGCTGCTTGAAATAGCAAGAGCATATGCTGATTACATTGACTATAGTTTTGGATTAGAAGAGGGAAAGATTCATGGATATGATGGGCATGCGGAAATCGAGCTGTCACTTTATCGGTTATATGAGGAAACTGATGAAGAAAGATATAAAATATTAGCAGATTATTTTGTTGAGGAGCGAGGGAAAAAACCATATTTCTTTTCGAAAGAGAGTAGAAATCAGATGGTACGGAATAATCTGGTCTATGAACTTGAGGAGAATAATTATCAGCATTCGCAGTCCCATCTGCCTATCAGGGAACAAACCGAGCCAGTAGGACATGCAGTTAAAGCAATGTACTATTATACGGCAGCCGTTGATAAAGCGAGACTGAATGACGATAAGGAATTGTTTGTACATATGTGTGATCTATGGCAAAGTGTTGTGTCTCAGAAAATGTATCTAACAGGTGCGATTGGAGCATGTGCATATGGAGAAAGCTTTTCTTATCCATATGATCTTCCGACAGATCTGATGTATGGAGAGACTTGCGCTGCAATTGGTCTCTTTCTTTTATCTTATCATATGCTACTGGTAGAAACAGACAGTAGATACGGTGATATTATGGAGAGAACCTTATATAATGCGATTTTGGTTGGAATGTCGGAGAGTGGAACGGAGTTTTTTTATACAAATGCTTTGGAAATTGATCCAAAGAAATGTGAAAAGCGACAGGATTATTCACATCTGAAGTCAAAACGGCAGACATGGTTTGATTGTCCGTGTTGTCCTCCCAATATTGCACGGTTACTTATGGGAATGAACAAATATATATATACCGGTGATAGAAATGAACTAAATGTTCATTTATTTATTGGAAGCAGTATTCAGAAGGACGGTTGGGAGGTACAGCAGGAAACTGTGTATCCGGATAATGGGAAGGTGAGATTTCGTGTGAAAAGAGATGATTCTGAAAAAGGTGTTTTCAGAGTAAGGATTCCAGATTGGTGTAATCATTACAATGTTTCGATGGACGGTGAACAGTTGAATGTGACAATACGGAAAGGTTATTTGGAAATTGCGAAAGAAGAATGGAGTAAAGAGAGTATACTGGAAATCAATTTTGACATGCAACCTCAAAAAGTTTATGGAAGTCTGAAAGTAAGTTCCTTGACAGGAAAGACAGCCGTTGCGTACGGTCCACTTGTGTATTGTGCAGAAGAAGCAGATAATCAGGATCTTCATACTTTGTATATAAAAAGAGATGGCAAGATGCGATATGAGGGCGGAAGGTTAATTGTTGATGGATATCGTGCAATAGAACGGAATGACGGTCTGTATGGGGTGAAGGCTCCGGATTATGAAGAAGCCAGACTCTGTCTGGTGCCGTATTATTCGTGGGGAAACAGAAGTAAAGGAGCTATGACAGTATTTTTGAAGGAGAGGTGATCATATAATGAAGCATTCACAAATGCAGATTGAGGACTGTTTTTGGAGTCCAATTATATCAAAAATGTGTAATGATATTATACCTTATCAATATGAGGTTTTAAATGATGAAATAGAAGGGATTCCGAGAAGCCATGCAATAGAAAACTTTCGTATTGCGTCCGGACAAAAAAAAGGTAAATATGTTGGCATGCTGTTTCAGGATAGCGATGTCGCAAAATGGATAGAAGCAGCAGCCTATTCTTTAAAAGTGAATAATAATGCTGAAATTAGGGAGAAAATTGAAAGTGTGATTGATCTCATAGAACAGACGCAGCAGGAAGATGGTTATCTGGATACCTATTATATCTGTGAAAAACCGGATCAAAAGCTAAAAAATATTGCACATGGACATGAAATGTATTGTGCAGGACATTTACTGGAAGCAGCGGTTGGATATGCGGAGGTTACTGGGGAAGAACGTTTCTTGCATATTATGGAGCGATATATAAAATGGTTTATGGATCGAATAGGACCAAATAAAAATCAATTGCATATTTATCCAGGACATCCGGAACTGGAACTTGCTTTATATAAGTTATATCAGTATACTGGAAATAATCAGTATTTGGAATTTATGAAATATATCCTGATGGAGAGAGGAAAGCAGCCTTCTTTTCTATTAAAAGACACTGGTTACGGAGAACAGTATCACGATAAATGGTTTGCACTAGAATATCATCAGGCACATAAGCCTATTCTTGAACAGACGGAAGCAGTAGGACATGCAGTCCGGGCAATGTATCTCTATTCTGGTATGGCAGATCTGGCGAAAACACTTGATGATGAGACACTGTTTAAGACGTTAAAAGTGCTCTGGGCAGATGTAACTACTAAAAAAATGTACATTACAGGAGCGATTGGCTCTGATGAACATGGCGAAGGTTTTTCAATAGCTTATGATCTGCCAAATGATCGAGCTTATGCAGAAACCTGTGCTTCTATTGGATTATTTATGTGGGCACGTAGAATGCTTAAGTTGGAGTTGAACAGCGGCTATGCAGATGTAATGGAACTAGCACTTTACAATGGAATATCAAGTGGAATGTCCGAAGATGGAAAACAGTATTTTTATGTAAATCCTCTTGAAGTAAACCCGGCTAAAGTTCATCAGAGATATGATTTGAAACATGTGCGGTCGAGTAGAGTGACTTGGTTTGGATGCGCATGCTGTCCTCCGAATGTGGCACGTATTTTGACTTCGTTAGAGAAATATAGTTATGATATATCGGATGATTCCAATAGTATAGCCATCCATTTGTATCTATGTGGGCAGATTATTATGTCGGATGATAGCGTATGGAATATCACAGGAAAATATCTCACGGATGGAAAAATTGAAATTACATATTCAGGTGAAGAAAAGGATTTTACATTAAGGTTAAGAAATCCAGGATGGAGTACAGCATGTGAGATCAGAATTAATGGTCTACGGATTAAGGCAGAGAGTGAGCAGGGTTATTTTTACATTTTGAGGAAATGGAAAAATGGAGATACTGTTCAACTGAAGTTTGGAATTACAGCACAATTGGTATATGCCAATACCTATGTGGAGGACGATGCAGGGAAGGTTGCTGTAATGAGAGGACCGGTAGTTTTTTGCCTAGAAGAAGCAGATAATGGTAAGAACTTATCGGAATTGATGATTGGAACAATTGAAAGTCATTGTGAGAACAGTGTAATACTAAATGGTTACCGTGAGCATACGATGGATTCTATAGCATTATATTCTACAAATCCGCCAAGTATCGAAGAAACAACCATAAAAGCAATTCCTTATTCCCACTGGGGGAATACAGGGGAAGGAGAGATGAAAGTGTGGGTAAGAAAGGTTTAAATTTAAAAGCTATGACACAAGAGAAAAGAAATGCCATATCCGGCTTGACAACGCAAAAAAATGAGATATATAATAGCGGTATATCAAAAATGCATTGACGAAGAGAGTAACTTTTCCGCAGAAAGGCAAAGCGAACCGGTGATGGTGAGAGACCGGTGCGAGTAAGGGAATCGTGAAAATCACTTCTGAGCTGTCAGAACAAAAGCCCAGGTCAGTAGTTCTGAACGGAATCCCGCCGTTACCGGGAAGCATATCACTCCTGTGAGATTACACATGTGGAATCATATGGGAAGTATGTTGTAAGAGGTGGTTAACGAATGCGTAAGCTTCGTCCTGTTACGGGACGGAGCTTTTTTCATCCTCAGTTTCAGAAAAGAAAGGAAGCACAGTATGTACAAGCAGGTACCCACAAGCCTGAATTTTGTAGACCGCGAGAAAGCAGTCGAGAAATTCTGGGAAGACAACGACATTTTCAAAAAAAGTATGGAGCATCGTAAGGAAGGCGAAACCTATACCTTCTACGACGGACCGCCTACCGCTAACGGTAAGCCTCACATCGGTCATGTAGAGACCCGTACCATCAAGGATATGATCCCCAGATACCGTACCATGAAGGGATATATGGTTCCCCGTAAGGCCGGCTGGGATACTCACGGACTTCCCGTAGAACTGGAAGTCGAGAAGATGCTGGGTCTGGATGGCAAGGAGCAGATCGAGGAATACGGTCTGGCACCTTTCATTGACAAATGTAAAGAGAGCGTCTGGAAATATAAGGGAATGTGGGAAGATTTCTCCCGTACCGTTGGTTTCTGGGCGGACATGGATAACCCTTATGTTACCTATGATGACAATTTCATCGAGTCCGAATGGTGGGCACTGAAGACCATCTGGGATAAGGGACTTCTGTACAAGGGCTTCAAGATCGTTCCCTATTGCCCTCGCTGCGGAACCCCGCTGTCCAGTCACGAAGTGGCACAGGGCTATAAGGCAGTCAAAGAGCGCTCCGCTATCGTACGTTTCAAGGTAAAGGGCGAGGATGCATATTTCCTGGCATGGACCACCACTCCCTGGACCCTTCCTTCCAACGTTGCACTGTGCGTGAATCCGGAGGAGACCTACCTGAAGGTGAAGGCTGCTGACGGTTATACCTATTATATTGCAAAGGCATTGGCAGACAAGGTACTGGGCAGCCTGGCAGAAGAAGGTAAAGCAGCTTACGAAGTACTGGAGACTTATGTTGGTAAGGATCTGGAGTACAAGGAGTATGAGCCTCTGTACAAGTGTGCGGGAGATGCCGCTGAGAAGCAGAAGAAAAAGGCACATTTCGTGACCTGCGATGATTATGTAACCATGACCGATGGTACCGGTATCGTTCATATCGCTCCTGCTTTCGGTGAAGACGACAGCCGTATCGGACGCAACTATGAGTTGCCTTTCGTACAGTTCGTAGACGGCAAGGGTGACCTGACCGCAGAGACTCCTTATGCCGGTAAATTTGTAAAGGATGCAGATCCTCTGGTATTAAAGGATCTGGACGCAGAGGGCAAGCTGTTCGATGCACCGAAGTTCGAGCATGATTATCCTTTCTGCTGGAGATGTGATACTCCGCTGATCTACTATGCAAGAGAGTCCTGGTTCATCAAGATGACCGCTGTGAAGGATGACCTGGTACGTAATAATAAGACCATCAACTGGATCCCCGCTTCCATCGGTGAGGGACGTTTCGGCAACTGGCTGGAGAATATTCAGGACTGGGGCGTATCCCGTAACCGTTACTGGGGTACTCCGTTAAATATCTGGGAGTGCGAATGCGGACACCAGCATTCCATCGGCAGCCGTGAAGAGCTGTACAAGATGAGCGGCAATGAGAAGGCGAAGACTGTAGAATTCCATCGTCCTTACATTGACGAGATCACTATCACCTGCCCCGAGTGCGGCAAGCAGATGAAGCGTGTTCCCGAGGTGATCGACTGCTGGTTCGACTCCGGAGCAATGCCTTTTGCGCAGCATCATTATCCGTTTGAAAACAAGGATCTGTTCGAGCAGCAGTTCCCTGCCAACTTTATCTCCGAGGCAGTGGACCAGACCCGTGGATGGTTCTATTCACTGTTGGCAGAGTCCACCCTGCTCTTCAACAAGGCTCCTTACAAGAACGTTATCGTTATGGGCCACGTACAGGATGAGAACGGCCAGAAGATGAGTAAGAGTAAGGGCAATGCGGTAGATCCTTTCAACGCACTGGAGACCTACGGTGCAGATGCCATCCGTTGGTATTTCTACACCAGTTCCGCACCCTGGCTGCCGAAGAGATTCTCCGGCAAGGCCGTACAGGAAGGACAGCGTAAGTTCATGGGTACTCTGTGGAACACCTACGCATTCTTCGTACTGTATGCGAATATTGACAATTTTGACGCTTCCAAATATACACTGGAATATGACAAACTGCCCGTAATGGATAAGTGGCTGCTGTCCAAGCTGAATTCTACCGTAGCTGAGGTAGACAGCAATCTGGATCAGTACCGTATCCCTGAGGCTGCCAAGGCTTTGCAGGACTTCGTCGATGAGATGAGTAACTGGTATGTAAGACGCAGCCGTGAGCGTTTCTGGGCAAAGGGCATGGAGCAGGATAAGATCAATGCCTACATGACGCTGTACACCGCACTGGTGACCATCTGCAAGGCAGCCGCACCCATGATCCCCTTCATGACCGAGGATATTTACCAGAATCTGGTAAGAAGCAATGATGCATCCGCTCCCGAGAGTATCCATCTGTGTGACTTCCCTGTAGTCAACAAGGATCACATCGACAAGAAGCTGGAAGAGGATATGGAGGATGTACTGGATGTTGTCGTTATGGGACGTGCGTGCCGTAACGAGGCTGCCATCAAGAACCGTCAGCCCATCAGCAGAATGTATATCAAGGCAGATTTCACCTTAAGTGAGTTCTACCAGGAGATCATTGAGGATGAGTTAAACGTCAAGGAAGTGGTATTCACCGATGACGTACGTGACTTTACTTCCTATACCTTCAAGCCTCAGCTGCGTACCGTAGGACCTAAATATGGCAAACAGTTAGGCGGCATCCAGAAGCACCTGGCTGCACTGGACGGCAACGCAGCCATGGATGAACTGAATGCAGACGGCGCTCTGAAGTTTGACGTAGACGGCGTGGCTGTAGAACTGACCAAGGACGATCTGCTGATCGACATGGCACAGAAGGAAGGCTATGTATCTCAGGAGGACAATAAGATGACCGTTGTGCTGGATACCAACCTGACACCGGAACTGGTAGAGGAAGGCTTCGTATACGAGATCATCAGCAAGATCCAGACCATGCGTAAGGAGAGCGGCTTCGAAGTGACCGATCACATCCGCGTATCCATCAACGGCAACGACAGGCTGTCCGAGATCGCCCGGAAGAACAAAGACGCCATCAGCGGAAAGGTTCTGGCAGACGAACTGACAAGCGGTGCGGAATATGCCGTATCCAAGGAATGGAACATCAATGGCGAGAACGCAGTGATCGCTGTGGAGAGAGTATAAAAGTTCTGCAATAAAATGCCGGAATAAAGAGATTCTGTGGTTTTCCCAACGGGGAGGACCGCGGAATCTTTTTTGTTTCGCAAAAACATTTACGAAACTTACGAAAACCTACGAAAACAGTTGGAATGCGCATGGAAGTTTGTTATAATATTACCTGTATTTGGTTAAGAATATGGATGAAATCATAACGCTATCCGGCGCGGAATATCTTGAGAAGAGTACAGTACCGGAGAGGTAATGGAGAGGAGAACACAGGTGAAAAAATCAGTAGCAGCCAGCGAGAAGCCGGTAAAGGCAAAAGAGTTCGACAAGGAGCTCTTCAAGAGAAGTGTGGAATATAATGTGCGCACCCTGTATCGTAAGAATCTGGAAGAAGCAGATGCACAGCAGATCTTCCAGGCAGTATCTTATGCGATCAAGGATCGTATCGTAGAGAACTGGATGGAGACCCAGAAGGCATATGAGAAGGAAGATCCCAAGATGGTCTACTATATGTCCATGGAGTTCCTGATGGGAAGAGCACTGGGTAATAACCTGATCAACTTAAAGGCATATAAGCCCGTAGCAGAAGCTTTGGAAGAACTGGGACTGGATCTGAACCTGATCGAAGACCAGGAGCCGGATGCAGCACTGGGTAACGGTGGTCTGGGACGTCTGGCAGCATGTTTTCTGGATTCCCTGGCAACGCTGGGATATCCAGCATACGGCTGCGGTATCCGTTATCGTTATGGCATGTTCAAGCAGGAAATCCGCGACGGTTATCAGGTAGAGGTTCCCGATAACTGGCTGATGAACGGCAATCCTTTTGAACTGCGCAGACCTGAGTATGCGAAAATGGTTAAATTCGGCGGCTATGTAAGCGTTCATACCGACGAGAATGGCAGAAACGTATTTACCCAGGAGGGCTATCAGTCCGTTAAGGCGGTTCCGTTTGATTTCCCCATCGTGGGTTATGGCAATGGCATTGTAAACACCCTGCGTATCTGGGATGCGGAGCCCGTAGAGTGCTTCCAGCTGGATTCCTTTGATAAGGGCGATTACCAGAAGGCGGTAGAACAGGAGAACCTGGCACGTAATATCGTAGAGGTTCTGTATCCCAACGACAATCACTATGCAGGTAAGGAGCTGCGTCTGAAGCAGCAGTATTTCTTCATCTCCGCATCCGTACAGGAAGCTGTAGAGAAGTACATGAGAAAGCATGACGATATCCATAAATTCCATGAGAAGGTTACGTTCCAGCTGAACGATACCCATCCTACCGTAGCAATCGCAGAGCTGATGCGTGTGCTGATGGATGATTATTATCTGACCTGGGAAGAAGCATGGGAGATCACCACCAAGACCTGTGCTTACACCAACCATACCATCATGGCAGAAGCATTGGAGAAATGGCCTATCGAACTGTTCTCCAGACTGCTTCCCAGAATCTATCAGATCGTAGAGGAGATCAACCGCAGATTCGTTCTGGATATCCAGCAGAAGTACAGCAATGTACCCGGCGTGGATGTACAGGAGAAGATCCGCAAGATGGCCATTATCTATGATGGACAGGTGAAGATGGCAAATATGGCTATCGTTTCCGGTTACTCAGTCAACGGCGTGGCAAGACTGCATACCGAGATTCTGGAGAAGCAGGAACTGAAGGACTTCTACGAGATGTTCCCGGAGCGCTTCAACAACAAGACCAACGGTATTACCCAGAGACGTTTCCTGCTGCATGCGAACCCTCTGCTGGCTGACTGGGTAACGGCTCATGTAGGTGACGACTGGATCACCGATCTGCCGCAGATCTCCCGCCTGAAGGTATATGCGGATGACAAAAAGGCACAGCAGGAATTCATGAACATTAAGTACCAGAACAAAGTACGTCTGGCAAAATACATTTTAGAGCACAATGGTATCGAAGTAGATCCCAGATCCATCTTCGATGTACAGGTAAAGCGTCTGCATGAGTACAAGAGACAGCTGCTCAATATTCTGCATGTAATGCACCTGTATAACGAACTGAAGGAGCATCCGGAACTGGATTTCTACCCCAGAACCTTTATCTTCGGCGCGAAGGCAGCAGCCGGTTACCGTAACGCAAAGCTGACCATCAAGCTGATCAACTCCGTAGCGGATGTGGTGAACAACGATCCCGCCATTAACGGCAAGATCAAGGTTGTATTTATCGAGAATTACAACGTATCCAACGCAGAGATCATCTTTGCGGCAGCAGATGTCTCCGAGCAGATTTCTACCGCAAGTAAGGAAGCGTCCGGTACCGGTAACATGAAGTTCATGCTGAACGGTGCCCTGACTCTGGGAACCATGGACGGTGCCAATGTGGAGATTGTAGAAGAAGTGGGCGAGGAGAATGCATTCATCTTCGGTCTGTCCGCACAGGAAGTTATCAACTATGAGAACCATGGCGGATATGATCCCATGGAGATATTCAACAACGATCAGGATGTCCGCAAGGTACTGATGCAGCTGATCAACGGAACCTTTGCACCGGGAGATCCCGAGCTGTTCCGCCCGCTGTACAACTCTCTGCTGAATACCCAGTGCACCGCCAAGGCAGACACCTACTTCATCCTCAAGGACTTCAAGTCCTACGCAGAGGCACAGAAGAGAGTAGAAGCCGCTTACCGCGACGAGGACAACTGGGCGAAGAGCGCCATCCTCAATGTGGCATGCTCTGGCAAGTTCACCTCCGACAGAACCATCCAGCAGTATGTGGATGAGATCTGGCATCTGGATAAAGTGGTACTGAAGTAAATGGAAAGTTAGTAAAGAAATGCTATCAAATCCCCGTAGCCCTTGGCAAGGTATAAGAAACGCGGCACGCTCG
>OJRN01001085.1_pt1 | contig 11563 bp, 7 predicted proteins | sample 1599211 | NCBI WGS metagenome assembly OJRN01 (sample SAMN03922532, study PRJEB24848) | human gut metagenome | isolation source: stool sample | host: Homo sapiens | place: Germany | collected 2010-05
GTTTCGATGTCGTATGCGAGCAGCGATTCCTCGTATGCGCACGCGTACATCGGTTCTCGTCTGGCCTTCCGCGGCCGGCTCGTTAAGGCGTCGAGCGCCGTGGCGTTTAAAGCGATAAGCGAGGTTGCATGATCGGCCGCGTAAAGCGTCAAAGCGGGAGCGAAGCGACAAAACATCCGGTGTTCCCCGAGCAGGGGAACGCCGTTCATTACGGGCGTCAGCCCGTCGAAAAATATTTTTTTGACGTCAGGTTTTGTATCTGTTTGTTAAATAATAATTTGAAAATAGTACTTTTGCATTTGAAAGGTGGCGCCTCCCCATAGGCCGTGTGGTCTATCGTGGCAACAACAACGCGAACCCGAATGGCGGTGTTTCGATGTCGAATGCGAACAACGATTCCTCGAATACGAACACGAACATCGGTTCTCGTCTGAACAACAATCGAAAGGAAATTTTAATCGGCGTACAACACCGGGGACTTGTCCCCACCGTGGTGCCGAGGGGGGCAAGCCGCAGTAACAGCGGTCCGTAAGGGCCGGAAAACTGAAAAATAAAGTGTCGGGTAGGGTTTGGTAGGCCGGAAACGGTTCGAAGAAGCCGGGCCCGGGGGATTGAAGGCCCCGTATTAAAAGCAATAAACAGTAATTTATGCGCAGGGTTGGGTATATCATCGAGGAGATCGTGGAGCCTTCCAACATGGAGGCTTCCTTCCGGCAGGTCCTTCGCGGCAGCAAGCGTAAACGCAGCCGCCAGGGGTGCTATCTGCTCGCGCATAAGCCCGAGGTGTTGGAGGAGCTGGTCGCGCAGATCGCATCCGGTACTTTCCGCGTGAAGGACTACCGTGAACGCGAGATCATCGAGGGCGGCAAGCTACGCCGCATTCAGGTGATCCCGATGAAGGACCGCATCGCCGTGCATGCCATCATGGCGGTGGTGGACCGCCATCTGCGGAAACGTTTCATCCGTACCACCTCCGCCAGTATCAAGAGACGGGGGATGCACGACCTCCTGGCGTATGTCCGCCGTGACATGGCCGAAGACCCTGATGGTACACGTTACTGTTACAAGTTTGACATCACCAAATTCTACGAGAGCGTGAAGCAGGATTTTGTGATGTATTGCGTCAGCCGGGTGTTCAAGGACGCAAAGCTCGTGACCATGCTGGAGAGCTTTATCCGCCTGATGCCTGAAGGTCTGAGTATCGGCCTGCGCAGCTCGCAGGGGCTGGGCAATTTGCTTTTGTCTGTGTATCTGGACCATTATCTGAAGGACAGGTATGCCGTGCGTCATTTCTACCGCTATTGTGATGACGGCGTCGTACTGGGTAAAACGAAAGCGGAACTGTGGAAGATTCGTGATGCCGTCCACGGGCGCATGGAGTGTGCCGGTCTCCTGGTGAAGGGGAACGAGCGCGTGTTCCCGCCGGGCGAGGGCATCGACTTTCTGGGGTATGTGACTTTCGGTGCGGACCATGTCCGCCTTCGCAAGCGCATCAAGCAGAAGTTCGCCCGAAAAATGCACGAGGTAAAATCGAGAAGGAGGAGGCGTGAGCTGATAGCGTCGTTCTACGGGATGGCCAAGCACGCCGACTGTCATACGTTGTTTAAAAAATTAACAGGCAAAGACATGAGATCATTTAAAGACTTGAACGTTTCCTACAAGCCGGAGGACGGCAAGAAACGTTTTCCCGGGGTGGTGGTAAGCATCCGGGAGCTGGTGAACTTACCGATTGTGGTGAAGGACTTCGAGACGGGCATCAAGACCGAACAGGGCGAGGACCGCTGTATCGTGGCCATTGAGATGAACGGTGAACCGAAAAAGTTCTTTACCAACAGCGAGGAGATGAAGAACATCCTCTTGCAAGTGAAGGATATGCCCGACGGCTTCCCGTTCGAGACCACCATCAAGACGGAAACCTTCGGCAAGGGTCGAACTAAATACATATTTACATGAAACGGGTAGAAGGAACATCCGGGATAAAACTGATCGAGTGCGTGAGCCCGGCACGCAACAGATGGCGCATCCGCTGGGATGTACAGGAACGTGAGGACGGATCCGCCTCCTACATGGAGGAAGGCTTTGTCGGCAGACCTCACATGGATACTATAAAGTCCGTCATTACAGACTGGTGTAATGAGCAAATTGACCGTGAGATACTTTCCGGTTTTCTCTATGAAGGTATGCCGGTATGGCTGTCAAGTGAAAACCAGTTCAATTATAAGGCAGCGTATGATCTGGCCGTACAGACTGGTGGTGCTACGCTTCCCGTGACATTCAAGTTCGGTACGGATGAGGTTCCCCAATATCGGGAGTTCGTCACACTGGAGGAACTGACCGATTTCTACACGAAAGCCATGAAGCATGTTCAGGACACGCTGTCTGACGGCTGGAGGAAGAAAGACGCTTTTGATCCGGAGAAGTACCGGGTGGAATAAATCCTTCGGGGGAGGATAAGAAAAAAGCCCCCGGCCTGTTAAAAAGTAACGCCAATCACTTTTATAAACATGAAACGCCAAACCGCGCGACCGGGGGCAAATACCCTCTGTCACGGTTTGACGTTTTTTTTGTTGTCTAAAAAATGATTGGCGATGCAAAGATATAATTTTTTTGTTGTATGAAAGTGATTGAGATATTAAACTTTAACCGGGAGCTGTTGAAAAGGCTTCAGGCGGCCGGCATCCGTCTGGAAGATGCCCGGTATATCGACCTGTACGCGGACTATACCCGCCTACTCGATCAAGGTGAAAAAGTCTCGTATGCTGTGGCCGTATTGTCCGAAAAGTATTCGGTGAGCGAACGCAAGGTTTATGCCTTGGTGAAACGATTCCAGAGCGACTGCAAGACGCTTGCAGTGTGAACGGGTTGTTTTATGTCGTAGGGAGTGCCGTTTCCCCTTATCTTTAGGGTGTTTCAAATTTAGAAGGAGGAAATGGCTATGAACAAGTATTACCGTATCCTGGACAAGATTCTTGCCACGGGAAAAACACAGACCAACAAGAAGGGAAATATACAATACCTTCTGAACGAGCAGCTGTCACTGACACCGGCGGACCTGCTTGACATATTCGAGGGGCATAATATCGCCCGCAAGAAGCTCCGCAGCGAGTTGCAGTTATTTATGCAGGGTGAGCGCAACGTGGAGAAGTACCGGGAGGCCGGCATCAACTGGTGGGACTATTGCGGCTCCATCCTGGTGAACAGTTACCCGACCTATTTCGAGAAGCTGCCTCCGTTGATAGCGAAAATTAACCGGGAGAGGCGCAACAGCAAGAACTACGTGCTTTTTCTGGGCGAAACCGGTGCCGAGAGCAACCAGGCACCCTGTTTGAGTCTGGTACAGTTCCAGTTAGATGGCGGTGAACTGGTTCTGTCCGCCTACCAGCGCAGCAGTGACGCAAACCTCGGGCTACCTTCCGATATTTACCACCTGTACCTGATGGCGCGGCAGATAGAACTTCCCTTGAAGTCGATCACTCTCTATCTGGGCAATGTACATATCTACGAGAATAATATCCCGGGCACCCGTGCGCTGATCGCCGGTGACGAGACGGTCCGCTTCGGGTTGAACGTGTAGTTTGCTGTATATGTCTTGCAGCGGGAACAGTTCATGTTTCCCGCTGTTTTTCGTTTATTCTGTGGACCTTTGCGGCCGTTTTAAAGCAGAATGAAATGAGAAAGATGTATTTGTCCGCCCCGCTTCCTTTCGTGGGGCAGAAACGCATGTTTGCGAGGGAATTTATCAAGGTGCTGGGACAGTTCCCGGACAGCACCGTGTTTGTGGACTTGTTTGGCGGCTCGGGCCTGCTGTCACATATTACCAAATGTGTCAGGCCTGATGCCACCGTTGTGTATAATGACTTCGACAACTACCGCTGCCGACTTGTAAATATCCCGGCCACCAATGTGCTGTTATCCGATTTGCGTCGGATAGCTGAAGGGGAACCCAGAAACAAACGTATAACCGGGGAGGTTCGCGATAAAATGTTTGCTCGTATTGAGAGGGAAGAAAAAGAGCACGGTTACGTGGATTATATCACGGTTTCCGCATCCTTGTTGTTCGCCATGAAATATGTGACCAGTTTGGAAGGAATGAAGAAAGAAGCCATCTACAATAGGATTCGGCAGACAGACTATCCCGAAGCAAAGGATTATCTGGAAGGACTGACTATAACCAGCGAAGACTACAAGGAAGTATTCAAACGTTACAAAGATGTTCCGGGTGTGGTGTTCCTGGTTGATCCGCCGTACCTCTCCACCGAGGTGGGTACTTACAAGATGTTCTGGCGTCTGGCTGACTATCTGGATGTACTAACCGTTCTGAAAGGGCATTCGTTCGTGTACTTCACCTCGAACAAGTCCTCCATTTTAGAACTGTGCGACTGGATGGACCGAAACCCATTTGTCGGCAGCCCATTCAAGGAATGCAGGAAAGTGGAGTTTAGTGCAAGCGTAAACTATCAAGCTAAATATACAGACATGATGCTGTACACGAAGCCGGATGAGGTGTCAGGTATAGCAGCCTAACAATTGCATAAAGATAGGAAATTATTTTGAATCTGCAATGGCTTTTAAATGATATTTTAAAGCCATTTAAAGAGGGTTCAAGTGAAAGAAAAACGGTGGGCTTTGATCATGCTGAATAGGACCGCGCTCACCGTTTTCTTGTACGCGTCGTTTTTGTACTTTTTGAAACGCATCGTTTTTGTTAAGCGGCACGTCTGGTTTTTCCGGATTTACCTGTGAGATATCAACACTGTCTCCATTTATAAATTTCACACCATCAAACCATTGGGCCGGATTGTAATCATCGCTCGTATATAAATTAATCGTTTTCCACGAGCTGTCTGCCGGACGGTTCGTATTGGTTGAACGGAACTTGATAGCACTGACTTCTTCTCCTAAGTCTATCACGAGGTAATGAGGCATTGCCACTGTCGTTTGCCACTGAGAATGGAAGAAGTTTGTAATATCTCCATCTACCAAAGCCGTTACCGGACGGGTAGGGAAGGGGGCATTGGTCCATATCTTCTTACCATCCAGTGTCAGTTTCACAGGAGTGCCGAAAGTGGGGCTGGCTTTTTCAGCCTGAGCCGTTATTTGGTGGCTGGGCCCTGCCGTATTGCCACGATTGAAGACTTGTACGGTGAAGTCAATTTCACCGTATTTTTGTAACAGGTTATCTATCACCAGTTCGCTGGCATATTGGCTGACTTGTTTTCTGTACGATTTACCGGTTGCTTCGATGCTATATTCTACTTGTACATAATAGAGGTTTTCATCGGCAGGCGTCGTCCAGCTCAAAGTAATCTGTCCGGGACCGGGAGTCGCTTTCAGATTGTCGATGTCGCTGGGTGTCGGATACGATGAACTGTCATCGTTACAGGAGAAAAGCATGGCCAACCCTCCGATAAGGTACATCGCCATAAGTATCTTTTTCATAATCAGATTGTTTTTTTATAGTTGTTATTCATCATTGATTAGTAACCCGGGTTCTGCACCATGTTTGGATTTTTGCTGACTTCACCTGCAGGAATAGGCATCAGATACTGACGGGGAGCATCGAATGTACGTTTGTCCTGTATCTCTACAATCTTGGCAAAGTCTTCCAATCTCTCGGCAAGAATGTTCAGGCCACGTGCTTTGACATTGAAATAGGTTTCTCCCATTTTCCAGCGGCGAATATCCCAGAAGTTATGATTTTCCTGATAAAGCTCGATCATACGTTCCTGTCTGACAATTTTCATCACTCTGCCGTCAGGACCGCATTGACCGTCGTAGCTTGTCAAAGGCTGTTTGGCCTTTGCCCAACTTTCCAATACGGGTTTAAGTCCGGCGCGTTTGCGTACCTTGTCCAGATAGGCCATTCCTTTTTCGGGATAACCTTCTTTACCGTATCCTACACAAGCTTCGGCATAATTCAGGTAAAGTTCGGCAAGACGAATGATAGGCCAGGGGTATTCGATGGTCGGTTCTACTTGGTTGATGTTAGCTTCTGTACCCGGATGCACTCCTTTTTTGTTCAGATATCCTGTTTTAGAGTAGTTCTGACTACGGGCAGCAGTAACGACTTTTCCGTCATCGGCTCTGACGCCGCAGTTTTCTGTTGCCAAGAAGCCGGTTATCCATTTGTCATCTGAAGCTTTGGCCCCCCAGAAACTACTATACGCATATCTTTCTTCAGTAGTACGGCATTCATAATAACCGTTTTCAAAAGCAACCCATGCATAAAAGCGGGGCTCGCGATTCATATGCATATACAGCGTTTGTCTTCCCGGTACAGCATAAGTGGTACCATCCGGGATAGTCACGATGTCCAGTTTGTTGTTAATGTTGAACTCCGGATCTTCATCAATCGGCAATCCATTGGCTGTGTAAAACCGGTCGATCATTGTGATAGTGGGGGCGATACCATTCCATGAACCACGGGGGAAGTAGGGAATCGATTTACGTTGGATACTGTAGGTTCCGGCCTTGCGGGTTTCAGCGAAGATCACTTCACCGTAGTCTTCTTTGTCTATGAAGGTCATACGTAAACTACGTTGTGTCAGATCATTTGGCTCCGGATAAGAGGTGCTGACGGAAGTTGATTCATAAAGTTTATAATGAGCAGCATCTGCCAGTTCGATCGCTTCCCATGCTGCATCTGCGGCACGCTTATATTTCTCTTCCGAATAAGTGGTTGACAGTAATTGCTCACCATCGGGATTCTTGAAATTTGCATAGTCAGGGTTTCCGTTGAATAGCGGTGAGGCGGCATAAAGCAGCATACGCGCTTTCAGGCTTTTTGCAGCAACGCTGGTGGCTCGTCCATAATCAGCAGTGCTACGTGTAGCAGGCAGTCTTTGAGCAGCATCATCAAACAAGTTGGCTACCCAATCGATGCATTCATCGTAAGGACGGCGTCCGAGCATGTTGGCTGCTGGTGTATCGAGTGCCGGGAGTTCTTTTACCAAGACAGTCGGCCCGTAGCATTTAATCAATAACAAGTGGAAGTAAGCAATCAGGAAGTCTGCTTCCGCTGTATAAAGGTCTATTTCGTCCTTACTGATGTTAGGAACAGAACTGATATTAGCTTTCAATAGGTAGCATTGACGGATACCTTGGAACAGGGTATTCCAGTAGCTGATAATCGTATTGCTGGAGTCGTAAGAACCTTCTGCAAATTTTACGTAAGTCTCGGCAAACGGACTGATAGTCTCGTCTCCGGTGAAGTCCATACATCCCTGAACCATATTAGATTGGGGGAGGTAACCGTAGCATGAGTACAAATATTTTAATGCAGCACGTGGGTTTGCAAAAGCATCTGCTTCTGTGGCTGTCTCATCAGGAACGATGTCCAGGTAGTTACAGGAAGTATTCAATCCCATTACTGACAAGAAGAACAGTAAATATAAAATATGCTTTTTCATGTTTCTCAGGTATTATTTGTTGTTAATAGTCATTTGGAATCCAATGTTGAATACGCGCTGGGTAGGATATGAAAGACCGCTACCGCCACCTTGTTCAGGGTCCCATAGCTTGAAGGGGGCAAACGTTAGCAAGTTGGAGCCACTGATGTATATACGCATATTTTTATGAGTATAGCCGATTTCTGCATTTTTTAATTTTAGGAAAGCTCCGTTGCGTTGCCAGTAGGTAGACAACTTTGTATTGTTAGCATTGGTCTTTCTAGATAAACGCGGATAAGTCGCATTGGTATTCTGGTTGTCCGGACTCCAGCGTTCGTCTGCTATCCATGAAAGTACGTTGCGTAATGAGTTATCGCCGAACGGGTGCATATCTTTCACCATGAAAGACGTTTTGGCTACTCCCTGGAAGAAGAAGGAGAAGTCCAGATTCTTCCATTTGATAGATGGACCGAAACCGTATACAATTTCAGGTACACTTGGATATTTTGCCCATACCCAGTCGTCTGTATCAGTTAGATTGTCGTCATATCCGTACCAGTCTCTTGATACATTTACGTATTTGATATCACCCGGAACGATCGTTGAGCCCAGCTGTTGCTGATGGTGTGCAATATCTTCACTGTCAATAAAGAGCCCGTCAGCGATATAGATGGCATTCATATTGGCACTCGCCCCTACTTTTGACTGCCAAGGGTATTTGGGAGACTCATCATATTTGGTGATTTCATTATGTGCATAGGTGAAAGTTCCTTTAAAGCTGACGAACCAGTCTTTGTTGAACTGTTTGTTATAGCTGGCTGCCAGTTCAAATCCTTGGTTGCGCATAGCGGCTAAGTTACCATATACTTTGGTGGATGCCGTACCCATATAAGTTGGTACGGTTTGTTTCTCCTGGAAGATGTCGCGACGATTTTCACGGAAGATGTCGAATGTTAAATCAAGAGAACGGAATAATTGTAGGTCAACTCCGAAATTTATCTTTTCTCCAACTTCCCATGTGATATCCTCGTTGGCATAACGTTGATATACCGGACCGCTGTAGGTTACATTCTGATTGACACCTGTGGTAAATCCTTTTCCGCTTAAATTGATTTGAGACATATAGAGGAAACGTGCATCGCTAATCTGGTCGTTACCCACCAATCCCCATGAAGCACGTAGTTTTAATTTACTGATTGTGTTTTTCAAAGGTTTGAAGAAGTTTTCTTCACTGATGTTGTAACCTACGGCAACAGATGGGAAAAGACCGAAACGATGTCCTTTTGCAAAGTTTTCCGAACCATTATAACCAACGTTCACTTCAGCCATATATTTTCCTGCATAAGCATAAGAAGCACGTGCTGCAATTCCTTGTTTGCGTTTGGGTAATGAACCGATGAAGTTTCCGTTGCCCGGTACATTGTTTACATATTCGTCCTGGCTGTAGATAAACATTGCATTGATATCATGTTCGTCAAAAGTGCGGCTATAATTCAGCATTCCTTCTAAATAGAAACGGCGGTCGCCGGAAGTTGAATTGGTTGCAGTCAAGTCTGTCTGGAATTCGTCTCCGATGCGGCTGGTAGTATAGGTATAGCCGCCATTACCGTCCTCTTCGTATCCTGTCAATGCGAATCTGTTCCATTTACCGGCGCGTGCGTTGGTAGAGCTTGACCAGTTCTTGAATGAAGCTAACGCCTTAAAGCTTAATCCTTCTGTCAGGAAGTCTAGTTTCTGATTGAATTCCAAGGCGGCAATCACTGTGCTCTCAAATGACTTATTGTAACCTGTAGCGGCCTGAGCCACCGGGTTTGTCTGGTAGTCGGCATTCACACGCTCTGTTGCTCCCCATTTGATATAAGGAGTTTCACCGTCATCCGGGAAATAGACCGGAAATTCAACAGGCGATGTATTCATGGCATTGCTGAAGATTGCTCCTACTCCTTGATTGGGAGTAGTTATGTTGCGTAACTGTACGTTCAGACGCAATGATAATTTAGAACTATTACTCAATTTGGCATTGATGTTATTCTGAAAATTGTAGCGCATCACATCAATATTATTATTGTATGAGAAAAAGTCCTTTGAACGATTTTTCAGCATACCCGATTCGTGATTGATCGAGATACTGGAGAAGTAGTCTACCCGTTTTCCACCACCGCGGATGTTGAAGTTGAATTTTTCACTGTAAGAAACGTCTTTGAACAGTTCGTTATACCAGTTTACGTTTGGATAAATGTATGGATCTAGTCCGGCACGCGTTCCTGCAATCCTTTCGTTACTGTAGAGTACATCACCGCTGTTATCATTATTGACGGCTTCGTTGAAAAGTTCCATGTATGTAGCACCATCTACGAATTTCGGTGTGCTGGTTGGTTGGGATATTTGTCCTTCCATGCGGAAGTTTATGATTGGCTTATCCAGATTCATACCCGACTTAGTTGTCACAATCATTACACCATTGGCACCGCGAGTACCATACATAGCTGTTGCTGTGGCATCTTTCAGAATGGAGAAGCTATCGATGATTTCGGGGTCAAGATTGTTCAGGTCACCTGAACTTACTTGTATACCATCCAGAATAATCAGTGGATCAGTAACTCCATTCATCGTAGAGACACCACGAATCCAAAAGTTGGCACCGTCAGCACCTGGCTGACCACTGCGCTGCACTGCGACAACACCCGCCAGACGTCCGGCAAATGCAGTAGACAAGTTGGTGGATGGAACCTTTAATTCTGCCGGTTTGATCGCTTCAACTGAACCGACCATACTGGCTTTCTTTTGTCCGGTACCATAGGCTGTAACAACTACCTCTTCCAGCTGTTTAGCATCCTCAGTCAACTCAATTGACAATACTTTATGTGAACCAATCTTGATTTCTTTTGGGGTATAACCCACATAAGAAATGATAATGACATCCGACGGACTAGCCATAATCGTGAATTTTCCGTCAATGTTAGTAATCACTCCTGTTGCAGCTCCTTTAATTTGTACAGAAGCTCCAATAATTGATTCACCCGTGTTAGCATCGATTACTACACCTACGATTTCTGATTTCTTCGCTCCTGGTTTGGGCTGTTGGGTTTCATCTGACTTTGCACTTTTAAGAATAATCTCATTATTCTTTATGACATAGTCGATACCACTGTTACTAAATACTTTTTTTAATACTTCGTTGATATCTCCTTCGCAATCATAATCTTTCTTTTCGTCATTAGTGATGACACCGGACTTGAAAAAGAACGTGTACTGGCTATTTTCTTCAATCAACTGAATAGCCTGTTGCATGGTGATGGACTGACCTTTGAGAATGATCCTCTTTCCTTGCGCACTGTGGGCATGGAGAGCCATTGGAAGGAAGCAAATCAATAGAACGGCATATCTGAGTATGCTGTCACTAAAATGCATGTTTTTCATGTTTCTAAAAAGGTTAAAGTGAATTATAATAAACTATTAGTTTTTCTGATATGTATTAAAATAATATGATGTTGTTATTTTCCTGTTTTTCATTTAAGTCCAGACTGATACATATCTTTTCTATGATATCAGTAAGCGGCTCATTTTTATGTATCGTTCCGTTGAACTTTAATTTCTTCAGTTTTTCTTCTTTGATGATGATGTTTACATGGTAAGAGCGATTGATGAATTCAATGAATTCTTGTAATGGCTTATCAGTAAAACGATATTTGTTTGAACGCCAGTCATATTCATTGATATCTATATTTGTACATACAATTGATTTGGTATGGGCATTGTATACGATGTGTTCAGCTGGTTTCATCGGTAGTTCTTTTCCTCCTTCTTCAGCCTGAAATATAATAGATCCTGTAAATAAGGTTATTTCAGATTCTATATTTTCAGATTTAATGTTGAATTCGGTGCCGGTTACTTCGATATGCGATTCATGAAAATAGACCCTGAAAGGTGTTCCATGAGCTTTCTTCACTTTAAAGAAAGCTTCTCCTTTTTCTAGAAAGATTTCTCTGTTGTTTAGGAATGACTTGTGATAACGGATTTGAGAAGCTGCGTTGAGCCATACTTCTGAACTATCTGGTAGCGTGATTGCTAGTTTATCATCCACAGGAGCACTGATGTTGATGTAAGATGATGAAACATTAACTATCCAGAAGCCGACAATGAAGAGAGCGACAGTGGCCGCAATGGAATACCCG
>OJRN01001087.1_pt1 | contig 11557 bp, 8 predicted proteins | sample 1599211 | NCBI WGS metagenome assembly OJRN01 (sample SAMN03922532, study PRJEB24848) | human gut metagenome | isolation source: stool sample | host: Homo sapiens | place: Germany | collected 2010-05
GTCTGCGTCGGCTACCTGTACGGCGCTTCTCTGGCATGGGCTGCTGACCAGTACCCCGATGTCAAGTTCATCGCTATCGATGTCACCCAGGGCGACATCGGCACCGACGCCATCCCCGCAAACTGCTACTGCATCACCTTCAAGGAGGAGCAGGCAGGTTATATGGCTGGCTACGCTGTCGTTAAGGACGGCAAGACCAAGCTGGGCTTCCTCGGCGGCATGGCTGTCCCCGCTGTCATCCGTTACGGCTACGGCTATGTGCAGGGCGCTGACGCTGCTGCTCAGGAGCTGGGCACCAACATCGACATCAACTACTTCTACGGCGGCCAGTTCTACGGCGATGCAAACATCACCTCCCGTATGGAGGGCTGGTACTCCAACGGCACGCAGGTCGTCTTCGCCTGCGGCGGCGGCATCTACACCTCTGCTGTTGAGGCTGCTCTGAAGAGCAACGGCTATGTCGTCGGCGTTGACGTTGACCAGAACTACATCGGTGTCAACGGCGTGGCAGACGGCTCCTTCGCTTACAACCCCTTCATCACCTCCGCTATGAAGGGCCTGACCGAGGCTGTCAACACCGCTCTGTCCGACATCGATGCAGGCGATTGGGGCGACATCGCTGCTTCCAACGGCAACTTCGGTCTGGAGGACGGCGACTACGTCGGTCTGCCCACCGATGCTGACAGCTGGAACTTCGAGACCTTCACCACCGACGAGTACGAGGCTCTGAAGGAGAAGATCAAGAGCGGCGAGATCACTGTGGACAACAGCTCTGACGATAGCACCAAGCCCACCGTCAGCGAGTTCACCACCGTCAACTACATCCAGTAATCAGAAACTTCCCGGGCGGGACGCTTTGCAAAGGGCGTCCCGCCTTTTTTGTATGCTTTTTCAAGACGAGGAAGGGATGTTCGTCGAAATGCACAAAAGTAATACTTGTGATACAGCAAAACACTAAATTTTCAAAAAGAAGTGTGCAAAACAGCAAAAATACGGTATAATGGGCATTACAATAGTATAAGTGTCGTTTGGACACGAAAGGAGAGTGAGCAGATTGGCAGAGGATTTTGTGATCGAGATGCTCCATATCACCAAGGAGTTCCCGGGCATCAAGGCAAACGACGACATTACCCTGCAGCTGCGCAAAGGTGAGGTCCATGCCCTGCTGGGCGAGAACGGCGCAGGCAAAAGTACCCTGATGAGCGTGCTGTTCGGCCTGTATCAGCCGGAGGAGGGTACGATCCTCAAAAACGGCAAGGAGGTCGCCATCCGCAACCCCAACGATGCAAATGCACTGGGCATCGGCATGGTCCACCAGCACTTCAAGCTGGTGGAGTGCTTCAGCGTGCTGGACAACATCATTCTGGGCGTGGAGCCCAACAAGCTGGGCTTTTTGCAGAAGGCCGAGGCCCGCAAGAAGGTCGTGGCCCTGAGCGAGAAGTACGGTCTGCGTGTTGACCCCGATGCGCTCATCAGTGATATTTCGGTCGGTATGCAGCAGCGCGTGGAGATTTTGAAGATGCTCTACCGCGACAATGAGATCCTCATCTTCGACGAACCCACCGCTGTGCTGACCCCGCAGGAGATCGACGAGCTGATGGAGATCATGCGCGGGTTCAAGAAGGAGGGCAAGTCCATCCTCTTTATTACCCACAAGCTCAACGAGATCATGGCGGTCGCCGACCGCTGCACCGTCCTGCGCAAGGGCAAGTATATGGGTACCGTGGACATCAAGGACACCACCAAGGAAGAGCTTTCCCGCATGATGGTCGGCCGTGACGTCCAGCTTCAGGTCGATAAAAAGCCCGCTCACCCGGGCGATGTCGTGCTGGACGTGGAGGGTGTCACCATCCACAACGACCAGCGTAAGAAGGACTCCGTCAAGGACGTCACCTTCCAGGTCCACGCAGGCGAGATCGTCTGTCTGGCGGGCATCGAGGGCAACGGCCAGACCGAGCTCGTCTATGGACTCACCGGTCTCGAAAAACTGTCGGGCGGCAAGATCACGCTGGACGGCAAGGACATCACCCGCGAGAGCATCCGTCAGCGCTCGAAGGACGGCATGAGCCACATCCCCGAAGACCGCCACAAGCACGGTCTGGTGCTGGATTACAGCCTCGAGAACAACATGGTGCTCCAGCGCTACTGGCAGCCCGAGTTCCAGAAGGGCGGCTTCATCCAGTCCGATAAAGTCCGCGAGTACTCCGATAAGCTCATCGCTCAGTACGACGTCCGCAGCGGTCAGGGCAGCTCCACCATCGTGCGCAGCATGTCCGGCGGCAACCAGCAGAAAGCCATCATCGCCCGTGAGATCGACAAAGACCCCAAGCTGCTGGTGGCTGTTCAGCCCACCCGCGGCCTGGATGTCGGCGCTATCGAATACATCCACAGACAGATCGTCGCCGAGCGCGACAAGGGCAAAGCTGTCCTGCTGGTCAGCCTCGAGCTGGATGAGGTCATGAACCTGTCCGACCGCATCCTCGTCATGTACGAGGGCGAGATCGTGGGCGAGTTCGACCCCAAGACCACCACTGTGCAGGAGCTGGGCCTCTACATGGCCGGCGCACGCAAGCAGGGAAAGGAGAGCAAATAAATGAACAAGAAAAAACTTTCCCACAGCAACCTCAACAGCTCCATCACCAGTGTGCTGGCCGCGCTGCTGTGCATCGTCATCGGCATGGCTGTGGGCTTCCTCGTGCTGCTGGCCATCAACCCGGCCCATGCATGGGGCGACGGCTTTGTCCGCATCATTAAGGGCGGCTTCCATGACGCCCCCTACGGCGTCGGCAAGGAGCTGGCCAACGCAGCACCCCTCATTATGACCGGTCTGTCCGTGGCCTTCGCCTTCAAGACCGGCCTGTTCAACATCGGTGCTGCCGGTCAGTACACGCTGGGCGCTTACGGCGCACTCTACTGTGCCATCATGCTCAAGATGCCCTGGTATGTCTGCCTGATCGTCGCCACCATCCTCGGCGGCATCTGGGGCGCTATCCCCGGCTTCTTCAAGGCTTACTTCAACATCAACGAGGTCATCACCTCCATCATGTTCAACTGGATCGGTTTGTATCTGGTCAATGAGCTTATCTACCAGAACGGCACCGGCCCCATGTACGACGTGCGCAACACCCGTACCCTGAACCTGAGCAAGAACGCTGAGTACGCCCAGTCCATCATCCCGGACTTCGGCCTGAACAAGATGTTCCAGACCAACAGCACCACCATTGCGATCTTCCTCGCTGCGGCAGTCGCCATTCTGATCTGGGTCATCCTGAACAAGACCACCTTTGGCTATGAGCTGAAGGCCGTCGGCCTGAACAAGAGCGCCGCCCGCTACGCCGGCATCAACGAGAAGAAGAACATCATCCTCTCCATGGCCATTGCAGGCGCTCTGGCAGGCTTCGGTGCCGGCCTCTACTACCTGTCCAACGTCTCTCAGTGGAACCCGCTGAACTCCACCAGCCTGCCGGCCATGGGCTTCAACGGCATCTCTGTGGCCCTGCTGGCAAGCTCCAACCCCATCGGCACCATCTTCTCCGCTATCTTCATCTCCCACATCTCGGTCGGCGGCTCTTTCCTGTCCACCAAGTATTACCCCACCGAGATCTCCGACCTGATCAGCGGTATCATCATCTACCTGTGCGCATTCTCCATGCTGTTCCGTGGCAAGATCCACTCCATGCTGTTCAAGAATGCGGACAAGACCAACGTGAATGCAGAGCCTGCCCCTGCTAAGACCGAAACCAAGAAGGAGGGCAAGTGATATGCTGCTTCTCATCAAGTATACTCTGCTGTATGGCATCGTGCTGATGCTGGTCGCTCTGGGCGGTATGTTCAGTGAGCACTCCGGCATCATCAACATCGCACTGGAAGGCATCATGGTCATCGGCGGTGTGGCGGGTGTCCTCACCCTCACCATGCTGCCCGAGAGCCTGCCGGCTTTCGCCACCGTGATCATCGCGGTGCTGGCGGCGGCTATCGCCGGCATGGTCTACAGCCTGCTGCTGGCCTTCGCGTCCATCAACCTGAAAGCGGACCAGACCATCGGCGGCACGGCCCTGAACCTGCTGGCGACGGCGGTGGCTGTGGTCATCTCCAAGAACTTCAGCGACAGCGGCAGCGCCAAGCTGAACTACTCCAACAAGCCGTTCCTGTTCAGCATCGGCGGCCTGGAGCTGAGCATCTTTGTCCCGCTGGGCATCGCACTGCTCATCATCAGCTACATCGTGCTGTACAAGACCCGCTTCGGCCTGCGTCTGCGCGCCTGCGGCGAGCATCCTCAGGCTGCGGACTCTGTGGGCATCAACGTCTACAAGATGCGTTATGCCGGTGTCGTCATCTCGGGCGCTCTGGGTGCTATCGGCGGTCTGGCCTATATCGTGCCTCCCGTCCAGACCTGGAACTTTGAGGTTGGCGTGGCCGGTGCAGGCTTCCTTGCCATGGCCGTTATGATCTTTGGTCAGTGGAAGCCCTTTAACATCTGCGGCGCAGCCATGTTCTTTGCCGTGTTCAAGAGTCTGGCCAACATCGCCGACTCCACCTTCCTCGCACAGCTCCACTGGTCCAGCAACATCTACAACATGATGCCCTTCGTGGCATCCATGGTCATTCTGGCCTTCACCTCCAAGAACAGCATGGCTCCCAAGGCCGAGGGCATCCCCTACGACAAGGGTTCCCGCTGATTCGAGCGTATTTTCCGGGCGCAGCTGCTTTTCCGGGCGGCTGCGCCCTTTTTGCTTCTTTTTCAACAGATTCCACAAAACAGCGCTTGCTTTTGCGGGAAAATTTGCTATACTTGAATTACAATGTCATACTATTGCCGGAGGCGGGGCAGCGCGGCCCGGGCCGTCGGCGGAGAATATTATTTAGGAGCGTGACCTTATGCGCATTTACGATTTGATCGCCAAGAAGCGGGACGGCGGCACCCACAGCCGCGAGGAGCTGGAAGCCATCGTCAACGGCTTCGTCAGCGGCGAGGTGGCTGATTACCAGATGGCGGCCTGGATGATGGCAGTTTATCTGCGCGGCATGACCGACGAGGAAACTGCCGAGCTGACCGATGTCATGGCCCACAGCGGCGTCATGGTGGACCTTTCGCCCATCCCGGGCATCAAGGTGGACAAGCACTCCACCGGCGGCGTGGGCGACAAGACCACGCTGGTCATCGCGCCCATCGTGGCGGCCTGCGGCGTCAAAATCGCCAAGATGAGCGGCCGCGGCCTCGGCCATACCGGCGGCACCATAGACAAGATGGAGAGCGTCCCCGGCACAAAGACCGCCCTCTCGCAGGAGGAGTTCTTTGCACAGGTGAACAAGATCGGCCTGTCGGTCATTGGCCAGAGCGAGGGCATCGCCGTGGCAGATAAGAAGATGTACGCCCTCCGCGACGTCACCGCGACCGTCAGCTGCATCCCTCTCATCGCGTCCAGCATCATGTCCAAGAAGCTGGCCTCCGGCTCGGACGCTATCCTGCTGGACGTCACCACCGGTACCGGTGCGTTCATGAAGACCGTGGAGCAGAGCATCGAGCTGGCCAAGCTGATGGTCTCCATCGGCACCCATCATGGCCGCCGCGTCGCTGCTATGATAACTGATATGGACACCCCGCTGGGTCACAACATCGGCAACAGCCTCGAGGTCATGGAGAGTATGGACGTGCTCAAGGGCCACGGCCCCGCCGACCTGACCGAGGTGTGCCTGCAGCTGGCTGCGAATATGCTGGTGCTGGCCGATAAGGGGTCTCCCGCCGAGTGCCGCGCCATGGCCGAAGCAGTTATCGCGGACGGCTCTGCCTTTGCAAAGTGCAAGGAGATGTTCGCGGCTCAGGGCGGCGATACCCGCGTTCTGGACGACTACAGCCTCTTCGAGAAGCCCGCCGCCAGCTATGAGCTGCTGGCCGAAGAGGACGGCTACATCGTCGCCAACGACGCCGAGAAGATCGGCTCTGCCAGCGTTCTGCTGGGCGCAGGCCGTCAGAAGAAGGGCGACCCGCTGGACTTCGCCGCCGGCATCACCCTCCACAAGAAGCGCGGCGACTACGTCCACAAGGGCGAGAGCCTCGCCACCTTCTACGGCGCGTCGGATAAGTTCGACGCTGCCGCCGCCGAGTACCGCAGCGGCCTCGTCTACGGCCCCGAAAAGCCCGAGGAAGCCCCGCTGGTCTACGCCCTCGTCACCAAGGACGGCGTGGAGCGGTACTGAAATACCTGAATCGCTGAGAACGGCCCCGGGATCTGTGTGTTCCGGGGCCGTTTTTCCACCAAAACTGCGCTTTGTGGTTGGATAAAGCCGACAGAAGGGCTGATTTTGTAGATGTTTTGCCCGAGATGTGGTATAATCTACTCAATAGCGCCCAGACGGCGCAGGAGAAGAGAAAGGGTTATTCTATGAAGATCGTTTTGGTGGGCGGCGGCAAAGTCGGCACAGCGCTGGCGCGGCAGCTCAGTGAAGAGGGTCACAACGTGACCGTTATCGATACAAACAAGGCCCGTGTGGAGCATATCGGGGAGTCCTACGATGTGATGAGCATTCTCGGCAACGGCTCGTCCATCATCACCCTGTCTGAGGCGGGCGTGGAGGAAGCGGACGTGTTCATCGCAGTCACCGGATCGGACGAGCTGAACCTGCTGTGCTGCATGTTCGCCAAAAAGGCGGGCCACTGCCACGCCATCGCCCGCGTGCGTAACCCGTCTTACAGCCATGAGCTGGACTTTATCAAGAAGCAGATCGGCATCTCGGCCATCATCAACCCCGAAATGGCAGCGGCCAAGGAAATCTCTCACCTGCTGCGCTTCCCGGGCGCAAGCAAGATCGATACCTTCGCGGGCGGACGCGTGCGGCTCATCAAGTTTGCGCTGACCGAGCGGCAGGGGCTGGACGGCGTGGCCATTCATGAGATCCCCACCCGCCTCAAGAGCGACATTCTGGTCTGCGCGGTGGAGCGTGACGGCGGGGTCATCATCCCCAACGGTAACTTTGTGCTGCAGAACGGCGACCAGGTCACCTTCCTCGCCACGCAGGAAAAGGCCCACGAGTTCTTCCAGCGTATCAATATGCCGGTGCGGCCGGTGCGCAACGCCCTCATCGTGGGCGGCGGTGCCATCGCCTATTACCTGAGCCAGGAGCTGCTGGAAAATCACGTCCGCGTCCGCATCGTCGAGCGGGACCCGGCCCGCTGCAATGTTCTGGCCGAGTCCCTGCCTGAGGCACAAATTTTGAACGAGGACGGCTCCAACCGCGACTTCCTGCTCTCGGAAGGTCTGGAATCCACCGAAGCCTTCGTGGCTCTGACCAACATCGACGAAGAAAACGTGCTGCTGACCCTGTTTGCGAAAAAGCACTCCAAGGGCAAGCTGGTCACGAAGATCAACCGCCTCGAGTTCGACGATATTCTGGCCGGGCTCGATTTGGGCAGTATCGTCTACCCCAAGTACATGACCTGCGACTACATCGTGCAGTACGTCCGCGCCCTGCAGAACGAGGCTGGCAACAACATCAAGACCCTTTACCGCATCCTCGACGACCGCGTGGAAGCGCTGGAATTCACTGTCCATGAGGAGAGCCGGGCCACCGGCGTGCCGCTGAGCCAGCTGCATCTGAAAAAGAATCTGCTGCTCTGCTGCATCACCCGCGGCGACAACATCCTCATCCCCCGCGGCGGCGACCAGATCCAGGTGGGCGACAACGTCATCGTCGTCACGCTGGAACACGGCCTGCACGACCTGCGGGACATCGTGGAAGAGTAACGGGGGACAGGACGTATGAATTATGCGATCGTCTTTCGTCTGCTGGGCTACATCCTGATGATAGAGGGTACACTGCTGCTGCTCCCGGCGGTGACGAGCCTCATCTACGCCGAGTGGGCCGTCATGGGCGTGTTCCTGCTGACGGCGGCCATCAGTGCGGCGCTGGGTTTTGCCCTGCGGACCATCAAGCCCCGCAGCAAGGTGTTCTATATGCGGGAGGGCTTTGCGGCCACCGCCCTGAGCTGGATCACCATCAGTATCATGGGTGCAGTGCCGTTCGTCCTCACCGGCTGCATCCCGAATCCCGTGGACGCCATGTTTGAGACCGTTTCGGGCTTCACCACCACCGGTGCCAGCATCCTGCCCGGTGTGGAGGGCCTGCCCAACGGCATCCTGTTCTGGCGCAGCTTCACCCACTGGATCGGCGGCATGGGCGTTCTGGTGTTCCTGCTCTCCCTGCTGCCCCTGACCGGCGGCTCCCACGTCAACCTGATGAAGGCGGAAAGCCCCGGCCCGCAGGTGGACAAGCTGGTGCCGAAGGTGCAGTCTACGGCCAAGATCCTGTACGGCATCTATTTCGCGCTCACGGTGGTGGAGTTCTGCTTCCTGCTGGCGGGCGGAATGAATGTGTTCAACTCTCTGCTCACGGCCTTTGGCACGGCGGGTACTGGCGGCTTCGGTTTCAAAAACGACAGCTTTGCCAGCTTCTCGCCCTACATCCAGTGGGTCGTGACCGTCTTTATGATCCTCTTCGGCGTCAACTTCAACGTGTATTTCCTGCTGCTGCTGCGCCGGTTCCGCCGCGCAGCGTCCAGCGAGGAAGTCCGCGCCTATTTTGCCATCATTCTGGCGGCGGTGGCCGTCATCACGGTGAACATCCGCAGCCTCTACGGCACCTTCGGCGAGGCGCTGCGCCATGCGGCCTTCCAGGTCGGCTCCATCATTACCACCACCGGCTTTTCCAGCTGTGATTTCGACCTCTGGCCCACGCTGGCAAAAGAGGTGCTGGTGCTGCTGATGTTCGTGGGCGCCTGCGCGGGCAGCACTGGCGGCGGCATCAAGGTGAGCCGCTTCCTCCTGATGGGAAAGACGCTGGGCAAGGAGCTGAAGCAGGCTCTCCACCCGCAGGTGGTGGCCCCCGTCCGGATGGACGGCAAGCTGGTCAATCATGAGACCATCCGCACCACCAACGTCTTTCTGGCGGCCTACATCTTCATCTTTGCGGCGAGTTTCATGCTTGTCAGTCTGGACGGCTTTGACATGGTGACGAACTTCACCTCCGTCGCCGCCACCCTGAACAACATCGGCCCCGGCCTCAATCAGGTGGGTCCCATGATGAACTTCGGGGCCTACTCCAACTTTGCAAAGCTGGTGCTCATCTTCGATATGCTGGCCGGTCGTCTGGAAATTTTCCCGATGTTGGTGCTCTTCCTGCCCGATGCGTGGAGAAGATTCTAAAAGTTTTATAACGCAAAAAATCCCCCGGTCCAGCCGGGGGATTTTTGTCTGTATCAGAACGTCAGATCGACCTTTTCCTGCGCACGGTATTGCAGAGCCTCGAGCAGCGAATCCTCGTCGAGGAGGCGCTTGCCGGAGAGGTCGGCAATGGTGCGGGCCACCCGGAGGATGCGGTCGTGGGCGCGGGCCGAAAGGCCCAGCGTCTCGTAGGAGGCCCGCAGGAGCTGTTCAGCAGCGGGGGTCATCCGGCAGATGCGCCGCACCTGCCCGGCGGTGAGCTGGGCGTTGCAGCGCACATCCTCGTAGCCGGGAGCAGCGTACCGCTGGGCCTGGATGGCCCGGGCAGAAAGGACCTGTTTCCGCAGCTCGGCGCTGCTCTCGGAAGGGGCAGCGCCATGCAGTTCATCGAAGGCCACCGGGTCCATCTCGACGCAGAGGTCGATGCGGTCCAGCAGCGGGCCGGACACCCGGCTGCGGTACTGCCGCACCGCGCTGGGCGAACAGGTGCAGGCCCGGGTAGGGTGGCCGTAGTAGCCGCATTTGCAGGGGTTCATGGCGGCGACGAGCTGGAAGCGACTGGGATAAGTGGCGCTTCCGGCGGCTCGGCTGACCGTGATGCAGCCGTCCTCGAGGGGCTGGCGCAGCACTTCGAGGCTCTCGCGGGAGAACTCGGGCAGTTCGTCGAGGAAGAGGACGCCGCAGTTGGCCAGACTGCACTCGCCGGGGCGGAACTGCGCCCCGCCGCCCGCCAGCGCAGCCGAACTGGCCGAGTGGTGGGGGCTGCGGAAAGGCCGTGCCGTCACGAGGCCCCGGCCTGCGGGCATCTGCCCGGCGATGGAATAAATTTTCGTCGTCTCCACGGCTTCTTCCCGGGTCAGGGGCGGCAGGATGCCGGGCAGGCGGCGGGCCAGCATGGATTTGCCGGTGCCGGGCGCACCGACGAGCAGGACGTTGTGTCCACCCGCAGCCGCGATGACCATCGCCCGGCGGGCCAGCGGCTGGCCGCAGACGTCAGCGAAATCGGGAACGTGGCTCCACGCATCGGCAGGGTCGAAGGGAACCGGAGCCGTGGGAGAAATGGGCTGGATGCCCCGCAGTGCGTCCACGACCTGACGGGCCGTTGCTGCAGGGTAGACCTGCATTTCGCTTCCGCAGGCCTCAGCGGCTTCGGCAGCGTTCTCGGCGGGGACATAGAGCGCCCGCACACCGCCGGCGGCAGCCTCCAGCGCCATGGGCAGGACGCCGGACACCGGGCGGAGACTGCCGTCCAGCGCCAGCTCCCCCAGAAAGGCCGTGTCCTTCGGCGGCGGCTCCAACTGCCCGGAAGCGGCCAGCACCGCCAGCAGCAGGGGCAGGTCATACACCGGGCCGGTCTTGCGGACGTCGGCGGGAGCAAGGTTGATGGTGATGCGGCGGTCAGGCCACTTGAAGCCCAGATTTTTCAGGGCTGCGTGGACGCGGTCGCCGCTCTCCCGGACGGCGGAGTCCGGCAGGCCGACGATGGAGAGGGCGGGCATCCCGCCCGAGATGTCGGCCTCGACTTCCACGGGGAAGCCGTTGAGGCCCTTGAGGCCGAAGCTCTTGAGGACTGCGTACATGGGCGCTCCTTTCTGCCCGATGGGGCGGCAGAAACTATCCATAAAAGGAGATAATGGATTTTTACGATGCTTCGAAATTTGTTCTAAGATAACAGACAAAAGGAATGAAGTGGTTGACTAAAAACTGACTAAGAAATGGTAAAGATAGGGCGCAGATGCCCAAGTTCGACACAATTTTCTGTTTGAATCTATTATATTAGAGGGCATGTGAGATGTCAACGAAACGCGGGCTGTCTGCGATTGGAGGAAGAATCTTATGGTTGCGAAAGAGTACTGCTGCTACACCAGGCCCTATTCCAGTATCGAAGGCTTTCAAATTGCACACACGCTGTACTACAGCGCAAGCGTAGAGGAAGAGGGAGTTGTATTGGCAGTGCGGCGGCAGCAGGGAGAAGAGTGTGTCACGGAGCAGGTCATCTGCCCGGTGGGCGACTTCGGGCGGCTGATGTCCCTGATGCGGTATCTGTGCGAAAATGGAGTAGGGCTGGGCCACTGGCTGGATGTACTGGACGACGCAGGGCAGGTGTACTGGCCCTGCACGGCTGCAAATGGGCAGCAGGAGAGCGGAAAGCCTGCACGATTTGTGGCATTTGCTGGTTTTGAGGGGGAAAACTTGGTACATAATCCTGAATTGACACAAAGCGTATAAAAGCTTATATTATAAGTAGACTTGGATGAATTTGTCCATTATGGTCAAAAATTACAAAGGTAAGGTGTGCAATATGTATCAGGATGAGTATAAGCGCTGGCTGGCAGCGG
>OJRN01001090.1_pt1 | contig 11514 bp, 7 predicted proteins | sample 1599211 | NCBI WGS metagenome assembly OJRN01 (sample SAMN03922532, study PRJEB24848) | human gut metagenome | isolation source: stool sample | host: Homo sapiens | place: Germany | collected 2010-05
TGTATAAGAGACAGCCCTGGGCCTGAACACCAACTCTGCCGCCGTCATCATCGGTGCCATGTTGATTTCTCCGCTCATGGGTCCGATTGTCGGCATGGGACTGGGCGTGGGTATCTACGATTTCGAACTGCTCAAACGGGCGTTCCGCAGTTTTGCCACCGCCACTATTTTCAGTGTGCTCACGGCAACGTTCTATTTTGCCATCACACCCATAAACGAAGCCCAGTCCGAACTGCTTGCCCGGACCTCACCTACGATTTACGACGTGCTCATCGCGCTCTTCGGCGGACTGGCCGGCATCGTAGCCTTGTGTAGCACGGGGCAACGCGGAGGTAACGTCATTCCCGGCGTAGCCATAGCCACAGCCATCATGCCTCCCCTCTGTACGACCGGTTTCGGACTAGCCACGGGCAACTGGCTTTACGCCGCCGGAGCCTTCTATCTCTATCTCATCAATTCCATTTTCATTGCTTTGGCCACGTTCGTAGGAGTGAACATCCTGGATTTCAAGAAGAAGGTATTTGTGGACAAACAGCGGGAAAAGCGAGTGAAGCATATCATTATCACCATAGCCGTGCTCACGATGCTACCTTCTGCCCTTCTTACCTATACGCTGGTTCGGGAAGACATCTTCATGAGTAAGGTCAATAATTTCGTAACACAAGTCGTCACGTCCGACCAGACGCAGGTCATTACAAAAAAGGCAGACTACCGCACCAAAGAAATCCGCCTCGTTACCATCGGGGAAGAGATAGCCGAAAAAGAATTGGAAAGGATGAGAAGCCAGATGGAACGCTTCGGATTAAAGGACGTCAAACTGTCCATCGTACAAGGTACAAAGAATCTCAGCACAAACGAACTGAAGTCGATGCTGAACGATCCGGCCGTCAAACAGGCAGACAAAAGTGCACAGTTGTTGGCCAATGAACAGGAACGCGGGGACCGGTTGCAGAAAGAATTGGACTTTTACAAAGCTACTGAACAACAAGCCCAGTCCGTCAGTGCGGAAATGGCGACTCTGTTCCCCGAAGCGGCACGCGTCAGTATCTCTCGCACCATTTCCTATACTGTCGGCGACAGTACGAAGAAAGACTCTTTGACCTTGGTAAGTCTTACTCTGAAAGAAAAGTTATCGGCTCAGAATCGGGAGAAGATGGAGAAATGGCTCAAAGCCAGACTGAAAGCCCAAAACATGAAACTCATTGTCGGAACAAAGATAGAAAACAACAAAAAATAACCATTTAACAGATAAATATGAAGAAAAAGTTTTTAACGTTACTCGCCTTCGTTTGTGGTCTCAACGGTATGAAGGCCGATGAAGGCATGTGGATGCTCAGCCACATTTCGCCCAAAAGCATGAAGGTCATGAAGAATTTGGGACTGCAAATGAGCGAAAAGGAATTGTATAATACGAAAGGCACCTCGCTGAAAGACGCTGTGGTCAGTTTCGGTGGCTTCTGTTCCGGTGTCGTAGTCTCACCGGACGGTTTGGTCTTTACAAACCACCACTGCGGCTTCGGTAACATACAGGCTTTGGCCACACCTGAAAACGACATCCTGAAGAACGGATTCGTGGCCCGTACACAAGCGGAAGAACTTCCAGCAAAAGGCCTTTATGTACAGATCCTCCAAAGGACGGAAGATATCACCAAACGGGTAAACAAAGCCTTGGACAAATACTACAAGGAACATGCCGCCGAGATGGCCAAATTGGGTGAAAATGCCAAAGAAAAAATGCGTTGGAACAGTGTGGACTCCATCTGCCTGGCCATAGAAAACGAATATGCAAAGAAATATCCGGAGTTGATTTGTGAAGTCAGCCCCTATTACACGGGAAACGCCTTCTATGTCAACGTATATAAACAATACGACGATATCCGTCTGGTATTCGCACCGCCTCAAAGCTTAGGCAAGTTCGGCGGTGAAACGGACAATTGGATGTGGCCGCGCCAAACCTGCGACTTCAGTGTCTTCCGCATTTATGCCGACAAGGACAACCAGCCTGCCGAATACAGTGCGGACAACCGCCCGTTGAAAGCCGAACGTTATGCAAAAGTCTCTTTAGAAGGTTTCAAGAAAGGAGACTACTGTATGACCATCGGCTATCCCGGACGTACCAACCGTTATCTCTCTTCTTACGGAATCGTGGAACGCATGGAGAATACCAACGAATCCCGAATCAATGTACGTGGCGTGAAGCAAGGGATATGGAAGAAATGGATGGACAGCGATCCGAAAATCCGTTTGCAGTATGCTTCCAAATATGCCAACAGTTCCAACTATTGGAAAAACAGTATCGGCATGAACAAGGCGCTTAAAGAGTTGAAAGTCGTAGAACAGAAGAAAAAACAAGAACAACAAATCAACGAATGGGCACAAAAAAGCAAAAAAAGACAAGAACGCTTCGGCAACTTGGCTCCCGAACTTGAAAAAGCGTACGCAGCCCGCAAAGACGGCAACCGCGCCATCGCGTTCCTGAACGAGTCTTTCCTTGGAGGTCCTGACCTGATGCGTATCGCTTTCTACTTCGACAACTTGCAAAACGCAGGAGGAGAAACGGGCAAGGCAACTTGGAAAAACCGTCTGCGTCAACAATACAAGGACTGGAACGAGGAGGTCGACAAGGAAACGATGACGGCCTTGATAGACAATTACGCCAAGCAAGTAAAACCCGAATATCTGCCGGACTTCTATCAGACGATAGAAAAAGAATACAATAACGACATCCGTACCTATGTGGATGCCATGTTCAAACAGTCGGTCCTGACCGATACAAACTGTGTCAATCTGACGCTGACCCAAGAACAAAAAGATAATGACATGGCACTGAAATGCCTGAAGAGTGTGATGGAACTTGGCGGAAAAGTATCTGACCAAATCAGTCAGTACAACATGGACGTGGCAGAAAAGGAAAGACTGCTTTGCGAAGCCATACTTGAAATGGAAATGGACCAGCCGCATTATTCGGATGCGAACTCGACCATGCGCCTGAGCTACGGTTTCGTAGACGACTACACCAGTGCTGCCGGACACCAGAACTACTTTACTACCATGCCGAGTCTGTTGGATAAAGTAGCACAAAGCGACAGAATAGATGAATATAAAGTGGAACCGGAAGTCAAAGCTCTCTTCGAAAAAGGCGACTTCGGCCCTTACAAAGACAAGGAAAGCGGCGAAATGCAGCTCTGTTTTCTTACGAACAACGACATTACCGGCGGAAATTCCGGCAGCCCGATGTTCAACGGCAAGGGCGAACTTATCGGACTGGCTTTCGACGGTAACTGGGACGCCTTGAGCAGCGACATTACTTTCACACAGGATTTGACCCGTTGTATCGGTGTAGACATCCGTTATGTACTTTACATCATCGACCGATGGGGCAAGGCGGAACGTCTTATCCAAGAAATAGGTGCACGATAACTTTCGTCCCGAACCCATTATCCGGCCGGACCGTCTTTAGTATATTAAGGACGGTCCGGCTGTGTTATCAACCACATGCTTTGCAGATATTTAACATAAGTTTCTGCGAAACAAAATTGTATTATTGGATACTAAACTATAAATTTGCGAACAGTTTATAACTTAATTTCAATTTTGAACAAACCATTCTAAACAAAAGCATCATGAAAAACAAGTTTACTCATTTCCTGATGGCCGGAGCTTTGGTCTGCTGGAGTTCCTACACGTTGCATGCACAGACTGAAGTCACAGACACTTACCTAAAGAATCCAAGTTTTGAAAGCAACTTCACGGACTGGGATAATGCCGGAATGCAAACCCAAACGAATACCTCTTTTTCCAAAAAAGACGGTAATACTTACGTAGAACAATGGGTCGGACAAGGTAACAAAGTAGCTGATGCCCATGTCAGTCAAACGCTGACCTCTCTGAAAAACGGGGTCTACAAGCTGACCGTAGCCGCACAAAACATTCAGCAAAACAGTTCGGCCACACAAAGCGGAGCGTATGTCTTTGCGGATAATGAACAAGTTTCTGTCGGTGCCATCAATGACTACTCCCTGACCTTTACGGTCATCGAAGGACAAGCCACCGTAGGTTTCAAAGCAGAAAACGCTACCGGAAATTGGATCGCCTGCGATAACTTCCGGCTGTATGCTGTCAACAATGATTTAACAGAAATACAAGAAGAACTGCAACGCCGCATCGAACAGGCACAAACATTGGTTTCCGAAAAAATGCAAAAGGACGTGCTCTCGGAACTCAATGCCGCTATTCAAGCCGCTCAACAGGAAGTGGGAGCACCCACCGACGAAAATATAGCCGAGGTTGCCGTCCGCCTGCGCAAAGCTACCACAGAAGCTCAAACGTCCATCGAAGCTTACCGAGAACTTCAAGCCGCCATTGACAAGGCACTTGAAGCATACGGTGACGGTAGCCAAAGCGGAGCAGAAGAATTCGATGCCGCCATCCAATCGGCCCAATCCACAGTAAATAACTTAGAAGCCAGTCTGGAAGATCTGGCACTTGCCGTGACCCAATTGGAAACAGCAACTTTGGCGTTTTCCTTGGCTAACGCGACCGGTACGGCTCCTACCGTAGTAACCGACACACGATATGCACGCGGCTCCACGATGGCATTCGGACGAAGCACCATATCCGGCGTGTCCACATCCGATTTATTGGAACACGGTTTTTGTTGGAGCACCTCTCCCGAACCCACAGTATTGGACAACCGCACCACCGAATACCTGAACAACAACGGTTACATCTACTGGATGAAAGACTTGGAACCGTCTACCATTTATTACATACGTGCCTACGCCATGACCAAAGGCTACGCCGTAGGCTATGGAGACGTAATAAAAGTAATCACGTTACCGGAGGGCAAGATAACATGGTCTTACAATAACGGTGGACCGGCCGACGCCAATGCACGCATCAATGCAGCCGTAGGCTCTGCCGTAGACTATTGGAACCATTTGACCAGCATACAAGGACTACATTTGACTGTTAGTTTCGGTGCAGGGACTCCCACAGCCGACTGCAGCTATGGAGGGTGGATGAGAGTAGGCCCGAATGCCAGCTACCAACGCACCGGTACCATCATGCACGAGATGGGGCATGCCATAGGCGTAGGACAACATGAAATATGGTGGAACGGCAACTTAAGAGCCAACGGTGACCGGGGCGACTGGTTAGGCGAACGGGCCAATGCAGTCCTACGGTTCTGGGACAATAATCCGACAGCAGTCATGACCGGGGACAACACACACATGTGGCCCTATGGTATCAACGGCGCACATGAAGACACAGGAAGCGAAGTGCTGTACATAGGCAACGGGTTGATTACGCAGGCACTCGGAGAAGACGGACTTCCCCCCACCGGAGGATTTGCCACCCCCGCCTACGTATTCGAGCAGGAAGACCACGTAAAATACTATCTCAAGAACGAAGACGAAACAGCCGGCCTCTATACATCTTATTTAGTGGCCAACCCCAACAGTACCGCCATCACATGCGAAGAAATGACCGCTGCCGAAGCTGCGGCAAACGACAATGCGGCGTGGTATGTCACGTTTAACCCGAAGACCTGCTATTATCAGCTTCGCAACGTGGGAACAGGACAATATCTGACATACAATACATCCAGAAACAAATTCCTCACCACCAATAAAGAAACTCCGACAACGACTGAAAGCTTCCAATTCATGCGCGGACGTACAGATGTCAATATCGGGACAGGCAGCACCGCTGTCACAGCACGGGGTTATTGGATTATCCGGCCGGAAAAAACGCTCAATCCCCCATGCATGGGTTCTAATGCCGGAGGAAGAATAACCAACGAAACTTTCAACATTGCCAACTCGACTAAAGACCAACGCTGGATCATATTGTCCGGCGAAGAACTTCAGGCATTCGACACCGCAGTAAAGGACGAACGCAAAGCTGAACTCGAAGACATGCTGACCCGTATTAAAGCATTGGCAAACACCCCGCATACCGAAGATGAAGCCGGCACGGATGCCACGCTGACGGCCAAACTCTCGGAAATCGAAGAGAAAAGCCGCGACACGGAAATCACTTCAGAGGGAATCTCCTCTCTGACGGAAGAAGCCCTGACTGCCGGAATGGCATTCCTGGCCGAAGCCACCCCGGAAAGCGTAGAACAGCCTTTCGACATCACATTTCTGATGTCCGATGCCGAACTCACGGACGGCGAAGGCTGGTCCTCCAAACCGACCATATCATTCTCTTGCGGCGAGTTCTTCGAGAATACATTCGACTTCAACCAGACTGTCACAGGACTGCCAGCCGGAACTTACCAATTCAAAGGCCGAGGATTCCAACGCCCGGGAACCACAGCAGACGTGTATAAAGCTTTTATTGCCGGACAAGACGATGTGAATGCTACAATCTATGCCGGCGACAAAGAAGCCAAAATACAAAATATTGCAGCAGAGGCACAAACCAAGAAATTGGGCGGAAGCGAAACGGCCGTAGGCTCCAATCCGACCCGCTACGTACCGAACAACATGCAAGCTGCAAGCTTATATTTTGCAGCCGACCTTTATGACAACGGTGTAGTTACACAGTTGACAGAAGATGACTCCAAGCTGAAAGTCGGCATGCGCTGCAGTGAAACAAGCTCTAGCTATTGGTGTATATTCGATGACTTCCGTCTGTACTATTACGGAAGCATGTCTCCGGATTTTGTAACCGACATCCGTCCGGCTATTACCGACAAGACACAGGCAGAAGACCTTTTTGCCACCCCTTCGGATGTGTACAGCCTCAGCGGTGTTTGCGTGCGTCGGCAAGCCACGTCGCTCGACGGTCTCGGACGCGGCATCTACATTGTGAATGGCCGGAAAGTCATCGTTAAATAAATCAGAAGTCTTGCATTCGGAATAAAAAAATCTCCCGGTTACGTTTAGGTTCGTAACCGGGAGATTTTTCTATCTTATTTTTTCGGGAAACGACGCGCCCATCCTTCTTCCGAGAAGTCCGGCTCATCACCTACCAAGTCCTTTCCGTCTTGTGGCTGGAAGAACTGTTTCCAATCGTCTTTCGTATATTTCTTACCGTGCGGTGCGGTGTATCCCCGTTCTTCACGAGACGGTTTGGCTGCTTTGGATAATTTGCTCCCACTCGGCAGACTTCGAGCAAGCTCGGTCTGCTCTCGCTTACTCGCAAATTTCCGTGCATTATCCTTGCCGCCCATATCCTTACCTTTTTTGCCCTTTCCTTTGCCGGACATGGCCTCTTCGTAGGTTTTTCCTCCACCATGTTTCTTACGGTCGCGACTGCCCTTTGCGTCACCCCCACTCCGGCCATCACGACCGGACCGACGGCTCGACTTGCCTTCTCCGGCCTCGTGAGCCTCTCCGGTAGCCACTTCCACGTTGACTTTACGTCCCTTCACCTGCACACCGGAAAGCCCGTGCAACACACGGTCGGCCTCACCGTCGGGCACCTCAAAGAAAGAAAAGCTCTTCATCAGGTCGATACGCCCGATTTCCACCTTGCCTTGCACATGGTCGTTCACCAGCTTCATCACCTCTTTGGCATAGAAACCGTCCACCTTACCCAAATTAAGGAACAACCGGGTGTATCCCTCTTCGGGCTTGCGTCCGCCGCGTTTGCCTTTCTTGTCGCCCTTCTCCCCACGTCCCGTCGGTTCGCTGATTTCAGGCGCGTTGGCATAGTATTGCAGGAAACGGCCGAACTCCCGACTCACCACACGCTTGATGAGGTCTTCCTTGTCGAGCCATTCCAACTTACGGTACACTTCGGGCAGGAACTGTTCGATTTCCTCCTCGTCCACCTCCACGCGCTCGATGTCGTCTATTACCTTATATAATTGTTTGGCACAGATTTCCTTGCCGCTGGGCATCTCCCCTTTGACAAACTCCTTGCCGATAACCTTTTCTATCTCGCGGATTTTGGAACGTTCGCGCGTGTGGACGATACAAATACTCGTCCCCTTCTTGCCCGCACGTCCCGTACGCCCACTGCGGTGCGTGTAATTCTCGATGTCGTCCGGCATACCGTAATTGATGACGTGCGTCAAGTCCTCCACATCGAGTCCTCGCGCCGCCACGTCGGTAGCCACGAGGAACTGTACGCGGTGCTGGCGGAATTTCTGCATCGTCAGGTCACGCTGTTGCTGCGAAAGGTCGCCATGCAACGAGTCGGCATTGTAACCATCCTGTATGAGCTTATCGGCCACTTCCTGCGTCTCCATGCGCGTGCGGCAGAAGATGATGGCATAAATCTTGGGATAATAATCCACAATACGCTTCAAGGCCAGGTATTTGTCCTTGGCATGCACCATATAATACACGTGGTTCACCGTTTCCGCCCCCTCGTTGCGCGAGCCTACCACGATTTCCTTGGCTTCGCGCAGGTACTTCTTCGAGATACGCTCTATCTCACGGCTCATCGTGGCAGAGAAGAGCAATGTGTTATGGTTTTCGGGCACCCCGGCCAGAATCTTGTCTATGCTCTCCGTGAACCCCATGGAAAGCATCTCGTCGGCTTCGTCCAACACCACGTTTTCCACATGCTCCAGCGAAGCCGCCCCACGCTCCATCAGGTCGATCAGACGGCCCGGCGTAGCCACAATGACCTGTACGCCCTTCCTCAGCGTACGGATTTGCGGTTCGATGTTCGCACCGCCGTACACCGGCAATACGCGCACACCGGGCAAGTATTTGGAGTAGTTCTCCAAATCATCCGCTATCTGCAAACAAAGTTCTCGGGTGGGACTCAGGATGAGAGCCTGCGTCACATTGCGCGTGGCATCCACTTTCTGCAAGACGGGCAAACCGTAAGCTGCTGTTTTTCCGGTACCGGTCTGTGCCAGCGCCACAACGTCGTTATTCACTCCCAGCAAGTAAGGAATCACTTCCTCCTGTACCGGCATCGGGTTTTCATACCCCATTTCCTCAATAGCTTGTCTGATTTCCGCAGAAACACCAAGCTCCTCAAAAGTTTTCAATACGTTAATTATTAAATTAATACACCAAAGGCAGCGCACGACGCTTACAACATACAAAAACAACCCTTCAGTGTATCACAACGCCTGAAAACCGCCTTCCCTAAAAATTGAATGGGCAAAGGTACGACAAATCTTCGTTTTTTTCACTTTTTTCTACGACTTATTCCACTTTTTTATCGTATGTTTGCATTCACTTGTTTCTAAACCAGACATTCATGCGCAAAGTCATCGGGATGGGCGAAACCATCATGGACATTATCTTTCACGGAGCACAGCCTACGGCTGCCGTTCCGGGCGGCTCGTCGTTCAACAGTATCATTTCCATCGGACGGGCGGGCATCCCGGCCGTTTTCGTCGGCGAAACGGGACACGACGAGGTGGGACGGCGAATCGCGGACTTCCTGAACGCCAACCATGTGGACACCAGTTACCTGCGGATGCGCAGTGACATCCAATCCGCCGTGTCGCTGGCCTTCCTCGACGAACGGAACGATGCCCATTACATGTTCTATAAACAACCGCCGCACACGCTGGAGGATTTCATCCACCCCACGGTGGAAACCGATGACATCATACAATTCGGCTCCTATTATGCCCTCAATCCCTACATCCGTCCCCAAGTCAAATCGTTTCTGGAATACGCCCGCAGCCGGAACGCCATCCTGTACTACGACCTGAACTACCGCCGTACCTACAAAGACAGAATCCGGGAACTCCTTCCGTCCATCCACGAAAACTTCCGGCTGGCCGACCTCGTACGCGGTTCGGCCGACGACTTCGAGGTGATGTACGGCCTGCGTGATGCGGAGGAAATCTACCGGCTGCATATCGCGCCCTACTGCCCGCTTTTTCTCTGTACCTGCGGAGCGGAAGGCGTCGTACTGTTCACACCCGAAGGAAGCTCACGCTTTCCGGTACCGCCCGTACGCACAGTCAGTACCATCGGAGCGGGAGACAACTTCAATGCCGGATTCATTTACGGGCTGATACGCTATGGTATCCGCCGCATCGACCTGCCCGGCCTGCCCTGCGCACAATGGCATCAAGCCGTCGACTGCGGCATACGGTTCGCCGCCGACGTCTGCGGCAGCATACACAACTCCATCGACGAAGAATTCGGAAAGCAGATGGCCAAGGAACTTCAGGCCTCGTCCGGGCAAGATGTTCAGAAATAAAAGCGCAGTCCGCCCGTCACGAAGAAATGGAAATAACCGTCCAATTCTTTCCGTTTCCCGGACTTGCCCAGTTCGCCTAAGCCATCATCGGGAAAGAACTCCCTTGCAAAGTCTTTGCCGGGAAACCAACCGAGGATGTACCCTCCGTTCAATCCTACACCGACATGCTCGGCCAGACGGTACTCCAATCCCAACTGGAAATGCCCGCCCCAGCCGTCCAAACCGTAATCCAGCCGAGAGTTGTCGCGTACCTTTTCGCGCGAAAAGAATGCCCCTAACCCCAAAGCAGCCTTTGCCGACCAATAATCACTGAAAAACGTCCTGACCACAAACTCGGGTCCGATATAGAAGAAATTCATGTGAAACCGCTCGTCGGCCACCTCCGGCGGAGACGCAAGACCATAAGCCCGGGAATGGTAAGCCGAGAAAAACAGGCCGCCTCCCAACCCTTTACGCCCCACCCAGTCCCATCCGGCCTGCATCTCCGTGCCCCGGCGCGGATGACCCCACACGGCTGTTCCTCCGGGCGTACGCAATTCACTGGTGATGAATCCCCCTCCGGCATTCAAGTAAAGTGTGCTCGTACCGTCTTTCTTTTCATCCTTCGCGGTCTCATGATCCGAATCCGTCCAAAAACGATTTGCGGCAAGCCCGTCCAACGCTTGGTCTACTTCCAAACGTGTACCCGGAAAACGCAACATGTAACCGTCCATCCTGTACGACCGTCCCATGAAAGACGAAGATTTCTCTTTCACGGCAAAAGCGTTGCCGCCCACCTTGGCCGTCTCCACCTTGACCATGGTCTCAGCATCACTTTCCGTCCCTTTCTCCACGGAAGCACGCCCCAATACTTCGGCCGCAGGGGGCAAGGTATCCTTCGCCTCGAAAAGCCGTACGTCGTACGCCCGCGTGACGGGATAAGACTTCACCACCTCTGTCGTCACTTTCGGACTACATCCCGCGATGAAAAAAGACACACACCCAAAGACAAAAAACGTATTCTTCATTGCATTTTGCTTCATCGTTACATATAAATATGAATTTCCCCCTTGGGAGAAACGAGCAGAAATAATTCTCCACAAGTCTCCCCACAGACTAAAAAGCTCCTTCCAAAATTATCATTTTTATTTTTAAGAAACAACATCATACCGCACTTTTATGTCAAACGGTAACAAACTGTCAGCCTTTCTTCGCAAAAAAGGGATGAAAAAAATGATTTCCGGAAGCAGCCGGAAAGACTTTTTGCATATTTATGCGCATATACCGCCGATTTTCACATAAAAAACCGCATATATGCAAATCAATCACAAGAGAATGATTTTCCGTTTGGCTGAAAGCGAAAAATTTTTCTCCGCATAACTTTCCGAACCGAACCGC
>OJRN01001095.1_pt1 | contig 11455 bp, 8 predicted proteins | sample 1599211 | NCBI WGS metagenome assembly OJRN01 (sample SAMN03922532, study PRJEB24848) | human gut metagenome | isolation source: stool sample | host: Homo sapiens | place: Germany | collected 2010-05
TCTACACAGAGTAGATCGTCGGCAGCGTCAGATGTGTATAAGAGACAGGTACTCTATCATCCTTGAATATGTACGCAGTATTTCCATTTTTCTCTCTTTTGCCTGCTCCTTTGACAGATTCGAGGTCATCTTCGAATCCAGATGCAGGTCTGCACAGTGGATAATTTTCATTTTTCCAATTCCTCTTGATATATGAACGTTTATAAATCATTACAGACTACACATAGATTCATTACGCATAGCCTGGTTGCATCATTTACAGCCAATTCACAATTTCATAATCATTTAACAATTAAACGTGCTGACTGTCTGCAAGCTCAGGTGTACCTCTCATCTGAATGAGCGGGCCACCCTTCTTCTCCACATAGTCCTTAGTGATTGTAACCGTGCCGATATTGTCATCCTTTGGTATCTCATACATGATATCGAGCATGAAATCCTCTATAATCGCACGAAGGGCTCTGGCTCCGACCTTCTTCTCCTTTGCCATCTTGGCGATGGCATAAAGCGCATCGTCGTCGAACTCAAGCCTTACCTCATCCATCTCAAGAAGCTTCTGATACTGCTTGATTATGGCATTCTTTGGCTCCTTCAATATCTTTACAAGCATATCCTCGGTGAGCGCCTCAAGTGAGAACATGATAGGAAGTCGTCCGATAAACTCAGGAATCATTCCGAATTTGCGGATATCATCAACAGTTGCCTGCATGAGCAGGTTCTCATCCCCATCATACTTGTCCTTTAAATCAGCCTTGAAGCCTATAGAAGCCTCCTTGTTCAGGCGCTCCTTTATGATATCCTCAAGTCCCGGGAAAGCGCCTCCGCATATAAAGAGAATATTTCTCGTGTCAACTGTAGTCATCGGAACCATGGCATTCTTGCTGCTGGCACCAACCGGCACCTCAACCTCTGAGCCCTCTAAAAGCTTAAGCATACCCTGCTGCACTGACTCTCCGCTCACATCACGCTGGTTGGCATTTCTCTTCTTTGCAAGCTTGTCTATCTCATCTATAAAAATGATACCGTGCTCAGCTCTCTCCACGTCATTATCTGCAGCCGCAAGAAGCTTACTTACCACACTTTCGATATCGTCACCGATATATCCGGCCTCAGTAAGTGATGTGGCATCTGTTACGGCAAGTGGCACATCTAAAAGCTTTGCAAGAGTCTTTACGAGATATGTCTTTCCTGAACCTGTAGGTCCGATCATGAGCATATTTGATTTCTCAATCTCCACACCATCATATTTATTTGAAGCCTGCTTTGCAGTGGTATTCTCTTCCTGCGCCTTATGCTTATTGTCAGCCATGACACGCTTGTAGTGGTTATATACTGCAACCGACATGACCTTCTTTGCATGCTCCTGACCTACCACATAATCATCAAGACTCGCCTTAATCTTATGAGGTGCAGGAATTGAGTGAATGTCAAGAATCGGCTCGACCTTTTTCTCTTCCTTTGGTTTTTTCTTCTTAAGCTTCTGGCTGTTTGGTATGCCTCCTGTCAGATCTGACAAATTTATCATGCTGATATTGGGCATATTGCCAAAATCCATATTGCTTATATTTCCCAGATTTCCGAGGTTGCCAAAATTACCGTTGCTCATGGAGTCAAAGGTCTTTTGCATACAATCGTTGCAGATGCACAGGTTCGGCTGGATATGTATCATCTTGCCTGCCACGCTCTCCGGTCTGCGGCAGATGTAGCAGACATCCTCGTAGTCGTTTGCCTTGTTATCGTTTGTATTATCTATGTTATTTGTAGTTTCTTCATTATTATCCTGAATATTGTCAGGTACTTCCTTGAAATCATCATTATTCATAGGTAAATTACCGCCTTTGTATCATTTGGCTGCTTTATCAGCCATTTAACTATTATACACTACTGAATAAATGCGTGCAAGCAAGCTGAGGCGCTTTTGAAAAAAAGGACCGACAGATCAAAAGACCTGCCGGATCCATTTTCTTAATATCTATCCAATTATAACAGCTCCATAAGAAGCTTATTGACAACAGCAGGATTTGCCTTGCCCTTTGTGGCCTTCATGGTCTGACCTACAAGTGCTCCGATAGCTTTCTTCTTGCCATTGTGATAATCCTCCACAGCCTGTGGATTTGCATCGATGACAGCCTGGATTGTGGCTTTAAGCTCACCCTCATCATTCATGCTCTTAAGACCGTTCTCCTCGACATACTGCTCAGGGTCGATATCATCTGAGAATATTTTCTCAAATACTTCCTTTGCAACAGATGAGTTGATTGTGCCTGCATCTACCAGATCTACAAGCTTTGCAAGGTTTACAGGTGAGAATTTTATCTCATCTGCATCCATATCATTATCCTTTAACAGTCGCATTGTCTCAACCATCAGCCAGTTTGAAACCTTCTTCGGCTTGCCGCAGAGCTTTGTGGCAGCCTCAAATATGTCTGCCATATGCTTTGACTCTGTGAGAATCTTTGCATCATACTCAGGAATGTCGTATTCCTTCTTGTAGCGTGCAAGCTTCTGTGGACGAAGCTCAGGCTGCTTTGCCTTTATCTGTGCAATCCATTCATCGGATACGACGATTGGCACAAGGTCAGGCTCAGGGAAATATCTGTAGTCCTGTGCATCCTCTTTTGAACGCATGGCATGTGATGATTCCTTGTTGTCATCCCATCTACGGGTCTCCTGTACTACCTTTCTGCCCATCTCAAGAAGCTCTATCTGACGCTCACGCTCGCCCTCGATGGCATGTGCGATAGCCTTGAAGGAGTTAAGGTTTTTCATCTCCGTACGTGTACCAAACTTCTTTGCGCCCACCTCTCTGACTGAGATGTTGACATCGGCACGCATTGAGCCCTCATTCAATTTACAGTCAGATGCTCCGAGATACTGGATGGTCTGACGCAGAGTCTCAAGGTATGCGATAACCTCCTCAGCGGAGCGCATATCAGGCTCTGATACTATCTCTATAAGAGGTACTCCGGAACGGTTGTAATCTACGATAGATACGTCCTCCCACTCGTCATGTACGAGCTTTCCGGCATCCTCCTCCATGTGGATTTCATGGATTCTGACATTTTTCTTTCCGTTTGCTGTCTCAATCTCCACTGAACCGTTGCGGCAGATTGGCAGATAAAGCTGTGATATCTGATAGTTCTGTGGGTTATCTGGATAAAAATAGTTCTTTCTGTCAAATTTGCTGTACTGTGTGATAGTACAGTTGGTGGCAAGTCCTACTGCCACTGCGTACTCTACAACCTGCTTGTTTAAAACAGGAAGTGAGCCCGGCTGTCCTGTGCAGACAGGACATGTATGTGTATTTGGTGCGCCTCCGAAAGCTGTGGAGCAGGCGCAAAAGATCTTTGTTTTTGTAGCTAACTCTACATGGACCTCAAGTCCGATGACTGTCTCATAGTTTTTCATATCCTTTTTGCCTCCTTCCTACTGTGCACCGGCAGATTTATTGGTATCTGCTGTATTTTTGTTACTGTATTCCTCCGCAATAGTGCTGCGCTTAAGCTCTCTTGTTTTTTCAAAGCTGTATGCTGCGCGGATGATATTCTTCTCCTTAAAGCAGTCTCCGATGAGCTGTAATCCGATTGGAAGTCCGTTTTTGTCCATGCCGCACGGAAGCGATATTCCCGGAAGACCTGCAAGGTTTACAGATATGGTGTAGATATCACCGAGGTACATCTGGATTGGATCACTTAAGCTCTCTCCAAGCTTTGGAGCTGTGGTCGGTGCTGCCGGTCCGAGTATCACATCATATTTGGCAAAGGCATCATCAAAGGCTTTTTTGATAAGTGCTTTTACCCTTAAGGCCTTTAAGTAATATGCATCATAATATCCTGATGAAAGCACGAAGGAGCCGAGCATGATTCTTCTCTTTACCTCAGGTCCAAAGCCCTCAGAACGCGATTTCTTGTACATGTTGTGAAGGTCTGTGTACTCCTTTGTACGGTATCCGTATTTGACACCGTCGAATCTGGCAAGGTTTGAGCTTGCCTCAGCACAGGCGATTACATAGTATGCAGGAATGGCATACTCTACAAGTCCGAGATCAAATTCCTCCACAACAGCACCTTTTTTCTTTAATTCATCTGCCGCTGCAAGGATTGCCGATTTCACCTCCGGGTCAAGTCCATCTCCGAGATAATCCTTTGGAATACCAATCTTCATACCCTTCACGTCATCGACAAGCGCCTCTGTAAACTTCAAATCGTCTCTGTTTACTGATGTCGAATCCTTCGTATCATATGAAGCGATTGCCTCAAGTATAGTAGCACAGTCTGTGACATCCTTTGCGATAGGTCCAATCTGGTCAAGCGATGAGCCATAGGCAATGAGTCCATATCGTGAAACTGTGCCGTAGGTTGGCTTGATTCCTGTCACACCACAGAAGGAGCTTGGCTGTCTGATTGATCCGCCTGTATCTGAACCGAGTGCAAACGGTACCTCCTCTGCTGCAACTGCTGCACAGCTTCCGCCTGATGAACCGCCCGGTACGTGCCCTGTGTTCCATGGGTTTTTGGTTGCTCCAAAGGCAGATGTCTCTGTTGTGCTTCCCATGGCAAACTCATCCATGTTGGTTTTTCCAACGATGACACAGCCTGCATCCTCAAGGCGCTTAACAGCCTCCGCTGTGTAGGTCGGGATGAAATTGTAGAGTATCTTTGATGAACATGTGGTGAGAAGCCCTTCTGTACACATGTTATCCTTTATGGCTACAGGCACACCCGCAAGCGCTCCTTTTAGCTCTCCCGCATCAATTTTTGCCTGAACCTCTGCTGCTTTTTTAAGTGCACCCTCTTCGTCTATTGTGACAAAGCTGTTTATCTTTTCTTCTTTTGCTTTTATAGAAGCAATGGCAGCCTTTACAGCCTCTTCCACTGTAACTTCCTTTGCCTGTATTTTCTTGCCGAGTTCCACGGCAGTTAAAGATATTAAATCCATTTTTCTCCTCCTTGCCGTTATTCGCCGATTGTCTTTGGTACCTTGAATCCGCCGTCCTTCTTGACCGGTGCATTGGCAAGTGTAGCTTCACTTCCGTCACCGTTTGTGACAACATCATCTCTGAATACATTGTTTACAGGGAATACGTGGCTCATAGGTTCAATTCCCGAAGTATCAAGCTCCTCAAGCTTGTCGATATAATCAAGCATATCTGCCATATCCTTCTTGGCAGCCTCTGCCTCCTCCGGTGAAAGCTCAAGCTTTGCAAGGATTCCGACATACTCCATAGTCTCATCAGAGATTACGTTTCTCATGACTCCGTCCTCGCCCATCACCTTTGTGGTAACAGCCTGCTGCTCAGGAGTCTCATCCTCAGGCTCCTCGTCAAGTGCTGCACTTCTGACCTTTGCATATACCGCTTCATCGCATATACCCTGATTATTGAAGCCTGCATGGCGTAAAGTACCCTCATAATCCATGCCTGCCGCAGCCATCACCTTGCCTGAATTTGGATTTTCAGTATCATGTCTGGCCCATACACGTCCGGCACCAACCTCATTAATGAAAAATCTGATGATAGCAGTCACCGCCTCAGTCATATATCCTTTATTAAAAAACTGACTTCCTAAGCAATATCCAAGCTCAATGCTCTCCGTCTTTTCATCAATGCTCACAACCGAAATATTGCCGATAGGCTGCTCAAGATCATTAAGCTCAATAGCCCAATTGTAATACTCTGTATTGTCATACTGTGCAATCCAGCTCTTTATCATATCCTCTGCCTCATCAACACTCTTGTAAACAGGCCATGTAAGATACTTAACTGTCTGCTCATCGGAAAACCAGTTGTAAAAAACATTTTCCGCATCTTCTATTTCAAATCTTCGAAGAGTAAGCCGCTCTGTGGCGATTTCTCTTGTTCCTATATGATTCATACGATATCCTTTCTCTCTTTCCTGATATTTTATTTTTTTGGAAATGTACCAATATCTGCCCAGGGTGCGCTAAACAACCTGCAACGCATGGGTGTATATATATTGCGAAGACAAATTTTTAACAGTTCCGACGCTCACAGCCTGTAATACCTCACAGCATACCTCCTGACAATAACCTATCCGCAGGAAATGTCGGAACAAGCTTAAAAATTTTCTGAGCAAAATATATACACACATGCAACCTCAAAACCTGCATGCGCACCCCCCACAGAAGCGAGGGGTTCTATGGCTCCAATCTGCTGAGATCACGAGGAAACAGTGTTGCCTCACGCACATTGTCCTCTCCGATAAGCTGCATTGTAAGTCTCTCAAGTCCTATTCCAAGACCTCCATGTGGCGGCATGCCGTGCTTAAAGGCTGAAAGATAGCTCTCCATGCCCTCTGTCTCCATGCCACGCTTTGCGATTTTTTCCATAAGCTTGTTGTAGTCGTGGATTCGCTGGCCGCCTGTTGTGATCTCAAGACCTCTGAAAAGCAGGTCAAAGCTTAAGGTGTATGTCTCGTCTGCCGGATCATCCATGGCATAGAACGGTCTCTTCTTTGAAGGATAATGTGTGACAAATACAAAATCACTGCCATACTCTTCCTTGAAGTACTGTCCGATAAGTACCTCCTCCTCCGGCTCTAAGTCGAATGGGTTTCTGAACTGTCTGTTATATTTTTCTGCAACACGCTGCTTTGCCTCGTCAAATCTGACTCTTGGTATGCTTGTCACGTCAGGCAGCTTAATCTTTAAAAGCTCAAGCTCCTTGGCGTATGAGGTCTTTAAAAGCTCCATGGTGTACTGCAAAAAACCGGTCTCCATCTCCATGATATCCTCGAAGCCGTCAATGTAGCCCATCTCAAAATCGAGTGATGTATACTCATTCAGATGTCTCTTTGTATTGTGCTTTTCTGCTCTGAAAACAGGTGCAGTCTCAAATACCCTGTCAAAGACACCTACCATCATCTGCTTGTAAAACTGCGGGCTCTGCTGTAATATAGCCGGTCTGTGGAAATATTCAAGCTTGAAGAGGTTGGCGCCTCCCTCGGCTGACTTTGCACCAAGCTTTGGCGTATGAATCTCTGTAAATCCATTGTTATAAAGGAAATCCCTAAAGCCCCTTGTGATACCCTCCTGTATACGGAACGTAGCACGCTCTCTTGGATTTCTGAGTGCCACTGCCCTGTTATTAAGCTTTGCCTCAAGCGAAGTATTCAGTTTCCATTTGTTGATCTGAAGCGGCATAGGCTCCGCCGGCTCAGATAAAATTGTGATAGTGTCAAGACGAAGCTCGAAGCCGTTTGGAGAACGGTCATCACTCTTGTATGTGCCGCATACCTCCACGGTATCTGCTTCCTTTAGATCATCAACGCTAAACTGGGATTTGCCCGGCTCGTATACACACTGTACGAGTCCGTCCCTGCGTCTTAAGACGATGAATGCAACCTCACCCATATCTCTTATGGTGTGGATCGCACCCTTTACTTTGATGTTTTTGCCCTCGTAGTCGCCTGCAAGAATTTCTGCGATACCGAGGTCTTCCTTTTGAACTGCTCCTGTTAAGAATTCCATATTTTTGTGCTCCTTTGATTTTTTAAGCGGGACGGAAAAAAGCCCCGGAGCATATCAAATTAATGAAATGCTCCGGGGCGAAAATTCTAAAAATATTCCGCGGTACCACCCGCTTTGAGAAAAAGGACTGTTCCTGTTTCTCCACTCTTATCCGTAACGTGGATGAATCGTATCTGCCTACTTTTGATATATAAAAAGCTTAATTCACATACGATAAACCTATCTATGCAATAAACCATATCAATCGTTCAACAGATCTGCTCCGGTAGTGTTCCTGCAATCAGCTCTTCCAAACAGCGCTCTCAGTCGGTGACGCTGTATTCCTGTCGGTGTCTGGTGATCCAAGTCTCCTTCAACGCATTTATTGTTTTTTTGTTGTTTAACGTTATAACACAATAAACTTATTATTTCAACCCATCATAGTCAAAACTTAAGAAAATAAAGTATAGGAATATATTATAGTTTTTCTTAATTGTGGTTATAACAGAGCCTTCTTTTGCAACAATTATTAAATAAATTTAGGCCATTGCCTATTGCCTTTATTGAATTCGTATTGTAGAGTATATTTGGTATATGAATTAATTAATAATAATGAGGCAGGTAACACTTATGAAAAAACTATTATTTTTTGATATAGACGGCACTCTCGTTGATTTCGGCAATAGCACCATGAGCCCATCAACCGCTGATGCTCTAATAAACGCAAAACAAAACGGTCACATGATTTTTCTTTGCACAGGACGTAGTTACAATCAGATTTATCCATCATTAAAAGCCTTTGATTTTGACGGCGTGGTGGCTGCTGCCGGCGGCTATGTCACTGTGGGTGATAAGGTAATTGCACATCATGTCTATGGGCAGAATCTGTTACAGAAGGTTCTTGACACTGTTGGTGACAACGACACAGGACTTATCTTCCAGACAAAGGATAAAAGCATCACCAACCACAAGTGGGCCGACAAATTCATATCAGCATTCTCAAAGCAGTTTGACATGCATGTGATACAGGACAACCCGACATTTAAGGATATCGTGATTGATGATGAATTATCAAGCTTTTCTAATCGATACGCCGATGTTGAAAGCACCATCTACTGCAATTGCAACTACCACATTGATGATTTAAGAAAGCTCCTCGGCGATGAATTTGTAGTAACCCTGAGCAGCTTTAAAGAGCCTGAACCTTACAGCGGTGAGATTACATTGCGCGGTGTCAACAAGGCAACCGGCATACGTGATGTGGTAGAGTTTCTTCACATGAGTCAGGCTGATACAATAGGCTTTGGCGATGGCCAGAATGATTTTGATATGCTGCGCTACTGTGATGTCGGTGTTGCCATGGGCAATTCAAGCGATGAAGTCAAGGCTGTTGCCGATATAGTGACAGACGATATCAAAGAGGATGGGCTAAAAAATGCCATGGTGCATCTTGGACTTGTCTAGAAATGCACAATGGCATACTCTATGCCTCAATATTCATAAATCTGTCCCACTCGCACTCGTCTTTTGATGCCGATACAATCAAGGTGTACGAGCGCTCATCTGTTCCATCGAATACGAAGGTATAATTTTCATTCTCCTTCTCGATTAAATATGCGTATCCGTCAAGAAAATTGTTGAAGGTGTCGATATAATCTGTCTCCTCTATCTCCTCGTCAGCCGTGGTGCTCTTTAGATTGCCATCGGCATCATATGTCTTAAAGCCCTCGCGTATGAATGAAATAATATTTGCATCTGAAAGCTTTAATATAAGGCCGTTTGTCCTCATATCACGGATATCTCTGTTTTTAGAATTATCTGCCTTTATGATTACGTTATCAAGGCATATTTTGAAGGTGCCAAAGCTCATCATGATATCGCTCACATGCACATCCGAAAATTTGAAATGTGTAAACTCGTTTTCTGTCCTGAATTTCATCTGTTATCCTCCGTTTATACTCATGCCGATATTTTATCAGATAATTTTGCTTTGGGCAACTTGCATTTTATAATGTGCCGTACAGCTCAAGTGTATGGCCTACACTGCCTGCACCTATAAAATAATAGTCGCTTTGGGTGTCACCGTCTGCATAGATATACTGTCCGTACATCTTTATATTGCAAAAGAGTGCTGTGCGGCTTGATGCAGTAGCGATTCCATATCCCTTGTTTGACACGACAAGCGGCAGCCTCTGCTGTCTGCCTCCGAACGAAATATATCTGGCTTTGTTTGTCAAATCAGTAAGGTCTGTCGCAAGTATTCCCTTGGATTTGAGCTTTTCCGATTTGTCCCAGTCAAAAAATGTGTAGCACTCGCCATTATTTAAAAGCCTTGGCTCTGTGGCATTTTCACTTACAAGGAGATTTCTGCCGGCATCAAAATACTGTATGGCTCCGTTTTTCTTTTCTATCCTTAGTATCAGCTTCTCCGTTTGAATTTCAATAAGCGATTTGGATTCCTTTGCCACCCATTTGAAGGCTGTATCGGCCTTTTGCTTCCAATAGGTTTTGTGCGGCTTCACTCCAATTCCTTTTACAAAGATTACGCGTACTATCTCCGGTGTTATTGGTATCACATAAAGTGTGCCGTCCGCTGTGGCGATTTCAACATGCGATTTACCTTTTTTGAGCCATTTTACCGCAAACTTGCCCTTTGAATGTCCCTTTACATGAAGTATATCGTTGTCCGGGATTGAGCCGTATGCGTATGGGGAGGGATTTAGAGGGAGGCTGCTCTTTTTTGCAGCCTTACTTACTTCCTTAATCTTAATTTTATTTGCCATATCTGTAGCAGTACATTGTGTTTGATTTTCCCTGTCTTTTTTTACAAATGCAGATAAATCAAGCTTCTCATTTTCAGCCTTATTTGTCACCTGCTCAGGCTTTAATGCAATGCGCGACGGACCAAAATACTCTCTTTCATCCATATCGCGTCTGCCATCAACACGCTTTTGCTCTTCTATCTCTTTTTCTGTCAGTTGCTGCTTTTCATATTCCTTTGCCTTGGTAAGCGGCTCTGCAGAAAACTCCTTCTGATGCCTATGGGAAGGAGCAGGGTCTGCAATAAGCGGTGTCAGCCTGCCCCGGTGGAATACAGCAAGCTCATGAAGTGCACGGGTAGCCGCAACGTACAAAAGCTTCACATGACTATCATCAGCCGGATATTTTCTCTCTGATGGGTCAAACAGCAATACAGCATCAAACTCAAGTCCCTTTGTATACGCAACCGGAAGTACCATGACTCCTGCACCAAACTGTGCAGTTTCAATATCATCATCTGCTATTTCTATATGTTTTTTAAGCTCAGCAGACACCTTGAGAGCCTCTGCCTCATCACGGCACACGACAGCTATCGTCTCATAGCCTTCATTCTGCCAGCCTTTTATCGTGTCAACCGATGCCGAAATCAGTGAGCGCACATTGGCATACTCCTCTATGCGCACTGCTTTTCCATGCCTAATAATAGGCTCCACCGGATAGATTGCAAAATCTCCATGGCGCAGTATCTCTGTTGCAAATTCTGAAATCTCAACAGTGTTTCTGTAGCTCTTTCGAAGCAGACCGAATGCGTCATATGTGCCTGTGAGTATCAGCTTTTTCAAGTCCTCCCAGTCATTTAAGCCATACTCAAAATGTATATTCTGCGAGGTATCGCCCATGATAGTGTATGTGCAGTTTCTGAGGCAGTAATGCAGACAGCAGTATGCCATCATGCCAAAATCCTGTGCCTCATCAATAACCACATGACTCGCCTCACGAACCGGATCTGTCTCCTTGATGCGCTTATAAATATACGCAAGCGCTGCCAGATCATACACATCAAATGAGTCCTTTGGAATATCTATATCATATTCCTTCTCCTTCTGACTAAGCAGAAAATCCCTGTAAAAATCATACACAGAGCCTTTCCAGTCATCCTTACCGAAATAGGTTTTGTATTTTTTATCAAGCTCCCTGCGCTCCTTTGCAGGGAACTTCACTTCCTTAC
>OJRN01001098.1_pt1 | contig 11440 bp, 10 predicted proteins | sample 1599211 | NCBI WGS metagenome assembly OJRN01 (sample SAMN03922532, study PRJEB24848) | human gut metagenome | isolation source: stool sample | host: Homo sapiens | place: Germany | collected 2010-05
ACCCCCTCCTTGGCAAGGAGGTGCTCCACCACTGAGCCACTCGCGCAAACACATTTAAGATAATAATGGAAAAATGACATTTTGTCAACACTTTTTTCGAAAAAAATTCGGAAAACTTTTTTAAATTTGAATTTCTGAAAAATTAATATATGGGAAAGGACGTCAGGGATTTCTATTTTTTTGATAATATGGTATACTTTGCATGCTGAGTAGCAGAATTAGAAAGAATGGAGATTATTATGAATCCAGCATCAATTATGAAGCTTATGAGTGCCAAGAACAAGTTTCAGAAGAATCATCCGAAGTTCGTGGCATTTCTTAACAGATGTTTTGCAGGAGGTCTTAAGGAAGGAACTATAATTGAGATTACAGTTACTAATCCTGGAGAGGTGCCTATAACATCTAATATAAAGGTACAGCAGTCTGATTTGGAACTGCTTGAAGAATTAAAAGAAATGGGTAGATAGTTTGCTTCGCAAAACAACGCGAAATAACAAGGAGGATTGGAATGTTTGGGAATGACAAGTCCAGAAAGAACGGACTTAATATTATAGTTGTAGGAGGCGGTAAGGTTGGTGCCACTCTTGTGGAGAGACTCAGCAGGGAGAACCATGATGTTACTCTTATTGATAAGAACAGGGTTAAGCTTGATGCAATAACAGGTGCATATGATGTTATGGGAGTTGAGGGCAATGGTGCAAGCTTTGCTGTTCAGAAAGAAGCCGGTATTGACTCAGCTGACCTTCTTATATCGGTAACTGATTCTGATGAACTGAATCTTTTATGCTGTACACTTGCAAAGAGGGCTGGCAGATGTGAGGCAATAGCAAGAGTAAGAACACCTGAATACAGTCAGGAGGCTGCATTTTTAAGAGACAGATTAGGTCTGGCAATGATTATTAATCCGGAATTTGAGGCTGCAAGTGAGATAGCACGTGTGCTTTACATGCCGACAGCACTTGAGATTGGAACATTCGCACATGGACAGGCAGAGATGATTAAGATAAAAGTCCCTGAGGGTAACCAGATGTGTGGCCATACTCTGGCGGAGATATCTAAGGCTTCATCATCTAAGGTTCTTATATGTGCAGTTGAGAGGGATGGTGAGGTGTTCATTCCATCGGGACATTTTATTATAAGGGCAGATGATAAGTTATCTTTCATTGCATCAAGAAAGAATGCAAGGACATTTCTTGCAAGTGTAGGTTTTCAGACACATCAGGTCAAGAGTACCATGATTGTCGGAGGTGGAAGAGTTGCATATTATCTTGCAAAACAGCTTCTTAACATGGGAATTGATGTAAAGATTATTGAGAATGACAAGGAACGCGCGTTAAAGTTAAGCGAAGAGCTTTCGGGAGCTGTTATTATCAATGGTGATGGTACTGACGAGAGCCTTTTAAGAGAAGAGGGGATTGAGTATGTGGAGAGCTTTGTCCCTCTTACAGGGATTGATGAAGAGAATGTAATGCTTACTCTATATGCAAGAAAAGTATCTGAAGCCAAATGTATTACGAAAATAACAAGAATGGGATTCAGCAGTGTTATTAACAGCCTTGATCTTGGCAGTGTGATTTATCCAAGATATATAACATCAGAAGCTATCATTGCTTATGTAAGAGCTAAGAAGGAGTCTATGGGAAGCAATAACATACAGACCTTGTATCATTTGTTTGACCAGAAGGCGGAAGCTATAGAGTTTAACGTTGATAAGGAATCAGGAGTTACGGGCAAGCAGTTTATGGAACTTAAGCTGAAGGATAATCTGCTTATAGCACTTATTAACCGTAATGGTAAGATTATTATTCCAAGTGGTACTGACAGCCTTATGGTTGGAGATACTGTGGTTATTGTAACAACTCATACAGGGTTTGATGCTATAACTGATATTCTTAGATAGGAAAGGCTGGGAACATTGATATGAACAGTTCTATAGTAAGATATATTCTTGGACATGTTTTAAAGATAGAAGCGGCTCTTATGGTCATTCCTGTGATTGTTGGCGTTATATACAGGGAGAAGGCAATATCTGCATTCCTGATAACAATGGCATTATGTGCTGTATGTGGGATTCTTATGACAATTAAAAAACCTGCCAATACAGTTTTTTATCTGAAGGAGGGGTGTGTTACAACTGCACTCAGCTGGATTCTTATGAGTATATTTGGCTGCCTGCCTTTTTTTATAAGCAGGGAAATTCCTTCATTTACAGATGCACTTTTTGAGACAATATCAGGATTTACAACAACAGGAGCAAGTATATTAAGTGAAGTTGAAGGACTGTCACAGAGCATTATGTTCTGGAGATGCTTTACTCACTGGATTGGTGGTATGGGAGTTCTGGTATTTCTGCTTGCAGTAATACCTCTTACAGGTGGCTCTAATATCAATCTTATGAAAGCAGAGAGTCCGGGACCATCAGTGGGTAAACTTGTTCCTAAGATCAGATATACAGCAAGAATACTGTATATTATATATTTTGGGATGACTGTACTTCAGACAATTCTTCTTCTTTTTGGAGGAATGACATTCCTTGATGCACTTAATACAGCCATGGGAACAGCAGGAACAGGTGGATTTGGTATCAGAAATGACAGCTTTACAAGCTTTTCACCTTATATCCAGTGGGTTGTAACCATATTTATGATATTGTTTGGCGTTAATTTCAACGCGTATTATCTTATTGTTCTAAGACAGTTTAAGAAGGCTGTTAAAGTAGAAGAGGTAAGATGTTATTTCGGAATTATCCTTGCAGCAACAGCAATTATATTTGTTAATATATACAGAAGTGTAGGTGCTGTTGAACTTACACTGAGACAGTCAATGTTTCAGGTTGCATCTATTATAACGACAACCGGATTTTCATCAGTAGATTTCGATATGTGGCCGTCACTGTCAAAGTCGGTGCTTGTTGTACTGATGTTTGTGGGAGCATGTGCCGGAAGTACAGGTGGCGGAATTAAGGTTTCCAGGTTTATAATAGGGATAAAGACAATATTCAGAGAGATTCAGTCATATATTCATCCTAAGAGTGTTAAGGTGATTAAGACAGAAGGAAAGCCTGTTGATAGTGAAACATGCAGGTCGGTGAGTATATATTTCATAACATTTATCATGATATTCACAGCGTCCTTACTGCTGATATCTATTGAAGGAAAGGATATTGTGACGAATTTCACTGCAGTAGCAGCGACTATTAATAATATAGGTCCTGGGCTTTCGGCTGTCGGACCAACACAGAATTTTGGAAGTTATTCTGATTTCAGCAAATATGTCCTGATGTTTGACATGCTTGCCGGACGACTGGAGTTATTTCCACTGATAATTCTGTTCACACCTTCAGTATGGAAGGATCTTGTAACTAAGAAGGTTTCTGAAAGGAAAATGCGTAGAATAAGAAGGGGTTAAGTATGAGTAATGTATCTGATTATTTGAAATGGAGAGGTGACCTTGATTTTAGCCAGGCACCATTTAATGACGTGGACAATTTAATACTTGCGCAGATTGCATATGTTGATTTTACTGATATTGTACCGGCACCTGGAAGTATCGAGACTATTACAATTGCGGAAGCGGCAGACACATTTTTTGATACCCATGATGAGAAGGAGATTAAGAAATGCAAATCTTTCATAGGAAAAGCCCCGTATCTTTTAAGGGAGGCAGCAGCAACAAAAAGATTTGGCTCACTTATACTTACTAATTATGTTGATTATGTCGATGGCGGCAAAGAAGAACAGTTTGCGGCATTTCATGTAAGAATTGATAACAGACTTACGTATATTGCTTTCAGGGGAACTGATGATACACTTGTGGGCTGGAAAGAGGATTTTAACATGAGCTTCTTATCCCCTGTTCCATCGCAGAAGGATGCGGTAAGATATATTGACACAACCGTGCAGCGTTCAGAAGGAAAGCTGATTCTTGGCGGACATTCCAAAGGTGGTAATCTGGCAGTATATGCATCAGTATTTGCAAGACCATCAGTGAAGAAAAGAATTATTACTGTTTATAATAATGATGGTCCGGGATTTGACAGTGATTTTGTAAAGCATCCGGATTATCTGGCAATTCTGCCTAGGATTAAGAGTATTGTTCCTTATGGCTCAGTTGTTGGAATGCTTCTTAATCATGATGGGGATTATGAGGTTGTAAAGAGCAGCCAGTCAGGTCTTATGCAGCATGATTCTATGTCATGGCAGGTTATAGGACCAGATTTTGAGACTGAGCAGGAGTTAAGTCCTAAGAGTAAAAGGTTAAATGCAGCACTGAGCGCATGGATAGACGGGCTTACAAGAGAACAGAGGGCAGAATTCGTAGATACATTATTCTCACTGGTAACTGCAAGTGGTGCAAAGAACCTTTCAGAGATAAGTACAGCCAGGTTTAAGAATATTAATGCCGTTCTTAAGTCTTTCAGGGAACTTGACAAATCAGAACGTGCAATGATACTTAAGATATTTGCTTTACTTACAGGTGAGATTGGAAAAGCTTATAAGAGCAATTAATAAGGAGATAAAGAATGGGACAGGTTATATCAGCAGGAATATTGTTAGTTGTGGTTGTTGCCATATATATTGCAGTTTCATATAAGCATGAAAAAAGCGGTCTTGGGAAGGGCTGTGATGGTAATTGCGGCTCATGTGGATTAAGAAGCTGTAAAACTGACAAGAAGTGAGGCTTTAATGCGTAATACGGGGGACAGGTTAAAAGAATGCCGCATTATGAAAGGCTTATCCAGAGGGGAAATGTCAGAAATGCTGAATGTCAGTACTGACTATCTTGCCCGTTTGGAGACAGGGACACAACCGGTTACATACAGGATTATAGAGAAGGTGGCAAAACTTGAAGGCTGGAACAGCGATTATATCCTGCATGGAATAGATAATAATAATCCATTTTCAGAGTTGCACACACTATGCCCTGATTTCAGGAAAAAAGTTTTTATAAGAAATCTGCTATGTTTGTTTGACAGCATGCTTCAATTCGGGTATAAGAAAGAAAGGGTAGTGGCATATTACCATAGAATGATACTTGAGATTGTTAATGGAATGGAACTGGATGTTCCAGATAATGTGCGGACAGGATATACACTTACAGAGATAAGACGGATACATGATATGAATAAAAAGGACATGGCAAATGTGCTTGGAATATCAGAGAGAAGCTATTGTACATTAGAGAATGGTTTGTCAAGACCAGATGTAAAGACTCTACAGATAGTATATGATATGTATGGATTTAATGTGCAATATTTTCTTACGCGTAATCCACTTGATTGTGAGGCTGTAAACAATATATACAGGTGTTTTGATGAACCGTTAAGAGATTTTATTATGAGACGCATCAGGGACGACTATGATGAAATAATAATTATGAAAGGCCGGACTTATGGTAGAGATATATAGAACAGACCAGCAGGTATTAAATACATTGACAGATATTCAGGATGGATGCTGGATTAATATGGTAGATCCGACAAGCAAGGAGCTTGAGCAGATAGCAGAACGCTTTGAAATAGAACCTGAGGATATCTCATCGGCACTTGATGAAGAAGAAAGTTCGCGTATAAGCCTTGAAGACGGATATACTGTTATACTTGTGGATATTCCTACACCTGAGGTAAGACATGAGAAAAAAATGTATACAACTATTCCTCTTGGTATTATTCTTAAAAGTGAAGCAATAATTACAGTGTGTAAGGTAGATACACCGATTATTAATTATTTTGTAAGAAATAAGGTGAAAGAGTTCAGTACGAAGAAAAAGATGCGTTTTATATACCAGATGCTTTTCCGTTCAGCTTTTGTGTATCAGGCTAATCTTCGCCTTATTGACAAGAAAAGAATTGAGATAGAGGAGAGAGTTGATGGCGACACATCAGATACAGACCTTATCGAGCTTCATGAGTTAGAATCTACACTTGTTTATTTTGCAACATCTCTCCGGGCTAACAGTATTGTGTTAGAAAGACTCAGAAGATATAAAAGACTTGAGCAGTATCCTGAAGATATGGAGCTTCTTGAGGATGTCATGGTCGAGTACCAGCAGGCTATAGAGATGACCACGATATACAGGGATGTCATTGATGGTACAAGGGAACTGATGTCATCAGTAATTGACAGTAAGCTGAATAATGTAATGAAATACCTTACTTCAATTACAATTGTGATGGCTATTCCGACAATAATATCAGGTATATATGGAATGAATGTAGGTGGAGAATGGATGCCGTTTGCAAAGACACCTTTTGGATTTGAGATAATAAGTGGAATAATACTTCTGATATGTATAATAGTTTTATGGGTATTAAGGAAGAAGAAAATGCTATAAAAGCAGTGTCTGCATTGATTGCAGGCACTGCTTTTACTTACTTATGAGTATATATTATCTGTAATTTTTCTGCCAGCGTGATACCATTTCTAAAGCCTCATTCTCAGATGATACCTTAGTAATTATAACCCCATCAAGATAGATTTCGTACACAGGAAATTTCTTGGCTGTATTGCCGTGACTTACCTCAACTCTGTTGTACTTTACGCGTTCCATTAAAAGACCTCCTCACATTTAATAATAGTGTTACTAAGTAAAAACCAACAATATGTTGTATTATAGCATGCTTTTTAATAAAAGGAAATACTATATTTAGTATTGGTACTAAAGTACCAAAAAATTTGAATTAAACGCACTATTATACTTGTAAAATCGACATGTATATAATATAATTTTTATAACATGTATAAAGATTAAGTACGTATAACTAATAATAAAAAATATAAGAGGTACATTAATATGAGCGATAATTATACTGCTGACAGTGAGAAATTTGAGATTGTTCATAAGATGAGTAGAAGAATAGCATCTGTTGATAAATATTGTGTTATAAGTGTTGCGAATAAAGCATTTGAAGAATATTTTGGAGAAATTAAGGAGACTCTTATAGAAGTAGTTGCACCTCAGGATAAAGAAAGACTGATGGATTTTATAGAGAAGTATGATGGAACAGCTAAGAGCGGAATGTTTAAATTTATTAACGCACAGGGCATAGAAAGATATAATCATTTATTTGTGTATGAACGAAGAGCTGTGGGCAATGGGCATATGAGAGATATTGAACTTGTTGATGTTGAGTCTATAGAGGAGGCTAATAAGAGCTTAAGAGATGATGTTTCTAAACATAAGATGCTGCTTGGGCTGGATAGAGAATATACATTTACATATAACAGAGATAATGGCATATTCAGTATGTACAGGTATGATGTTGACTCAAGAGATGTCATATATAAGTCTGATATTGATGAATGGAAGAAGCGGATGCTTTCGGAGGGATATATTGACGAGAATGACAAGGAAATCTTTGCTAATTTTATATCAGAAGTACGCTCTTATACGCAGACATTTTCTATATAATTCAGAACAAGCATGCGTACATATAAAAGGGTGAAGGAGACTTTAAGATTTAAAGGAACTGTAATGAATAAAAGCGATGGAAGCAGGATTGTGATAGGTCGTGTTGTCCCTGAGGCAGACAGCCATGGCAATTATAATCAGATTACTGATATGATAGAAGAATTACAGTTTGATTCTCTTACACATGTGTATAACAAGAAAACTATTACCGCATATGCTGTAAAATGTCTCAAGGAAGAGCAGAATAACAGAGTTACGATAGCCGTTCTTGATGTTGACCATTTTAAGAAGGTTAATGATGTATATGGTCACATGTATGGTGATAAGGTGCTTGCAAGGGTTGGAAGAAAGCTTAAGGAAGTTGTAGGCGAAGATGGAGTTGTAGGACGTATCGGAGGAGATGAATTTGTTATTATATTCAATGGTATTAATGATGAGCATGAGTTAAGGGGGATGCTTCGTGCGATAAGAACCCAGATTAAGTGGGAATTTGTTGATGATTTTGAAGATTTAATGATAACATGTTCGATTGGAGCAGCATACAGTCCTAACAACGGACATGAGTATGAGGAGCTTTTCAAGAAAGCAGATTATTGTCTGTATGTAGCGAAAGAAAAGGGAAGAGACAGATATGTATTCTTTAGGGATGATCTCCATAAGGATTCATATGAGAATTCTCTTAATACAAAGGATAAGAATGTCAATGATGGCAGGGAAATGAAGGAACTCAGATTTCTTACAGGCATTATGGAGAATTTTTCAGAAGATGGCAAAGCAGCTATTAAAGAGCTTATACATCATATGTATGATACATTTAAACTGGACAGCATTAATCTTTACTGGGGAGCTAATCTGAACCGTGCATACTATATGGGTGTTGAGCTTGGCGGTTCAATGAATGCTGATTATGTTAAGACAGAAGGTTTTAAGAAGCTTCTGGATGGAAAGAATCATGCTGCTGTGGGATTCGTCGGAAGGCAGACAGACCTTGCACCTGAATTTGGAACAGACATGAGAGAAAAGAGAGTGTTTTCTACTGTACAATGCATAATAGGTTCACCAGATAATGTGAAAGGATTGTTTACTATTGACCGTTGTAAGGAGTCTGCACAGTGGGCTGAATATGAGATTGAGATGGCTGTTGTAACGGCTTCTCTTATCAACATTCTGGCTGAAACTGAATGTGATGATAATTAATATATATAGTTTTTTATTACAAGATATTGTGTTTTCAATTGACTTGTCAAACTATATGTTGTATAATCAAATCTGCTTGGGAAACAGCATAAACACTGCGTTTCCAGCAGATTTTTTTAATGTAAAGGAAAATAGCCTGTATTGCTGAAAGCAGTATATACAGGGATATGATGGTCTTTTTGTGAGGGTTTGAAGTATGAAAATTATTAAAAGAAGTGGTTCAGAGGTAACATTTGATATCAGTAAAATTATGGATGCTGTATCAAAAGCTAATATGGAAGTTGTCCATAGTGAGAGATTATCAGAGGAACAGATTGAGACAATCTCTAATAATGTTGAGAGCATTTGTAAAGAGATGAACAGGTCTTTAAGCGTTGAAGAGATTCAGGATCTTGTAGAGAATCAGATTATGAATTTCAGAGCATTTTCAGTTGCAAGAAAGTATATTACTTATCGTTATAAGAGAGCACTTGTGCGTAAATCTAATTCTACAGATAAGCAGATATTAAGCCTTCTGGAGTGCAATAATGAGGAAGTAAAGCAGGAGAATTCTAACAAGAATCCTACTGTAAACAGTGTTCAGAGAGATTATATGGCTGGCGAGGTAAGCAAGGATATTACAAAGAGATTCCTTCTTCCTCCAGATATTGTAGATGCGCATGAGCAGGGACTTATACATTTCCATGATGCAGATTATTTTGCACAGCATATGCATAACTGCTGTCTTGTCAATCTTGAGGATATGTTACAGAATGGAACTGTAATAAGCGAGACTATGATTGAGAAGCCACACAGCTTTTCTACTGCATGTAATATTGCAACTCAGGCAATTGCACAGATTGCAAGTTCACAGTATGGCGGACAGAGTATATCTTTAGCACATCTTGCACCATTTGTCCAGGTAAGCCGTGAGAAGTTTATCGGACAGGTAAGAGATGAGTTCGAAAAAACCGGAATAGATGCTTCAGAAGAGAAGATTAAAGAGGTTGCAGAGCTTCGAGTAAAGGATGAGATTAAGCGTGGTGTACAGATGATTCAGTATCAGGTTATCACTCTTATGACAACTAATGGACAGGCACCTTTTGTTACTGTTTTCATGTATATTGATGAGGTTCCGGAAGGTCAGACAAGAGATGACCTTGCACTTGTTACTGAGGAAGTATTAAGACAGAGAATGCAGGGCGTTAAGAATGAACAGGGTGTATATATTACACCAGCATTTCCTAAGCTTATATATGTTCTTGAGGAAGATAATATCCACGAAGATTCCAAGTACTGGTATCTTACAGAAATAGCTGCACAGTGTACAGCTAAGAGAATGGTTCCGGATTATATATCTGAAAAGAAAATGAAGGAATTAAAGGTTGATGCGAATGGCAATGGTCAGTGTTTCCCATGTATGGGATGCAGAAGCTTCCTTACACCATATATTGATCCAGAAACAGGAAAGCCAAAGTATTATGGAAGATTCAATCAGGGTGTTGTAACTCTTAATCTTGTTGATGTTGCATGTTCATCAGGCAAGGATATGGATAAGTTCTGGAGTATTCTTAATGAGAGACTTGATCTGTGTAAGAGAGCACTTATGTGCAGACATTACAGACTTAAAGGAACTCCTTCAGATGTTGCGCCAATTCTCTGGCAGAATGGAGCACTTGCAAGACTTAAGAAGGGCGAGACAATTGACAAGCTTCTTTATGGTGGATATTCAACAATTTCGCTCGGTTATGCAGGTCTTTGCGAATGTACTTATTACATGAAGGGTGTAACTCATACTAATCCGGAGGGAACAGAATTTGCCCTCAAAGTAATGCAGTATCTTAATGATACATGTAAAAGATGGGCAGCAGAGACTAATATTGATTTCTCACTTTATGGAACACCGCTTGAGTCAACAACTTATAAGTTTTCAAAATGTTTACAGAAGAGATTTGGTAAGATTGCTGGCGTAACAGATAAGAACTATATAACTAACAGCTATCATGTTCATGTAACTGAGCAGATAAATGCATTTGAAAAGTTAAAATTCGAATCACAGTTCCAGAAGTTATCTCCAGGAGGAGCTATCAGTTATGTTGAGGTTCCTGATATGCAGAATAACATCCCGGCAGTACTTAAGGTTATGCAGTACATTTATGATAATATTATGTATGCAGAGCTTAATACTAAGAGTGATTACTGTCAGGAATGTGGTTACACAGGACAGATTCAGATTATAACTGATGATGACGGAAAGCTTATATGGGAATGCCCTAACTGCGGAAACCGTAATCAGGATAAGATGAATGTCGCAAGAAGAACTTGCGGATATATCGGAACACAGTTCTGGAATCAGGGAAGAACTCAGGAGATTAAGGAGAGAGTGCTTCATCTGTAAGATTAAATATAATATGGCAGGACATGGAACCGACCCCCCAAAAAAGTTAGACTAAAAATCTAACGATTGGGAGGTCGGTTTTTTCATGTCCTGCCTTTTCTTAATAAGTGCTGTATGTGAATTAATATTCTGGGAAATATTCATGCTCTCTCATGCCATAAACAGCTGCAATCAGAATTGAAAGTATTATGGCAGGTATTGCAAATATAACAACAAAGCCAATGTCCTTGATTGTCATTATGAGTGCAATAACAGTCCATATTCCTGTATATATAATCTTGACAATCAGATTGCGGCGTATATGCTTTGGGTTGTTGGTTGCTTTATATAATATGATTCCTATATAAGCAAAAATAGTAATCACAGTAACGGGTAATCCAATTATGACAGCAAGAACAGCAAGAATATATAATAGCTGTCTCTTATACACATCTCCGAGCCCACGAGACTAGGCAT
>OJRN01001102.1_pt1 | contig 11424 bp, 7 predicted proteins | sample 1599211 | NCBI WGS metagenome assembly OJRN01 (sample SAMN03922532, study PRJEB24848) | human gut metagenome | isolation source: stool sample | host: Homo sapiens | place: Germany | collected 2010-05
GATAAACATACCATCAGTTATTTCTGCAAAAATAACTATTAAATTGGAGTTATCTATAAAAATGCGGTTAAAAGAGGTATGATAAGCCGCAAATTTTGCGGTTAATTAATGAGATTAAACCGCATTTAATAAAAACAAGGCATATTCACCACGCTTGGTTTGAAGAATCATTCAAACCAAGTACGAAACTTCCTTATGTGGAGTACCCAATATTACTTTTTACTATCCGGCAACGGATTAATAGCCCCCCTTTGTGTACAAGTATATGCCGATACATCTACCGCTTTGCGGTGTGATTCAGCGACCGACGCCCCTCTAAGTATATTCACAACAAAGGTAGCAGTAAACGAGTCGCCTGCACCTACAGTATCGGCCACCTCGACTTTAGGTGTGTTTATGGATGACACTTCCCCACTTGCATCATATATGCCACTACGTACTGCCCCTTGTGTGAATATAACATACTTGAGCGAAAAACGAGCAATGAGTTCTGCGATAGCTTCCACAAAATCAGTAGAAAGAGAAAGAAGAGAAATCAATAACGGCAATTCGTCTTCATTCAATTTGAGGACATTTGCCTTTTGCAAGGACTCCACAATCAAGTCTGTCGAATAAAAATGTTGCCTGATATTAATATCAAACACCTTCAAAGAGGTATCCGGCACGGCATCTATGAGTCTCAAGATTGCAGCACGTGACTTTTCGCTTCGCTGTGCCAAAGAGCCCCAACAAACAGCATCTGCATCGCCGACAAGTTTCATGGTCGCAGGACTACACTCGATAGTATCCCAAGCAACATTCTCAACAATGTCATATTGCGGTACACCGGCCTCATTCAACGACACAAGCACTTTACCTGTCGGCAAAATATTACGGGAAATATATCCTAAATCAAGTCCGGTCTCTTTAAGCACCGTAAATGTTTCATCACCGAGTTCGTCGCCACCTATTGCCGTAACGGGATATGATTCTGCTCCCAATTCCTTCGCAAAAAAGCAGAAATTGATAGGCGCTCCGCCAAGTCTCTTACCTTCCGGGAAGCAATCCCAAACAACTTCTCCTATACCTATTATTTTCATGGTTTTATAGTTTAATAATTATTTTCATGGATGTTGCACTATTCTCGTCTATAAATTTATATGCCTCGTCATACTGCTCGAACGGGAAATGATTCGAAATAAGCGGTTCGAGACGGATAGCTCCCGAACTTACCTGATCGATAGCCGTAAGATAATCTTCATGGCGATACATCATCGTTCCGTTCACCTTCAGTTCGTGCTCTCCCAAATAGAACATATTAAGCGACGGATCCTTGCCAAATACCGCCACTACAACGATGGTACTCCCTTTTTCAATACACTCCATAAGCGAACGAATACTCGACTCAACTCCGGCAACCTCAAACGCAGCTTGAAAATCTTCATCCCCGAAAAGCCTCTTCGCTCCTTCTTTGAGCGGCGTCTTAGCTACATTGAGCGTATCTATTATGCCACATTTACGAGCGATTTCAAGTCTGAAATCACTCACATCGGTAATAAGAACCCGTTTGGCTCCTCTTGCCTTAGCGAACTGCGCCACGAGGTTACCGATTGTTCCGGCACCCGATACAACCACATTCTTACCTTTCAAGTCCCCGCCACGCATGGTTGCATGCGCAGCTACTGCCACCGGTTCTATCATAGCCCCATAATCAAGTGACATACCTTCAGGCAACACCGCAACCCTGTCATCATCAACCACAAAAAAGTCTTGCGCAGCTCCATTTGCCTGAAAAGCCTGCACTCTTAGCTCTTCACAAATATTATACTCTCCCCGCTGACAAGGCTTGCACTTCCCACACGCAAGTTGCGGACGTGCGGTGACAACGTCACCCGCCTTGCAGATCGTAACCGCCGCCGCCGTAGCGACTACCACTGCCGAATATTCATGCCCCTGAACTACCGGATAGAAAGTTGCCGGATGACATCCGTGATAAGAATGTATCTCACTTCCACAAATACCAATTCTCTTAATATTCAGAAGTACCTGATGTTCTTTCAGGTCCGACGCCTTAGGCGCCTCAACTTCACGAAATTCAATATGTTTTGGTTCTACTAATACCGCTTGTCTCATTTTATACCATATTTACTTAAAATTTCTATTACCGGAGTCTCTATTGACTTCGCCCAAAGTGCATATCCATAACTACTTGGATGAGTTCCGTCGACCGATGTCTCATGCGCATCGGAAGCATCAGGCGTAATCAGATAAACGTCTTTATATTTCGGGTTCGTGCGGATTTTTGCAAACAACTCCTCTACGGTTGCCGCCTTAGCCCGTTCTTTCGCATCAAGAACTGTATCGAATGAACGTCGTTCACGATAGATAGTACGCTGAAATATCAACGGAGTAGCCGGATGTGCCGCTATAAGCCGATCGATAAACGGCATCAGGCGCTCTCTTATCAGTTCTGCGTCAGGATTTGAAAAAGTATCGAATATAAAGGCATCAGCCTTGACTTCCGCAAGAACGTCGAGCATGTAAGGTTGCATCAGGCAACGTCCGCTTGTTGCGAGCGACACGACTTGAAGACCTGTATTACGCATAAATTGCATGGGATAACTCATACCGGATCGATCCGTGCTCACTCCTTGCGTAAACGAAGAGCCATATACCGCTATCCTGTGACGAAAATCGGACTTCAACGGTTCGATAACAGCATCGTCATCTATCCCTATCTTACAAGAAATGACCTCCGAATACATCGGCATATACATCATACATTCGTGCATCGTACCATCCATATTCTCAATGAGCGTGAATGTCTCGGTTTTCTCGCCCTTATACGCTTTCAATGAACCGCTTGCCGCATACTGCCATTGACCGTTTGCATTTTTGATATAAAGATCATATCCTTTATAAGAGATCGGCATGGTTGAATGGCTCGAATATACATATCCCCACTTTGTCGTAATCTGTATATTACGCGTGTTCGTTTTAAACAACACAGCCATACCGGCAGAACAACGGAGTTGTCGATTCTCCGTCCTGTTAAAACCTTTATAAACCAATGTATCGACTCTATGATACGGATTGGGAGTCGATTCAAACGGCTTACCTATCAGGTTAAGCGTTGACGCCTCCGTCTGTTTTTGTGCCGAAACCGACAATACGCACGAAAGCGACAGAACAACCGTTATGAAAAACTTCTTCATTGCCTTGTATTTTTTAGTTGTTTACTGTAATAAGACCTTCAACCCTTCTGCTACCTGCATAGCATAAAACTGCTCATACTTTTCCATAAACACAGGGTATTTGTCCAGTCCCAATGACACAAAAGGTGATATCTTCAAGAACTCGGCCGGCGATCCTCCCGAAATCAACTTCCTGTCCGCCGGGGTGATGTGAGGTTCGGAGATAGCTATATTTTCACCGGACTCGGTGCGCGCACCTATCAGGTATTTGCAATAAACAGCTATCAGGAAAGCCTCTATCGAAATATCCTTCCCATCCTGCAACATCTGTTTGAGTATGGGTACCACATAAACCGCAAACTTAGCAATGCCATCGCCGCAAAGCCGTGATACCTGATCGCTGATCGCCTTGTTTGAAAATCGTTCGATAAGCTGGTCTTTATACGCTTCAAGGTCAACGCCCTCGGGAACCGGAACATAAGGAGTAACATCCCTGTTCATAAACAGCTTTATCATTGCACGATACCTCTCGTCTGCCATTACAGCATCAACCTTCCTGAATCCTTCCATATAGGCAGGATAAGAAAGAAGAGTATGTGACGCATTGAGAAGACTTAATTTCATGATTTCATACGGGGTCACATCATGGGTGAATGTAACTCCCACCTTCTCCCATGCAGGACGGCCTGCAATGAAATTATCTTCAATCACCCATTGTATAAAGTCTTCACAACACACATCTGTAACCTTACCCGGTTTTGTTACGGGAGTGATTCGATCCACCATCGAATTCGGGAACGTCACTTTCTTTTTCGCCCACGCTGCCACCTCGGGATATTTCGCTTCGAAGTATGACATAAACGCACATTTGGCGGCATTGCCGTTCATCTGCATGTTGTCACACGAAAGAATCGTAATCGGCAAATCTTTCTCCATCCGGCGTTTAAGTCCTTCGGCTACATACCAGAACACACTGCGCGATTGGTTAAAATCAACCTTATATCCCCCTTCGGTAATGGTGAGAGAGATGATTTTTATCTCCTCCGATGCTATTTTAGCGATGATAGGCTCACTATCTATTTCCCCCCATGCCAGTTCTACAAGCGAACCAATCAGCATACTATCCTGTTCGCCGGAAGGGCTGCATGTCGTCAACTGATATATGCCGTCGTCTTTCTTGAGGGCGTTGAACAATACCCCGTCCGTAGGCATAATCATGGCTCCGAATACCCCCCAGCATCTTTGTGACGGATCTTCAAGTAATAGATTTGTGTAAGCTTCGAGATGTGCACGATGGAAGTTTCCAACGCCGAAATGTACTATTCCGGCCTTTATTTCAGCACGATTATAATTAAAAGTCTTCATACGATAATTTCAATGTTTCGGCAAGTGATTTTTCCACCTTGTCGCAATGTTCTATATAGAATTTATAAACCTCATTCCATTTGTAATAAGATGCTTCAACCGCTTCCAACGGCAACCGGAGGTCTTTTTCATTCAGCATAAACTTAACTAAAACGTCCGGATTGCCTTCCGATTGGTAAAAGATCATCTGAAGGTTCGCCCCCATCGGAATATCCCAGTACTTCCAACTCTGCAACGCTTCTTTGGAATTACTAGCCTCCCGCGCCCACGTCCCGGCTTGCAGATTAGTCAAGATGGCCATCAGAACGCCATCGTGTCCGAAGTTGAGATTGATGCCATGACGCTTGCGAACCAGATCTTCGGCAGATTCGTCTAACAAATGGCGTAACGTGCGGGATGCAAGTCCCCAACTACGCCCGTGAGATACCGGTTCAGGACCTTTCTGCGCAAAATACTTATAGTTCTCGATTTCCCCCCAAGCCAATATTTCCTCTTCTGTAAAAATATCCCATATAGGCACTTGGCGGTCGAGGCATTGCATCAGTGATGCCATTAACCAGAAACGATGGATCAGGTCGTACTTGTCATACTCACTTTCTACTTGTGTTACGTCTATAAACAGTCTTCTAAAAAAAGCATCCACATCCAACTTTTCATCTATATATGAACGATATTTTTTATACCAACTGTTTTCTTTACCGAGTATATACTTATCAAGCGGACTCCTGCCGGGACATACGTTACCGTATGGATTCAGTGTGGTAAGGAACGAACGGGAGTTGTCTATCTCCGCCCATTCAAGCCCGGGGCGCAGTGACAAAATGCCCGAATTTACAGATTGCATGGTGGCTGCCACCCGAAGCACATTCGTTGCGTTAGTCTTCAAATAGGGATGGCCTTCAAATACTTCCGGATAGTTTTGTACCATCCTCCGGCCTATCTCCCTTGTCTGACGATAACCGATTTGTGTCAGATCGCCTTCTTTGTAAAACACATTCTTCTTGAACGGTTCAAGACGTTCGTACAGGGCTTTCCCAAAATCGGTAAGGTTGTTTGTGGCATGAGCTTTCTCCAATACGCCGTATATGGCAGGATAAGTCACCTCATCGTCTATCTGACGCGCTCCGTGACGGAAATAGCCGTTTATATAAAAAGGCGTATATCCTTTGGGTGCCGGCGTAACCGGATGTGAAAGATCGGTCACATAATACACGCCGCCCGCACGTTCCGGGTCCCTGCGTATCTCGTCGAGAGGATTTTCGGCCACCGGCTTTTCTTTCGGAAGAGAGAGCTTGAATATGCAAGGAAGATCAGACGTCTTTTTCGCATTCGTATTGGTATTGACATACATAACCCCGTCTTTGACCACAATATCTTCCGGCTCGTAAATAACCTGTTCCTGCACATTGTATCGGGCAGTAATCGTCCGCCTATCCGTATCGTACACCCGGATGCAGGAAGGACGGCTGTCATCCTGTTTCCCAACTCCGAAGCAAAAATAGATTTTACCATCATGCATACAGCCCGCTTGTGTGAACCATACCTCATAGGGGAACACCACCTGATCGAGAATGTCATTTTCGTCGAGGCGCACCTTTGCCCCCTCACTCAACGACGGTATACGGAATTTGGTGGCGACATACTGGTTTTCCCATGCATGCTTTGTCACCTTCGCCACAGTACGTTTACGCGCCGAGAATATCCATATAAATCCCCGTTCCCGATCGACCAGCCAGCTTGGCGCACCAAAGATGGAGACATACCCTTTCTCCGCCCACTTCGAGCCATCGAGTTCAATTGTCTGTGCGATTTCGCTGCTAAAACGTTTTCCACGACGGGTGATGCTCTCCACAAAACACAACCATTCCAACTCGCTTCCTACCTTCCCGTTTGTGATATACAAGAGAGGAAACGATGCTCCGCGTTTTGTCTCGACGCCAAAGCATACATTATTTACATGGTTGTCCGGATGGGAGGACGCCAACTCAAAGCCTGCCACAGGTTTCGGATCGGCACTTTTGAAATCATAGATATTCACGTGCCCTCCATCCTCGCACGAGAATATGTAATCATCCCATATTTCAAGTCCTTGCTGTGCCCGCCCCCGTCCTTCCTTTGCCAGGAAGACAGAGCACTCCACCTCTTTCTCCGGCTCTACATACAACTGGGCGATAAGGGGAATAGAGATCAGTAAGCACACGACAGACAAATATATCTTTTTCATAAGTATGCTCTATAAATTTAAAGTATGATTATGTTCTACGTTAATCGAACAGCTCTACGCCTAACGACTCAAGCCGTTTCTGCAACTCTCCCACATCGAGAGCCCGCGGAGTACAATGCTGCGACGCACTCATGGCAGCGGCAATACCAACTGCCTCTCCCATCGCCATACAAATACTCATGACACGATAGGAAGCGTGAGCTCTGTGAGTACCCGATATGCACCGTCCCGCCACCAGAAGCCCTTCCAAGCCCAACGGGAGAAAACAACGATACGGCAAATCGTATGGTTTGCAATATTGGATGGTTGGTTCCGCCTGTCCGGCTCCGTCAGGATTATGTATATCGACAATGAACAATGCTTTATGTACCACCACATCGGCAAAACGGCAGCCTTCCGCCATTTCATCGGCATCGATCACATAGTCGCCCATCACCCTGCGGCTTTCGCGCACTCCGGTTGTTGTACCACTTCCGATCACTCTACAGTTTTCGTAACCCGGCAAATTTTCTTTCAAGAATTGAGTCAGGAGGCGTATCTGTTGCCTAAGTTCAAGATCGGCGGTGAAAATAGAGCTTACCGAAGTAATATCCACCCTATTGACTTGTGTCGTATTTACCTGACGGCAACCCGGTCTGACCGACGGATGCAAACGCACGGCAGCAAGCATCCGGGGAAGTTTGCCCTCATCGGCTTTCTTTTTACACCAATCAAGAAAACACTCACCATTCAGTTGAACATTGTCTACATCTCCAATGCAGATAATTCCTTTCGATTCATCTACGCCGTCAATGGTGTATTCAAGGGTTACAGGCTGCATAAGTCCGTCAGCACGTCCTTTTTCTATTTTTGCACCGGCAAGAAAAGATACTATGGCATCACCGGTACAGTCAATTGTAACCGCGGCTTCAAAACAGAGCGTCCCCTCGTTACTTGCACACTTAATGCCTTTTACCACCTTTCCGTCACGAATAACATCCGACACGCAACATTGCAAAAAGACATCGATGTTCTTTTCCCTGGCGACAAATTCTGCCAATGTAAGTTTTGCCTCTTCGAAATCGTGAGCATTTCCATGTTCACCAATCCAGTCATTGTCTTCGACGCCAAGAATAGCACAAACCTCATCGCGCATCGTGTTCTTGCTTACACTACCGAGAATAGGGCCGACATACCCGGCGGTCAGGTTACCTCCGATGACTCCGTATCTTTCGATAAGGGCAACACGTGCTCCTTGCCGGGCGGCGGCTACAGCCGCACATATCCCGGCAGGACCTGCACCTGCTACTATTACATCATAATATTTTGTATTCATTATCTGCTTGTATATGGACCGGAAATAGTCTTAACAGTCATTGCCCCGTCAGAATCTGTGATTGTCACAACTCTATATTTGTTTCCCCCGTCGGTCACACGAACTACAATATGTCCATCATATCCCTTTACTCTCGCAGCCTCTTCCGCCGTAACCCGGTCGTCTACTCCGCTGGGGCGATCGCCTTGCCAGAAGTTAGTGATAAACATGTCACACGCAGGGAGTGTTGTCTCCATCGAATTCAGTATATCGGTACGGGGATGACAATCTACCCACGAATTGACAACAATCGTTTGTGGATTGAGTGCTTTCAGAGCATCCACCTGATTGGTGTTGGTTACACCGTGATGGTTAGCTTTCAATAGTTCCACCTGACCTACTGCTTTTGCACAGGGCAGTTCGGCATCTTTCCACGCATGACTCGAACGTCCGTTATACTGAAGGTCACCACCGGCAAAGAAATCAAAGTTGCCATACGAAACTTTCATCACACAACTGGTTATATTCTCCGGCGGACAATTGTCACTGGAGGTAATGTTCTTACTGTTTTCGTATGTAATCTCCGAGAGTTCAGGGAATGTCTTCTTTGTGGTAGTGCCCGAACCTGTCCAGATCTCTCCATTCACTGCCACGTTTTGCACCTTTGCAGTAGGGTACTTTGCAGGATTATACTTCTGAACGATCTGATTATTCGCCCCTGCTTTGAATATCGCAGCATCGAACTTTTGATTGGCGACATGCCATTTCACTGCATTGATATAGTTATTACAACTTGGAGCATTGTCTGCCATTGTCGCCATGTCGAACGGATAGTTATAATCGGGATAGCCACGATCGAGAAGCGTACCAATCTTGAAATTATCGAAAATCTCGGCAAAACCTATCAACGAATAAGTACTGGAATTAGCTGATTTTGGCAAAGAAGAAGTATAACCGCCAAAGTGGTCATTATGGAAGTGGGTAAGTACGGCATAATCAATCGTACTGTTACCTGTCCATACCATACACTTACGAATGTAATCAGTTATAATCTGTGAACCACGGGTAGAAGTCAGAGTCGGATCCCAACGACTACGGATACCGGTGTTGGTCGTATTACTATTAGAGTTGGTCGTAACACTCGAACTTGCGGCATCGATAAGCATTTGCGTACCATCCGGGAATATTACAAACATGCTTTCACCGGTAGTTGTATTGATGAAATGAATATCCATCACACCCTCCTGCCAGGCAGGAATCGTTTTACCTACCTCTATTTCAGTGGCAGCATCTTCCCCACCTCCATCCGGACGAATCAAAAATGAGTGAGACTCATTGGAGCTGCATCCTACAATCGCAAGAATGAACAGACTAAGTATAAATATTAACCTTTGCATGCTATATGAAGATTTAAAAACATCTCTCCGCCTTCAATGCTGACGGCAAGACGAATATAATTACCAAAATTTGAATTTACCTTTATAATATGTTGGCCAAGTCCTTTGAAGATTACAGGATCACTACCGTCGTCAGCCCAATGTATACCGTCTTGCGATAGTTGCACACGACCTTCGAATACGGGATCTCCTTCTATTTTCTCAACCATAACAAAGAATATAGCCTCATCTGCCCAACCAGCCTCGTAAGGATGAGTGAAGAAAGTACCTTTAAAGAACTTCTTTACCTCAAGATGGGAATCATTAAACATTTTCATATATTACATTCCTCCTTTTATTCTTGTGAAACAACAACAGAATCTATATAAAAGAATACACGACGATTGGTATCAGTACCCACCCAGAAAAGAGGATTGATAAGATTGTCGATGCGTCCATATCCGTCAACGGTATCGGCTGCAATGCCACGCATATCCCAAATTTTGTCCTGACATTGGAACTCTACATATTCACGAAGCTCTGTGTCAAGTTTCAGACGCATGTATTGCCAATTGAGTTTACAGTCGGTTTCATTATAAATGAGTTTCTGATGACCATCTTTCAAATCCTTGAACCCATCGTGGTCGCCATTAGGATAACGGCGGCCGAACCACCAGGGATCGACTCCCCTCTTACACCAGTCTCCGTCAAGTCCATAAGCCCAATCGCGGTCGGTTATGTCTTCATTGGAATGTTCATACTGCCACTTCTGCATTAATTTGCCATCTACTGCATTGAGATAGCGAATTCCTACATGGTAACGTTTTCCACCCTCCTGTACATCGAATCCCATACCAAAATCGCGGATGGAACTCTCATGCAAACCCGGTTGCGGACGGTCACCGCCATCCACCACATCCTGCTCCGCCGTGTATGTAAACCAACATTCTATCTGCAAATATTTGCAGCCCGGACGAGAGAACGAAAGCCGCTTAATGGCATGTCCCAGACAACCTTCCGCCGGAATCTCCGTATAAGGAGCGGCAACAGGTCTTGTCGAAAGTTTAAGAGAGTAAGTGCCGGACATAGCTCCGTGAGTGCCCGGATACCTGAAAGTAGCGGAACTAAGCATGACCGGTGGCCACTGGTCTTTATTGACCAATGTCTTGGGAACATCAAAATCGGGATATTCCGTAAAGTTAGGCATCAATGTCATCCAGCCGTTAAAGCCAGTGTTGAATACATCATAGCTCAACACCCTTTTCAATGGTTGATAGCGACTGCGCAATAAAATTTCTCCAATGCTCATAATATCATTTATTTAATAAAGTTAGTACCCTGGATTTTGAACAAGTTTGCCATTCATTATCAATACATCATCACTTGGCAATGGCCACAAATAAATCTTCTCATCATACTTACGTTCACCATGCTGGACGATATAGGTTCCGTCGGCCATCGCTTCAAAAGAAGGAAATCCGTCTTTGTCAAATGTCGGAGCCTCCGGCCAAAACCAGTTGCCTGCCGCAAAGTATTCCTTTGCCCTGTTGGCTGTACGGGTAAATCCGTACATATTGTGTCCGAAAGCATTCTCAAACTGATGCCAACGAAGCAAGTCGAAATAGCGCAGATTTTCCCATGCAAACTCCACACGACGCTCACGGCGGAGCACTTTGCGCAATGCCGTCTGATCGGTTGTCGTGATGGACGGATAGTCGTTGGTTTGTGTACGGGTGGTGCCATAAGCACGGGCACGGACATCGTTGATGCAAGCAAGGACAGTAGCGTCAATCTCCCCCAGTTCAATCTTAGCTTCGGCATACATCAACAAAACATCGGCATAACGCATGAGAATAACGGGGTTGTCGTTATACAAAGTAGTACGCCATGACTCTTGCGCGCCTTTGCGCAGGCAACAACCATTGTAAGCGCAATTGGAAGCATCCGAACCGCCTTTGGAATCTTTGTTTGTAATCATACGATTTTGTGTAT
>OJRN01001105.1_pt1 | contig 11406 bp, 8 predicted proteins | sample 1599211 | NCBI WGS metagenome assembly OJRN01 (sample SAMN03922532, study PRJEB24848) | human gut metagenome | isolation source: stool sample | host: Homo sapiens | place: Germany | collected 2010-05
TTCTTCGATTATATCACCCGTTGCCAGAGTTTCCTGCAAATGGGTAAACCGGATAATGACTTCCTTATCTATCTGCCCGTCTATGATATGTGGGAGGAGCAGCCGGGACGTTTGCTGCTATTCAGCATTCATCACATGGACAAACTCGCCCCCAAATTTATAAATGCCATCCACCGCATCAACAACAGCGGATATGACGGAGATTATATCTCTGACAACTTCATCCGCAGCACCCGTTTCAAAGACGGCCAGTTAGTCACTTCCGGCGGAACCGGCTACAAAGCACTGGTTGTGCCCGCCGCCCACTTAATGCCGAATGACGTTCTGGCTCATCTGCTGAAACTGGCGCAACAAGGAGCTACCATCGTATTCCTCGAAAACTACCCGACAGACGTGCCGGGATACGGTCAGCTGGAACAGAAGCGCAAGACTTATCAACAAACGCTGCAAAAGCTGCCTTCCGTATCATTCTCCGAAACAACGGTCACCCCGGTGGGAAAAGGCAAGATCATTACAGGAACGGACTATGCACGCACTTTGGCGAGTTGCAATATTCCGCAGGAAGAAATGAAAACCAGGTTCGGACTGCAAGCTATCCGAAGGGTGAACGATAACGGCCACCATTATTTCATCTCTTCCCTCCAAGATAAAGGAGTGGATGATTGGGTGACACTGGGAACAAAAGCCGAAGCCGCTGCCCTCTTCAATCCCATGACAGGCGAATGCGGAGAAGCACGTATACGCCAGACCGGAGATCAGACACAAGTCTACCTCCAGTTGAAATCCGGTGAATCGGTGATTTTGCAGACTTATCAACAGCCGTTGACAGGCGCCAAGTCATGGAAATACATTCAGGAACAACCGTTCAGCCTCAGCCTGAATCATGGCTGGAAACTGCATTTTGCCGAAAGCCAGCCGGAAATAAAAGGTACATTCAACATCGACCGCCCTTGTTCGTGGACGGCCATTGACCATCCGGCAGCCAAAACCAATATGGGAACCGGTGTTTATTCATTGGACATCGAATTGCCTGCCTTGCAAGCTGACGACTGGGTGCTCGACTTAGGAGATGTCCGCGAAAGTGCCCGTGTCCGGATCAACGGACAGGAAGCAGGCTGCGCATGGGCAGTACCTTATCAGCTAAGGGTAGGCCATCTGCTGAAATCAGGAAAAAACCACATCGAGATAGAAGTCACCAACCTTCCTGCCAACCGAATAGCCGAACTGGACAGGCAGGGAGTGCAGTGGCGCAAATTCAAGGAGATCAATATCGTCGATCTGAACTATCGTCCGGCTAACTACGGTCATTGGGCTCCCATGCCTTCGGGACTAAATAGTGAAGTCCGGCTGATTCCGGTAGATTATTTATCTTTTTAGACACACTGAAGTTATTATCTAAATCTACTCTCAGTTCAAGATAAGGCAATATACCTTGATTCCCCTCTTTTCAAAAAGGAGGGGATTTTTTTGCTCTCAACAGTAATTATGCACGACTTTTGCTCCCATGCTCTCACTATCCGTCTGTATCCTCCTGTTCATCGGCATTACAGTGATGAGAGCGAATGTGGTAGCAGAGTGAGAGATAACTGTTGCCCTCACTTTGTATCATCCAGGTTTCGCAGAGCCCTTTACACCAGGGGAGTCAATCGAAGTAGTTTCATATAGGGAAACTAAAAGTTTCAAGTAATGAAACCAAGAGTTTCAAGCAGAAGAAACTGTTGTTTCAAGCGGGGAAACTAAAGTTTCAAGCCATGTGGAACTGAAGTTTCAAACGGTAAGAAACTGTTGTTTCACCGCATGAAACCGGTATTTGAACTATATCGAATGAATAACCGCTAAGAACCTGCGATCTGAACAGTGAGAGCAACAGCTTGCTCTCACTCTGCTACCACATTCGCTCTCATCACTGTAATACCGATGAACAGGAGGATACAGACGAATAGTGAGAGCATGGGAGCAAAACTCATATTAAATCTATTGGGAGAGATAAATTAGTTGAAACAGAGTTAAGTTCAACCGATTTCCTCTTCATTCGACTTCGTTTGTTCTGTTTGTAATTCTTTCAATTTTATGATTTCTATAGCATTCTGAACATATTCCCGTGTCAATACCAAACGGGCCATAACACGATCCGAGCAGGGTGATGCATCATCTACAAACTCATCAATAAGGACATTAAGGAAACAAAGTGTGCAATTAAGATCCTGTTTTGACGACTCATCAATACTTTCAATTTGTCCAAAGCTGGGCCAGTTGTCTTTAAGAAAGGCAAGTTTATCGGTGGTGTTCTGCAAATCAGTCTTCATCAAGCAGGTACCGGAACAAGTAGGGTCATCCATAATTATTTGTTTTTTTATTTGTGTGTATTTCCGCACGCTTTCAAAAGAAAAGCGTGGAAACTATTACCACATTACCCCTCGCTGGCTCTAGTAGGGCCGTACTCGAATAATAAGCAATAGCTCCACACCCATGAGGCATATAACATATATATATACAACAGAGACGTGGAGAATGGTTACTTATTATCTGCGAACTTCAAATTTACCAGATTTGCGAAACAGATAATAAATACGCTATCCCCAAAATAAAAAAGCGTAGCTCCTTTGCAGAGATACGCCACAAATATAGTTATATTTTCCGATATTGAAACTTTGGTGAGTACTATTTTGCCATCTGATTTAGTTGGAATACTGCCATATCGCTATTCGTCCCTATTCTGAAAGGAGGTCCTCACAAAGATAATCCGCTGGATAAGCAGACAGCAAGTAACTCCCAACGCATAATAGAAACCGTGATTCAGCGATGGTACAAACAACTTCGTCACATCGGCTATCAATAAAGCAAAAATCATATACAAGGTAAATACCAGCCATGCCGAACCGATGTGAAACATGGATTTCGACAATAGAACAGGCATATCAATGTGACGGGTCAGCATAGCGATTACCAGCGAGAACGCTACCATCCAGTAGATGACAGACAGCAGCACCTTCATCCCCAGTGAGAAACCGGAGAGCATCTGTAAAGCACGGATAAATATGAGACATTGCCTCCTACATAGGCAAGTATAAATATCAGGAAAAATATTCGCAGAATCGTTATGAGTTAAAATGGTTATCAAATACATTATCGCCCTTCTCCGTAGTCAGGCAGTGGAGTGTCTGCATATTTTTGTGAGGTATTTGTCAGGAATCGAAGTCTATATTTGCTAAAATAAAGATTATGCAGCAGAAACACCATGTTTCTACTACATAATAATTATAATTAGGTTTATGCGAGACATTCAGCAATACTGCTATCTATTGTTGACCGCCTGCTCCAGTTGCTTCAAAGCTTTCTCCAGCGTAGCACGTGGACAAGCGATATTCAACCGCATAAATCCTTCACCCTCTTTGCCGAAAGTCGTTCCTTCATTCAAAGCTAAATGAGCATCTTCCACAAACAGGTTGTTCAGTTCTTTCTGATTCAATCCCAGTTCGCGGCAATCCAAAAAGATAAGGTAAGATGCTTGCGGACGGATCATTCTGATGGCAGGAATATGTTCCTTCAGATAATTTTCGGTAAAGTCAATATTTGCTTTTATATAAGCCTGTCTCTTATACACATCTGACGCTGCCGACGATCTACTCGATCCAGCCATTCAGTACCATGACTGTACGCCGCCGCTACACTGAGATAAGCAAACAAGTGTCCTTCGCTAAACTCGCCAGCTTCCATATATACCTGAAACCGGTGACGAAGCTCGTCATTCTCGATGATTGCATAAGAGCTTGCCAGTCCGGGCATATTGAATGCCTTGCTCGGAGACATAAATACAAGTGAATTCATTCGCGCTTTCTCCGAAATCAAGGCAAAGGCAGGATGCTTGTAAGGAGGTAAAGTCAAGTCGGCATGAATCTCGTCAGAAATCACCAAGGTACCGCTTTCGTAGCAGATATCAGCAATCTGTGACAATTCCTCTTTCGTCCATACCCGTCCGCCCGGATTATGGGGATTGCTTAGAATAAGCAGTTTACATCCTTGTACATCTTTACGGAAACGGTCAAAATCAATATGATATTGTCCCTCTTTCAGCACCAGCGGACTGAATACCACTTCACGTTCATTCTTCTGCGTCACCAGGAAGAAAGGATGGTACACAGGAGGCAGCACCATCACTTTATCTCCTTTCTCCGTGAAGCAATGGATAGCAAAAGCCAGTCCACGGACAATACCGGGAGTAAACGTCAGCATTTCTTCACGAATCTCCCAGCCATGCCGTTCTTTCAGCCAGTTGACAATGGATTCCGCCCACTCTTTGCAAGCAAAGGTATACCCCAACACTTCATGATCAAGACGTTTCTTTAAAGCCTCGATAACAAAAGGAGCCGTACGAAAATCCATATCGGCCACCCACATCGGAATCAAATCATTACGTCCCCAACGTCCTTGTACGGCATCCCATTTTACGGAATCCGTACCGTTACGGTCTATTATTTCATCAAAATTATAGTTCATACTGCATAAGTTTTTATGAATCTTGAAGCAAAAGTACACAAAAACTCTGAGTTTGTATCTTAAAACCTGTCTCTTATACACATCTGACGCTGCCGACGATCTACTCTGTGTCCTGCCGGTCTGTCAAATTTGTCTCGTTTCTGATACTCCCTTACCCCTCAATCGGAAGGTCTTAAGATTCGTTTCATGTCTTACTTTGTTATGTCAAATTTCACATCATATACCGGAGCTATGCGTATCGACCGGACGCCTTGCGAAGATAACTCTAACTTCTTTCTGACAGATGGGTCCAGATAAATATTCACTTCCGGTGCAAAGGGAATTATCTGCAATAAATATTCCTGACTGCCCTGCCGCTTCATTCTGCCGGTGTCAAACATCATAGGACCTCCCCAATAGTAATCATCGGCTATCAATGCACCTTTATTATACAGAGCTCCGGTATCTCCCGTATAGTCTATCATCAAATAGGCATTTTTCACGGAAACAGGCAACTGAGGAACACTAACCGCATAATACAATGATGAGGGGACAGGCTTGAAATTCACAAAATACTGAGGTCCCGGACAAGACTCAGGAGTTTCTTTCAATCTGTTGTCTTCAGGATAAACCGGTTGCTGCGGAACATAAGAGTCCGGGTTCTGCTCTTTCCGGCAAGAGACCTGTAAGGGAACTGCCGGAACTTCAAAACGAATGACTTGAAATTCTCCCTGCTTACGTTTCTTCACACTGATTCCCTCCCGGACTTTCCAGCGGCTGTCCGCCGGATATATCTGCATTTCAAATTGATTCCTGTCGACATTGCGAACGGTTATTTCTTCCGAAGAAGGAATGACCTGCGAAGAAGTGATACATAAGAGATCTTCATTCCCTTTCTGTAGCTTCCAGCTCCTACGGGCTTGCTCCTGAGTCAGCAGCAGAATTTTAGTCTGCCTGCCATTCACTGCCGACAACACGATCAGATGTTCTTTTTCCTGTCCGCACTTCAAGAGGTATTTATCGCCTGTATTCTTTACCGGACGACCATCCATCATCACTTTCTTCAACTGACCGGCAGAGAAAACCAGCTCTGAAGCAGTGGCCGGATGAGAAAGAAACACGTAAGTCGGCACCTTGTTTTTCAGAATATAGAGTGGCTGAACCGTTGCATAATGCAGTAAATGCCCGTTAATGTCTATATTGAAAGGCATAATCAGTTGCTCGCCGGATGCGATGTTCAGTGGCGGGAAAAGCAATTCTGTACCGCCTTGCTGCTGAATACGGATACGAATATCACTTAAATCCTTCATTTCCAGCAAACGCTGATAGTTATTGATAAAAACATAACCGCTATTTCCATGACTGCGCACGCTCATTCTCAACGTTTCATTATCACCCGGTTTCAACGGACGTTTGTCGGGGAAAGTAGTCACTGTAGTTGCCAGGTGCGGTCCGAAATCATTCAGGAAGGCATGCAGAGTTTTCAGATCGTAATATGATTCATTCAATTGCCCCCACTCTCCTATCGGTGCATTAAAATCGTAATTGATAATCGGATAGTCGTTGGGGTATTTGGTTGCTTTCGATTCTTGCAGCGTGCTGTATTTGCCTATGGGATTGGAGCCGCCATGATACATATAATATCCCATCATATTAGCTCCCGAACCTACTTTGACATAACTCTGGGCTACCACATCTTTGGCAGCGATCACAGGACGGCGATGGTAAGTGATCTGATTTCCTCCTCCCATCTCGGCTGTGCTATAAGGATATTGAAGTCCTTTGGACGTCGTATTTTCCTGCTCGCCCAGCAAATCGGCGCCCACAGCAGGATCACTAGCCCAGGAACTGAACAAGTAATTTCGTGACAAAGCCAGTTCGGTGACTTTTGAACTCCAGGGAGCTTCGGGATATCCTCCCCAGACAGGAATCAGCTCGGTCTGCTTCAAATCCGACTTAGGCCAGCCGGTAGCTGTATAATAAGGAACATCCATGCCGGATTGTATGGCTATCCGCTTCAGGTTCAGCATATGATTTAACCGCGTTCTGCTATCAAAACGATATTCGTTCTCGATCTGCAAGCCGATGACGGGACCTTCATTCTTAAAGTACATTCCTTCCGCCTGTTTGCCTATTTCATTGAAAAACCGCTCCACATGTTTCAGATAAACCGGATTATCTTTACGCACTCCTCCCTCAATGCCCATCAGCCAATCGGGAAAACCACCGTAACGAACCTCACCATGACACCACGGTCCGATTCGCAGCCACACATACATGCCATGCTGATGACATAGTTCCAGAAAATGACGCAAATCCTTATTACCTTCCCAAATATACGTATTCTCCTTTTCTTCATGATAGTCCCAGAAGACGTAAGTCGCTATGACAGTTACCCCGGATGCTTTCATTTTCAGGATGGATTCTTCCCAGTCGGCACGGGGAACACGACCGTAATGAATCTCACCCATTACAGGATACCAGGGTTGCCCGTCTTTCAGATAATACAGGTTGTTCAAAGAGAAGGAATGACCGGAAGGAGAAAGGTGAGTCCCCTGTTTCAAATGTCCTTCTATCAGTGGAGATTCCTTTGGCAAAACAACTGTATAGTCTTTTTGCGACCATACATACGTACTCATTAACAAGCTTATGCAAAGCAGTAGCAATCGGGATAATCGAAAATTCATAATACGTCATTTTTAGTTACATCACAAAGGTATGCCTAAATAACTCCCCCGAAGAGGAGAAAATGAACGGATAGCAAAACAAAATGAAAAAAGACAAAAGGAAATAGACAGCCAAGGGTACTTTTCAGACAAAAGCCCATCCTTACATATTTTCCATGTATTGTCTGGGAGTTTTTCCGTATTTCTCCACAAAGCATTTGGAGAAATAAGAAGAGTCGGAAAAACCGACCATATACATGACTTCCGAAATCATAAACTGTTTCTTGGCAAGAAACATCGCAGCCTTTTTCATCCGTATACCTTTTATATATTCAACTGTGGTATAGCCGGTCAGTTGTTTGACACGGCGATAAATCTGTTTTGAATGATAACCTGACAGTTCTGACAGTCTGGTTACATTCAAATCGGAGTTTGAAAGATTTTGCTCAATGACCTCCGTTATGTAAGTCAGGAACTTCTCATCCGGAGATTCTGTGATTACCGTATCTGTTTCCAAAGAAATGCCTTCCTCTTTCAGTTTACGCACTAATCGGTACTTATTACGGAGAATCCTATCGATATGCGCTACCAGCTCTTTGATATCAAAAGGCTTGGAGATAAATGCCTCGATTCCCAGTGACAACAGATTATATTCGGTCTTCTTGTCATCTTTTGCCGTCAGCATGATTACAGGAATAGTAGATGTCGTCAGGTTCGCCTTCAGTTGCTTTACCATCTCTACCCCGTTCATTACAGGCATCATAATGTCCGCAATGATCACATCGGGAGAATACTGCAGAGCCATCTCCATCCCTTTCTTGCCATTGTAGGCCAACAGGCATTCGGCATTATGCAGGCTATTCTCTCCCGAGTGATGATAATAATTCTCATCTGCCACATACAGTTTTCCTTTTTGGGAAAGCAGTTTCTCTTTATTGACTACGAAAACTCCTCCGCAATAAGCTACCAGATATAAATTACTATGATTATCGCCATTGATATAGTAAGTCCAGTTTGCATTCCGGGTATGTGTAGAATCTGCTATCTGATAATTCTCAAAGGTTTCCGTCGCATAGTCAAATCTGTTTATTCCACCATCGGTGGCAATCCATAAATCCTTGTCCCAATCTTCGTAAATATGCCGGATACGATTATGACTGATGGAATATTTACCCCGGTTCATCTTGAACCATAGTGATTTGTTCTTAGCCGGATTATAATAACACAACCCATTGCTTCCTCCTCACCAATAATTATCGCGGGAATCCCTGTAGATGCAATAAATATCATTGCCTTCGTCAGACCTTACCAGACTATCCCATGAGTACGTTTCCACCATATGCGAATTGTAATACAGAGAAATGCCCGATCCTGTACCCAGCCATATATTCCCATCCCTGTCCTCAAAAATATGCCATATTATATTGTTTACCAGTGATTTCGTATTCTGAGAACTATGAACCGCATGCTCATAACGATTCAAACTTTCATCATAGATATACAATCCATTGTCCGTACCCAGCCACAACAAGCCATCAGCACTGATGTGCATATTCTTAACAGGAGTATGGGGGAACGGTGTGATGCGGGTAAACTTCCCCGACGAAATATCATATTTCCACAGTCCGTTCTCCCTGCCTATCCATACCCACCGGTTAGCGGAATCGACTTCTAATGAAAGTATTAAAGAAGATTCTTCGGAAGGCACAGACAAATATTCATAAGTATCTGCGGATTCATCATAAAGGTACAGCCCTTGATAGTTGGCAATAAGGAAGCGACTTTTGTCCAGCCTGACAATCGGATTAGTAGGCAATTGAGGTATTTTATCGACGGGCTGAAACGTATTCCGCCCGGTATCATATTTAATGAGACCGTTCAATGTGCCCAACAGAATGACCGAGTCATTCATCTGCTCAATGGCTCTTATGGACATAGTGGGAGAAGAAAGCAACTGACACGTATCTGACTTCAGATCCAGCAAATAAAGTCCTTTTTCTGTTCCCAAATAAAAATGGACATCATCTTGTTTCAGCGTACAATAAATGAAAGTTCCTTTTAAAACGTCACTGCCATCCAGCACCTTGTGTCTGCATACTTTCTGACCATCAAACATACTCAATCCGTTGGAAGTCCCCATCCATATAACGCCTTTCTCGTCCTGAAAAAAACAGTGGACAAATGCTCCTCCCTTATCGAAGTTCACAAACTCACGTGTCCTTTCTATCTGGGCATAAGAAGAGATACATAGCTGCAACAGCAAGAGGGAAACCAACATGTGTTTTATCATAATATTCAAGTATATATTCGTTTTACTCCTACAAAAATAGTACATTTGTACTCAATTCAAAAAGGAATCTATGACGAAAGCTTTATTTTTTGATATAGACGGAACGCTGGTTAGTTTCGAAACACATCGTATCCCGTCTTCTACTATTGAGGCATTAGAAGCCGCCCACGCAAAAGGGCTTAAAATATTTATCGCTACCGGACGTCCGAAAGCGATTATCAACAATCTTTCCGAATTGCAGGACCGGAACCTTATCGATGGATATATAACCATGAACGGGGCCTATTGCTTTGTCGGAGAAGAGGTGATTTACAAAAGTGCCATTCCGCAGGAAGAAGTAAAGGCAATGGCTGCTTTCTGCGAAAAGAAAGGAGTACCCTGCATCTTCGTGGAGGAACACAACATCTCTGTTTGTCAGCCGAATGAGATGGTGAAGAAGATTTTTTATGACTTCCTGCATGTCAATGTCATCCCAACAGTTTCGTTTGAAGAAGCAAGCAATAAAGAAGTAATCCAGATGACTCCTTTCATCACGGAAGAAGAAGAAAAAGAGGTGCTTCCCTCTATACCGACGTGTGAAATAGGACGCTGGTATCCGGCCTTCGCGGATGTCACAGCCAAAGGCGACACCAAACAGAAAGGCATTGACGAAATAATCCGGTATTTCGGTATCAGGCTGGAAGAAACGATGTCATTCGGCGACGGAGGAAATGATATCAGCATGCTTCGTCATGCAGCTATCGGGGTTGCCATGGGACAGGCCAAAGAGGATGTAAAAGCCGCAGCTGATTATGTGACAGCCCCCATTGATGAGGACGGCATCAGTAAGGCTATGAAACATTTCGGTATTATCTAATTTTATTTATCCGGTCGGTATCTCTGCCTATCCGTCACAAGTTTTATGAGCGTAGACATTAATAACGCAGCTTTTCAGGACGCCCTGAACCTTATCCAATATACCCGCCAGTCGGTTTTCCTGACCGGAAAAGCGGGTACAGGTAAATCTACATTCCTACGTTACGTCTGCGAACATACCAGAAAGAAACATGTTGTACTCGCACCTACCGGTATTGCCGCCATCAATGCCGGAGGGAGTACAATGCACAGTTTCTTTAAACTCCCTTTCTATCCGTTACTGCCGGATGATCCGAACTTAAGTCTTCAGAGAGGACGCATCCATGAGTTCTTCAAGTATACCAAACCGCACCGGAAGCTATTGGAACAAATAGAACTGGTCATCATAGACGAAATCTCGATGGTACGGGCGGACATCATTGATGCTATCGACCGTATTTTACGCGTATATTCTCATAACTTACGGGAACCTTTCGGCGGAAAACAGTTATTATTGGTAGGTGATGTTTTCCAGCTGGAACCTGTAGTTAAAAACGATGAGCGGGAGATTCTGAACCGTGCCTACCCTACTCCGTACTTCTTCTCTGCAAAAGTATTCAGCCAGATCGACCTGGTATCCATCGAACTTCAGAAAGTGTACCGACAGACTGACCCCGTTTTTGTCAGCGTTCTCGACCATATCCGTACCAACACTGCCGGAGCCGCTGATCTTCAGCTGCTGAACACCCGATACGGAAGTCATATAGAGGAATCGGAAGCCGATATGTACATCACACTTGCCACCCGAAGGGATACAGTCGATTCGATCAATGAAAAGAAACTGGCTGAACTTGCGGGTGATCCGATCACTTTTGAGGGAAACATTGAAGGAGATTTCCCCGAAAGCAGTCTGCCAACCTCACAAGAACTCGTCTTAAAAACGGGTGCTCAAATCATCTTTATCAAGAATGATTTCGACCGCCGATGGGTAAACGGCACTATCGGAGTGATCGCCGGTATCGACGAGGAAGAAGAAACGATATACGTCATCACCGATGACGGCAAAGAATGTGATGTAAAACGGGAATCATGGCGTAACATCCGCTATCGCTACAACGAAAAGACGAAAGAGATTGAAGA
>OJRN01001111.1_pt1 | contig 11356 bp, 8 predicted proteins | sample 1599211 | NCBI WGS metagenome assembly OJRN01 (sample SAMN03922532, study PRJEB24848) | human gut metagenome | isolation source: stool sample | host: Homo sapiens | place: Germany | collected 2010-05
CCTAGTCTCGTGGGCTCGGAGATGTGTATAAGAGACAGTTATCACCCATTTCAGCGATGAACTGGCGGGCGGCTTCGTGAATCTGGTCTAATGACTGAATTTTGATTTCCATTGTGTCTTTTGATTTAGCGTTGCAAATATAGCCAAAAACTTTTTCCTGTCTTGCAAATGGCATAGATAATGATGGAAAAGAATATGATGGATGCACCCGAGGGGACATTCAAGTAGAAAGAAATCATCAGCCCGCCCAGGCAACTGAGGTAACCGATGCCGATGGAAAGCCAGATGATGCGGTGGAACCGGTGCGAGAACAAGTTGGCGGTCATCTGCGGAACGGTGAGCAGCGAAATGACCAGCACGATGCCCACCATGCGCAGGCATGCCACGATGGTCAGCGCAATGAACATCATCAGTACATATTCGAATACCTGCACCGGAATACCTTGCGAGCGGGCAAACTCCCGGTCGAAGGCTACGTAGATGATGGGATGGAGATACAGCGCGAAAAACAGTATCAGCAGCAGGGCAAGCCCTCCCAATAGAGCGATGTCGCTCCAGGTAATCGTGAGAATGTTGCCGAAGAGATAGGCGGACAAGTCGGGTGCGAATCCCGGCGAGAGGAAAGTGAACATGATGCCCAGTGCCATGCCCAATGTCCAGAATACGGCAATGGCGGAGTCTTCCCGCATGTCCTTCCGTTTGCTGAGCCACTCTACACCGAAAGCGGACAAGACTGCAAACAAGGCTGCCGACAGAATGGGGGAAATGCCGGTATACAATCCCAGGCCGATACCGCCAAAAGATGCATGCGTCAATCCGCCGCTGATGAACACTAGTCTCCGGGTAACGATGTACGTGCCTATCAGCCCGCAAGCAATGCTTGCCAGCAGACTGCCGATGAGGGCATGTTGGAAAAAAGTGTATTGCAGTAGCTCCATTTATTCAATTAAAAATTAAGAATTAAAAATTAAAAGTTGGATGTGGAGTGTTAGGAATGGGGGGTGAGACGGCGTTCGCCGATGATGAGGAACACTTCATCCTTGATGTTATCCGGCAAGGCTATGCCACGCAGTTGCAGGCTGCGCACCCATCCGGCTACGTCCGTGTCTTGCATGGTGTAGAACACGTCGCGGAACTCGTCTTCCTGCTCGGGAGTATAGGCATCGGGAGCGGTGCCGATGTATTTGTCCAGTTCTTCGTCATCGTAATATTCTATTTGCTTGCTGACGGCTGCCAGCAGGCTGTCACGTTCGCAGATTTCATGCTGTCCGCAGCACTCGGCATCCACTTCCTGCACTTCGGGCATGGCGTCCAGTTCGCCGCGGTCTATCTTCTTCTGCAGTTTCCGGTTGCGTATAATTCCGGCTGTGGCTGCCACGAGGGCAAGGACAATCAGGCTAATAATCAATATCCACATGGGCTTCCTTTTCTTGAAAAACATGTTCCATTAATAGAACGGACAAAGATACACATTGTTTTGTACACGACAAAATAATGAGTCAGATTGCAGGTAGGCAGATTACTTCCACCCGACGCAGGCATTACTTGCCTGGAACGCAGTATAAAACTACTTTGGATGCATCCTAATCTTAGAATGTATCCTTTATTTCTAAGAATAAAGGTTATATTCTTAAGAATAAAGGCTGTATTTCTAAGAATAAAAGCTTTATTCTAGGATTGCATTGCATCTTGGCGGACTTTAAATCCCGCCTTTTGCAAGTCTTCCCAGTAAGCAGGGTAAGATTTGGTAACGACCTGTGGTTCATTTATCCGTATTTGGGGCAGTACAAGGCAGGCAGGGGCAAATGCCATGGCCATACGGTGGTCTTCATAGGTGGCGATGACGGGGTTAGCGTCTGCCGGGCAGCGTTCGCCATCCCATAACAAGATGCTGTCTTGCTCGGAGCGCACGACGTAACCCAGTTTACGCAGTTCCGTAATGAGGGCGGTGATACGGTCGGTCTCCTTTATTTTGAGGCTTTGCAGTCCGGTGAAGCGGAAAGGGATGTCCATCAAGCAGCAGGTGACGACAAAGGTCTGCGCCAGGTCCGGGATGTCCACCATGTCTTCGTCGAGACGGGTGGCGGGAGTACCCTTCCGGGTCAGTTTTACTCCCCGGTCTGTATATTCGGTATGGACGCCGAGGCGGGTAAAGACTTCCGCGCCGCGGCTGTCGCCTTGATAGCTGTGGGCGAAGAGACCGAGCAGTTCGATTTCTGCCGTGTGCGCTTCTTCCTTCGTGCTGTCTTCACTTTCTTTTGCGCTACTTCTGTCTCCCCCTTTTATTTTTTCATTTTTAATTCCTTCTATTGCCATCATCTGATACCAGTAAGAGGCGGCGCTCCAATCGCTTTCTACGGTGAAAGGGGTATCCGTGTATCCGCCGGGGCTGACGGTGATGCAATCTTCGGAGACCCAGTCGGCTTGGGCGCCGAAGTCGCGCATCAGTTGCAGGGTCAGGTTGATGTAGGGGCGGGAGATGATGTCACCCGTCAAGTGCAGGCGCAGGCCTTTGGGAAGGACGGTACCAATCATCAGCAGGGCGGATATGTATTGTGAGCTGACATTGCCGGCGAGGGATATTTCGCTGCCGGTCAGTTCTGTTCCGGTGATGCGCAAGGGAGGGAACCCTTCGTTTCCGACGTATTCTATGCGGGCGCCGAGCTCTCGCAGGGCGTCTACCAGTATGCGGATGGGGCGTTGCTGCATGCGTTGCGTACCGGTGATGATTCGGGTGCCAGGAGTTACGCTGAGGTAGGCGGTGAGGAAACGCATGGCGGTGCCGGCGGCAAGGATATCTATATGTCCGGGATTTCCGTCGAGGGCGCGAGTCATCACTATGGTGTCGTCACAATCGCTCAGATTGCGGGGCAGGATATTGCCGTGGGCAAGGGAGTGGAGGATGAGTGCCCGGTTACTGATACTTTTGGATGCCGGGAGCTGTATGGCTGCGTGCAGTGAGGCAGGAGCGGAAACGGTATATCGCATGGTCGTATTTGTTAAGTTACGGTGGTAAGGAGTTTTTTTATTGTCACTGCAAAAGTAGGATAAATCTTTGGGAAATGGAAAAAAGGAAACTTGTTTCTGTGGTTTCAATCTTTCGTTTATCTTTGCGGAAGTAAGTCCTGTTATCGGGACGGATAGATATAATTAAGCATCATTCTTATGGAAATAGATTTAACCACCCCCGCCTTGCTGTTTTCGGCCATATCGCTGATTATGCTGGCCTATACTAACCGTTTCTTGTCCTATGCCCAACTGGTGCGCACCTTAAAGGAACAGTACATGGAGAACCCGTCTTCGGTGAAGGCGGCGCAGATTGCCAACCTGAGGAAGCGGCTCTACCTGACGCGTGCCATGCAGGTGGCGGGCATCGGAAGCCTGCTGCTGTGCGTGGTCAGCATGTTCTTTGTCTATATCCGTCTCCATCTGCTTTCGGCCTATATTTTCGGTTTGGCGCTGATATTGCTGATTGTTTCGCTGGCCATATCGGTGTACGAAATATATATATCGGTGAAGTCGTTGGAGATACATCTCAACGATATGCACGAGTAGCGGCTCTATGGGATGATGTTCCGTACGGGGAGCTCCAGTTCTCCCCAGTCAATCATGGCATTGAATAGTCTGACGGTAGAGAATGAAGGCAAGTCTTCCGGTCTGATGTCTTTTTCCTGCAAGATTCCTTCTTCCAGCAAGGCTGCCCGTTTGGTTCCTTTCAGCAGGGGATGTGCCGGCGTGTACCAGTGGGTGCCGTCGGAAAGGGCGATGTTGGCGATGGAGGTGTCTGTCAGCAGACCTTGTTTCACAATCAGAATGTCGTCGCATGCGCCGCGCAGGGCAAAGAGGCGGTTCAGCGGTTCGCGTCCGGCGCTTTTGTAGGTGTAGTCGATGTGGTCTGCCTGTATCAGTGCCAGCGAATGCACGTGCCGCACGGTGTAGGGGGAGTAGCTGACATCTTCAATACCTTTCTCACCATACACTACGCGTGCCTTGACGATGCCCGCCCCGGTGATGCCTGCTCCACAGCCGGGAGACGACAGATAATCGGACAGTTGCAGCGGTGTGCTTTCCGGCCAGAAGTGGGCGCGGGTATCGTTCAGCCTTCGGTTGTGGCGGGAAAGGTTGCAGACCCTTCCGTGGTCGATGCGTATGGTTTCAATAAATAGGCACATATATTTTCTGTATTACTTCGTTGTATTCGCTTTCCCACCGGCTTTTGGCGGTGATGCCGCCTCCTGCCTTGAAGTGGAGCTGGCCGTTTTCCTGCTCGATGAAGCGTATCATGACAGCGCTGTCCAGCTGTCCGTCGGCATAATGCCCCATGATGCCGGTGTAGAAGCCCCGGCGGTAGTCTTCGGCCTGGGCGATGATTTCTACGGTTTTGGGCTTGGGGGCGCCGGTGATGGAGCCGGCAGGAAGCAGGCGGAAGATGATGTCGCCCAGGTGTGCGGTGTAGTCTTCGGGCAGGGTGCCGCATATCTCGGAGCTGGTCTGGAGGATGGGGCCCTTATTGGTTTGCAGGCGGTCTATATATCGGTAGGAGGTCACTTCGACGTGTTCCGAAACCATGCTGAGGTCGTTGCGTATCAGGTCGACGATGGTGGCGTGCTCGGCTGCCTCTTTGGTGTCCTGCATCAAGAGCTGTTCCGCATCGGGCAGGGTAGCGTCGATGGTGCCTTTCATGGGGAAGGACTTTATCTTGCCCTTCTCTATGCGGACAAAGATTTCGGGGGAGAAGCAGACGAACCGGTCTTTCAGCCACAGCTTGTACAAGGCTTCGGAGTGGAGGAATATTTCTTCCAGTGTCAGATTGGTGGTGACGGGTACCCGGCAAGTGAGGTTCGTCAGGTAGCTGTTGCCTGCCAGCAGGTTTTGCTTCACGAGGTCGAACGAATGTCTGTATGCGGCGGGGGAAGGGGGAGTGATGTCCCACTGGATAGGGCCGGCGCATCGGGCGGCTGTGCTTCTGGCAAGGGCTGTTGCAGCCGTCTCCGTGTTGCCTGCCTTCGGGAATTGGAAAAGGCAGGTGGCGGGGTCTATCCGGTCGAGGGGCTCAATGTGCGACTGCTCTTGCGCGTAGTCTACGATGAAGAGGAAGGGCACATTGGCTCCGGCCAGTGCGTTCATGCGGGCGATGGTTTCTGTCCGGCTGTACGTCTTCATGCGTCAATAGACTGCGGAGGCTATCACCTGGATTATCAGAATGAGGAACACCATGGCAATGGGATATACCGTGGCATAGGCCACGCTCGGTATGTTGCTGTCCGTCATGGAGTCGGCGGCGGCAAGGCCGGGCGTACTGGTCATGCCGCCGGTGATGGTGCCCAGCAGGTCGAGAATGTTTATCTTGAACACGAACAGGCCTACGCATACTGCCACCAGCATGGGCACCAGCGTGATGGCGGCGCCTACGCCGAACAAGAGCCAGCCGCTTTCCTGGAACGTGGCCATCAGATTCCGTCCTGCCGATGTCCCTACTTCGGCAAGGAAGAGCAGCAGTCCCAGCTGGCGCAGCAGTTGGTTGGCAGGGCCGGACATGGACCACAGAATGGGGCCGGTCTTTCCGATGGCGCTCAGGAACAAGGCGACCATCAGGATGCCTCCCGTCAGTCCCGGAGAGAACGACAGACTGTCCGAGAAGGAGATGTTGAGCTTGCCGAAGAGCACGCCCAGCACGATGCCCAGGGCGATGGGGAAGAAGTCGGTGTCGGACAGTTGCTTGGTGTCGTTGCCCAGCAGGCGTGCCACTCCCTTGATGCCGTCCTTCTCGCCCACCACCATCAGCTTGTCGCCGAATTTCAGGGCGAGGTCGGGCGAGGGGGAGAGGTCGATGCCGCTTCGGCGGATGCGGGTGACGGTGCAGCCGAAGTTCTTCATCAGGTTGAGGTCGCCCAGCTGCTTGTTTATCATATCCTTCTTGGTGAGCAGCAGGGATTCAATCTCCTGCATGTCTACGAGTGGCAGTTCGCCTTCTTCGCGTTCGCCCACGAGGACGGCGAGCTGGTTTAAGGCCTCTTCGCTACCCACGGCTTGTATGTAGTCTCCCTCGTGCAGGATGGTCTGGGCGGTGGGGATGGCTATCTGCTCGTTGTGCTTGTGGCGTGAGATGACGGCTCCGGTCATGGCGCGCGCATTGATTTGCATCAGGCTCCGGTCGAAGACGGCGGGGTTGGTTACGCGGAACAGACAGGTTGTCAGTTCCGGGAACTGGCTGCGGCGTTCCTTCTCCAACCGGCGCGCCTCCTTGTCGAGGTCGATGCGCATGATACGGGGCAGCAGCTTAACGAAGAGAATCACGCCGATAACGCCGAAAGGATAGGCAATACCGTAAGCGATGGATGCCAGTGGGGAATGGGTGCTGTCAATGGCAACGGCGAGTCCCGGCGTACTGGTCAGGGCACCGGCTATCAGTCCCACGACACTGGGAGTATCGATGTCGAAGGCATATTTCAGTCCTACTGCCGTCAGGGCGGCGGAGCAGATGATGAGCAGGGTAATGATGATAAGCGTCTTGCCCTTGCTCCGGAAGGAGTCGAAAAATCCGGGACCGGCCTGGATGCCGATGGTGAAGATGAAGAGCACCAGTCCGAAGTTTCCTAATTCTTTGGGGATGATGACACCGAAGTGTCCGAACAGCAGGGCAATGAAGATGACGGCGGAGACGTCGAGCGAAAGCCCTTTAATCTTGATTCTTCCCAACATGAAGCCTAAAGCCACAATGAGAAAGAGCGCGAAATAGGAGGAGTTTAACAAGTCAGCAAACATAATCAGTTAAAGAGTTAGGAATTTATGTCACAAAGATAGTGCAAAAAAGTGAGATAGAAAAAGTCTTGCTTCCTTGTGGCATATAAAAAAAGATGATGTGCCATCAACCGTTTTGACACATCATCTTAATATATATATCGGCCTATATGACCGGTATTCCTGCGTGGGGCAGGGCGGTACTTATTTTTTGAGTTCCTTCAGCAGCTCCTCTACGGCAGCTTTCAGCTGTGTGTCTTCTCCCTTCACGATGGTCTCGGGTGAATTGGCTACTTTGATGTCCGGTTCCAGCTGTGAGTTCTCCAGATAGCTGCCGTCCGGTAGGCGGTAGCCCACGACGGGGATGCCGAATACCAATGACGGGTCTTGCAGGCGCTCCCACGACACGCTGGTCATGGTTCCCGGTACGGGCATGCCTACCAGCTTGCCCAGTCCGCGGTGGCTGTAAACCCACGGCGTGCCGTGCGCATTGGAGTAGTTGGCCTCGCACATCACCATGATGGAGGGTTTGTTCCAGCGGCGGCTGGGCATGTCGCACGTCTCGCGACCGCGCACCACTTGGGTGAAGTATTTTTGTCCACTGAAAAGTATTTCTATATCCTCGTGCAAGCGTCCACCGCCATTGAAACGGGTGTCGATGACGATGCCTTCGCGGTTGTTGTATTTTCCCAGGATGTCCGAGTAGACGGAACGGAAACTGTCGTCTCCCATAGACTCGATGTGCACGTAACCCAATCGGCCACCCGACCATCGGTCAACGTCTGCCGCACGCTGTTTCACCCAGCGGCTGTAGAGTAAATCGCTGAACGCACCGTTCGTAATGGGGATAATGACCTCTTCCCAGTGCTCCTTGGTCTGCGGGTCGAAGAGAGAAACAAGTGTTTTCTTCCGTGCCTTGTTGTTGAGCAGCGTGTAATAGTCCGCATCGGGGGTGATTTCCACGCCGTCTATCTTTTCGATGACTGTGCCGGCTTTCACCCGGGTGTTGGCTGTGTCGAAGGGGCCTTTCTCCACTACTTCGGCAATGAGCATGCCCCGGCCCGTGTAGTTCCAGTCGAAGAACAGTCCCAGGCTGGCAGTAGGTTCGGATTGCCCTTTGGGATAGAAACGGCCGCCGGTGTGAGATACGTTCAGCTCGCCCAGCCATTCGCTCAGCAGTTCGGCAAAGTCATAATTGTTGTCGATATGGGGCAGGAAGCGGCGATAGGCGGCGGTCATCTTGTCCCAGTCCACTCCGTGCATATTGGTATTGTAGAATCGCTTCTGCTGTTGGCGGTACACGTGGTCGAACATGTATTCGCGCTCCGCAGCCAGGTCCATCTTGGCATCTACCTGGAAGGTGATGGGGGTCAGCGCGTCGGATGAAGTGTCCATTTTCTGCATCTTGTGGCTACCCAGCAGGAAGAGGCTCTTGCCGTCCTTGTCCAGCTGCATGTCCGCCCATCCGGCATCCATCTTGTGCAGCAGGCGGGTCTCTTTCTTGCGCAGATTCATCTTCCAGAGGTCGTAGCCGCCTTCGAAGGCTGCCAGGTAGTAGAGTGTCTCGCCATCCTTGGAGATGATGGTGCTGCCCATGTCGGAAGAGTTCGGGGTGAGGCGCACCACACGGTCTTCGATGCCTTTCAGCTCTACGACGATGTCTTTCGGCTGGTCATCTTTTTCGTCAGCATTGCTGTCTTTCTTGTCGTCTTTCTTCTTTTTATCCTTGTTTTTGCCTTGGGGGGTGTCCTTCCCGGCAGACTTCTTCTGCTCCTTCTCCAGCTCCTTGCGCAGCTCGTAGTCTTCTTTGCTCAGGCAGTATTTGTCGTAGGCGTCTTGGTTGAGGAAGACGAGCATGGCGTCGTTCAGCGAGCCCCATGAGGCATGGGCACGCATGCCGTAGCGTTCGGTGGTGAAGAGGATGGCGTTGCCGTCCAGCGCAAAGCGGGGATAGCCGCTCATGTAGCCGCTATTGGTGAGGTTGATGATGTCTTTGCCTCCCTCTGCGCTGACCAGGCCGATGTCGGAGTAGGGGTCGTGCTTGTTGCCGGTGAACTCAAGTGTAAACCACTTGCCGTCCGGCGACCATGCGTAGTCAAATCCTCCGCCGGTGCTGTACCAGGTGGAGCCGTCCGTAATCTGGCGCACCTTCTTCGTCTCCAGATTGAGCACCATCAGCCGGATGCGGTCTTCGATGAAGGCGAGTTCCTTGCCGTCGGGCGAGAATTGCGGATAGGCACGTTCCACGGTGGTGGAGGGCAGCAGCACTTCTTCTTCAATCAGCGTGGCGTTCGGGAAGTTAGGGTCTTCCTTGCGGGCTATCTTGGCAAGGTAGAGCTGCCAGTTGCCGCCTCGCTCGCTGGCGTAGGCCAGGGTGCGGTTGTCCGTCGCAAAGGAGAGGCCCGCTTCGCGTGCCGGTGTGTGCGTCACCTGCTTGGTAGTGGCATAGTCTGCCGAAGTGACAAAGACTTCTCCGCGCAGCGTGAAGGCAATCTGTTTTCCGTCCGGGGACACAACGGCAGAGGTGGCTCCGTCGGAAGACTGCAGGTTGGCGAATTGCGGCCGGTCATCGCGCACCAGTTCTATGGCGACTTTCTTCGGGGTGGCATCCGGCTGCTGGGTATAGATTTCGCCGTCGTAACTGTAGCACAACGTCCCGCCGTCACTCATGGAGAGGAAGCGCACGGGATGTGTCTTGAAGCTGGTGATGGGCTTCACCTCTCGGGGCTGTGCCAGCGGGAAGGCATACACGTTGAATGAGCCGCCGTTTCTCTCACTCAAAAAGTAAACCGTTCTTCCATCGGGTGACAACACCGGGTTGCGGTCTTCGCCCGCGCGGTCGGTGAGGTTGGTATGGATACCCGTCTTTGCATCATACAGCCAGATGTCGCGGGTGATGGAGGAGGTGTGGTGCTTTCTCCATTCATCTTCAAATCCCTTGCGGTCTTGGTAGAGGAACTGATGGCCCGCCTTGTCGAAGCAGACCGCTTCGGCAGGGGTGCCCAGCACTTGCTCCGTACGCCCTCCCGTTGCAGGTACTTTGTAAAGCTCGGTCATGGCCGAAGTGGGGAAAAGAGCGCTGCTTGCCGGGTCCTGGATGGAGGCGGAAAACAAGATATACTTTCCGTCCGGAGTGAATGTGGAGGGTATCTCACCGGTGGAGTGGGTAGTGAGCCGTTGGGCGGTTCCGCCGTCTGCCGGCATCACGAATACGTCGAAGTTGCCGTATCTGTCGCTGGCAAAGGCTATTTGTTTGCCGTCCGGCGACCATATGGGGGTACATTCGTAGCTCTCTTGGGTAGTAAGCTGTGTGGCGGTTCCACCTTTGGCCGGCACCTTGTAGATGTCTCCTTTGTAGCAGAATGCGATTTCCGTACCGTCGGGAGAGATTTGCACATCGCGCATCCAGAGCGGCGTGGCGGCATGTCCGGCAATGGCAGTAAGGCCTAGTGCAAGGATTGCAAGGGTTTTCTTCATAAGTGTGTGGGTTGATGTTAATATAGAATGTTTATAAACGTCATGATGCTGTCCACAAGGCAAGGAGCGAGGTACGTCATTTCATACCTCGTGCCTTGTATATCTGTTCTTTGGCATTGTTGATGCTTTGGAACTTCTCTTCTGCGGCTTTCTTGATGTCTTCGCCCAGCGTTGCCACCCGGTCGGGATGGTGTTTCAAGGCTAGGCGGCGGTAAGCGGCACGCACTTCGTCATTGGTGGCAGTGGGTTCAATTTCAAGTACTTTGTAGGCCTCGTTCAGTGAGCTACCGCCTAGGTTAAGCATGGATTCCACTTCCTTGACGGATAGTCCCATGTACATGGCCACTTCTTTCAAGGCTTCTATCTCCTCGTTGCAGACGTGTCCGTCGCTTTTGGCAATTTCTACCAAGAATACCAGCAGTTGCAAGCGTTCCTCGTATGTCAGGTTGGCGGCAATCTGCGTTCCACAGTCACGGATGGTGTTTTTAAATGCCAGTGGGTTTTGTCTGTCCATCTGCTTGCGCTGTTCGAAGAGGTTGAGCAGTATCCGTTCTCCCTCGCCCACGGCAGCCTCACCGAATGTGCTTCTCAGAAAGCGGCGGACGAATTCCATTTCACTATGCATGATGCGCCCGTCTGCACGGATAATGTACGAAGCCATCACGAGCATGGAGAAGAGGAAACTGTTCCGTTGCCCGGTATAGGTAGTGCCGTGCGTTGGTGCTTCTCCATAATAACTGCCTGCGTCATTTGAATCGGTGTCGAACAATGAACCGAATACAAAACCTGCCAAGGCTCCCAGCGGTCCTCCGGCCATGAAGCCGATGATGCCGCCTATCCATTTAGCTGCTCCCATAATTTTTCTTGTTTAAAGTGCAAAAATAGAGATTTCTTACGAGAATTCCAGTAATTTGATGAGCTATTCCCGCTGAAGCGAATAGGCACCGTCTTCTTTTTGTACATATTCAGCATATTTATGGCAGCAAGTCTGTCATTAAGAAATACTATAAAAATTAAGGAGTTAAGTCTTAGACTTAACTCCTTAATGCTCAACAGTCGGGATGACAAGATTCGAACTTGCGACCACACGCCCCCCAGACGCGTACTCTACCGGGCTGAGCTACATCCCGAATTGCGG
>OJRN01001112.1_pt1 | contig 11354 bp, 8 predicted proteins | sample 1599211 | NCBI WGS metagenome assembly OJRN01 (sample SAMN03922532, study PRJEB24848) | human gut metagenome | isolation source: stool sample | host: Homo sapiens | place: Germany | collected 2010-05
AGCGTCAGATGTGTATAAGAGACAGGTCCTCATATTTCACAACAACGAACCCGTCCAACGTTTTTTTCTTATAAAGCAGTTCGCATTCTCTGCCTTCTAACAGACAACGGATCACGGGTTTCTTATAAGTAGATTCTTCAGATTGCACCTGCAAAAAATCATCCGCTGTCGATTCAAGTTCTTCAGATACGTCAAGACGCTCTTCCTCGTCAGTTGTGGTCTTTTCTTCATAATTGTCGATTGAAGCGCATTCTTCCGGCGTTTCAATCTCTTCTTTCTGGCCCTCTTCTAAGTTACCTGCTTCGGCTTCTTCAGACCCGTTGTCAGCCTCTTCAGGCTTATTCTCTGGCCCTTCAGAGGCAGCTTTATCTTCCGTTGCAAGTGAGACTGAAGTATCTAAAACAGGTTCATCCGGCTCTTGGTCTGAAGACTGAGATATATCTTCTTGATCTTGAAAAGTTTGAACGTACAAACTTTTAGGGTCAAATTTCTTTGCTTCTGAAGAAGAAATTTTCTCGTTCTCTGTTATAAAAGTTTCCGTCTCTTTTGGAAATTCCTGCCAAGTTTTGAGCATAAGCAGACTGAATACTTCCGATTTTTTTTGAGGTTAATGCTTCTTTAATGCATTCCGGCAATTCCGTCCATGAGGCATATTGAGAAACAATAGCCTTATTTAATCCCAATTTTTCGGCTACATCGGCTTGTTTTTCTCCGGTCTCCAACTGTCGGCAAATAAACTCTGCGATTTCGACCACACTCAGATTGGCTCTTTTAATGTTCTCGGCCATTTGGACATAACCTATTTCTTCCGGCTTGAACGTCTTTTTGACTATTGCGCGGATTGTTTTGGCTCCGTTCAGCTTTACAGCCCGGAACCGTCTTTCTCCGGCAATAATGTAATACTCGGCTTCTTTGTCCGGCGAAGGGCGCAGGACAATCGGCTGGATAAGGCCGTGCGTTTTAATGCTTTCCGCCAGCTCCTTTAAGGCATCTTCATCAAATTCTTTACGAGGCTGCTGAGGATCGGCTTTAATGACTTCGACCTCGACATCCCGCATTGTTTCTTCAACTACTTCTGTACGTCTGTGCGTAAAGTCTTTGGCTGCTTTATTGATATTGCCTAAGTTCAGATTTAATCCCATTTTCTTTTCCTTTATTCCGGTTCACCAACAGGCTGAGCATCAACTGCTGCTAATTTGTCACTGTCTTCGGATTTTCTAATTTGAATAGGTTTCTTGGGCGTTAATCCCAGCTGCTTAAATATTGATACCCAAACTCTTGCCAGTTCGAGCGCCTCGCGTCTTGGCTTACCGTTTTCGCTGAAAAAAACAGGACGGCAAAATTGCTGCGCAGCGGTGTATTCGCTTCTGTCATAGATGCAGCACACGCCTTCAAACTTTCCTGTTTTCGGTTCATATTTTTTCAGAAGAAGATTTTGGGTTTGCTCAATGACCCATTCAAAGTTTTTCCTTTGGATGCCCTGCATCTTTACCATGCTCATCAGCAGTCCCAAAAATTCCAAGGAATTGTTCACGTTTTCCTGAATAACTTTTGCACGGGCCAAGGTTTTTTCGACACCGCTGATGGATTCCGCTTTAACTTGGAAAGGAATCAAGTAATGCGTGCTGAGGCTGAGTGCAATCAACTGGCGGACGTCCGCGCTCGGAGAGCAGTCAATAATGCACAGATCGAACTTGTCGCTCACGGCGTCCAATGCTGAATAAAGATTTTGTGTGATTCCGGCTGCATCCCTCATGCTTTCCAATTCCAGCAGATTGTCGTCTCCGGGAATTACCATGAAAGGCTCTTCAGCCTTCACCAATCCGGTTTTCAAACCTCTGTATCCGTCCGAAGGGCAGGAATGGGAAGTCATCGGTGTAGTGACTTACTCGATTAAAAAACTTTAGAATAGTCACCGACGAACTCCGACCGATTTTAGTGTCTTCCGGGTCGGCATCGGCAAGCCCTGCATTTGCGGGGCTTTACCTTCAAAAAATGTCTAAAAATTTACAATTTTAATTGGTCACCAATTTGGTCACCTAAATACAACGTTTATTTATAATTACTTGAATTTAAATAAGTTTAAATTCTCCCCCTCTCCGCCAACCGATTCTAATTATTCAAATGGTTAGAGTTCTTCTTCGAAAAAAGCACCATCGAAAACACCACCGTAACTGGTAGCTTTTGTTTTTTCTTTTCTTCAGACTTGAACTGTCCAATCTCGGCTTGCGGTTGGAAGAAGTGTTTTTTGCCCCTCAATCTTTATTGGGGATTCTCGCAGACCCTTAATATCTCTGAATTTTACGCAGTAAGCATCCTTACGATTTAGACTCGTTTCTTTAACGACGGGTGCAGTAGCGATACTGAACCTGCTGGACTAGAAGAATCAGGAACGGAGGAAAAGGACCCATGAAATCTCTGCACAGCTTCTAGTCCTTTCGTTATCAATTTCCTAAAAACAAGCCATATAAACAAGTCACCCGGGGCTTATTTAGCTTATTTAATTAGTGAGAGTTATCCTTGTTCACAGGAGCCTTTCTATCTAACCCATTTATCCTTTCGGATTGCTGATTGCCTAAATTCCTTGGGCGTCATACCTGTTCGCTGCTTAAAGAAACGCGTAAAGTGCTGAGGATGCGTAAAACCTAGATCGTAAGCAATAGTGCTCACAAAATCTTTTGACAAAACCAGTCTCTGCCGCGCACACTCCAAAATGTGGTTTCCGATTAATTCTTGCGGCGTTTTACCGGTTTCTTTCTTTATGAGCTCGCCAAAATAACCGGGGGAAAGATTCGCTTTTTCCGCAAAATAAGAAACCGAAGGAAAACCATTCGTGCTACGGCCCTCAACGTAAAAACCTTTGAGCTGGACTCGGAAGTTTTGCAATATCTTGAGGTTAATAGCGTGCCGAGTCCCGAACTGTCTAACATAGAAAGAATTGACGCAATCCAGCAAAAGTTGAATCCGGCTCGCCAAAATATCTCTTGTATGCCATGCCGCCGGAACTCTAAGATGTTCAGCGATTTCCTGAAGGGCCCTTCTAAAAATATCCCTTTCAGAATCAGATAAATGCAGAGATTCGGCCTCTTTATATGAAAAGAAGGTGTACTTCCCCATCGTTAAACCCAAGGGCGTCCCTTCTATTAAATCGAGATGAAACAAAAGTCCGATGACGTCGGGTCTTACCTGCGCTTCAGGACTATCAAGACGTGCTCGCTGTCCCGGAGCAAACATAACCAAAGTGCCGCTCGTATAGTCGCAGGGATAAGCTCCGTACTTTAACGAACACACTGACACATCCTTCAAATAGAGAGCATAAACCCCGTACTCCATCTCAAGGTTGTTCGGCGACTTCTGAGCTGTTTTAAAATCAATTACTCCAATTAAAGGTGATTGATCTTTCAATCCGTATAACTCTGAAAACGTTTTAGCCGAATCAAGTTTGACTTCTTTCAGTTTTCTTTCCATTGATGCAATTTACGCCAAAAAATTGTTTTGAGAAATTGCTAAAAGAATCTGGGTATGAATATCCGAAAGAAAGGTAACCCACGCCACGGCTTTATTCTCAGGTAAACGACGGTGGGAGTATGTTTTCCATCAAGAACTGGGTGTCTATTCCATTAAGTAGGACGGCTAATCAGACAATCCAATGATGGAAATTCACATTTTTTTGGAAAGCTAACTTTGCGATTGTTTTCAGAAATACATACAACGCCAAGTTAGAACTTTCAGCCTGTTATGGCCTCAAGGCTTTATCCTAGGAGTGGCATAATTAAGAATTAACGATTTGTATCTTTCGAAGGACAAATCTTAGGGCGCTTTTTTAGAAACGCCCCTAACTATAAATTTTTAGAAAGATTGCCATGACTTATAAGAAGCACATTTCGCAAAGCAACGACTTGTTAGACGGATTCTCGTCGGCTTTTGCGGGCATAAAAAGTCATTCCAATCTTCCGAGCGGTACAACTCCGTTCATCTGGGCGATCGCGGTCCTCATTGTCGTCATCTTCTCGGCTTTCTATTTCAACGTGCGTGCCAATAACGAAACTATTCTCAGAACTAATCTGATGAAGAGCACGGCAAAGGTTGCCGATAACATTGAAATGAGAATGCGGGGCATCTCCGCCTCCATGGCCCGCATGATCGAAAAAATGGAGCTGGACGGTATCAACCCCGCCGTTGTAAATAAGTACGGCAGAGAAATTATCTCGTCGAGCCCCGAAGTTATTCTGCTTCGTGTCATTGAACCGAGCGGCAAAGGCCTGGAGTCTGTTGTAAATCCTCGGCTTGGCAGAAGCGATCTTCGTCAATATAACTATCTGGATTATCCGCAGGTCGTCCGCGATGCGATCGGAGACGCCTTCCTCTCTAACCGCGTTTCTTACTCTTCTTTCTGGTTTACGCCCGGCGACATTTCTTCGCCTTCTGTCGTCATCATTTATCCCTTTGCCATCGGCGAAAAAACATATGCTCTCCTCGCCAGACTGTCGCTGAACAAACTTTTGGAAGTTTCAACTCCTCAGTCGCTGCTTTCCGATTACGAATTCTCATTCCTTCACGGAACAAAAGAAATTGCCGGCCGAGCTGCCTACAACCCGCCGGATGACTACACCATCCCGAGTTACGTACGCGCAGCTGACCCGCTGCCGCCTTCCATTCAGTTGTACGGCTGCAACGTTCTCGAACGCCCAATGATCTTTGCCAGCCCGCTGATTTATTGGCTGGGCGCTCTGATGCTGTTTCTGCTTCTATCACTCTTTTTCCTCAACCGCGAAATGCGCAGGAATCAGTCTGATCTTGAACGCGCATTAAAAGAACTGGAACTTCGCCGCTCCATCGAAGATTCCATGAACCTGGCTTTAATCATCACCGACTTGGACAACAAGATCGTCTATACAAACGGTCAAACTGAGGAAATTACCGGTTACTCAGAAGAAGAACTTTTGGGCAAGACACCGCCTTATCCCTTCTGGGGAGACGGATCTGAACTTCCATCACAGCTGCTGAAAGACCGTCCTCATGAAGAACCCGGTAAGCCGTACCGCTTTGACCTGACGATCCGCCGCAAAAATGATGAAACGCTTGAAGCGCTGATGCTGGCGATGCCTTTCTACTCGGCATACAACGAACATATCGGCTGGATTTATATGATCCAGGACAACACTGTCGAGGCTCAGTCCATGAACCTCACGAACGACTCTATCGCTTCCTACGAAAGACTTCTGAACTCTGTCTTGTCTTGTATTTCCGCCGTGATGCAGAAACCGACCGGGAGTATGTTAGGTATTCACAATAACCACTACACGGAACAGCTGGGAAATACCGCAGACGGTCACTTAGAGATTTCCAAGGCCTTTAAAGAACCGTTCGATCCGCAAGGCAATCGTCAAGGAGAGGTTTGGGTCGACTCTCTTGGCCGCTGGTTCTCCGTAGCAGAAGCCAGAGTGACACTGCCGGGCGGCTCTCACGTCACCCTTCAGTCAGCGCTGGACATCACTAAGAGAAAAATCAATGAGCAGGAATTCGAAGAGCAGACCAGTAAGATGGAAAACTCTTCGCGCCTCATTACGCTCGGCGAGATGGCCTCTACGATTACACACGAAATTAATCAGCCGCTCACCGCGATTACCGCTTATGCCAATACAGCACTGGAAGTGATTGACAGGGCGCCGGAAGTAAACAAGGCTCAGGTGCTGGAGATCTATCGAAAGATTGCTAATCAGGCTGCACGCATCGACAAAATTATTAAGAACATCAGAGCGTTTGCCAAACGCCGCCCGACAACATTGGAGTGCGTGTCTTTGAATAGCGTATTCTCTGACACGATGGAGCTCGGACGTCTGATCGAGAAGAAATATGCCGGTGTTCAGGTGGTTTACGAGCTGCCTGCTGTCGTGCCTGATGTAATTTGCGATCCGGTCCAGATCATGCAGATTCTCATGAATCTTATTCGTAATGCTGCTGAGGCTATTTTGGAACACGGCAGTGAGGACAAAACCATCACGGTCAGTGCGAAGGTCGGCGCTAAAGACGTTGAATTGTCTGTCGGCGATCACGGCCCCGGAATCAGCGATACGATGAAAGCAAGCCTGTTCACACCCTTCTTTTCTACTAAGAAGAACGGCCTCGGCCTAGGTCTGAGTACTTGCCAGACAATAGCAGAGTCTCATAACTCAAGGCTCCGTGTAAGAGACAACGAAGGCGGGGGCGCCGTATTTTTCTTCGACCTGAAGATTTGTTTCACGAAAGATTCCGAGGCACAGAAACAAAAATAATTGTGTTTCAATTTAAAGAGATACGCCTTCTGTACTATCCAGGGGTGTGATTAAGATATATAATATCTTCACGTGATACAAGATATCTCAGTTAGCGATTCTTATCATCCTATAGATTAAGATAATGGATTGCTTGTAAGAATATATTAATTAGAAAGGCACATGATGATTCAGATGACCTCGAAACCCTACACTCAGGAATCTCCGGATACCGCAGGTGTTGTGTATATCGTTGAAGACGAAGAAGCCGTACGTGATTCTCTCAAGTGGCTTCTCGAAGCTTCCAGCTACCGCGTTGAACTTTTCGAAAGCGGTGAAATGTTCCTCGCCAAATTCGATCCGAACGCTATCGCCGTTCTCGTCCTTGACGTCAGAATGCCGGGCATGAGCGGTTTGGAAGTTCAGGAACACCTTATCGCCAGAAAGTGCGATATTCCTATTATCTTTATCTCCGGTCACGGCGACGTTTCTATGGCAGTCTCTACCTTGAAGAAGGGGGCGGTTGACTTCATTGAAAAACCCTTTGACCAGGCCGCCCTGCGCTCTTTAATCGAAAGAATGCTGCAGGAAGCCCGTCAGCGTAAAGCCAAGGCTGAACAGCGCTCCTTGAACGACGCTCTTCTGAGCAAACTGACTCCCAGAGAGCAGCACGTTCTTGAAAGAATTGTGAGCGGCCGTCTGAATAAACAAATCTCCGCTGACTTGGGTATTTCTATTAAGACCGTTGAAGCCCACCGTGCTTCCATTATGGATAAAACCAATTCCGGCACCGTTGCAGATCTGATGCGCGTCGTCATGAATGCAAACAGACCTCCTGTCAAAGACTCCGGATCTATGAGATAGTCTTTTAGACAGCGTCACAAAGGAAGGCACACCGCCTTCCTTTTCTTTTTACGGCCTCTTCTCGGCCGAAGATCTTTTGTTACTCGTTCTTGTGAGCAAAGGTTTTAGGCTCTGTGAATATCCTTACAATGGATCGGTCTTACTTACTCTTTTCATAACAATGAACGCAAAAATAATTGATGGAAAAGCACTCGCACAATCCGTTCGAGCCGGCTTGAAGGAAAAAGTAGAACAATTCAAATTAAGTTCGAGGGCTCCCGGACTGACGGTCATTCTTGTCGGTGATAATCCGGCAAGCCAGGTTTACGTCCGCAACAAGATCAAAGCCTGCACCGATGTCGGCATTACCTCTAAATTGGAAAAGCTTCCTGCTGAAACTTCAGAAGCGGAGTTATTAGCACTTTTGGAGAAACTCAATGCCGACGATTCCGTGGATGGAATCCTTGTACAGCTCCCCCTGCCCCGTCATATCAACGAGCAAAAAGTCATTGAAACAATCCGTGCAGATAAAGACGTTGACGGTTTCCATGTTGTCAACGTCGGTTCTGTCGTGACCGGCATCGGCGGCTTCCGCAGCTGCACGCCATACGGCGTCATCAAAATGCTGGAATCCGTGGACTATCCTCTCACCGGCGCCCACGCTTTGGTCATCGGCAGAAGCAATATTGTCGGAAAACCGATGGCCATCATGCTGCTTGAAAAAAATGCCACCGTCACGGTCGCGCACAGTAAAACCAAGAATTTGAAAGAGCTCGCTCTTCAGGCCGATGTCATTGTCGCTGCGGTCGGTAAAGAAAAAGTCGTCACGGCTGATATGGTTAAACCCGGCGCCGCCGTGATTGATGTCGGTATGAATCGCAATGCCGAAGGAAAACTTTGCGGAGATGTTGACACCGAAGAAGTCGCCAAAGTTGCAGGCTATATTTCTCCGGTTCCCGGCGGTGTCGGACCGATGACCATCGCAATGCTTCTCTCTAATACGGTTGAAGCTTATGAAAAGCGTCTGCAAAAAATATCTCGGTAAGGAATCTATACATGTGTGATTTAATTAACATCCTGAGCATCATTGACGATAAGACCCAGCTGATTAATTTTCCCAAGCTTGATCCGAACAGCTTTAAACCGGCGGTGCTTGCACTGATTCAACGTCTGAAAGACACCGTAGCTTCAGTAAAAGCTTCCGATAAAGAACCGACTTGGGACACCTTAGTTACGCCGATTGAAGATGCTTCTGAAAATCTCTCCTATGTTTGGTCGGTTGTCGAACATTTGAACAGCGTGGCCGATACGCCCGAGTTGAGAGCTACGATTAATGAACTTCTTCCTCCGATTTCCGAAGTATTCAGCGAACTCGGTATGGATGAGGAACTCTATGCAAAGTACAAAGCCTTGAAAGCCGAGAAAGCTTTTGAGAAATTCTCCTCAACCCGTCAGAGGATCATTAACAAAGAGTTAGAAGGCTTTGTTCTCTCCGGCGCCGAATTAGATGACGCCGGCAAGAAGAAGATGGCCGAGATCAATCGAGAGGAAGCCGAACTTTCTCAGAAGTTCTCTGAAAATCTTCTCGACTGCACTAATGAATTTGCGCTTTACCTCCCGGAAGACACAGATGAGCTCAAAGGTGTCCCTGAGGCCGAATTGCATCTCTATGCCCAGCAGGCTGCAGCCGAGGGCGCCAAGGGCTACAAGATCACCTTGCATATGCCGAATTATCTGCCGATCATGCAGTACGCAGAAAATCGAGAGCTTCGTGAGAAGATGTATCACGCATACGTGACTCGCGCCTCTGAGTTCTCGCCTGCTGGCAAAGACAATCTGCCGATCATTAATCGTCTGCTCGAACTGCGGGTCGAAGACGCTCATCTTCTCGGCTATAAAAATTTTGCCGAAGTCTCCTTGGTTCGGAAAATGGCCGAGTCTCCCGAACAGGTCGTTTCTTTCCTGCGAGAATTAGCGGCCAAGGCCAAACCAGCTGCAGAGAAAGAAATGGAAGAACTTATCGATTACGGCAAGAATATGCTAGGAATTAAGGATGTTCAGACTTGGGATCTTTCTTTCATCAGCGAAAAACTCCGTGAAGCAAAATTCTCTTACTCTGAAAATGAAGTAAAACAATACTTCACGGAACCTGCTGTTCTCAAAGGAATGTTCGGACTTGTCGAGAAAATGTTCTCGATCAAGATCAAAGAAAAGAAAGCGCCCGTCTGGAACGATGACGTCAAATTCTTTGTCATTGAAGACAAGGAAGGCAAAGAGATCGCCGGATTCTATATGGACCTTTATGCCCGCAACGGAAAGAGAGGCGGCGCATGGATGAATGACCAGATCTCCCGTCGTGAGGTTGACGGAAAAATCCAAAAACCGATTGCTTACCTTGTTTGCAACTTCGCCGCACCCGTCGGAGACAATCCTTCTCTTCTGACGTTAAGAGACGTCGAAACGATTTTCCACGAATTCGGTCACGGCCTGCATCATATGCTGACCCGCCAGACAGAATTGGCCGTATCCGGCATCAGCGGCGTGGAATGGGACGCAGTTGAAATGCCAAGCCAGTTCATGGAGAACTTCGTTTTGAATTGGGATGTGATGCAGACCATTACGCATCATGTCAAGACCGGCAAGGCCATGCCGCGCGAACTCTTCGACAAACTGGTTGCTGCCAAAAACTACGGTGCCGGAATGGCAAATGTTCGCCAGATCGAATTTGCCCTCTTCGATATGCTTCTTCATATGGACACACATCCGGAAAAAGATGCGGTCCAAAAGATCCTGACTGCAGTCAGAAAAGAAGTCGCGGTCACTTTCCCGCCTGAGTACAACCGTTTTGCCAACTCCTTCTCTCATATCTTTGCGGGCGGCTATGCCGCAGGCTACTACAGCTATAAGTGGGCTGAAGTGCTCTCTGCGGATGCCTTCTCCCTCTTCCAAGAGAAAGGTATTTTCAATCCTGAGGTCGGAAACAAATGGCTGGACGAAGTTTTGTCCCGCGGCGGCAGCCGCCCGGCAATGGACAGCTTTGTTGCTTTCCGCGGCCGTAAACCTTCCGTCGACGCACTTCTCCGTCAATATGGCTTGCTGGAGACCAAATGAGCATCACGATTACGACTTGGAACGTCAATTCTCTAAAGGTTCGTCAGCCGCAGGTTTTGGACTTTCTGAAGGAAACAGAGAACAGCATTCTCTGCCTTCAGGAACTCAAGATGCAGGAGGCAGACATCGATGCGGCCGCCTTCAAAGAAGTAGGATATACACTGGATGCATTTGGCCAGAAAACCTACAACGGTGTCGCCACAATCCTTCGTGACCCGCTGACCTTCCTTCCGGACGAAGAAGTTCGCAACATCCCCGGTTTCGAAGATCCGCAAAGCCGTCTCTTAGCCACAACGGTCCAAGTCGGCAGCGAAAAACTCCGCGTCATCAACGGATACTTTCCGAACGGTGAAACAGTTGAGAGCGAAAAGTTTCCTTATAAGCTCGCTTGGCTGGAAGCTCTGGTTCAATGGCTTCCGAGCCAGCTGGAAGAGTATCCGAACTTAGTGCTTCTCGGCGACTTTAACATCGCCCCGGAAGATCGCGATGTTTGGGATCCGGAATCTTGGGCGGAATCCGTGCTTTGCACGCCTAAAGCCAGAGAGGCTTTTCAGCGTCTTATCGATCTCGGCTTAACGGACTCTTTCCGCGCCTTTGAACAGCCGGAAAAATCCTATTCCTGGTGGGATTACCGCATGATGGCTTTCAGAAGAAACCGAGGCCTTCGTATCGACCATATTTTGATTTCCGAGGCTCTTGTCAGCAAGAACCTCGGAGTTGAAATTCACAAGAAAGTCAGAGGCAATGAACGCCCGAGTGATCACGCGCCCGTGACACTAACGCTTGATCTTTAACTCTTGAGCCGGCTGTAACGCCGGCTTTCTTTTTAGCGCTCTGGCGCGAAGCTGACCGCAGCCTCCGTCAACATCCTGGGCGGCTGAGTCACGGAATTTAAGCAATATTCCATTTGCTCGGCATGCTTCCTTTATCTTATCGATCTGCTCTGTCGACGGTCGCCGGTATGGACTGCCGTCAACAGCGTTGACGGGGATCATGTTGAGGATAGCCTGCCGAGACCACAGAGGAGTCAGCGCTTCAATCTCATCAATCCCGTCGTTGATGCCGTTAACCAAGGTCCACTGATATTGAATCGGATATTTCCCGACCTCCTGTCTCTTATACACATCTGACGCTGCCCGACGATCT
>OJRN01001134.1_pt1 | contig 11105 bp, 10 predicted proteins | sample 1599211 | NCBI WGS metagenome assembly OJRN01 (sample SAMN03922532, study PRJEB24848) | human gut metagenome | isolation source: stool sample | host: Homo sapiens | place: Germany | collected 2010-05
CGCCTAACTTGTCGTGGAAAGGTGCGAGCCAAACACGAAGAACAGTCTCAGGTTTGCGCCAAGGCCGTGCCGGAACAATCGTGACAAAGTCGGAAGTGCGTTCAACGGCGCTCGTCTGTGTTAGCTCGACAGAAACTTCGGTTGATTCCGTTTTGACTTCCGGATTGCCCTTGGTTTGATTGGGTTCAAAGAACGGCTGGACAAAGTCCTCTTCCTCAGAAGCGGCTAATAGGACAGGGGTTGTCGGATTGTTTTCTTCATAGACTTGAGAGATGTTTCTGCAGGATGGGCCTCCGGAGAGATCAGCACAGGCAAAGTCCGTCTTTGCATTAGAAAATCCTGTGAGCGATCCGCAACCGGAAAGCATCAGCGCTGCAGAAACCGCAGAGACGATTAAGGAGAGACGTTTCATTTAGTTTCCTTGCAAAGGAGCGTTAATAAACGCCTCAAGTTTGTCGAGCGGAAGGGCGCCGGCCGTACGGTCTCCGGCTTCATTGATCAGTGTTGGGGTTCCGCCGATGCCGTGCTGTTTGGCCAAAGCCAGAATGTCATTCACCGGAGACGGACAAACGGGATTGTCGGCAATCGTTTTAAGCATCGGTTTGCCCTTTAAGGCAGAGGCAAGAGATTTAGAAGGATCTTTAGCGCACCAGATCGCGTCTGATTTTCCTCGTGCTTCCGGATGAATGGATTCCAGCGGGAAAAGGAACGTATAGACCGTCACGTCTTTTAGGGATTTAAGCGTGGTTCCGAGTTTGCGGGAGAAAGGACAATCGACATCGGTAAAGACGACAAGCTTTCTTGTACCGTTTCCGTATACGGTCTTGACCGCTTTATCCAGAGGTAAAGAATCAAAAGCGATTCTTCTTAAGTCTTTAAGACGTTTGTCGGTTAAGTCTTCTCCTCGATCCATATCTAAGAGACGACCGGAAAACACAAACCTTGCTGTCTTATCAAAGTAGATCACTTCTTTACCGACGGTGGCTTCAAAGATTCCGGCTAACGGAGTCAGACGATAGGCAAGCACTTTTGTCTTGGGATAACGGGTTTTGAAGTTATCGGCAGCGGTTTTGAGTTCATCAGCTTGGCCGGCAATTAAAGGAACAGATGGCGCATTAGATTCTTTAGAGGCCGGAGTTTCAGAGGCGGCTGCCTTCTGCGGTGCCGAAGTTTTAACGGCAGAAACTTTCTGAGCCCTAAAGTCAGGATTGACACACGCACCGGAAGCAAAACTCGGAAGCGGTGCGGCAAGACCCACTGAGATAAGTACGGCTAAGAGGGAGGATGGTTTAAACATGGCAGTAAATTAAGGTTTGGTATTTCGTTCAATCGATATTCCGTTCGAGATCACAATCTCGACATTGCGTCCGGAATCCACTTCAAGGACAGGGAACATGTCGCTGGCAAGCTTTAGGTAGTAGTCGGTGATGCGATCCATGGCGTGTGTGGCGCCTTCTCCGAATCCCGCTTTCCAGGGATTGGTAACGGTGGTGGAGACGGTTCCGGTAATGGAAGTCGTTTGATTCTCTGACGCGAGAGACACGGCTTTGCCCAGCCCGGCCAAAGTTCCGGTAAACAGAGCATTCGCAATGGCTTGTCCGCTCTTGGTAACCAGGCGAGCTCGAAGACCGGTTTTACCGTCTTCGCCGGAGACATAGCCCTGGATCTTCTTATCGACGGCTCCGCCGTTTTCATCAATACAAGACAAGCGGTCAAGACGAATCAATACACGTTCGCTGGCTAATTCACCGGTCGCATTCGCGGTCACAAAGCAGCGTTTAATGCCGGAGCGGTAAAGGTTAGGCATGACGGCAGAATCGGTCAGCTCTAAGAGCACCGGAACCGGATTGCCGGAGCCTTGTCCTCGGGTCGGCGCAGTCGCGCCGTTCAAGAGACGAGCTTTAGCAAAGGTGCCGCTCGGCAGATAAGACAACGTCTCAGGTTTTGCTCTAGCTGGCAGTGTTCCGAGAACATTAGAAGAAGTAGGAGCAGAACCAAAGTTGTTAATCACCAGGCGCGGCGCCGGGGATGACACCGGAGCATCCGGCTGTTGACGAGAATATCTGCCCTGGTTCTGGTTTCCGCTTGTAAAGCCAGTCTTTTGGCTGATCGGCTGCTTGCCGAGAATCTCGGAGGGCGGCCAGCCGCCTTCCGACGACGCCGCGTCCGACTGACGATTAGTCCGAGGAGCATTCTTTTCTAAGAGCGCAATGCGGTCTTCCAAGCGCTTCTTAGCGCTTTGGAGTTTAGCTTCACGCTGCTTTGCTTCCTTGGATTCTCTTTCTAAGTTCAGCAGACGATCGTTATAAATCGCCTGATGCTGTTCATAGTCCGCTTTGGAAGGAACCATTGAGATTTGTGTGGTACTCGTCGTCTGAGGGACAGAAGGCGGCTTCTTATCGTCAGAGTAGTAAGAAGAAAGCATGGCGCCGATAAAAAGTGCGCCCAAGATAATTAGCATCCACGTGATTTGTTTCTTTCTTCGCTCACTTTCAAAATAACTCTTAACGCTCATCTTGCGGACCTCACTAACCAAAGATCTGTAGATGCACCGGGCGCAAGATCAGAAGCTTCCGTAGCAACGGCCAAGACACCGTTTCTCCAAAACTCCGGTTCACGAACCGTCTGTTTGTGTTTTGTACGATTCAGGATGCGATAGCGTTCAAGTCTCAGCCCTAAAGCATTCCAAGCTCTGACAGGCTGAGCATGGAGATAGACGCCGGCAAGCGTGCCTCCGAGCGCTTCGCCCTCGGAGTCCCGCAATTGCGGGATAAGTTTTAGCGCAGTCTGGATTCGCTCTTCATAGGGAAGACCGGAAAGTTCAGACGACACGGACGGACCATCAAAAGAAGAGAAGGTTCCGGATTCTTTCAGCGTGACGGTTTGAGCAGTCAAACGTTCTTTTGGCGAGAGCGTAATGCTGTGTGTTTGTCCGGATTCGGTCACCACAAACATTCCGGTCGTTTCTTTGGTCAGCGGAACCACGTACAAAGAACCGGTGGTCGGATCCTTGTCAGCTTGGATCAGATTGTTGTCGTAAACCGCTCGGACAATCTTGCTGTTTAACACGACAACACGGTTAGGCTGTTTATAAGCGACCGCAGCATGTACAGAGGACTGGGCTTCAGACGAAGCCGATCCTTTGGGCATCTCTTTAGCATTAAGAGAAGAGCTAAAGAAAACCGCAGACTGGCAAAGAAATACGCTGAGAATGAGAAAACGATTAGGAAGGATCATTAGATTTCTCCGGTGGGCTTCATCGGTTCAAACGGACGCTTGCAATCGGCTTCCTGCATCGTCTCTAACCAAAGACGAGAGTTTCTGTAGGTGAACTTCACGATCCAGCACTTCTTCTGCATGGAAGTGAGTTTGTCTCCGATGAACTGGCGAACGTTGCCGCGAACAGAAACCTGCATGGTGGAGGCTCTTGTCTCCACTGCCTCAGGCAGCATATGAACCGAAGCGTTGGCGCTTTTCATGCGGCGTCCTTGAGCGGTTAAGAAGACTTCAGTCGCACCTCTTTGTTCGGGCGAGACATACTGAAGCAACTTTCTTTGGTTGTGCTCAAAGGTCTCAGGAGAATTATTAAGCGCGAGCTGTAAAGCAAAAAGTCCCATCTGCTCTAAGTACTCCGGAGAGACGCCGTTGGCATCTAGCCAGAAAGACTTCGTGATTTCTGCCGGCAGCACAACTACACGGTCTTTTTTATCAAGGACGATTAAGCCGAAGGCGAGAATGACATTGACAATGAGAGACGCGGCAAAGGCGTAAATAAAGAATGAGCGAAGCGCAAGACGAGCAGAGATCTCAGTCGTATATTCTTTAACGTTCATATTCGGTTATCCGACAAAAAAGCGGCGGCTCGATGGCGGAGTGCGCTTAAAGGTTCTAAAAGGAAACTGCCAGTAGAGGTAATGAAGTCCGTATCCGGGATGACGCTTCTGCTTAAGTCGGCTGTATGCCCAGATGGCCGCATAAGAGGCGACCGCGCCCATCAGAAGAGAATTAACGATGATGCCGAAGGCGAGTCCCGCAATGCCGGAGGCGACCAAGTCAAAGTCCCAAAGCAGAAACTTTGCAGGCGCATCCAATCGGCGCGGAACGTATTCGTGAGGATTAAAGGATTCCATGTTTGATTCCTTGAGAGAACGGAAGCCCGAAGGAGCTTCGGGCATCCGATCAGACGAGTTAGATCAGGGCCGTGAAGATCTGTTCAATGATCTGCGGTCCGATGAACAAAGCCATGGAAGCGGCAACGCAGCCCACGGCGCCCATGATGGAGCCGCGGATGACGCCGACACCTAAACCGACAAGCAGGAACATTAAGGCGATGGATTTACCGAGCGTGCCGGTACTCCAGGCCTTCAACATCGCGTAAAGATCCGCAAAGTGCTCCTGGCCGCCGGTCGAAGTTCCCGCCCAAGCCGCGTCCGGACAGACGGCGCTCAGAACAAAAACAGAGACGGAAAGCAGAGCAGGAACAAAAGCAAAAGTTCTGTTTGCGGCGGTAGATAAAGTCATTAAAAACTCCTAAAAGTTAAGTAAAAGAGAAGACAAAGGCCGATTAAGGACAAAAAATCCCTCCGCAGCCGCGGCCTTTGTCAAAAAGCGACGCGGAAGGCGTTACAAAAAACTGTTTAAAAGAAGAGAATTAAGAGGTGATGTCTCTGAGCTTTTGACGTTTAGCGTCAGACATTCCTATGTAGGCTCGATAGACTTTCCAGGCATACTTTTGTCGGGCATCAATACAGTCCTGACCTTTAAGTCGGGTGCAAGCAGCGTTGTAGGCGCCGACGGCATCCCAAGGATGCGCGGCGCGCGTAAAGTTGTCCGCCAAGATCTCTGCACCGACTTGAACATTAAAACAGGCATCGTTCAGCAACTCTGACTTAGACGTCTTAAAGCGCTTCAGCCAGCCGGAGTTGATCTGCATTAGTCCGTAGTCTTCGCTCGAAGCATTACGACCGACGGCAGACGGATTGCCTGAAGATTCCACAAACGCAATGGCGCGGAGAAGATCAGCATCCAAGCCTTTCTTTTGAGCAATTCGGTCAAAGCAGTCTTCCGCTGCAGATACAGAAGTTCCGACAAGCGAAAGAAGCATTAAAAGGAGAAGACGTTTCATAAGTTATCCGAATCGATGGAAGTTAGAGACGATTAAATGGATGGACATGAGGAAGGCGACGTAAAAGAGCGTAGCAATCCAAGCCGGAATGAACCAAGGCATCAGCATCATGGCAAAAGCACAAATCAGAAGTACGGTCGGAGAAGACAAGGCGGCTTGATAGAGCGTCGGATGGTGCACTGCAAAACTCTCATACTTCAGGCGTCTGACAACCCAGGCATCAATGACCACGGCAATCAAAATCGGAGACAAGAACGCAAACCAGCCTATTGCCAATATGGCTCGAACACAGGACATCTCCAGCATGGCTCGCATCGAGACGAAGTAGGGCGATGACCAGAGTCGCGTAAAGAATTCTTTTGTGGGTGCGTCCTTATGACCGTCAACCTCCTCGGAAGGAAGGTACGAGTCTCCGAGCAGAGCATTAAAGGTTCCGGTAACTTTGGCGCGGACGCCGTCTACGACGGGCGTCAGAGAATCAAACAAGGAGCCGACCTTTTGGCTTGTGTCTTTGAGATGGAGTTCAGACAAGTTCTCAAAAGACGAAGCGTCATTCAATCCCGGCCACCAGATGACGGAACTCAAGACAAGGATCATTAAGAGGATTAAGAGTCGGGAGAGCATCTTAGTTTTCCTCGTCGTCGATAATGACAGGGACGCGGCCTTTCATTAGATGACCGCCACCAAGAGAAGCAAAGAACTGGGCGTTCGGGAGCTTGCCGAGATATTCCGACGGAATAATCTCTTCGCGCACGGCCGTGCGTTTGTGTGAAGCACCGCCTTTAAAAGAAGGCATGCCGATATGCGTATCTGCATGGGTTGACAAAGTGGTGTCGACATTATGGATATACGTCTTGCCGAAGGTTTCGGTGACAAAGTCCTGAGTTTCTCGATCTTTACAGCGCAGAGCGATTAAGTTGTTGCAGTTGCCGAGAACCATGCGTGCTGCATGGACGGATCCCAAACGATGTGCTAAATCAGGTACCGTCTGAATCGCAATCGTGGTGTACACGCCGCCCTCGGCGCCTTTATTGAGCAGTTCAATTAAGGGCTGATTGATCACATTCGAGGCTTCGTCGACATAGAGCGAAATACGAACGTCGTTTAAGCCGAGGTTGTACCGTTTACCGGCATAAGCCGTTAAGTCGGATAAGAGCATGGAACCGACGGCAGAGGCAATCATGTTGTCCGACAAAGAGTCAAGGTTGACATAAAGGACGCCTTTACATTTAACGAGAGATTCCATATCCCAGATGGGACGTTTATCGGAAGCGTCAGACGGATCAGGAGATAAAGATTCTTCCAGAGGGCCGCTAGTCAACATCGCAAAGATCGGCATAAGTGTTGCGGTAATTTTGGAATAGTGCTCTTTAGAATGATGGAAGATCTTTAAGCATTCGCCGACGACCATCGTATGCAGATACGTAGGCAGTACGTTCTCGTACCAAGACACCAGAACATTAAGTTCGTGGATGGCGTCAGTGCAGTTTTCTCTTCTTGCAGGAAGGATTCCGCTTGTTCTCGCCAATCGGATTGAGCATGCTTCTTTACGGCTTGGAGGATTAAGGCGCGGAGAAGATCTTCGATGCCTTTGTTGATGTTCTGAGACAAGGTCTTCAAAGAAGGCTTTTCTCCGAGTTCAATCATGGCGTCTGCAAAGGTCTTGATACAGGACCACGCGAACTGCTTGAAGACATTGTCTTCACTCGGAACCGCCGACATCACTCGAGTGGCAATCTGGGCGCCGGTACTGAATACTGCCGTGACATCAAAACGAATTCCATCGGTCTTAGAACGGTTTCCGGGATGGAAGCGCAGCGGCTTGCCGCGGCCTGCTTTCTCGCAAGCTCGGCAAAAGGCCTTGTACATACGGTCTGAACCTTTAGGATCAATGAAGATGACCGCATCGCCTCTCAGAATGGCCTGCGTCATGATGAAGTTCAGCATCACGCCTTTACCGGCCTGAGTCGTTCCGACAATGAGCAGCCCGCCCTCAAAGTTTTTGAGGGCTCGGCGCAGTGTCTTTTCGGAAGCATCCAGTCCGTGAAGATACGGCATGCCGATTTCTTCAGGGAGCTGAGTCTTTTCGTGACGATTAAAGAGGCGATGCATAAAAGACGGGAGCAATAAGGTTGAGATATTGAGGCGAGATAAGTCATGGAGCTTTTGCGTGTGTTCCGGCAGCCACGAAAATCCGTATCCGATACAGACGGATTTATCGTCAAAGTCCTCTAACGCTCTGGAAAACTTCATGAGCTCCATCCGTCTGCCGGAAAGCAGACTTCTGGCTCTCAGAATGTGAAGACCGTTAGACAAGCGGTAGCCGCCAATTCCCAGCGTCATAGCCAGCAAAGCCATACTGAGATTTATGGGAAGAATGTTTTGATAGCCCAGAAAAGCCAGATAAGCGGACGACGCAAACCACGGAACGACCGCAGCCAGCTCATGGGATCGTCTGTACGGATGGCTTCGGCGCCTCCGGATAGCAGTATCTTCTCGGATAGTGAACATTAGGGAAAGGATTAAAAGTGTGGTTAAAGACTTCGAGCGGGATGTATTTGTCTCGCTTGGAGCGGTAATAGACTTCGTGGTTGAGATCGAGACAAGGTTTAAGCGGACGGACTTTAGAAAACTTTTCTCCGCGGCTTAAGGCCTTGTTCCGATAACGTCTCAGACACTGGTTGAAGTACTCGGCCTTTAAGGGAAGGAGCTTTCTGGCTTTTTCCCGCCACTCATACCATTTCTGATAAGTAATGATTTCGTGTGCGGTGTAAGTCTGGCTCATCTTCTTTAAGACTTCTCGCTCCCTTGAGCGCTGATCGGATTTGCTGAGCTTTAAGACGATCTTTCTGGTGTACTTGTAAGGCTCCCGAGTCTGCATACGTTTCAGGCGATCTCTTTTGGCTTTCGTTGCCATAAGCTCCATGTATTCATCGACATAGAAATGTCGATGGCAGAGCTGGATCTTCCTGTTTTCCTTCCCTGCGGAGGTAACCGATCTGGAAGATTTGATCCTCTTCGACTTGTATTCTTTGGCCATTTCTTCCCAAGTTGGCTTCTCTTTGGGTTTTACGGTGTATTCGTATTCCGGTCTTAAGTAACGGTTAGGGAGATACCAGATTTTCCTGCCGTAGGGATCTTTACGATTTTGGGGATGTTTATGATCGCGGGAGATAACTTTCAACTTGTCAATCGTGAGGATGACATCCGGATTGTCCATGAAGAGGGCTCTCATGGCTGCGTGGGAAAGCATCATTTTGTCCCAGTCCGGCAACTCGTCGAATTTCTTCCTGGTTTCCGTACGGCTCAAGATGACCTTGTCTCGCGAAGGTAAATGAAGTGTGGTCATAGTAAAAAGCTTCAATAGGTATTCGTAAGGTACAAAACTCCCCTGATCGAGCGTAAAAGCGGTCGATCTGGAATGCTTTGAGAATTAAGAGAAGACGGTTAAGCGGTTAAAGCGGCTTGTATTGCTTTAGCCGAAGACTTACCTGAAGAAGGCGTCTTTACGGGAGTTTTAGGCACCGACTTGACTTCTGCAATAGCTTGAGTCGTGGCTTTAGCTGTTTTTTCTGCCGGTTTGACTGAATCTTTTGGCTGAGCAGCTGATTTAGCTGTCTTTGCAGCCTTGTTGGCCTTGACAACCTGAACAGCCGAAACTTCCTTTGACTTCGCAGCTTCGTTGTTTGCCTGAGAATTAGCAGACTGAAGAGCTTTTGGCTTCTGACCTCGCTTTGCCTTCGGAGGATTCTGGTCAGAAGGTGTTGCGTTTGATTTTGGCTGATTGGGCGCTGCTGTATTTGCTTTAGGTTTTGAAGCCGGGGCAGGTTTAGCGTCACTTGAGGCTTTTTGTGTTTCAGCTTGTTTGACCTTCGGAGTGGTGGCAGCATTCTCAGTTGCATTAGCGGTTTGGACATCTGCTATCTTTTTGCGGCCGCGTTTAGCTTTAGGCTTTTCTGCATTGGTCGCAGGGGACGTTTCGGATGCGGCGTCGACTGACGGATTCTTAGCATCGGAGGGTTTGTCAGACTTTCTTTGAGCATTAGAGGAGGATAGCTTGGTTTGCTGAGCTACGAATTGAGCCCAGGTATTAGCTGTTGCATTTTCTTTGGAATTCGCCTTGCCATCTTGAGAAGTCTTCTTATCCGACAAGCTGTCGGATTTATCCTTGTTCTTCAAAGAAGCCAGTCTCTTGATTTCAGCATCCATTTCCATGTCGGCAAGTTTTTCTGGATGGATAGAAGATTTTTCTACAGACTCATTAAGTCTTTGGACTAATTGCTGCTGAAGTTCGGGATTGGCGACTTCTCTACTTATCTTCGCAGATTCTTCTGTCGTTGCTTGATCAACTTGCTCAGTGGGAACGGGAGTAATGTTTTCAGAAGCCCCGGTTTTACTTTCCTCGGAAGGTTTATCTGCAGCAGTGTCAACGGCTGCGGTATCGGTCTGTGTGCCTTGGACCGTCGGAGTTTGCACTTCGGAGACAGGAGCCTCATTGGCCGGACTGATGATTACAGAAGAGTTTTCTTCATTGGCGCCGGCCTTCTTAGCATCACAAGTAATCTGTTTAACTTGAGGTTTCTTTTGAGCATTAGAAGGAGAAGATTCTTCGGAATCGATTCTTACCAAACGGTAGCCGCGTTTAGCCAGCCAACTATGCACGGAAAAGCATTCCCCGACACCCTTGAAAAATCTGCTTGTGTCGTGACAAAGAGCATTAAAGACGAGTTTGCACGAGGCTTTAATGGCGTGCGAGGTGTGAATCGTCGGAACAGAAGGTTCTTCGGATTTTTGGACGACGATTAAGTTTGTGTTAGACATTTCTTTTGCAGGCTCTTCAGTTTTAGTAGTTTCGGCAGACGCTTCTTCAGAGGCTGCTTTGGCAGCAGCTTCCTTGGACTTCGCCTTTTTGTTTTTGGCTTGTTTCTTCTTTACGTTGAATTCGCAGTCAAATTTTTCTTTCGCTTCTTCGAATGCTCTCAAAGCATGTTCTAAATCGGCTTTACGCTGAGCGAGAATTGCCGGAGGGACTTTTGCTTCTTCGGCTTCTTTAAGTGCTCGTTCTTCTTCTTTCCAGCGCTTCCGGGCCCTTTCCATCATTTGTGCGAAAAATTCCCTTCTTTCCCTATCCTCATCTGTTTTTGGTGCTAGTACCTCTTCAAAGTAGGGTTTCAAACGTTCCATAATCAGTTTCTTGTCTTCCCATTGCCATTTGGCAACCGGCTTGTAAAGACCGAGCTCTTTCAGTTTCTTATCATTAGCATTGACAGAGTGCTTAGCTTGGAGAGATTGAACGGTTCTCCCGAAATAGCTGTCATTTGCGACATAAAGAAGGAAATTATTAAAGCGAAGACCTTGTACGGGTGTAGAGACAACTTCTTTTCCGCATTTCTTATAAATTTCAATGCGGTTTGCGACTTCTTCAAAAGTAGCGCCTTCTTTCAAGTCAAAGATTCCGCACTGACAGCACATTCTGAGAACCTCTTTCTCTCGCCATGTCTGGCGAGGAAAGAGTTCTTGAAGCTTGGCCGTTAAGAGAGGAAAGAAATATTCGATTACGGCATAGATTTCTCCGTCCTTGCACGTGATCGCACGTGCAACGATTTGAAGAGGTTCTTTATTCCCTATCGCATCGGACTTCCTAAGCGCTGCTTCCGGAGAAAGTTCGTTTGCGAGCAGGGCGCAAATTGCCCAGCTCAGGATTGAAGGAATATAGTGAGGTGGCTCTTCTCCTTGTCTGGCAAATTCAGTCGTCATCTGCTCTCTGAGGATGGATTCTGCTTGAGAAATTAAGATGAGGATGAATTCATCCTTCACAATACTTCCGACGTCTCCGCGGATAAATTTAGATAACAGCGCAAGGTATCCTCGCTTAAAGCTCTTTGCAAAGCGCTTTTGGAGAGATTCCGGAAGATATTTAAGGACGAGACGATTGATGTTGCCGGCTGCAGCCTCAGGATCCGGATCGACATTGTGGTAC
>OJRN01001149.1_pt1 | contig 10967 bp, 7 predicted proteins | sample 1599211 | NCBI WGS metagenome assembly OJRN01 (sample SAMN03922532, study PRJEB24848) | human gut metagenome | isolation source: stool sample | host: Homo sapiens | place: Germany | collected 2010-05
ATGGACAAGAGCCTGCTGCTGGGCTTCATCACCCGGGAGGGCAGCTCCAACAGCCACACCGCCATCCTCGCCCGCAGCATGAATATCCCCGCCCTCATCCAGTGCAAGGACATTCAGGACGACTGGGACGGCAAGATGGCGGTCGTGGACGGCTACAACGCCTGTGTCTACGTTGACCCCACCCCCGACCTGCTCAAGAGCCTGAAAAAGCGCCAGCAGGAAGACCAGAAAAAGCAGGCACTGCTGCAGGAGCTGAAGGGCAAGCCCAACACCACCCTCGACGGCAAGACCATCAACGTCTTTGCCAACATCGGCGGCATGAGCGACGTGGGCGCTGTGCAGCAGAATGACGCCGGCGGCGTCGGCCTCTTCCGCACCGAGTTCGTCTACCTCAACTGCAAGGACTTCCCGACGGAGGACTACCAGTTCGAGGCATACAAGCAGGTGCTCGAGAGCCTTGCACCCCGCAAGGTGGTCGTCCGCACCTGCGACATCGGCGCAGACAAGACCGTGGACTACATGAAGCTCGACCACGAGGAAAACCCCGCGCTGGGCTACCGCGCCATCCGCATCTGCCTGACCCGGAAGGACTTCTTCAAGACCCAGCTGCGCGCTCTGCTCCGCGCTTCCGCTTACGGCAACATGAGCATCATGTTCCCCATGATCACCAGCCTGCGGGAGCTGCAGGACGCCAAGGCCGTGCTGGACGAGTGCCGCGCGGAACTGCGGGCTGAGGGCAAGAAGTTCGACGAGAAGATGGAGGTCGGCACCATGATCGAGACGCCCGCCGCTGTCCTCATCGCCGACGAGCTGGCCGAGGAGTGCGACTTCTTCTCCATCGGCACCAACGATCTGACCCAGTACACCTGCGCTCTGGACCGCCAGAACGCAAAGCTGGAGCCCTTCTTCAACCCGCACCACCCCGCTGTGCTCCGGGCCATCAAGATGACCATCGACGCGGGCCACCGCCACGGCATCTGGGTGGGCATCTGCGGTGAGCTGGGTGCAGACACCGCCCTCACCGAGACCTTCCTGCGGATGGGCGTGGACGAGCTGTCCATGAACGCCAAGAGCGTGCTGCCCGTGCGCAAGATCATCCGCAGCATCGATTTGAGCAAGCCTTCCGATAAGTAAGGAGCGCTTGACCCCAAAAACTCCGCCCCCGGCAGGGAACTTCCCCGCCGGGGGCTTTGCATACCCGAAAAATTTTACTGAAATACTTCAAAACCATAAAGTGCAGTGCTATACTGGTAGCATCGAAATACCTGCTGAGAGGGAATTTTATGACACAACTGCTCATTCGCCTGTTCGTCCGGCACCCGGACGATACCAAGAACGCTGCCGTCCGCACGGCCTACGGCAATCTGGCCAGCCTCGTGGGCATGGCCTGCAATCTCCTGCTCTGTCTGGGCAAGCTGGCGGCGGGGACGCTGTTCGGCTCCATCGCCATCATGGCCGATGCCCTGAACAACCTTTCGGACGCCTCGTCCAACGTGGTGAGCCTCGTGGGCTTCCGTCTGGCGGCCAAAGGCCCGGACGAAAAGCACCCCTACGGCCATGCCCGGTATGAGTATCTGGCGGGCCTCGTGGTCTGCGTCACCATCCTCGCCATCGGGCTTTCGCTGCTGAAAGAATCTGTGCTCAAAGTGCTGCATCCGACGGCAGTGGTGTTCAGCTGGCTCAGTGTGGGGGTGCTGGCGGCGTCCATCGGCGTCAAGCTCTGGATGAGCCGCTTCAATAAGACCATTGGCCAGCGCATCAACTCCGAGACCCTGATGGCCACCGCCGCCGACAGCCGGAACGACGTGCTGACCACCAGCGCCGTGCTCCTGTCCACCGTCCTCTCCCACCTGACGGGCTGGGACGTGCTGGACGGCCTCATGGGCGTGGCAGTGGCGGCGTTCATCCTCTGGTCGGGCTGGGGGCTTATGATGGACACCCTCAGCCCCCTGTTGGGCGAGAGCCCCTCGCCGGAGCTGGTGGAGCACATCGAGCACACCGTCATGAGCTACCCGGGGGTGCTGGGCGTCCACGATCTGATGGTCCACGACTACGGCCCGGGGCATCAGTTCGCCTCGCTCCACATCGAGTTCCCCGCCGAGGCCGACCCGCTGGAAGCCCACGACATCATCGACAACATCGAGCGGGATTTTCTGAAAAAAGACCACTTACAGGTCACCATCCACTACGACCCCATCGTGACGTCGGACGCCGCCGTAGGCATCCTGCGGAGCCGCTTGATGGAAAAAGCCCGTCAGATGGACCCTCGTCTGTCCATCCATGACCTGCGCATCGTGCCGGGGGACAGCCACACCAACGTGCTGTTCGACCTCGTGTTCCCGGCGGGCTACACCGGCGACAAGGACGCGCGGCTGGCTGAGATGTGCAATTTCGTCAAGGAGCAGGACCCGAGATACTGCTGTATGGTGAAGGTGGAGCAGAGCTATGCCTCCGCTCTGCCGGAAGAGGATCAATAAGAAAAAGAGGGAAAGTATTATGCTGAACGAGACTTACCGCGCCATGCTGGGCCACAAGAGCGTCATCCGCGAGACTTTCATGTACGGCAAACAGCGCGCCGCCGAGATAGGCTATGAAAACGTGTTCGACTACTCGCTGGGCAACCCCAGCGTCCCCTGCCCGGACAAGTTCACCAAAGCCATGCAGACCCTGCTGGCCGAGGAAGAGCCTGTCACCCTCCACGGCTACTGCCCCAGTCAGGGCGACCCGGGCTTCCGCACCGCCGTTGCGGCCCATCTGGCAAAGACCTTCGGCCTGCCTTATGAGCAGAAGGATATTTTCCCCACCACCGGTGCGGCGGGCGCCATCGCCCACGCCATCCGCGCTGTGACAAAGCCCGGCGACGAGGTGCTGACCTTCGCCCCCTACTTCCCCGAGTACGGCCCTTATGTGGAGGGGACCGGCGCTGTGCTCAAGGTCGTGCCGCCTCAGGCACCGGCGTTCCAGCCGAATCTCGACGCCTTTGAAGAGATGCTGACCGAGAACGTCACCTGCGTCCTCATCAACACCCCGAACAACCCCACCGGCGTCGTCTACTCCGCCGAGACCCTGAGCCGTCTGGCCGACATCCTGACCGAAAAAAGCAAAGTTTTCGGCCACAACATCTTCCTCGTCAGCGACGAGCCCTACCGTGACATCGCCTTCGACGGCAAAAAGGTGCCTTACCCGGCAGCGTTCTACCCCCACACCCTGACCTGCTTCTCCTTTTCCAAGAGCCTGAGCCTGCCCGGCGAACGTCTGGGTTATGTGGCCGTCCGGCCCGGCTGCGAGGGCGAAGACGTGCTGGTGGACATGATGGCTCAGATCTCCCGCTTCACCGGCCACAACTGCCCGCCCAGCATCATCCAGAAAGCCACTGCCGAGTGCCTCGACGTCACCAGCGATCTGTCGGTCTACGAGACGAACATGAACCTGCTGTACGATAAGCTCACTGAGCTGGGCTTTGAGGTGGAGCGCCCCGGCGGCACATTTTATATCTTCCCGAAGGCGCTGGAAGAGGACGCCAACGCCTTCTGCCTCAAGGCCCGGGAGTTCGATCTGCTGCTGGTCCCCAGCGACACCTTCGGCGTCAAGGGCTATGTCCGCTTTGCCTACTGCATCGACACCGAGAAGGTGAAGCGCAGCCTGCCCGCACTGGAAAAGCTGGCCGCAGCCTATAAAACCTCTCAGTCTCGCTGACGCTCGCCAAGACCGGGTTACGGCTCCCAGCATTCGCTTCGTGCTTGAAAAGCACTTGCGCCTTGCTGGCCGCGGCCCCAACAACGACTCCCTGTTTCCGCCACTGGCGGCGGTCGTCGTTGTTGCCCCTGAAAAGGAGAGCCAAATCGGATATATTTATTAAGGGAGGTACTAAAATGCATCCGCTCCCCGAATATCCCCGCCCGAGTATGCGCCGGGACAGCTACGTCAACCTGAACGGCCCGTGGGACTACGCCATCACCCAGAGCTCGGAGTTCCCGGCAAAGTGGGACGGCGCTATCCTCGTACCCTATTCGCCCGAGGCAAAAGCCTCCGGCGTGGGCCGGACGCTGCAGCCCGGCCAGTGGCTCCACTACCACCGCACCTTCACGCCCCCGGCAGGCGAGGGCGGGCGCGTCCTGCTCCACTTTGGGGCGGTGGACTACGCCTGCGCGGTGGAGGTCAATGGCCGTCTGGCCGGGGGACACCGGGGCGGCTACTGGCCCTTTACGCTGGACATCACCGACCTGCTCCGCCCGCAGGGCCATAACACCCTCTGGGTGGCGGTGCAGGACCCCACCGGCACCGGCACGCAGGCGAGAGGCAAGCAGACCCTCCGGCCCGGCGGGATGTTCTACCCGGCCCAGAGCGGCATCTGGCAGACGGTCTGGCTGGAGCGGGTGCCGGAAAATTACATTGATACGCTGACCGTCACCCCGGACTACGACGCACGGACCGTGACCGTGAAAGTCCATACCTCGAAGCCCGGCGGCGCGGTGAACCTCTGGGCCGTGGTGCGGGCCGGCGGCGTGACCATCGCCGAGGACTGGGGCAGCGACGAGGCCGACCGGGACGGCGAAGTGACCCTGAACATCGCCGAAGAGCATTTCTTCCCGTGGAGCCCCGACAGCCCCTTCCTCTATGATTTGACCGTCGGCACGACCCAGGGCGAAGAAGAGGGCTTCGACACCGTCCACAGCTATTTTGCCCTCCGCAAGTGGGAGTGCAAAGAGGATGCAAAAGGCATCCGGCGGTTTTTCCTGAACGATAGACCCATCCTGCTCAACGGCCTGCTGGATCAGGGCTATTGGCCCGACGGCCTCTACACCCCGCCCTCCGACGCGGCTGTGGAGCACGAACTGCACACCGTGCGGGAGCTGGGCTTCAACCTGCTGCGCAAGCATGCCAAAATCGAGCCGGAGCGCTGGTACTACCACTGCGATAAGCTGGGCATCATCGTCTGGCAGGATATGGTCAACGGCGGCGGAGCCTACCCGATGTGGTACGTCACCTACCTGACCAACGCCCTGCAGCCCCTGATGCGCCGCGCCCCGGACGGGAAGCTGCTGTGGGGTTTTCTGGGCCGGGGCAGCGCTCACAGCCGGGAGGAGTACGCCCGGGAGCTGGCCGACACGGTAGCCGCGCTGGGTCGGCACCCCTGCATCGGGTGCTGGGTGCCGTTCAACGAGGGGTGGGGGCAGTTCGACGCGCGGAAAGCCACCGAGACCCTCCGCGCCCTCGACCCGTCCCGTCCGGTGGACGAGGCCAGCGGCTGGTTCGACCGGGGCGGGGGAGATGTGCATTCCATCCACAACTACTTCTATCCGCTCCGCATCCGCCCGAACGTGCGCACGGTGGCCCTCAGCGAGTACGGCGGCATTGCATGGCCCATGCCCGGCCATGAGCCGCCCCGGAAGACCTACGGCTACGGCATGGCCAGAAGCCGGGCAGAGCTGACCGAGCGCTACTGCGATCTGCAGCGCAAGACGGTGCTCCCGCAGCTGAAAAAGGGCCTCTCGGCGCTGGTGTACACCCAGCTGACCGACGTGGAGGACGAGGTGAACGGCCTGTTCACCTACGACCGCACGGCCATCAAACCCGATGCCGCCGCCGTCCGCGCCGTCAACGAGGCGCTGGAAGCGGAGTTTGAGAAGGCAGTAAAAGAATGAACGGGCTTTCGGCCATTTTCCCCTGTGCAGGCAGAGCGTTTGCCCTTATTATAAAGGTAAAGCAAAGGGCAGCTTTTGAGGTTTTTTGGCACAAATTTTGGCACGGATGCGCATTTAACGGGCAGTTTGCTATTTTTTACGGCTCCCGATTGGACAAAATGCCGAAAACAATACCGTATCTTGACAATCTTGTGAAAATGCACTATACTGAACCCATCGAGACAGACCACGAAGTTCTTGTAGTGGTTTGCCGAAATAAAAAATATTTTTTATTGGAGGAATATCACTATGAAAATGTTCAAGAAGATCATGGCTGTTGCTCTCGTTGGCGTCATGGCTCTGTCTATGCTGACTGGCTGTGCTGTCACCAATGCCATCGCTGAGGACAAGGCTGAGAAAGCTCTGGAGAATGCTTGCAAGACTGTGACGGGTGAGACTGTCAACTTCAAGTCCCTCAGCGTTGGCAGCAGCGAGACTAACCCTGTTAAGGCTGACATCAAGAATGGCACCATTCAGGTTGAGGACGGCAAGACTTATGCAAAAACCGTAAAGAGTGGCGATAAGGTCTACACTGTCGTTGTTGTTACCGAGCCCAAGAGCGCTACCAAGATTGAGAACTGGAAGAATGTTGCTCTTAATGTCCTGTATGCAGCTTTTGCACAGGGTAAGATTGATGGGAATGAGGGTATCCACTTTGAGGGTACCAACGATAAGACCGCTAAGGTCAATGTCATTGTTGACCTCGAGGGCAAGGATAAAACCGATAACAGCAAGAAGGACACCTACGCTATGTTCGTCTTCGCTGCAAACGACAAGGCTTACAACAAGTAATCTGTCGGTCTAAAACAAAAGTAATTACAGGCACACGGCCTGTAATGATAAACATTATATGTTCGCGCATGTAGTGATTTATCTCACATAGTCTAAGGGCGAGGTTCCGCAAGGGGCCTCGCCCTTAGGCTTTTTATAGGTGCTGGGCTATTGACATTGGAGAACGATTCCTCTATAATCAAGGTGCAGACCAGTTGAAGATGCATGAACTGGAAAATCATGGAAACTCAAAAGCGCAAAAACTACCCGTTTTGAGATGCCGCAGAAGGCGAAAATGGCGCCGGAATATAAGAAAAATGATGCATCTGCATTGTTTTTAAGAGAATGGATAAAAACGTCGGATTGCATCAGAATGCGTTAGAAAGCGTCGGACCGCCCGCTTCGGCCTGAAAAGGCCGAAGCGGGCGGTCCGTTTTTATCTTTTGTATTCTGGAAGTTCTGGCGCTTGACAATCCACGTACGGCTGTCTATAATAAAGATAAGGAAAGGCGCTATCCGTGCAAACGGCTAGCTCCTCACCAGTCAAGCATTACAAAAGTAATGACCGCCACCGGATTGGGAGTCTTGGGCGGTCATTTCTTTTTGTGCTTTTTCCTTTTGCTGCCATAAGAATCATCCTTTTTCCGGTCGTCCATCAGATGTACAACACTTACGAGAAGTGCCAACAGTGCGATGATCGTCTGGAAAAGCAATAGAATTTCCGATGTAGTCATAAGGCATCCCTCCCTTCGCCGTGAGCGTCGGGAGCGGAACTCCAAAAAGTTGCCCTCCCGCGCTTGCTTTGCTCCGAAGAGCAAGACAGCGAGACCGGTGAGGAGCAATAGCCGCCTGCGTTTGGTTGGACAGCGCCTTTCTGCTAAGAGGATACCATAAAAACCGACAAAAAGCAACGCCGCACGATGCATATCCGCGCGGCGCTGGAAGCGGAATTTGAGAAGGCAGGATAGCTATTCTTGTGCTTGACAATCCACGTACGGCTGTCTATAATAAAGATAAGGAAAGGCGCTGGCTGCACAGTGGTCAGCTCCCTCTCTCAGTGTCACATTTTGAGAAACATGACCGCCGGAGTTTGGAAGACTATAGGGGCGGTCATTTTTCTTGCCATTTTATTTTTTGATATAGTGTTTTGCGTGATGCATATCCCGAAAAAAGACTTGGGCAATCGTCCAAGTGATTTTGGCAGTGCCAAGGATGACAGTGGCCAGAAGGCCGAGCAGAGCAATAACAGTATTCAAAATTTCCATAGTGGAATCCTCCCTTAGATTTTCATGTAGAAACATTCGAATCGTCAGGAGGATGACAAAAAATTGAACTTCCTCCTGACGCGGCACAATGTGACGCGAGGGAGGGAGCATGACCGCTGCACTTGCAGGACAGCGCCTTTCTGCTAAGAGGATACCATAAAAACTGACAAAAAGCAACGCCGCACGATGCATATCCGCGCGGCGCTGGGAGCAGAATTTGAAAAGCAGTATGATAACAGAAAAGCTCCGGGGACCAACAGTTTCCCGGAGCTTTTGTATTATTTTTGAGGAAAATTACTGCTCGTTCTTGATTTTGGAAGCCGGCATCTTCTTCATGGCGGCAGAATCCAGAGCGTGGGGCAGCTGGGCGCCATAGGACTGAATGCTGTCCTGCAGCTCGCCGCTCTTCATGTCGGAGAGGGCCTGTGCGCGGAGGCTGTCCAAAGTGTCAGCGTCCAGCGGGTCGAGACGGACGAGCATCATCAGCGCATAGCTGGAATACTGCACGGCAGCGGCCTCGCCGGGCTTGAGGGCGCGGACAGCGTCGGCGGTGCCTTCCTCGGAGAAGGTGGCGTCGATGTTGTCAGAACCCAGCAGAGCAGTGGAGAGAGAAGAAGCGTCGGAAGAGGGCTCGCCATCCAGCACCGCGTAGATGTCGGGCAGGGCAGCGGCGACGGCGGCGCTGAAAGCGGAGGTCTGGGCGCTGGCTCCATCGGGGGTGGCAGCGTTGCAGCTCTCGGCGGCGGTCTGGGCCAGCTCAAGCATCTGGGCGCGCTGGTCGTCATCAGCAAAAGCGAAGGTGCTGGTGTTGTAGAGCGGCACGACCACATAGCGGATGTAGACCATCTCGTCCTCGAGGTGGCTGGTCAGCTCTGCGTCAGAGACGGGGGTCTCGCCGTCGGTGCCGTAGCACATCTCGAGCAGGTCGTTGCTCTTGACGAGGATGCGCTCGAACCGCTTGAGGGTGTCGAGGCCGATGCCGTTGGCCTTATAGAGGTCGCCGTTCTGCTCCATCAGCTGGGAGGCGTAGCTGTCGGCCTGCGTCTCCTCGTCGGGGGTCAGCACGCCGCCCAGCTCATCGAAACGGGTCTCGATGGCGGCGTAGGACTCGAGGTTCTCGAGGGTCTTCTGGGCCACATAGTCGCTGACCACGGCGGTCTCGCCGGTGGCGTCATCGACGGTGATGGTGGCCTTGAGGAAGCTGGACACCTTGGTGGCGTCCTGGTCGTCGGAAGCGAGGTCGGCGGCGGTCTGGTAGGCATCGAACTGGGCCAGCAGATAGAGGCCGGAAGAGATGTCCACCTCACCGATGGTGCCTACGGAATCCGGGGTGGAGAGGCTGCAGCCCACGAGGCCGACGGCCAGAGCGAGGGCGCAGACGAGCGCGATGAGTTTCTTTTTCATAAGTGTACTCCTAGTGAATTTATTTTTTGCCGGTGTTTTCCTCCGGCGGGGCGGCAAGGATGTCTGCCATCGCCTTGAGGATGCTTTGCAGCAGTTCCAGCGGCTTTTCGTCGGGTTGGAGAGTCACCGAGAGGTAGGGCTTGGTGCCAGCTCCTGCTGTCACCCGGCCATTGAAAGCGATGAGCAGGCCGCGAATCATGGCCACATCCAGCGTCTCCACCTGTAACAGCAGGGTGTCCTTTTTCTGGGTGACTTCGTAGACGCCCACAGCGGTGGCCTGTACGCGCACCAGCGAGACGTTCACGAGGTCGCTGACAGAGGGCGGCGGGTCGCCGTAGCGGTCGATGAGTTCGTCCAGCACGTCGGCGGCGTCTTCGGGGGTCTGGATGGCGGCGATGCGCTTGTAGGCCTCGATGCGGCCCGGGCCGTCGGCAATATACTTTTCCGGGATGAAGGCGTCCACCCGCAGGTCCACGAGGCATTCGCTCTTGTCGCGCTGGATGGGCTCGCCCTTGGCCCGGGCGATGGCCTGACCCAGCATCTTGACATAGAGGTCATAGCCGACAGCCTCCATGTGGCCGTGCTGGCTGTGGCCCAGCAGACTGCCTGCGCCGCGAATTTGTAAGTCGCGCATGGCGATGCGGAAGCCGGAGCCGAAGGCTGTGAACTCCCGGATGGCGGAAAGCCGCTTCTGGGCGATGTCGGTGAGGGTCTTGTCCCGCCGGAAGGTGAAGTAGGCGTAGGCTTTCCGGCCCGAGCGGCCTACGCGGCCCCGGATCTGGTACAGCTGGGCCAGACCCATCCGGTCGGCGTCCTCGATGATGAGGGTGTTGCAGTTGCGCACGTCAATGCCCGTCTCGATGAGGGTGGTGCAGACGAGGATGTCGATCTCGCCGTTCAGCAGATGCTGCCAGACAGGGTTCAGCTCTTCCTCGGTCATCTTGCCATGGGCGATGCCCACCCGCGCCCCGGGTACCATCTGGCTGACGTGGGCGGCACAGGACTCGATGTTGTCCACCCGGTTGTGCAGGTAGTAGACCTGACCGCCCCGGGCCAGCTCCTTCTTCATGGCTTCGGCGAGGATGACGTCATTGTATTCCAACACGAACGTCTCCACCGGCTGGCGCTCGATGGGCGGCTGCTCGATGGTGGAGAGGTCGCGGATGCCGCTCATGGCCATGTTCAGGGTGCGGGGGATGGGGGTGGCCGAGAGGGTCAGCATGTCCACGCCGATGAAGTTCTCTTTCAGCTTCTCCTTGTGCTTGACGCCGAAACGCTGCTCCTCGTCGATGATGACAAGGCCCAGATCGTGGAACCGGACGTCCTTGGAGAGCAGGCGGTGGGTGCCGATGACGATGTCCACGCTGCCGGCCTGCAGGCCCCGCAGGGTCTCTTTCTGCTGTTTGGCGGTGCGGAAGCGGGAGAGCAGCCCGACTTTCACCGGGAACGCCTCCATGCGGGAGATGATGCTGTTGTAGTGCTGCCACGCCAGCAGGGTGGTGGGGGCCAGAATGGCGCACTGCTTGCCGCCCATGACGCACTTGAAGGCCGCGCGGAAGGCGACCTCTGTTTTGCCGACGCCCACATCGCCGCAGAGCAGGCGGTCCATAGGCCAGCCCTTTTCCATGTCCTTCTTGATCTCGGCGGTGGCGGTGAGCTGGTCGTCCGTCTCGTCGTACTCGAAGCGGGACTCGAAATCGCTCTGCCAATCACCGTCGGCGGGGAAGGCATAGCCCGTGGCCTGACGGCGGCGGGCGTAGAGCTCAATAAGCTCCTGCGCCATCTCTTCGGTGGCCTTTTTGACCTTGGCGCGGGTGCGCTGCCACTCGGTGCCGCCCAGCTT
>OJRN01001159.1_pt1 | contig 10836 bp, 10 predicted proteins | sample 1599211 | NCBI WGS metagenome assembly OJRN01 (sample SAMN03922532, study PRJEB24848) | human gut metagenome | isolation source: stool sample | host: Homo sapiens | place: Germany | collected 2010-05
CGCAAGGTGGCACCGCTTGGCGATCCGGTAGAGGTGACAGTGAGAGGCTATGAACTATCACTTCGTAAGGACGATGCCTCTATGATAGAAGTAGAGTAAATTTTTTTTGCCTATAGGTTAGTGAATACAAACTATAGACAGAATGAGCAAACAAAAATAAGGAGATTAAAACATGGCAGTAAAAATTGCTCTCGCAGGAAACCCGAACTGCGGAAAAACAACACTGTTCAATGCCTTAACAGGTGCCAATCAGTATGTTGGTAACTGGCCTGGTGTTACAGTTGAGAAAAAAGAGGGAAAGCTTATCGGTCACAAGGATGTAGACCTGGTGGATTTACCGGGTATCTACTCACTTTCTCCATATACTCTCGAGGAGGTTGTTGCAAGAAATTACCTTATCGGAGAGCAGCCGGATGCGATTATCAATATCGTGGACGGAACCAATATCGAGCGTAATCTGTATCTGACAACACAGATTATAGAGCTTGGCATTCCGGTGCTTATGGCTGTCAATATGATAGACATCGTAAGAAAAAACGGAGACAAAATCAATATCAAGGCACTCGGCGAGAAGCTCGGCTGTGAGGTTGTTGAGATTTCAGCTTTAAAGAAGACAGGAATCAAGGAGACCGCAGAGAAGGCAATCCAGATTGCAAAGTCAGGTAAATCCGTTCAGAGGGTACATCACTTCGCAGATGATGTGGAGAGCACAATCGCAGGCATCGAGGATAAGCTTGGTCTTGCAGTAGCAGAGAATCAGAAGAGATTCTTTGCAATCAAGCTTTTAGAGCGTGACTCAAAGATTTCTGAGGTATTAAAGAGTGCTCCAAACGTAGACGCAGAGATTAAAGCTCTCGAGGACAAATACGATGATGATACAGAGAGTATCATCACAAACGAGAGATATCAGTACATATCTTCAATCATCGGCTCATGCGTAAAGAAGGCACGCGCCGGAAAAGAGACAGTATCAGACAAAATTGATAGGATTGTTACAAACAGATTTTTGGCACTGCCTATTTTCGCACTCATCATGTGGGCTGTATATTATGTTGCAGTATCATCACTTGGTGGAATTGTAACAGACTGGACAAACGACACACTCTTTGGTGAGTGGATTCAGCCGGCAGTACAGACATTTATGGAAAATGTAGGCTGCTCTGACTGGCTCGTATCACTTGTAGTTGACGGTATCATCGGAGGTCTTGGTGCACCTATCGGATTTGCACCACAGATGGCTATCGTATTCTTATTCCTCTCAATCCTTGAGGACTGCGGATACATGGCACGAGTAGCCTTTATCATGGACAGAATCTTCCGTAGATTCGGTCTTTCAGGAAAGTCCTTCATCCCATTCCTTATCGGATCAGGATGTGGTGTTCCGGGAATCATGGCAACACGTACTATCGAGAACGAAAAAGACCGTCGTATGACAATGATGACAGTAACAAATATCCCATGTGGAGCAAAGCTTCCGGTTATCGCACTTATCGCAGGCTTTATCATGGGTGACGGCTGCTGGTGGATGGCACCTCTTATGTACTTTGCAGGAATCGGCCTCACAATCATCTACTGTATCATTTTAAAGAAAACAAGAGCATTTGCAGGAGAGCCTGCACCATTCGTAATGGAGCTCCCACAGTATCATATTCCTTCAGTAAAGGGTGTGCTGTTACACGTATGGGAGAGAGTATGGGCATTCCTCAAGAAGGCCGGAACAATCCTCTTCCTCTGCTGTGCAGTTATGTGGTTCCTTTCAAGCTTCGGCATCCAGGATGGCGCATTCGGACTTGTTGACACAGAAAACAGCTTACTTGCAGTAATCGGATCTGCAATCGCAGTTATCTTTGCGCCACTTGGATTCGATACTTGGCAGGCAGTTGCATCATCTCTCTCAGGCTTTGTGGCAAAAGAGGGTATCGTTTCAACAATGGGTGTGCTCTCAGGACTTGGAGAGGTAGAGGAGTATGCAGTAAGCATGCATGATCAGTTTGCAGCATTCTTCCCAACAACAATGGTAGCAGTATCATTCTTACTGTTCAACCTGTTTGACTCACCATGTCTTGCAGCTATCTCAACAACAGCAAAAGAGCTTAACAACCGTAAGTTCTTCTGGTTTACAATCATATTCCAGAATGTATCAGCTTACTGTGTAACACTTATGTTCTACCAGATTGTGGGACTTTGCATAGGTGAGGTAGCCTTCAACTTCTGGACAGTAGTTGCATTTGTACTCCTTGCAGGTGTATTATACTTATTGTTCAGAAAAGACCCTAATAAGGCAACAGTAAAGAGCTCTTCATTTGCGGCATCAAACGTGTAATAGATGTTTAAATGAGAATCAATTTGGAATTTAACACAGCAGACCTCATAGCAGTCATAGTTCTTCTATGCCTGCTGGGGCTTGCCGTAAAGATAATAATAGGATTTTTCAAGGAAAAGAAATAACACAGTAGTATAATTAGTAGCATTTGTAGTGAATAGGAGATGATGACATGCTGGCTGATATCATTGTAATTGCAATTCTCGTAGTGATAGTTGCACTTGTAATCAGGACAATAATCAAATCAAAGAAAGCAGGCAAGAGCCTGCAGTGTGGAATGGACTGCAGCCATTGCAAGGGCTGTCATTAATCCACGGCATGGTGTGTATGAAGCACAGGATGGGCATTTCATGGAAAGAACTCATCTGCCGCTTAAGCTGCATCTGCCGGCATCGGTAACGATAGGAGGATGTATGTCGAAAGAAGCAATAGAGCAAAAAGAGGTAATCGTTGGCAAGCTAAAGGACAGCGGGTGCAGGATTACAAAGCAGAGACTTATTTTGCTTGATGTAATCCTCGAGGGCGAGTGCGGAAGCTGCAAAGAGATTTATTACCGGGCATCAAAGATAGATCACTCTATCGGGACTGCTACGGTGTATCGGATGATCAATACGCTCGAAGAGATTGGAGCGATTGACCGCAAAAATATGTATAGAGTGCAGGTGTCATAAGCCTGGTTTTATAGGAATTGTAATTTTTAGAAAAGGGGATGTGAAAAAACTCGATTGAGTTTTTTCGCATCTCCCTTTTTGTACCTGTTGTGTATAAATGACTGAAATCATGCGCAAAGAAAGTGCACTTCCCCTACCCCATAGAAATTCTTTTTTTGAATCTATGCGGCAGTTCTGTTTCTCATCTTTTTTTTCTGATATTTATATAGATTATGGCCTATCGCCACGAGTAAAACTTCCAGTTTGACTGAATGAATACCTCTTCGGACAATTCTCTTGTACCAACGGTCGTTTTTCATAATTCCGAAAGTGCCTTCTGTTTGTATCGAACGGTTCATTCGTAATAACGCACCGTGGATACTTTCTAGGTTTTCGATCACTTCCTGATGCATGGAAGTTAATTCCTGATTGATCCGAACGGTTCGATTCTTATCTGTCTTCTTACATTTCTCTGCATATGAACATCCACTACAGTCTTCGCATTCATACAATTCTTCCTTACGTCCGTATTGATTTCCCCTCACATTTTTTCTGTATAAAAAATGGAATGCTTTATCGTTAGGACATCTCATGACACCTTGCTCATCAATTCTGAAGTTAACTGCACGAAATGGATCTTCATGATATTTCTGATCCTTAGTTTCCTTTTTAAACATTGGAAATTTCATATACTTTTCAATTCCGTTCTGTTCACAGAAAATATAATTGTTGTATGAGCCATATCCAGCATCTGCCACAGGATATTTGGGATAGAATCCATAAGTTTGTTTGAAGTGCTCCATCAAAGGAACGAAACAATCCATATCCGAACGATAATGGTTCACGTCAACAACTGCAATATATTCATCTGCTACACCAATCTGTACATTATATGCTGGCAGAAGTTGATCATTGCCCATGTAATCCGTTTTGATACGCATAAAGGTAGCTGAGTTATCTGTTTTAGAGTAACTGTTTCGATTAGGACCACAGATTTCAATTTTTTGTATGTATTCTTGAAGTTTCTGACAGAAAGTAGTCAAGTGTTCATAATCACGCTGTTCTTTGGATTTTCGCTTTCCACTTCCGTAAACAAATGTACTTGTATCCAGTTCCCATAAAAGTACTAGCTGCTCAACGATTTCATTCAGATAATCCGGTACATACTCCGGATTTGTTGTGATCTGCACCCCGCTCCATGCGATTTCTGCATTAATCTCCTCAATCTCCGCAGTGATTTTTTCGTAAAGCTTGTAACGGAACTTTTCGGTAGCCTTCTTCCATACCCAGGTATACTTGTTTGTGTTTGCTTCAAACTTGGAGCCGTCGATGTAGAGATGTTGCAGATCTACATGCTCATCGTTAAAGATAGCATGATTGATGTCGTTAAAAATGTTTTCAATCTTATCTTGAAGTATTTCATTGATGAAATATCCAAAGGTTCTGTATGACGGAGTCTGATGATCCATGAGATACATGAACCTGATATTAACTTTGCAGTTGTCTTCCAGTTCTCTCAGAGAGCAGTAGCCGCTAGTCATAAATCCGAAAAGTACTGTTTTTAACATGTTGACCGGATTATATCTGAGTCGTCCGGTTGTGTACTCCGGAATATCCGTCAGATACTTGTTTAAATCGATTCCTCCCATCAATCTGTCAAATGTTAAAACAGGATCCAGCAGATCCAAACAATCTGAAAGAAACAGTGGTAAATATCCTTGTTTTGAATTACAATAATTATTGTGTAAAGTTTTCATCGCAAGTTAATTTTACCACAAAAATAGGACCTTTCGCATGAACGAATGGTCCTATTTCTTTTAGGGACTTATTTCACAGCCCCTTTCTTATAAGAGCTTTTTATAGAAGAGAAGTAGTTGTCTGCACAACTGCTGTTATAATCTAAATGTCTGCTCATAATTTATTTCTTATTTTTAATCTGGCCATATTTGTAGAGAGCGACCATAGCATTTACGGCTTGTTCAGCAGTCGGATAAGCTGGGATTCCATGATCTCTCAACTTCATGATAGCTTCCTGACATTCTTCACCACCCTGGCATTCCATAATGAACGGTTTTCCAAGATGCTTATATGTCTCGTAAATATCGATAACCAGATTTGTTACAGCCGGAACATCTGTTACTGCTGTCGGACAGATGGATCCAAGTATTCCATGCACATTCGGGTCACGCATTACCTGTGTGAATGCACCTTTATACTGAACAGGTGAAGCTGTTCCGGAAATATCAACAGGATTAAGCGGAGAACCAAACATTGGCATATATGCACGGATTCTTCCAGCTAGATTAGGAGAAATCTCTGCCAGTTCATGCATTGGCATTCCCCGACGTTCAAAGTGATCACAGCTGAGAAGACCTGAACCACCACCGTTGGTAATCATAACGATATTGTCACCCTTTGGTGCCGGTTGCATTCCTAATGCCATGGAAATATCAAGGAATTCCTGCCATGTGGTCGCACGGATAGCTCCAGCCTTTTCAAAAATATCATCATAAAATGCATCATTTGTTCCTTTGTTTTCAGAAGCAGTATGTGCAAATGCTGCTTTTTCACCAATCTTTGAACCACCGACTTTTATTGTTACGATTGGTTTATCAACACTGCGGCAAGCTTCAATAAATGCATCAGGACTATCCAGTCCTTCAATATAAATTGCAAGACATTTACTGTTTTCATCTCTTCCAGCGTAGGATATAAACTCACAGAAATCAACGTCAGCTTTATTTCCAAGTCCTACGAAGAAGCTCATTCCAAAATGATCTTTCTGTGAGGTTCCAAGTGCTGCAAGCAAGTTAGCACCTGACTGAGAAATCATTGCTACAGGACCTTTAATTGGAAGATAAGGGATAAATCCGCAGTTGAAATTAAGGTATGGACTTCCCATTCCTACAAGGTTTGGTCCGATCAGAGGCAGCTCATGATCACGACAATATTGAGTGAGTTCATCCTGCAGTGTTCCACGTCCGATTTCTTTAAATGCACTTGTGGCAATAACAACAATCTCAACTTTCTTTTCAACACAATCTTCCAAAACAGATTTAACAATGTGTGCAGGTACAGCAAGAAAAGCAAGATCGATTTCATCAGGAATATCTTTTACAGTCTTATAAGCTGTAAATCCGGCAACTTTATCTGCTCTTGGATTTACAGGATAAATCTTTCCTTTATATCCCCATGTTAAAAGGCCATCAACAACTTTATAGCCGACCTTTGTGGAATAACGGCTGGCTCCGACTACGGCAATCGTTTTTGGATTTAATGCATATTGAAGTTTATCAACAACATATTCTCTTGGATGTTTTACGATCATATTACTGCACCTCCTCTGAGTCAGTTGAGAAACGACATTTTACGGAACCGGATTCCAGTCTGTTCTGTAAAAAGTCATCCGTCATAACGCATTCTTCCCAATATCCGTTATCATCATCAAGACGGGCTACCCAACGTCTGAACTGTCTCTTTGAATTTGCTACCTTTACTTCTTCAATCTCAGCGTATCCTTCCAACATTCTTCTGATTGCTTCGACGTCATTTACCTCAGTATAAACAGTCAGCATACAATCGTAGAAAGAGTCACCGAACTGAAGAATGTCTACAAATTCTGGCATAAGTGAGAATTCATCTACAATTTCTGCTTTTCTGTAACTTGGAACATTCTGGAACATACGGACCAGATACATATGCATTGATATTCCGAGTGCACGGTAATTAATATAAATCATTGGCAACATAAATTTTCGTTCATCAACACACATTACAATGTCTTTTTTCATCTGCTTGCCATCCAGGCCGGATAACTTCTCCAGCATATCAAAATCAAACATATCTGCGATGGATTTTGTGCTGTTAAGAGCTTCAATAATGGCAAAATCTTTTTTATCTATTTTGTTCTGAACTTTAAGGAATTTCTTTTTCTGTTCTTCCCCAAAAATAAATTTTCTGTATCTGTCTTTCGGAACATCCCATTGATTTACCAATGATTCCCTGACATCTGCTCTGATCGGGCAAAGATGTACATATTCAACCTCCGGTCTGTCTTTCCATGGCTGGATAACATCTGCAAGAAGATTGTCCAGAACTCTCATGTGATTTCCGTTAAAGAAATCGAAATCGCCCTCTGCGAGATATCCTGTACAAATATCATCTTTATTCTGATACCACTTGGCAAATTCAGCTTTTACCTTTGGATCTGTACCGTCTTTTAATTTGACAACCCAATAATAAAGTCCCCAACCGTAAACACCAACATTTGGATTCATAACGAACATGATAAGATGTTCATCATACATTCGTTTTAATCGATCCTTGATATCATCTGGTTTGATTCCGGTTTCTTTTTCAATATAATCGATATTCCAGACTTCCGGATAGACTTGATAAAATGACTTCGCGACATTGTATGCTGCAACTTCTGTAGCATCGAGAGAATATGTTCCCGGTTCAGAGTAACCATATCCTCTAGGTGGGAAACAATTTTTTTTCATCCACGCCTGTTGCTGATCCGTTCCTATTGTGTATAATGTTTCTCCCATAGAATGCCTACCTCCTTCTATTTTTATATACACGCTTCTTATATACCCAACATAACATAAACAAATCGATAAATCAATCTCTTTCAGATGTGTTTGAACAAAGCTAATCAGATTGTTTAAAATAGCCTAAAATCTGGAAAAAATACTTTATTTTTATGTTAATTTATACTATAAATATATATATTGCGGAGCTTTTAAAAATATATGAAAGAAGAAAAAACAATTTTATTTCAAGACAATTTTATACATAATTCTATTAAAGATGCATTCCTGTAACTCCTTATGAAAAAGGATTATATGCAAATCACTATAACGGATCTTTGCAAATATGAAGGTGTTAGCAGAGGAACATTTTATGCTCATTTTGGTAACATAGGGCAGGTGGTTGATGAATTGTTTTCAGATGCATTATGTGATATTAAAAATATGGCGTTGCTATCAGAAAATGCATTGAATTCAAATTCAAAGAAGGGGCTTTGTTGGGTTCTTCGAAAGAATCCAAAATATCAGCCGCTTTTTTTCTCAGAAGCGTTGTTTCTTCAAGCCGTAAAGCATACTGTTGCGGCACTAAGGCAAGATTTTCTTGATTTAATGAGTGGCAAGACGGAATTGGATGAAGCTTCATTAACAGATTTATTGACAGTTCAAATTATGGGATGTTTGGGGATGTGCAGAAAGCATCTGGGAGAGTCTGATGAGGAATGGTACAGATTCCAGAGTTGCTTTGATCTCTTCCTTAAAGCAGGTTATCAGGGGATTATTCAAAAATAAGGGGCTGTGAAATAAGTCCCTAAAAGAAATAGGACCATTCGTTCATGCGAAAGGTCCTATTTTTGTGGTAAAATTAACTAGCGATGAAAACTTTACACACAAAAAGGGAGATGCGAAAAAACTCAATCGAGTTTTTTCACATCCCCTTTTTTTAGTTGAGGCTCTTCGTAATGAAGGCAGATGTGATATTATAGCGTATGGCATTGCTTTTAGCAGAAAGCGTTGCAAAGCATTGGGTGAGAGGCTGTGATATATCAATAGGTACAATTTTTATAATAAGTGAATTAATGAATTGTATAAAAAGAAGAACGGCAATAAGGAAAGCACACTGAGAATTAAAGATTCTTAGTGTGTTTTTTGTTGCAATTAATTGAGAATAAAAAGTGTAAAAATGGCAAAAAAATACTTGACATATAGGTATAAGTAAGATATATTTAACTCAGGTTAGAGATAACTAACACGAAAGGAGCCAAAATGTGCCAGGAAGTATTTCAGATTGCTATGAGCATGGATTTAAAGAGTGTGGAAATGCAGCTTGCCCTCCAGTGTGCCCCACTAATTACAGGAGCGAGAATTTCAAATATGCTCATGATAGACAGCGCTGATGAGAGTGCCATGAGAGTGATTCTGAGAGCTTCCGGGATATCGCATTTCAGGCTCGCAGCAAGGAATGAGAAAACCGCCTTCCTCTTATTCCGCAGGAGCCTCTTAGAAGCATATCTGAATAATTCAGAGGCTTTGGACATACTAAAGAAAGCGGGATATGAGGATTTTTCATTCGGTAAGATATTACTTAGATTCAAAAAACACTACGAAGCGTATCTGAATGATGAACACAAGCAGTTTCCGCATGAGATGGGGCTTTTGCTTGGGTATCCGATAGAGGATGTGAGAGGCTTTATAGAGCATAACGGATGCGGCTGCCTGTATTCAGGATACTGGAAGGTGTACCGCAACGTACCACTCAAAAAGAAGATGTTTGAGGATTTTGAAAAGGCGAAGGAAAGTGTCATACAGCTATTGGCCGAGGATATAGATATGAGGCTGATACTGGAAATATATAAAGAAAAACCGCAGCAGATAGCGGTATAGGAGGATTTAAAATGAGCAAAATCAGTGTAGTTTATTGGTCACAGTCAGGCAATACAGCAGCAATGGCAGAGGCAGTTGCAAAGGGCGTCACAGATGCCGGAAAGGAAGCAGAAATCGTATTCGTAAGCAGTGCTTCAATAGATGAGCTTAAATCAGAGACAGCATTCGCACTCGGATGCCCTGCAATGGGTGCAGAGGTACTTGAGGAGGGCGAGATGGAGCCGTTTGTCACAGAGCTTGAGGGCTGCGTGGCCGGCAAGACAATCGGTCTGTTCGGTTCATACGGATGGGGCGATGGCGAGTGGATGCGTGACTGGGTAGAGCGAATGACAGCAGCCGGAGCTACAGTAGTAGGCGGCGAGGGTGTTATCTGCCAGGATGCACCGGACGATGATGCAAAGACAGCCTGCGAGGAGCTTGGAAAGAAGCTTGCAGCGGTATAAGCAAATCAGAATTATAGCGTGGCCGCGACAACATGAAAGGCCACGAAAAACATATTTTATCTCCGCAAAGTATAAACTTTGCTCCTAGTGTAAATCTGGGCCGGCGAACTTCCCATTCGTCGGCCCGCTCTCTTTTTAATGACATTTGGGCTATTGCATTGGATGGAGCTATTATTATATAATATATATGTCATAGGTTATAAATATAAGAGTATTAGGGAGGAGGAAGAAAATAATACCTATAACCTTTCTGCCTGGGAGAACAGAAAGGAGAATATAATGGCTGACAAAAAAGCAATTATAGATGAAACGCAATTTGAAGCTCAGTATGATGCAGAAGCAAAATTGCTATTAGCACAGAAACCATTTCTAGCAAATATTTTAGTGCGTACAGTAAAGGATTATATGGGATTAAATCCATGTGATGTTGAGAAGCTTATAGAAGGAGAACCTTATATAAGCACAATACCGGTCGAGCCAGGATTTACAAATTCAGTGCAGATTAAGGGGATGAATTCTGAAAATAAAGTTCGAAATGAAGGGGTTGCATATTTTGATATCTTATTTTATGTGCGTACATCAGATGGATTATCAAAGGTAATAATCAATATTGAGGCACAAAAGTCTGAACCAATAGATTATGATGTTGAAATGAGAGGTCTGTATTATGCGATTAGAGAGGTTTCATCGCAGTTGGACAGAGAGTTTGATTCTCAGAATTATAATGATATCAAGAAAGTATATTCGATTTGGATTTGTATGAATGAAAAGGATAATATGCTGGAAAAGATATATCTAACAAAGAATGATATTATAGGAATATCACGATGGAAAGATATGTATGAGATTGTTAATGTTGTGATTATTAGGCTGGCTAAAACATTGGACTTGCAAACAGAACATGAACTTCATCGGTTTCTGGGTGCTTTGTTTCTGCCAGAACTAAGTGCTGAGGAAAAAAAGATATGTTGGAGAATGAGTTTGATATCAAAATGGAAGGTGACAGA
>OJRN01001165.1_pt1 | contig 10786 bp, 10 predicted proteins | sample 1599211 | NCBI WGS metagenome assembly OJRN01 (sample SAMN03922532, study PRJEB24848) | human gut metagenome | isolation source: stool sample | host: Homo sapiens | place: Germany | collected 2010-05
GATCATGCCTAGTCTCGTGGGCTCGGAGATGTGTATAAGAGACAGGCGTATAGGGAGTATAGAAGGCGGTAAATTTTTCCTTAATGGCCTTTTCCGCACCCTTAAAGGACATCGGCTCGCGCTTCATCAGCAGCTGCGCTCTGCCGAAGGCTTGCTCCTTAGTGAGCTTGAAGGGCAGGGCGATGGATGGGTAGCTACGGGAGCCTGCGCCTATGAGCTGGTCCTTGTTGTAGCCGCCGGCCTTCAGCTCCTCCTGCGTCAGACGGTGACCGCAGTATTCGCAGGTAAAAATAGTCTGCGTGGATTCGCCGGTAACATCGGCACCGCAGAGCGGGCAGGGCAGCTTGATGGTGTGGCTTTCTTCGTAAACCTTGGTGCTGAGGGCGCTGAAAACGCCCAGCTTATCTTCGATGCTTTGGGTGTTGTTTTTGAGCATCTCCGGCAAGGGCTCCATGAAGTATACGTGTCCCAGCTTCACCAGTCCGTTGACAACCTCTACAGGCTTATGGCGATACTTGATTTCGCTATCAAGAATATTTTCGCTGTTCGGCCAAGGCTCCTTGTTGCCGCAGAAGGAGCAGATGAAGCTGGTGCTGGCAGCGTCGGAATACATGGTGCCGCCGCATTTTTCGCATTGTATAGCACAACATTCGTCGTTTTCTTTAAACATAGGAACATCTCCCTTCCTTATCTTGCCTTCATTATAGCGCAAAAAGAGTGTCAGCGCCCCACCCGAAAGGGGAATTTTGGGTAGGTTGGGGTGAAATATTATCCTTGAATGATAATTTTCGGATTACAGGAAAAATTTATACAGATTTTCAATATTCAGATATTTCTTGAAATATATTGAGAGTTATTAGCGGACAGCTTGTTTTTCAAACCGTATAAGTACTGTTTTGCTTTATATAAGCCTGAGGATGAAGTGCAGCAAGTTATATTATTATCGGCCTTTTTATTTAAAGTTTTCCTCCCTTCCTACCCTAAATCAGCCTTTCGGGTGGGGACAAGCTGCTAAAAATACGCTATGCTATCATCAGAAGAATAGCAAAAGGCGGTGAGCAGCATGCGCAAACAAAAAAGCAATAAGCTGAGAATTATTCATCTGCTGTTATTGGCAGCGCTTCTGCTGCTGACAGCAAAGCTGATTTATGCCCAGGTGCGGGGAGGCGATAGCATGGGACGTATAGAATGGACGGGTATGCAATTATACAGAAACGGCTCGAATTATGATTATAGCTATAATTATGCGCTGCGTTTGGACGCTAAAAGCGGGCAGATGCTCTATGACTGCAGCTTTAAGGCTCCGGCAAATCTCAATGACGAAATCTGGCGCTGTGAGCTGGAGAGCGTGCCTGTGACGCGTGAGGAGCTTGTGCCTCTTGATGCGCTTATCCAAGGACTGCCGCTGGCACCGCCCAAGGAACCTGAGCCGGTAGATGATGATTTGCTTGTCTGTGATGAAACCATGGAGATTTTTGATGTGTGTATCGCCAACTATAAGGATAGAAGCGTCAAGAAGCTGACGGCGCCTTTGAGCGGGGAGCAAAGAGCGGAGCTGCAAAAGCAGTTTCTGCAGCTTTACCTGAAGGCTAAGGACAGAGCTCCGCTTCGCAATTAAGCCTTAACAAAGGCGGTGAACGGTATGCACAGTAAATTATGGAAAATCACCAAAATACTGCTAGCGGTGCTTGTACTGCTGACAGTTAATATAGGTTGTGCGCCGGTACAAGGAGAAGATAAGATGACACACGTAGAATGGTCCACTTTTTATATGAGCCGGAACCATCAGTTCCGCACCCTGTGCTACAGGTTTGAGGCTAATTATGATCCTTTTAAGAAAGGGCAGGGTACCTTCAGCTGCTTTTTTTGTCGATAAAAAGGGCGAAAATTGCCTGCTGTCGTCGGCAGAGGTGACAAGTGAGGATTTGGCAGAGCTGGATGCTTTTATCCAAAAACTGCCGCTTACGGAGCAGGAGCAAAAGCAGACGGATATGCTGTTTGCGCACGATGCGACGACCACGGAGTTTTATATTACTCTTGGCAGCTATAAAAATAAAAACAGACGCAAGGTAAGGCCACAGCTAAGCAGTATGCAGCAGGATGAGGCAATGGATATTTTAAAAAGGCTGTATGTTAAGGTGAGCAAGCGAGAAGGGAAATAGCGCCAGATACTTGGAGTTTAGAGAACCGCCGTGAGGCGGTTCTTTTTGTGTTTATGTGTATGGATGCTATACGAAGAGAAAGGCTTTCCTTGGGGAGAGCTGTCACCTGTAGGGCGACTGAGAGGGGTTGGGGTTATGTATATGTCTTATTTTGCTGTAACCCCTCTCCGTCATTGCTGCGCGATGCCACCTCTCCCTAAGGAGAGTCCTTATTGTTTTGCTGTCTAATATTTTAAAAGCTGCTTTTTCCTAAAAATATCCCCGCAAGCACTGCCGAAGTGCCTTACTCAGTGTACTTTGCTCAGTAAATGTGTTATAATAAAACAGGTTATTTGTAAAAATAAAACGAGTTTTTATAGGATGGTGAAAAAATGAAAGTTTCTGCTGAAGACGTAAAGCATATCGCACAGCTTTCCCGTTTGACTGTTCCCGCTTCCGAGATGGAAGTATTCACCGAGCAGTTCAACCAGATTCTTAACTATGCCGACATTCTTGAAAAAATTGATACCGCAGGTATCGAACCTACCCCGTACGTATTGCCGGTAAGCAATGTACTGCGTGAGGACGTTGTCAAAGAAGGCGTATCCCACGAGGAAGCATTGAAGAACGCTCCTGCTGTTCACAATGACGGCTTTAAGGTACCGCGCGTAATCGAATAAGAAGGAGGCAAACGCTGTGGATTTGTATAAACTTACTGCGCACGAGCTGCATGAAAAGCTCGTCAACAAAGAAGTAAGCTCCGTCGAATTAACTAACGCTGTTATTGCGCGTGTCGACGCAGTTGAAGACCAGGTTAACTCTTATGTAACCCTGGATAAAGAAAACGCTCTGGCACAGGCTGCCAAGGTTGATGCTAAGATTGCCGCAGGCGAGAAAATCGCTCCGCTGGCAGGTATTCCGGGCGCAATCAAAGATAATATCTCTACTAAAGGCCTGCGCACTACCTGTTCCTCCAAAATGCTGGAGAACTTCATTGCCGTATATGACGCACATGTTATCAAAAACCTGCGCGCTGATGAAACCATTTTCTTGGGCAAAACCAACCTGGATGAATTTGCTATGGGCTCTACCACCAAAACCTCTCATTTCGGTGTAACCCACAACCCATGGAACCTGGACCGCGTTCCCGGCGGCTCCTCCGGCGGCAGCGCTGCTGCTATCGCTGCAGGCGAAGCTATCTGGACTCTGGGCTCCGATACCGGCGGCTCTATCCGTCAGCCGGCATCCTTCAACGGCTGCGTTGGTATTAAACCGACCTACGGCCGTGTATCCCGTTATGGCTGCGTAGCATTCGCATCCTCTCTGGACCAGATCGGACCTATCACTAAAGACGTAACCGACGCTGCTCTGGTACTCAACACTATCTGCGGTAAGGACGAGATGGACTCCACCTCTCTTGACGTAGAGGTTCCCGACTTCACCAAAGCACTGGTAAATGACGTTAAAGGCCTGCGCATCGGTCTGCCGAAGGAATACTTCGGTGAAGGCGTTGATGCTAAGGTTAAGGCTGAAATCATGAAGGCCGTTGAAAAATATAAAGAGCTGGGCGCTGAAATCGTTGAGGTTTCCCTGCCGCATACCGAATATGCTGTAATCACCTATTACATCATTGCTCCGGCTGAAGCTTCCGCTAACCTGGCACGCTTCGACGGTGTTCGCTATGGTTACCGCAATGTAGATGCAACCTCCGCACCGGAAATGACCACTATGAGCCGCACCGAAGGCTTCGGCCAGGAAGTACGCCGCCGTATTATGCTGGGCACCTACGTACTGAGCAGCGGTTACTATGATGCATACTACAACAAGGCTATGCAGGTTCGTACCCTTATCCGCCGCGACTTTGAAGCTGCGTTTGAAAAATGCGACGTGCTGTTGACCCCGACCTCTCCGGTTCCTGCTTACGGCATCAACGACGAGATGGATCCGCTGACCATGTACATGTTGGACGTAACCACTATTCCGGTAAATATGGCCGGTCTGCCGGGTATTTCCATTCCTTGCGGCTTTGCTGATGACGGCATGCCTATCGGTATGCAGCTGATCGGCAAGGTTCTGGACGAAGCAACCATTCTGCGTGCTGCTTATACCTTTGAACAGGCAACCGAATATCATAAAGTATTCGCACCGCTGGGAGGTAACAAATAATGACTAAATATATTACCGTTATCGGCCTGGAAGTTCATGCCGAGCTGAAAACCAAAACTAAAGCATTCTGCAGCTGCTCCACTGCCTTCGGCAGCCTGCCTAACACCCATGTATGCCCGGTTTGCCTGGGTATGCCCGGTGCACTGCCTGTGCTGAACAAGCAGGTTGTTGATTTCGCTATCAAGGCTGGCCTGGCGCTGAACTGCGATATCCAGAAATACAACAAATTCGACCGTAAAAACTACTTCTATCCTGACCTGTCCAAGAACTATCAGATTTCCCAATTTGATAAACCTATCTGCCTGGGCGGTCATATCGACATCGTTGTTGACGGCGAGCATAAACGCATCGGCGTTACCCGTATCCACATGGAAGAGGATGCAGGCAAGCTGAACCACAGCGGCGCAACCATCAGCACCTCCGATTCCTCTGCAGTTGACTACAACCGTGCAGGCGTACCGCTGATTGAGATTGTATCCGAGCCGGATATGCGCAGTGCTGCCGAAGCTCGTGCTTACATGGAAAACTTGAAAGCAATTCTGGAATATACCGATGTCTGCGACTGCAAAATGCAGGAAGGCAGCCTGCGCTGCGACGCTAACATCTCCATCATGCCCGAAGGCGCTAAGGAATTCGGTACCCGTGCCGAAATCAAAAATCTGAACTCCTTCCGTGCTCTGGAGCGCGCTATCAACTATGAAGTTGAGCGCCAAAAAGAGGTTCTCGAGGATGGCGGCCACGTTGTTCAGGAAACCCGTACCTGGGATGAAGCTAACGGCGTAACCCTGTCCATGCGTTCTAAGGAAGAAGCACATGACTATCGTTACTTCCCTGAGCCTGACCTCGTTCCGGTACAGCTGGACGATGCCTGGATTGAGCGTATCCGTGAAACTCTGCCGGAGCTGCCGGCTCAACGTCAGGCACGCCTGATGAGCGAGCATGGTCTGCCGGAATATGACGCTTCCCAGATCGTTTCCACCAAGGCTATGGCTGAATACTTTGATGAAGCAGTTAAGACCGCTAAGGACAGTAAAGCAGTTTCTAACTGGCTGCTGGGCGATGTTTCTGCTTACATGAACAATGAAGGCATTACCATTGCCGATTTCAAGGTAACCCCTGCACACTTAGCAGAGCTGGTTAACCTGATTAAAGACGGAGTGCTGTCCAGCAAGCTGGCTAAAAAGGTATTTGCCGAAATGCTCAAAGAGGACGAAGCTCCGAAGGCTCTCGTTAAGAAGCTCGGTCTGGAGCAGGTTAGTGATGAAGGCGCTATCCTTAAGCTGGTTGAAGAAACCATTGCTGAGAACCCGCAATCCGTTGCTGACTACAAGGCTGGTAAGGATAAAGCTATCGGCTTCCTCGTTGGCCAGATTATGAAAAAATCTCGCGGCAAGGCTAACCCGGGCATGGTTACCAAAATGCTCAAAGAAAAAATGCAATAAGGCACGCCTGTCCATAAAGCACCACCTGCTTCGTTGTGGCTCCTAGAAGTACAGTATGTACTACGTCGTCGCCACGCCTCGTATCTGGCACTTTCTGAACAGTTGCTGGGTATGAATATTGTATTTAGATGTGTATAATGGCATGAGCTGTATGCGCAAGTTTAAGGCTCCCCGTCTGAACGGTAACGTTCAGGAGGGGGAGCCTTTTTGGGTGCCGGCACGATGAGTTCCTCAAAAATTTACACATAGCTTGCGCAAACGCTGTATAATATTTATGTAAAGCAAATGAGGAGGTTTTTGTTATGACTATGAAAAAAATCAACGCCTTTGAGCAAGGCGAAGCAATTTTAAAGACTCTGTCCAAGGGTGCCTTTCTTACTACTGCTGCCGACGGCAAGCAGAACACGATGACAATCGGCTGGGGCAGCCTGGGCTTTAAGTGGGGACAGCCGACCTTCACCGTTATGGTGCGCCAAAGCCGTTATACCAAGGAGCTGATTGACGCTAATCCGGAATTTACCGTCAGCTTCCCGGTAAAAGAAGGCTTTGCCCAAGCACTCGGTCTGTGCGGCAGCAAGTCCGGCCGTGATCTGGACAAGTTTGCTGCTGCAGGCTTAACTACGGAAGCAGGCGAGACCGTCAGCGTTCCTGTTATTAAGGGCTGCGGCCTGCATCTGGAATGCAAAATTGTAGAACACTACACCATGGCGGAGGACAAGTTCGACAAGGAGCTGTGCGAAAAATGGTATGCCAACAAGGACTGGCACACATGCTATACCGGTATCATTACTGCCGCTTATGTAGAGGAATAACAGGCGAAGAACTGTAACAAACGCAAAAACAGCTGCCGCTTAGCGGCAGCTGTTTTTAGTAGTGCGCGTCAACGTGCGTTGCCGCGTAAAAAGTGGTCGGTAATTATTCTTGCTGCTTCTTCGTCCGTCATATCGGCAGCAATATCGTCGCTTTGGTTAAAAATGCTCATGGCTACACCGAAGAAAACAAACTTAGTGGTAATCTCCGGCACGGTATCCTCCTTCAGCAGGTTGTCCTGCATTGCCTTAGTAATCAGCTGAGCTAAAATATCATATTCATCATGCAGGATTTTGTGATAGCGCAGGATGCGTTCAATCGTTTCCTCACTCAATTTTACAGAATTATAGCGGGGAACAACCTTAAAGCCGTCACCGTCAGAATTAACTCTGCAGCCATTGGTGCCGCCGAGCATTTCAAAGCAGATAATCTGCCACAGAGTACTGTTGGCAACGTAAAAATGCACCATTACCTCAAAATATTTTTTGAGCTTTTCCTCAAAGCTGTCTACGCTGTTGACAGCCTGGTGCAGCTTTTCTAAAAAAGGTGCATTTTTATCGGCAACCAGCTTGTAGAAAAGGTGCTCTTTATTGCCGAAATATTTATAGACAGTTCCTTTGCCCACGTCAGCTAGGGCTATTATTTCATCGAGCGTAGCCTTTTCATAGCCATGCTGCGAAAAAACTTCTTCCGCTGCCTGCAAAATCCTTATATCCTTAGGTAATGACGTGTCTATTGCCACTATGAAACCTCCAACTATCCTAAATAGGAAATTTTTTCGTACATTTATTACATTTATTATACCTTTTTATGCGGATAATTGCTAGTGAAGTTTACATGTTTTATCAGCCGGAATTTTACTTTTCGTGACAAAATAAAAAACCCGCTCGCCGCGGGCGTTTTTATTTCGCGTAACTGCTGTCCGGCCCCTCAGCCGTCAGTGCTTTGTGCTTTTAGCATTTCCAAAAGTCCCCTCAATTGGCCGCTTCCACGAACCACCTTCTCTGTTTTTACGGTGGTGATGCGTTACGCGATTAAGCACTATTTTATTTACGGATTCTCTTACACTAATGTATTGTATCTGCAGTGATCGGAGAAACAAAAAACAACAACGGAAACAGACAGCTTGCGCTGTTCCAACTCCGTTGTTATTTATGGTGAAATTATACAACCAATGTCCATGGTTGTAAACAATTTTTTTGTAAAGAGCGTTAAATTTTTCCTGAGCCTGTTGCTACTGCAACAAAAGTTACAGTTTTAAAGCATTTTCAGAATTAAAAGTCAAACTTTTGACCTGTCAGCAGTTCATATGCTTCGATGTATTTGCCGATGGTTTTGTCGATAACATCCTGCGGCAGCTCGTAACCTGCATCCGGGTTAGCACTCAGCCAATCGCGGACAAACTGTTTGTCATAGGATGGCTGGCCTTGGCCAACTTTGTAGCCTTCCAGCGGCCAGAAGCGGGAGCAGTCCGGGGTAATCATTTCGTCACCCAGTACAACCTCGCCGTTCTCGTCCAGACCAAATTCAAATTTGGTATCGGCAATGATGATGCCGCGCTCCAGAGCATAAGCAGCACATTTTTTGTAGATAGCGATAGTGTAGTCACGCAGCTTCAGAGCATATTCTTTGCCACGGCCCGGATACAGTTTTTCCAGTATTTCGATGCTTTGCTCTACGCTGATGTTTTCGTCATGGTCACCGATTTCAGCTTTGGTGCTGGGGGTGAAGATAGGCTCAGCCAGCTTTTGGGATTCCTGCAGGCCTTCGGGCAGCTTAATGCCGCAGATTTCGCCGGTTTTCTTGTAGCTGTCCCAACCGCTGCCGGTGATGTAGCCGCGAACGATGCATTCGATAGGCAGCATGTTCAGCTTTTTGCATTTCATGCTGTTGCCTGTGAATTCGGGTTTCTGGAAGAATTCGGGCATATCTTTGGTATCAACGGAAATCATATGGTTAGGAACAATGTCTTTAGTCAGATCGAACCAGAATTTGGAGATCTGAGTCAGCACAGTGCCTTTTTTCACAATCATGTTTTTCAGAATATGGTCAAATGCGGAAATACGGTCAGTGGCAACCATAATAATGCTGTCACCAACATCATACATCTCACGAACCTTGCCGGATTTAAACGGTTTGTACTCTTGCATTTTAATGCCTCCTAAAAATTTCTCAACAAGTAAATGCAGGCTCAGTGCCGGAATTTCTTGTCAGTGTTAAGTTTGTTATATTTTATGGTAATATCATAGCACAGTCCAACGAAAAAGTCGAACGTTTTTCGTGTTTTAACAAATATTTTTCGGATTATTTTACATCCTGCGGCAAAAGGCCGTCCAAGCGCAGCATATCGGCAGTGACCAAAGGCTGTCCCAAACGTCTCCCCGGCACAAATGTACCATGGCAGTCGCTGCCACCGCTGATAAGCAGACCGTGCTTTTTGCAATGCTGCAACAGGCGCTGTGTTCCTTCTTCCGAATGGTTGGAGTGGTAGCATTCAAAGCCGTCGAATTTCTCCGTCCGCAGGATGTCGAGCACACGCTCCAAGCCGGGGCCGTGAAAGCCGCTGGCAGCATGTGCGCACAGTGCTGCTCCGCCGGCAGCGTGAATTGCTGTGATTACCTCGCTGATGGCAGGAAATTCCGGAAAGCCCAGGTCATGCTCCGGCGTAAAGATGCGCTGAAAGAAATCGCTCACGCCTGTGCACAGTCCCTTGTCAATCAAATAGGCGAGGGCACGCCAGCCGCCGCGGTGTCTGTCATAGGTATAACGGGCGAACTCCGCTTCATCGACAGGCCAGCCGTCGCGTGCCAGCAGATGAATGCTGTCCACATCTTTCTGCTCCAGCAGTGCTTCGTTATGCTGTATTAATTCCAGCAGCTGTTTATTATGGATATCAATGCCATAGCCAAGAATATGAAACGACAAATCCTCCTTGGTGGAGCAGATTTCCGCCGCCGGCAGCAGCGTAATGCCTGCTGCCGCTGCCAACGTCATCGCTTCTGCAACGTTGGCTACGCTGTCATGGTCCGTTACGGCAATCAGCCCCAGCTGTTGCTTTTGCGCTTCCGCAATCAGCTCCGCTGGTGTCCAGGTGCCGTCCGAGGCCGTAGTATGTATATGTAAATCAGCTCTTACCGACATGTAAGCAGCTCCTTTCTATTAAATTCTGCTGTCAAAAAGCAGAAACAGAGTAAAATTTTTATATTTATAGCATAGTTTATAATCATATGCATGTCAACTGCCGGTAAAGATATTCTCTCATTACACAATAGTACGCAAAAATTTTTTTCGGCCTGCGTACTTTTGTAACAAGCTTAACACTTACTTATATTTTAAGGGTAATAGTCCCTATTATGAGTACGGATAAATTCTGTGTCTACTCTGCAAACACAATACTCATTGTAGACTTGACATTGTTTAACTTATGTTATATACTATGAACATCGTTGTATACGGGAGTATAAATTAGGGGGAATTCATTATGTTTAGAAAATTTGCTGCGATTATCAATGAAGTAGCACTCATCAAGCAAATTGCCGTTGGTCTTGTCATCGGCATTCTGCTGGCACTTTATGTACCGAAAGTGGTACCTGTTGTTACTATCTTCGGTGACCTGTTTGTAAAAGCATTAAAGGGCGTTGCTCCGGTGCTGGTTTTCTTCTTGGTTATGAACGCTATGGCCAAAAAGAAAAGCGGCGGCGAAGCAAATATGAAGCCTATTATCGGCTTATATGTTATCGGCACCTTCTTTGCATCTTTAGTTGGTGTAAGCCTGTCCTTCCTGGCACCTACCACTCTGCACCTGCAGGTTGCGGATGCTAAGCTCAACCCGCCCAGCGGCATTGTTGAGGTTCTGCATAACCTGATTCTGAGTGTTGTAGATAACCCGATTGCTGCTTTGCTGCATGCCAACTACATCGGCATTCTGGCATGGGCTGTAGTATTCGGTATTGCTATGAATATGGCTGCCAACGAAACTACTAAAAATGCTCTGGATGATGTTGCAAAGGCAATCACCCTGGTTGTTAAATGGGTTATCCATTTCGCTCCTCTGGGCATTATGGGCCTGGTGGCAACCTCCATCAGCGACAGCGGTCTGTCCGCAATTTCCAGCTATATACATCTGCTGGCAGTGCTCATCAGCTCCTACTTCCTGGTAGCGCTGGTTATGAACCCGTTGATTGTTTACTTCAACATCCGCCGCAATCCGTATCCGCTGGTTTGGGC
>OJRN01001183.1_pt1 | contig 10650 bp, 3 predicted proteins | sample 1599211 | NCBI WGS metagenome assembly OJRN01 (sample SAMN03922532, study PRJEB24848) | human gut metagenome | isolation source: stool sample | host: Homo sapiens | place: Germany | collected 2010-05
CAATTACGCGGCTGAAAGCCTGATTTGTTGTGAAAGCATTGATTCCCACTTTCATCAGATAATCTCCTGAATAAGTTTTCTCATTGGCAGCCAGATTCGATTTGGAATTCGGCATCAGGTTGATTTCTTTCACCTTATACATTTTCTTCGCATCCAGTCCCTGAAGTTTTACCGGGAGCAGTTTCTCACCGAAACGTGGGTGGATATCGTAGGTATAAAGCACAGCTTTGTTCTTATCCGGTGAGGCATACATGAGAGACATGTGATTGCCATCGTAGGGAGAAACCAATCTGTATTGATCGCCGTCCAGAATCACTTTTTTCAGACGCGTCCAGTTGGCAACTGCATTCTGGCAGTAAGTCTGTTCGTCTGCATTCAGTTCCTTCAGTCCAAGGTCAAAGCCCAGTTTGCACATACTTGCCACATCCGTACGGAACTTCACGCTTGTGTTCTTGTTCCAGCTGGTTACGTGTGCACACATGGCTTTTGCCGGGAAGATTTGTGAGAATCCCCACTGGATAAACAGACGTTCTATCGGGTCTGTGTTGTCGCTGCACCAGAATTCTGTGTAATATTTCAGAGCTTCGTAGTCGCAACGGGCGCCACCGCCGGAGCAGAGCATCATTGGCACGTTTGGATATTTGTCTTTGATACGTTTCAATACATTGTATATACCACGTACATGGTCGATATAAAGCTGTCCCTGTTTATTTTTTAAATATGGAGAATAAACATTTGTAATTGGAGAGTTACAGTCCCATTTAAAGAAAGCCACTTCCGGATTCTCTGTCAGGATCTTATCCACTACACCATATACAAAGTCCTGTACTTTCGGATTGCTAAGATCGAGTACCAGCTGATTACGGTAATAATATGTTTCGCGGTTAGGCAGTTGGATAGCCCAGTCGGGATGTTTTTCGAACAACTCACTTTTAGGGTTAACCATTTCCGGTTCAATCCAGATACCAAATTTCACTCCGGCTTCTTTGGCAGACTGTACAAGGGCAGGAATACCGCCCGGCAGTTTGGATCTCATCACTTCCCAGTCACCCAGTCCGGCATTGTCACTGTTGCGTGGGTGCTTGTTGCCAAACCAGCCGTCATCCAGCAGGAACATATCTACGCCAAGATGTTTAGCTTCCTTCATCAGTTCGGCAAGCAGTTCCTCATTGAATTTGAAGTAAGTATTTTCCCAGTTGTTTAATAAAGTCATACGGTCGCCTTGTCCGTCTTTCAGCTGATAGTTGCGTGCCCATGCGTGAAGGTTGCGGCTGGCTTCGCCCGTACCGTTGTTGCTGAAAGTAAAGATGAATTCAGGAGTTGTAAACACTTCATTCGGCTTCAGTTCATAATCAGATGCATAAGGATTGATGGCGGGGATTACACGGAGGTTACCTACGTTGTCCACTTCGAAAGTGAACTGGAAGTTTCCTGTCCATCCGATAGTACCTAGCATGGCACGTCCCTGCGCTTCCTGTGCCGGTTGTTCAAAACCAAGCTCAAAGAACGGGTGGGTGTGCATGGCAGCACGGCTTCCCAGTTTGGTGTCGATCACCTTTTTACCGAACAACAGAGGTTGTGTGCTCATTTGTGCTTCTTTTGCCCAATCGCTACTGAATTCTGTCAGGTAATATTCGTTTCCGGAGAAATAAAGCATGGTGGAAGCATAACGCCATAAGGTCACAGGCTTCTTTTCAGCATGTTTGATTTCGCTCCACGTCTTGATGACGTTTTCTTTCGGATAAGCGATGTAATGCAGTGTGACTTCTACCGGATACTGATTATCTTTTAGTTGAATAATCGTTTCCGTTCCGCCCGCTACTGCCTTCTGCTCGGAGGATATATAGCGGAGAATCGTACTCGGGTTCCCGTCATTGTGCGTGATAGCTACAGCCGGTTCAAAATAATCTTCGGCGCCGGAGCCCGGATATACTTCCCATCCGCGGGTGGATACGCTACCGTCACTTCCTCCTTTTACGTAAGGAGAAAAGTTGTTGATGTCTTTCTCGTTCAGTAACTTATCGCCCAGATAAGCCTGATAGAGTCGTCCGTTAGGAGCTACTTGGAGAATTAAGTCTGTGTTGTCCGTTGCGATGCGGATAACGTTCTTTTCCTGGGCGTCCACTTGCGCCAGGGTAAACAATGCCATAAGTAATACGAAAAGTTTCTTCATGGTTTTTTAATAATTAATTAGGTATTAGTTAGTTTGTGGGCATAGAATGCCGCAAAGATAATTATAATTCGTCAGGAATGAACTAGAATTTAATGCTTGCGCTAAATTCTACGGTAAATGGGCGTAAATAATTTCCACTCATATAGTTGCCTGCATACTGGGCAGCTTCTTCTTTGGTAATCAGTTCCGAACCGTTGATGGTTCCGCTGGCCCCCTTCTGATTCAGGAAGTTGATGACTGTTGCCCCTAAAGAAAGATGCTTGTTTACATTCCAGTTGATCCCCCCGAAAGTTTCCCAGCGACCGTTGAAATAGAGGGCTTCCTGGAGATTGGCGTAAGTCTTGCCGAAATAGCGGAAACTAAGCCAAAGGCGTAAGTCCTTCGTGATATTATAGCTTGGGTCGAGTTCGACAAGAATCTGCGGAATCTCTTTTACAATCATCCCATTGGCGTTGACAGACATTTCCGAACCATCGTTGAATGTGACGCTTGCGTTATAGTTCTTGTAAACAGGTTTCTGATACGTGAACAGAGCGTGCAGGTGAAAACCTTTGAACGGGTCGATTTCGGCAGATGTGGTCCATCCCAGTGTTTTGATATTATAAATAAGCAATACGGTCTTTCCTTCTTCCGTTCCCGGTTTCGTCAGGTTTTGCTGGTCAATATTATTAGATTTAGAGATATAGGTAACCATAGAGGTGAGGTTGATCCACTTGTTCTTGTAGAACAAACCGCCACGGATTAACGGTATGGTGACACGTTTGTATTGCTCTTCCGTAGGACCTGTTCCGGCATATTCGTTGATACGTGGGAAGCGGGTGGCTACTGTTCCGTCGGCAGTCAGGCCGAATTGCCCGGTTACGTTGTAAGCGGCGCGGAGCGTGGCGGCATAGTTCAGTTTATCCTTTACCACTTTGGCGGGATGAATGCTGCGTTGTGTGGCAATGATATTTCCTGTTTCTTCCTCTTTGCTATAAGTGGTAAAGTCGCCGATGCGGAAACCCGGGAAACGGGAAGCGGATATTTGATCGGCACTCATCCGGTAATATTCCAGGCGTCCGCCATAATAGATATTGAATTGGGGAGTTACTTGCCAGTTGTCTGTAAAGTAAAGGGCGAGTTTATTTTCATATCCCTTTGTATATTCGGGACTAAGTTCGTTGTACCCGTATGTCTGTACGCGCTGACCGGTCAGGGTGGGGTCCAGGGAACTTGTAGTTGTGGAAGTCAGCAACTGTGGATAGTTCTGTACGGTGGCCATCCATTGCAGAGAAGAGGAATAATAATCAAGATGGTAATACCATTCGTTCACTCCCAGACGCAGATCATGGTTGCCAAAGGTCTTGTTTAGCTCGGAAGTGATTAGGAAGTTTTTCACTTTGCCTACGTGCAACCAGGTGCGGTGACCTTCTGCCAGTCCCTCATACGGATCACCGTTTGATAACGTAAAACCATCGTTGGCGGTTACTTCGCTGATGGTGCTGCCTCCGAAGTCGACATAGTTGGCACGTGGAGCATCCATATATTTCAGATTGAATTTCCATAGCAGATCGTTCCTGAAACGATAATCGGAGATCAATGCAATCTCATTGGCACGGTTTTCAGAACCATTGCCCAAGTTCCATGTTTTCATCTTTCCGTCTCTTACGTCCATGTATGGGAAAGAACCGTTCTGCGGAACATAAGAATTTGTTCCCAGTTTGAAACCGTCTATCTCTTTAACCGAGCCGTCGCCGACATAGATAAAAGGAGCTGCATTGGCATAGCTGGCCGGATTTTCACTGCGGGAGTGTTTGTAGAGCAAAGATATTTTGCCGCGTCCGTTGTTGAAGAGACGGGTCAGGCCGGCATGATAAATCTCTGTGCGGTCTGCATAGTTCGTAAATTCCAGGTCGAAACTTCCCGGGTCGAAGTTCTGGTAAATGCTTGCCGTGTAAAGCCATTGGTCATTGATGGCTCCTGAAACATTGAAGTCGAAGTTCTGCATACCGAAATGATTGGTGCGGTAGTTTAATATACCTTGGAAATCCTTTTGTCCCAGTTTGCTGAATGAGTTGACGGAGTAAGCAATATTACCGGTCGTGATGGCCGATTCGGAAGGAGATAAAAGTCCTACTTCTCCCAGGCTGCTGTCGCTACGCCAATGAGCGGCAAGTTTGTGAACGGTAGAGGAATATACGGCAGGAAGTCCATTCTCATAGACATTAACGTCCTCGCTGGGAAGTCCGATTTGAATTTCGCGGGGTTTGTTGGCGTCAGAAGCATTCAGCATCACATTGCGTTCGCCTTCTTCTGATTCTTTTTTAGTAGAGTTGGCAGGAATCGTATCCTGCTTCATTTCGGTTCGGTTCGTCTTTTTCTTGTTCACCTGAATGTTCGCTGCATTCCCGTTGGAAGGAATCAGTTGCAACAGGGTTGCTAGAGTAAGGCAACTAAAGGTTACTTTTTTCATCACTTGTATTCATTTAAAGATTTGGAAGTTCACATCGGTTGTGTCATTTTGACGAAGGCAAAGATAGGAGGAGGAGAAACAAGTGGCTATACTCTTTTTTGTCAAGATGTGCAAGAGATGTTTCAAGTGTGCGATAGCCCTTTGCAGTGCGACATTTATTGCCATCCGTGCAACAAATGTTTCATCCTTCCTATGCATTTAGCGTAAAAAAAACTATATTTGTCGCTATCTAATATCTGTGTATGAAAAGGAAATTGCTGCTTTTTCTCCTTTCTATTTGTTTTTTCCTTCCGGATTTTGCCGCGACGGGACAGTATAACTTTATCCGTGTAGATGGAGGAAGCGGTCTTTCGAACAGTCATGTCAAGTCCATTATTCAAGATAGTTACGGTTTTATCTGGCTGGGTACGCGCAACGGTCTTAATCGTTATGACGGCGTGTCGATGAAGCTTTATAACTGCTATGACGAAACTTTGCAGCATGGCAATCAGGTCATATCCGCTCTTTTTGAGGATAATCACCGTCAATTATGGGTAGGTACGGATGATGGTGTTTATATTCAGGAGCTTGCTACCGGGAAGTTTTCGTTCTTTGATGCCCGCACAGAGAGCGGAGAGCAAATCAGATACAACTGGATTGAAGATATTCTGGCAGATCATTCAGGAAATATCTGGGTGAATGCACCGAATCAGGGAGTTTTCCGCTATCAGGTGGAGACGGGTAAACTGTTCCGCTATATTCCCTGTCCCAGTAAGGATAAAAGCAAGGACTTTCCGCAGTCTATCTGTGTAGATAAAGAAGGTACGGTCTGGGTGGGTACGTATGGAGCGGGAATTTACCGTTACAGTCCGGAGCAGGATAAGTTTGTGCCCTATGCAACAGAAGCCCTTAAAGGGGATTTCATCTTTACTCTGTGCGATTATGGCGATGAACTGATTGTCGGAGTGCATGAAGAGGAACTGAAACGGTTCAATAAAAAGACTGGAGAAGTGAGTATATTCCCTGCGCCCAAAGTACATCGAAAAATTATCCGCTACGCTGTTTGCTTCGGAGACGAGCTGTGGGTGGGTACGCAGAATGGCGTTTATGTGATTAATGAGAAATACAACAGTGTGCAACATATTCCTGCCGATGCCGGAGGGAAGTATGGGCTTGGAGATGCTATCGTCGATAAGATTTATCGTGATCGTGAAGGGGGAACCTGGATCTGTACGCAATTTGGAGGAGCCAGCTATCTGCCTGTACGTACGCTCGATTTTTCGGTTTATCTTCCGGGAGCGCCCGGTACAGTCAGCGGACGACGCATCAGTGAATTGGCGGAAGGAAAAGACGGAGTGGTGTGGGTTAGTACACAGGATGGCGGTGTTTGCTACTGGAATCCGGGAACACAGACTTTCACTAAAATTCCCCAGTCGCCTGACCGTCAGAATGTATTAAGCCTGTTCGCTTCGGATGATTTGGTTGGCGCAGGTTACTTTAAAGGGGGCATCGACCTGATTGTTCCTCAAGATCAGGTTCAGACGTTCTATCCCGCACAACTTGGTATCAGTGAAGGTTCCGTGTTTGCCCTTTACCGCGATCGTGGGGGAGCAATCTGGTTGGGTGATGGCTGGAACATCTTCCGTTCGGCCGACAAAGGACAGACTTTTGAGAAAATGGAGCAATTCGGGTATGCTTATATGCGTGATATTCTCGAAGATAAATCCGGCAATATATGGGTGGCAACGATGGGTAGTGGAATATTCCGGTATCATCCGCAGACAGATCAGATGGTCAGCTATAAATGTATACCGGGGGACAGCACTTCTATCGGAACGAATGAAGTGACAGGTATTTCGGAGGATAGTAAAGGCTTTATCTGGTTTTCTACAGACCGGGGTGGATTGTTGCGTTTTAACCCCGAAACCGGAAGATTCAGGACATACACCAAAGCGGACGGGCTTCCGGACAACGTAACATATAAAGTCGTGGAAGACTGGCAACATCGTATCTGGTTCGGAACAGACCGTGGACTGGTTTGTCTTTATCCGGAAACAGACAGCCTGCAAGTTTTCAACCGAAATGACGGGTTACCTGATAACCAGTTTAACTATAAATCGGCCTTGGCTGCCTCTGATGGTACTATTTGGATGGGAACTATCAATGGGCTGGTCTCTTTTAATCCGCAAATTGTCCATCCGAATACTTTTGTGCCTCCAGTCTATATCACCGAAATGTACGTGCAGGGACGTGAAACTCCTTTCACGGCAGATGGTGTGCAACTGCCTTACCGTTCTAACGTCAGCTTTGATTTTGTAGCTTTAAGTTATACCTCACCGGGTGCAAATCGCTATGCCTACAAAATGGAAGGGATAGATAATGACTGGAATTATACATCTGATGTGCATACAGCGTCTTATGCCCAGCTCCCGCCGGGAGACTACCTGTTCCGTGTGCGGGGCAGTAATAATAATGGTGTCTGGAATCAGGAAGAAGCTACTTTATCAGTGCGTATTCTTCCACCTTGGTGGCGTACAGTGTGGGCTTACCTTATCTATATCATTGTAGTGTCCGGCAGCTTTGTCTTGACTCTTCGCGCCTATCGCCGCCGGGAAGTACAAAAGATCCGTGAGCAGCAATTATTGGCAGAACTGGCGCGTGAGCGTGAATCCCATCGTACGCATGAGATGTTTATTAATCAGATCACTTACGGAGCTTGTACTCCGCAAGGGGGTGCGATGTCACGGGCTGATGAACAACTGATGTCCCAACTGATAGCCAAAGTGCGTGAGAATCTTTCCGACGCCAATTATAATGTAGAAGCATTGGCTGCAGCCATGAATATGTCCCGCTCCAGCCTGCATCGTAAGATTAAGGCGCTGACCGATCTTTCTTCACTCGACTTTATCCGTATCATCCGATTAAAACGTGCGGCAGAACTATTGCAGGAGGGAGAATTGCGCATCAACGAAATCTCTGACAGAGTAGGTTTCCAGTCGCCTTCTTACTTCGCAAAGATATTTCAGAAGCAATTCGGAGTTACTCCTACAGAGTTTGCCCAACAAAATAAGCAGAGAATGGCAGAGGGTTAGTAACTATGGGCTATTATTCGTTATTTTATCATGGGGTGGTGAACAGGTTTTAGCTCCTTTCGGTACTGGAATGAACTAATCTTAGTTCTTCTAAGATTTAATTGGTAATATGCGATGATTTAATATTCATCATATATAGATTTATTCGTCTGACAGTTGTTGAACTTTCGTCTGGCAATTGTTGTTCTTTCGTCTGACAATTGTCAGACGAAAAAGAAACAGCTGTCAGACGAATAAATTCATGTATCATTAGCCATAACCCCATTAGGTATCAAAAATAAATCTGCACAAGCTCGAAATTAGTTCATTTCCGTATAGAAATGAGGGAATGAAGTAAATAACTACAGTGTGCCCATTTTGTTTAAAGAGATTAAAAGATAGAATAATTCAGCTTTATAAATTCTTTCTTTTTTACTTGCTTATTTCATTTGATTTCCATACTTTTAGCCTCCGTAAACCCTTTAAAAATTGATCCTATGGACAACATTCTTTTCTGGCTGGTTCCAGTCGCTTCCGTGTTAGCCCTCTGCTTTGCTTATTACTTTCATAAGCAAATGATGAAAGAGAGCGAAGGTACACCCCAAATGATAAAGATAGCTTGTGCGCAAAGGAGCTATGTCTTATCTGAAACAGCAATACAAAATAGTAGGTTGGGTATTCTTGGGATTGGTTATTTTGTTTTCAATTATGGCCTATGGCTTTCATGTACAGAACGCATGGGTTCCCATTGCTTTTCTTACAGGCGGATTTTTCTCCGGGCTTTCCGGATTTTTAGGGATGAAGACGGCGACTTATGCGTCGGCTCGTACCGCTAATGCCGCCCGTAATTCTCTGAATGCAGGGTTGAGGATTGCTTTCCGAAGCGGCGCGGTGATGGGATTAGTTGTAGTTGGCCTGGGATTGCTCGATATATCTTTCTGGTATCTGTTGTTGAATGCAGTGATTCCTGCTGATGCGCTGACACCTACTCATAAACTCTGTGTGATTACTACTACCATGCTGACTTTCGGTATGGGTGCTTCTACGCAAGCACTCTTTGCCCGTGTAGGTGGTGGTATCTATACGAAGGCAGCCGATGTTGGAGCCGACTTGGTAGGTAAAGTAGAAGCCGGAATTCCGGAAGATGACCCTCGTAATCCTGCTACTATTGCTGATAATGTAGGTGACGTGGCCGGTATGGGAGCCGATTTATATGAATCTTACTGTGGCTCGATTCTGGCAACAGCTGCACTGGGTGCTGCTGCTTTTATCCATTCGGCAGATACAGTGATGCAATTCAAGGCAGTTATTGCTCCGATGTTGATTGCAGCTGTTGGTATTATCCTTTCTATTATAGGGATATTCGCTGTCCGTACTAAAGAGAATGCGACCATGAAAGACTTGCTCGGTTCATTGGCTTTCGGTACGAACCTTAGTTCCGTGCTTATTGTTGCAGCTACATTCTTAATCCTGTGGCTCTTGCAACTAGATAACTGGATTTGGATTTCTTGTGCCGTAGTAGTCGGACTGGTAGTAGGTATTATCATCGGACGTTCTACGGAATATTATACTTCTCAATCTTATCGTCCTACCCAGAAACTAAGTGAAAGCGGTAAGACTGGTCCTGCTACCGTCATTATTTCCGGTATTGGTTTGGGTATGCTTTCTACAGCTATTCCTGTAGTTGCAGTAGTGATTGGTATCATTGCCTCCTATCTGTTGGCTTCCGCAGGTGATTTCGGTAATGTAGGCATGGGATTGTATGGCATCGGTATTGCAGCTGTTGGTATGCTTTCTACCTTAGGTATCACATTGGCAACGGATGCTTACGGTCCGATTGCGGATAATGCGGGAGGTAATGCGGAAATGTCCGGTCTGGGTGCTGAAGTTCGCAAACGTACTGATGCGCTCGATTCATTGGGTAACACAACTGCCGCCACGGGAAAAGGTTTTGCAATCGGTTCCGCTGCGCTGACAGGTCTGGCTTTGCTGGCTTCTTATATTGAAGAAATCCGAATCGGTCTGACACGTCTTGGTAATGTAGATCTGACTTTTGCAGATGGAAGTTCTATCAACGTAGCAAATGCCACTTTTATCGACTTCATGGATTATTACGAAGTACACTTGATGAATCCAAAAGTACTTTCGGGCATGTTCCTCGGTTCAATGATGGCTTTCCTGTTTTGTGGTTTGACAATGAATGCAGTAGGACGTGCGGCAGGTCACATGGTTGACGAAGTGCGTCGCCAGTTCCGTGACATAAAGGGTATTCTGACTGGAGAAGCCGAGCCGGATTACGAACGTTGTGTTGAAATATCGACAAAGGGTGCGCAGCGTGAGATGGTTATTCCTTCCTTGATTGCTATTATTGCTCCGATTCTTACAGGATTTATCTTTGGCGTTCCCGGCGTACTCGGCCTACTGATTGGTGGTTTGAGCAGTGGTTTCGTATTAGCTATCTTTATGGCTAACGCCGGAGGTGCATGGGATAACGCAAAGAAATATGTGGAAGAAGGTAACTTTGGTGGAAAAGGCGGTGAAGTGCATAAAGCAACCGTAGTAGGAGATACAGTAGGTGATCCGTTTAAAGATACCTCCGGTCCGAGTTTGAATATTTTGATAAAACTTATGAGTATGGTGGCCATTGTGATGGCAGGACTTACTGTGGCCTGGAGTTTATTCTAAAAAAGCAGAAGGGAAAGTAAGAAAAAGGAGACAATACAAGTCTCCTTTTTTAATTTGAATTACCTTTGTGTCAAAATAGAAGCGATAAATATGTTATTACCTTATTTGAACGAGAATCTGATTGAAGCCGGATGTGATGAGGCCGGTCGTGGATGTTTGGCGGGAGCAGTATACGCTGCTGCGGTTATTCTTCCAAAAGATTTTAAGAATGAACTGTTGAATGATTCCAAGCAACTGTCGGAAAAGCAACGTTATGCACTGTGTGAGGTAATAGAGAAGGAAGCGATAGC
>OJRN01001185.1_pt1 | contig 10646 bp, 8 predicted proteins | sample 1599211 | NCBI WGS metagenome assembly OJRN01 (sample SAMN03922532, study PRJEB24848) | human gut metagenome | isolation source: stool sample | host: Homo sapiens | place: Germany | collected 2010-05
CATAACTATGAAAATGTATGTGCAGCAATTGCAATGACTAAGGCTGCCGGAATTCCTGATGATATTATAATAGAACAGGTTAAGAAATTTAAGGCTGTTGAACACAGAATTGAATATGTTGCAACTAAGAATGGTGTTGATTACTATAATGATTCCAAGGGAACTAACCCAGAGGCAGCAGTTAAGGCTATTGAAGCTATGGTTAAACCTACAATTCTTATCGGCGGAGGTTATGATAAAGGCTCAGAATTCGACCTTTATGTAAAGGCATTTAAGGATAAGGTTAAGCTTCTTGTGCTTATAGGACAGACAAGTGCCAAGATTGCTGATACATGTAAGAAATATGGCTTTGATAGTATCGAATATGCTGATTCAATGGAACAGGTAGTAGATATATGTGCTAAAAATGCGGTGAGTGGAGATGCGGTTCTTTTATCTCCTGCATGTGCAAGCTGGGGAATGTTCGATAACTACGAACAGAGAGGAAGAATATTCAAGGATCTTGTCAATAATCTGTAAAAAGGCGGTGCTTTATGCCGGGGAATAATAGAAATAGAAGAAATAACAGAAACAGAAAAAAGAGAAAACAATATGGATTTTACTTTGATTACACTCTTCTTTTTGTGCTTGTATTCATAGTTGGCTTTGGACTTACAATGATTTACAGCACAAGCTCATATACTTTCAGAAAACAGCTTATATTTACTATAATAGGCTTTGCTTTAATGATAGTTGAAACTAAGATTTTGGATTATCATTATCTTAAGAATCTTGCAGTTGTAATATATATAGGCGGACTTCTTTGCATGTTCCTCTTAAAGACTCCTCTTGGAATTACAAGAAATGGAGCTACCAGATGGATAAAGATTCCGGGTTTGGGACAATTCCAGCCTGCGGAGCTTGTAAAGATTGGAACGATTGCCATGACTGCATTTCTTATAGTGAAAGCAGGGCAGAATATAAAGAAATTCAGGACTGTTATAGTGATATGTATAATAGCCGGTTTTGCACCGGCACTGCTTGTTTATGTGCTGTCTTCTAATATGAGCAGCGCACTTATTGTAGCACTTATCTCCGTTGTTATGACATTTGTGGCATATCCGGGATATAAAATATATGTTGCACTGACGGGGCTGGCAGCGGTGGCTTTTGGCGCATTTTACTCATGGATAAAGAAGATGGCAGCGTCGGGAAATATGACTGGGAAATTCAGATTAAACCGTATACTTGTATGGCTTAATCCTGAGAAATATATTGATGATAAGGGATACCAGACAGTTCAGGCGTTATATGCCATAGGCTCAGGAGGTCTTTTTGGCAAAGGTCTTGGCAAGAGTCTTCAGAAGCTTGGATATATCCCGGAATCACAGAATGATATGATATTCTCTGTTATATGTGAGGAGCTGGGACTTTTTGGAGCATTCTGTCTGATTGCCCTGTTTATTGTAATGTTATGGAGAATTAACCATATAGCACAGAATGCACCTGATTTGTTTGGTTCAATGCTTGCAACAGGAGTATTTGCACATATTGCCATACAGGTAATTCTTAATATAGCAGTTGTAACTAATACAATACCTAATACGGGAGTATCACTTCCATTCATAAGTTATGGAGGTACGGCGGCAGTATTTTTGCTGCTTGAACTTGGGGTTGTATTTAATATAAGCAGTCAGATTAAGTTGGAAAGATAATGGGTAGTAGGAATAGTAACAGTGTAAACCAGAAGAAAAGACGGGGCAGAAAAAGAAAGAAAGCTCTTATTATATTTGCAGTTATTGCAGCTGTTGCCGGAATGCTTTTTGGTGTTACATATAAGGTGTTTGAGGCTGATACAATAGAATTTGTGGGTTCAACTCATTATTCGGATGAAGAACTTAAAAAATATATATTTGGTGGTGATTATGTTAATCTGTTATATTTCAGGATTTTTGGACAAAAAGACACCAAAATACCATTTATCCAGAAATATGATGTTGAGACAGACTGGCCGGACAGACTTTATGTAACAGTATATGAAAAGGCAATAGTAGGTTATGTCAGGTACATGGGTTGTAATATGTATTTTGATAAAGATGGAATTGTAGTAGAAAGCTCAACGGATTTATATGAAAATGTTCCGCAGATTGACGGACTTAAGTTTGATTCAATAGTAATCAATACGAAGCTTGATGTGGGAAATGCAGATATATACAATACAATTCTTGATCTTATACAGAGCTTTGATAAGTATGATATTGATGTGGACAAAGTGTATTTTGATGCCTCTTATAATATTACGCTTTATATGGGCGATGTTAAGGTAAGCCTTGGAAGCAGCAAGGATTTTACAGACAGGCTTTTTGAATTAAAGCAGTTATCATCCAGATTCGGAACACTTAAAGGAACACTGTATCTTGATGATTATAATGGCGATGAAAGTTCTATAATTTTTAAACGTGAAAAGTAAAAAAACGGTTGATATTTTAGACGAAAAATTATAATATATTATGTAGTGCAATTTTTAGATATTAAAGGAGGCAACAACCTTGTTAGAGATAATGACTAATGACCAGGAGTCATCAGCAAAGATTATAGTTGTTGGTGTAGGTGGAGCGGGAAATAACGCGGTTAACAGAATGATAGATGAGAATATCGGAGGAGTTGAATTTATTGGTATTAATACTGATAGTCAGGCACTCACTTTATGTAAGGCTCCAACTGCTATCCAGATAGGTGAGAAGCTCACTAAGGGACTTGGAGCAGGCGCACAGCCTGAGATTGGTGAGAAGGCAGCAGAGGAGAATGTTGAAGAACTTACACAGGCAATTAAAGGTGCTGATATGGTATTCGTTACATGTGGTATGGGTGGCGGAACCGGTACAGGTGCAGCTCCTGTAGTAGCTAAGATTTCTAAGGATATGGGAATTCTTACAGTAGGTGTTGTTACTAAGCCTTTCAAGTTTGAAGCAAGAACAAGAATGGCTAATGCTGAATCAGGAATTGAGAAGCTTAAGGAGAACGTAGATACACTTATTGTTATTCCTAATGACAAGCTTTTAGAGATAGTAGACAGAAGAACAACTATGCCAGAGGCATTAAAGAAGGCTGATGAAGTGTTACAGCAGGCTGTTCAGGGAATTACAGACCTTATCAATGTACCAGGTCTTATTAACCTTGACTTTGCTGATGTTAAGACTGTTATGGTGGACAAGGGTGTTGCACATATCGGTATCGGTACAGCTACAGGCGATGACAAGGCTATCGAAGCAGTTAAGCAGGCTGTTACAAGCCCACTTCTTGAGACAACTATTGAGGGTGCATCTCATGTTATCATCAATATCTCAGGTGATATCAGTCTTATCGAAGCTAATGAAGCTGCAAGCTACGTTCAGGAACTTGCAGGAGATAATGCTAACATTATCTTTGGTGCTATGTATGATGAGAGCGTTACAGATCAGGCTACAATTACTGTTATCGCAACAGGTCTTGAGGACGGTAATGTTAATAAGGCTATGGCAGGATTTGCAGGTATGGCACAGGCAACAAGACCAACTGTTAATGTTAAGCCACAGTATACATATTCACAGCCAGCAGCAAGAACATCTTCGGCATCAAATGATGCTCCGCTTCCAGGACTTAAGCAGCCATCACCTGTTACACCACAGGTTAAGGACAGAGGAATCACAATTCCAACATTTTTACAGAAGAATAAGAAGTAATAATTTAATATAAGTATATTTAACACCGTCAGTTTGCTGGCGGTGTTTTTTTGTGCCCACTCTGTTGTTTTGACAAATTTTGCATGATATGTCGTATATAATTCCACTTGTAACAAAGAAACGGATTCAAAACAAGGAGGTGATGTACGAAACGGTTATATATGCAGATGTTCTGTTTGGAATAAACCTTGTGGCAAACCTGTGCGTGCTGCTTATAACAGACTGGATATTTAAATTTTCTGCCAGAATATCCAGAATGATTATTTCTGCCACTTTAGGAGCTGTATGGGCTGTCATATGTGTGTGTATTCCACTAAGATTTGCACTGCTTGAAAAGTTTATTACATATGTTCCGGTAACATTAATCATGGCTATGATAATGCTTTCCGGTACTAAAGACTTTAAGCAGAAAACATCAAAACAATTAAAGCTTTATATGAGGAATCTGTTGAAAGCAGGTGCAGGAATGATTCTTATTGCACTTTTTGCAGGTGGGATAATGCATTGGTTAAAGTACACATTTGCAGGGTATTTTATTGAAAATGTAATTCTGTCTGACAGTGAGCTTGTAATCTTTCTTACTGTGACGGTTATAGTTGTTGTCATTGTGCTTAAGACACTTAAAACTATCAGGATAACAGATGGTTTGAAAAGACACATTGTGATTGGCGTAGCAGAACGGGAATTTGAAATGGACGCAATAATTGATACAGGCAACAGCCTTATTGATTATGTTGGGAAAAGACCTGTTACAGTGGTTGAAAGAACGTATTTCAACGATATTCTCAGTGACATAGATAACTTACAACAGCTTGGATATCATCTGATTCCATATAACAGTGTGGGAAATTCAGGTGGGATGATGGAAATCATAACAGCAGATTATATACATATATACGAGGGAGAAAATGTTGTGAAAAGGGAGCATGCGGCTATAGGTATGTCTCTTAGGCAGATTAATAAGAATGGGGATTATCATGCCCTTTTGGGGAAGGACATGATTATGTAGAAGAATCGGAAGTTTGAAGAAAATAAAAGGATGGATAGAAATATGGTAGTAAAGGTTGCGATGGCGGATCATTTTCAGTTTAAGGTAATGCCTTCTATAAAGAATTTTTGTTTATTAAAGCAGGGTGACGTACATTATATAGGTGGGACAGATATATTGCCGGCACCACTTGGGGCAAGTGAGGAACAGAACGCAATAGAAGCACTGGGGACAGCTTCTGATGCTGAAGCAAAGCACACCCTGATAGAACATAATTTAAGGCTTGTTGTTTATATTGCGAAGAAATTTGACAATACAGGGGTTGGTGTAGAGGATTTGATATCAATTGGAACAATAGGGCTTATCAAAGCAATTAATTCATATGATAAGGATAAAAATATCAAGCTTGCAACATATGCATCAAGGTGTATAGAAAACGAAATTCTTATGTATCTTAGAAGAAACAGTAAGATAAAAGCAGAAGTGTCAATTGATGAACCGCTTAATGTTGACTGGGATGGTAATGAACTTCTGTTGTCAGACATTATTGGAACGGATGAGGATATTATATATAGGGATATTGAAACAGAGGTTGAGTGCAAAATGCTTAAAAAGGCTATAAACCAGCTTCCGGAGCGTGAAAGAATAATAGTTGATTTGAGATTTGGTTTGAGTTCAGAGGATGGAGAAGAAAAGACACAGAAAGAGGTTGCTGATATGTTAGGAATTTCACAATCATATATTTCAAGGCTTGAAAAGAAAATAATGCGTCAGTTAAGAAAAGAAATGGTTAAAAGTTGTTGACATTTACCCCTTCCTTATGGACAATAGTACAAGAAATATTAATGGGGTACTATAATGAAACATCGTAAAACATTTAGAATAGATAAATTATTCGGACTGGCTACACTTGTCTGCTTGCTGGTTATCACTTTAATGGTGTATAATGACTTTTTTAAGGATACTGTAAGTGAGGAAAACGTTATTGGCAAAGAAACCGAGAGCGAAACCAGAACAAGCGGATATCTTAATGATAATAAGAATGTTGAATCTAAAGGGGCGTCTTCAAAGGCTGTAGTCTGTCTTGATCCATCAAAAGGTGGAAAGGATACTGGAGTGTCGTCATCAGGCAGGAAGGAAAAGGATATAAATCTTGAAATGGCTCTTGATATTAAGTCAAAGCTTGAATCCGATGGGATAGAGGTTGTCATGACAAGAACATCAGATAGGGATGTTACAGACGAAGAACGTGTAAAGATATGTAATTCGTCAAAAGTATATATATGTGTGTCACTTAGAATGAATTCATATAATGCAGATACATCAGTTTCCGGTGCGGAGAGTTATATTCACACGACAAAGCCTGTTGAGGCAGCAGAGCTTTCAAGGATTATTCTTAAGAGCATGGAAAAAAGTACTGGAATTAAGAATCGTGGAGTGAAAACCGGTACAGTTGGAGATGCAAAGGATAATTATTATATTAACGCTCATAGTAAATGTACAAGCACAGTAATAGACATGGGTTTTATAACTAATGTATCAGATTTAAAGAAAGTAACAACTGATAAAACTAAGACAGCACAAGCCATAGCAGATGGCATAAAAGATTATTTAAAACAAGCGGGGTTATATTAATGGCAGGAATTAATCAGAAGAACATAAGAAATTTTTGTATTATTGCACATATTGATCATGGTAAGTCAACACTGGCTGACAGAATAATTGAAAAAACCGGACTTCTCACATCAAGAGAGATGCAGGAGCAGATTCTTGATAACATGGATCTTGAGAGAGAAAGAGGAATTACAATTAAAGCACAGACAGTAAGAACTGTATATAAGGCATCAGATGGACAGGAATATATATTCAATCTTATTGATACTCCGGGACATGTCGACTTTAATTATGAGGTATCAAGAGCACTTGCAGCCTGTGATGGTGCTATACTTGTAGTAGATGCGGCACAGGGAATCGAAGCACAGACACTTGCTAATGTATATCTTGCATTAGACCATGATCTTGATGTATTTCCTGTAATTAATAAGATTGATCTTCCAAGTGCAGAACCTGAAAGAGTTATTGAAGAGATTGAGGATGTTATAGGAATAGAGGCACAGGATGCACCGCTTATATCAGCCAAGAACGGAATTAATATTGAAGAGGTTCTTGAACAGATTGTAACTAAGATTCCAGCACCATCAGGAGATGCTTCCGCACCACTTTCAGCGCTTATATTTGATTCGTTATATGATGCATATAAGGGTGTTATCATATTTGTAAGAATTAAAGAAGGTACTGTCAAGAAGGGTACTAAGATAAGAATGATGGCAACCGGAGCTGTAGAAGAGGTCGTTGAGGTTGGATATTTCGGTGCAGGCCGTTTTATTCCATGCGATGAGCTTACAGCTGGAATGGTTGGTTATATTACAGCAAGTATCAAGAATGTAAGAGATACAAGAGTTGGTGATACAGTTACTGATAATGACAGACCATGTGAGCAGCCACTTCCTGGTTACAAGAAGGTTAATCCTATGGTTTACTGCGGATTATATCCGGCAGATGGCGCCAAGTATCAGGATTTACGAGATGCACTTGAAAAGTTGCAGCTTAATGACGCAGCCCTGCAGTTTGAGCCGGAGACATCTATTGCACTTGGATTTGGCTTCAGATGTGGATTCTTAGGACTTCTTCACTTAGAGATTATACAGGAACGACTTGAGAGAGAATATAATCTTGACCTTGTAACAACCGCACCGGGCGTTATATATAAGGTTCACAAGACGAACGGAGATGTAATTGACCTTACTAATCCGTCTAATATGCCGGACCCTTCTGAGATTGATTATATGGAAGAGCCTATGGTAAGTGCTGAGATTATGGTTACAACAGAATTCGTCGGACCTATTATGAAGCTTTGTCAGGAAAGACGAGGCATATATAATGGAATGGAATATATTGAGCAGACAAGGGCACTGCTTAAGTATGACCTTCCTCTTAATGAGATTATATATGATTTCTTTGATGCACTTAAATCACGCTCAAGAGGTTATGCATCATTTGATTATGAGATGAAGGGGTATGAGCGTTCTAAGCTTGTCAAGCTTGACATTCTTATTAACAAAGAAGAAGTTGATGCACTTTCATTCATTGTATTTGCCGGCAATGCTGAGGAGAGAGGCCGTAAAATGTGTGAGAAGCTCAAGGAAGAGATTCCAAGACAGCAGTTTGAGATTCCTATTCAGGCAGCTATCGGAAGCAAGGTAATTGCAAGAGAAACTGTCAAGGCACTCAGAAAAGATGTACTTGCAAAATGTTACGGCGGTGATATCTCAAGAAAGAAGAAACTTCTTGAGAAGCAGAAGGAAGGAAAGAAGCGTATGCGCCAGATTGGTAATGTAGAGATTCCACAGAAGGCGTTTATGAGCGTATTAAAGTTAGATGATGAATAAAACATATGAAAAAGGGATATATATACATATCCCTTTTTGTGTACACAAATGTATATATTGTGATTTCCTGTCTGCTCCGGCTGGTGATGCTGTAAAATATGCTTACACTAAGGCACTTATTAATGAAATCAGAAATACAGCAGATGGGCAGGTAAAAGATAAGATAACATCCATATTCTTTGGCGGAGGTACTCCGTCAGTACTGCCTGATGGCTGTATAGCTGACATATTAGCTGCTGTCAGGGATTGTTTTGATGTTTTGGATGATGCTGAGATAACAATGGAATGTAATCCGGGAACAGTTAATGAAAGCAGGCTTTCAGAATACAGAGCCGCAGGAGTGAACAGGTTAAGCTTTGGCTTACAGTCTGCTGATAATAATGAATTAAAAATGCTTGGGCGAATACACACATTTGAACAGTTTGAGGAAAGCTTCAGACTGGCAAGGGCTGCAGGCTTTAATAATATTAATGTTGACCTTATGTCGGCTATTCCGGGGCAGACTGAAGCAACTCTTGAAAATACATTTGATAAGGTGACGGAATTACAGCCGGAGCATATATCGGCGTATAGCCTTATTCTTGAGGAAGGCACTTATCTGGCTGATAATATTGATAAGTTTCCGCCGGTTCCTGATGAGGAAGAGGACAGGCGCATGTACCATATAACGAAGCAGATTCTTGGAAATGCGGGGTATGAAAGATACGAAATATCCAATTATAGCAGACCGGGCTTCGAATGCAGGCATAATCTTCTGTATTGGAACAGAGGAGAGTATTATGGCTTTGGGTGTTCGGCAGCAGGATTTACAGAGAATGTGCGGTATTCCGACATAAGAGATGTCAAGAAGTATATAGAGCTTAACGGTGATATAAGAAAACTTCATGAAAATATTGAAATACTGACTAAAGAAGATGCAATGGAAGAATTCATGTTTCTTGGACTAAGAAAGGTTGCAGGAGTTGATGTGAAGGATTTTCAGAACAGATTCGGAATGCCAATTGAAAAAGTCTATGAAAAAGAGATAGAGAGCAATATTAATAAGGGACTTTTAACAAGACAGGCAGATATGTTGAAGCTATCAGAATATGGCATTGATATATGCAATACAGTGATGAGTGATTTTATATTAACTGATGGAGATTAAGAAAAGCAGGTGGCAGTCTGATTGTGAAGATTGTCACCTGTTTTAGCATGTATATCAGAAATTCTTGATAAGTTTTATGTACTTCTTAGGAGTCATTCCCATAAATGTCCTGAATTCTCTTTGGAAATGTGCCTGATCCGAATAACCTGCACCTTCAATAAAGAAGCTGTTATCACGTTCTGGGTCAGCAATTATGGCTGCAAGGACATTCTGGAATCTGTACATTTTGATAAAATCCTTCGCACCAATACCATAGACTTCGTTGTAAAGCCTTGATATATGTCTTACAGAATATTCTGATTCTTCTGATAATTCTGCAACAGTACTGGTACCTGAATATATAAGTCTGTTAAGTTTCTCAATATTTTCAGAAACAGGGCAGAAGGTCTTGCAATCTGTAACAAATGCTTTAAAAAGTGTAATTCTGTCTTTAAAGGATGAAGAATTGTGAAAATCCTTTATTAGCTGCATCTCATACGATTGAGGGGCTGGCTCATAACGGAATATATTGTCTGTAATGTTGACGGGATAAGTCTTAATATCACAGCCTTTATTAAAGTAGCAGCCAGTGTTGTCGAATCTTATCCCGAAATAATGGTCAAATTCTTTAAGAGAAAGTGTTGTAAATATGTTCTGACATCCGATACATATGAATTCAGATATGTCATTATTATCGTTGTAACATATTATCCATTCTGTAGTGGATGATGGAATAAATGAGATGTTAAGGATGGTATTAGTTTTATCTGCTTCGTAAAAATGCATATGCTTAACTGCTTTTGTGTCTGTAAGAACATTTTTATGCATGTCAATTCCAAATGGCTGTATCATATGTCTGTCTCTTATACACATCTCCGAGCCCACGAGACTAGGCAAAAAGTCAATAAAAATGTCCGATTTTTTCAATAATTATTGAAAATGGCGAGTATAATGAACAACATAAATTGAACAGTGATGTACACAAAGGCGTGTAAGCAGTTTGGGAAAACTGCCTGCACGCCTTTTTTGCATTCTGTTTAATCAGGTACAGAACCTGATCAACTCTGTTACCGGCAATTAAATTAAAAAGAATTTCTGATTAGGGAGGAAATGGTTATGCAAGAGATTTTATCAGCGGTAGATGCCGAATTATTCGGTGTGTGGTTCCTTATAGGTGCAGCTCTTGTTTTCTGGATGCAGGCAGGTTTTGCAATGGTAGAAACAGGATTCACAAGAGCAAAGAATTCAGGTAACATTATTATGAAGAATCTGATGGACTTCTGTATTGGTACAGTAATGTTCGTTCTTATTGGATTCAGTTTCTTATTAGGTGAGGATTTACTTGGTTTTATTGGAAAGCCTGGTTTTGATATCTTCACAGC
>OJRN01001199.1_pt1 | contig 10527 bp, 8 predicted proteins | sample 1599211 | NCBI WGS metagenome assembly OJRN01 (sample SAMN03922532, study PRJEB24848) | human gut metagenome | isolation source: stool sample | host: Homo sapiens | place: Germany | collected 2010-05
CGGTACGTACGGTGCTGTGAGAGGACGGCGGTTAGCCACCGCCTCCTACTCGATTTTTATTCTCAGTTGTTTTAAAGAGTTACGCTTGAATTTATATTTTATCGTGGTAAAATAGATAATCTGAGTAGAATATATTTAAGAGGTAGATATAAGTGAAGAATAATAAGTATGAAATTGATATGGTGAATGGTTCAATAATGGATAAGCTTATTTCATTTGCGTTGCCGCTTATGATTTCGGGTATTTTACAGCTGGCATTTAATGCGGTGGATATTATTGTCGTGGGACAGTTTAGTGGCAGCAAATCACTTGCGGCTGTTGGCTCGACTACGGCACTTATCAATGTGTTTGTCAATCTGTTTATGGGTATATCGCTTGGTGCGAATGTGCTCGCTGCCAGATTTTATGCGGCAGGCAAGGATGAGGAGATGTCTAAGACGGTGCACACCTCTATTATGATTGCACTCATAAGTGGTATTGTGATGGGTGTGGTCGGTGTTATTTTTGCAAGGGGTGCGCTGGAAATTATGGGTACACCGGATGATGTCATAGGTCTTTCTACTATTTATATGAGGATTTATTTTTGCGGTATGCCGTTTTTTATGCTTTATAACTATGGCGCGGCAATTTTGCGTGCTGTCGGCGATACAAAGAGACCTCTTATCTTTTTGATTATTTCAGGCTGTATCAATGCACTGCTCAATCTGTTTTTTGTAATAGTGTGTAAACTGGATGTTGCAGGTGTTGCAATCGGTACAATTGTTTCGCAGTTTGTTTCCAGCGTACTTGTATTATATTGTCTGAGCAAAGCAGATACCAGCTATAAGCTCTGCTTTAATAAGCTTGCGATTGATAAGGAATATATGCTTCAGATATTTCAGGTGGGAATTCCGGCCGGCATACAGAGCACAGTCATAAATATCTCAAATGCCATGCTTCAGTCATCAGTCAATTCCTTTGGCTCAATAGCCATGGCTGGATATACGGCGGCAAACAATATACTTGGCTTTTTGTATGTATCTGTCAACTCAATCACACAGGCCTGCATGAGCTTTACAAGCCAGAACTATGCGGTAGGAAAACAAAAGAGAATGGACAGGGTACTGATAGACTGTCTGTTTCTCACGACAGCGGTAGCACTTGTGATGGGAAGTGCCTCATACATATTTGGAACACAGATACTTGGCATATATACTAGTAATAGCGAGGTAATTAAATCAGGACTTGAGATTATTTCGATTACAACAATCCCATATTTCCTGTGTGGAATCATGGACCTTTTTCCGGGAGCACTAAGAGGAATGGGATACTCAACAGTACCTATGATACTTTCTATAATAGGAACAGTCGGAGTCAGAATTATCTGGATATATGGTCTGTTTCCAAGCCACAGATCGCTGTTTTTCCTGTTTATATCATATCCCGGTTCATGGATAGCGACAATCATCATGCAGGCTATCTGCTATATGTTTGTCAGAAATAAAGTGAAAGCTACAATAGGAGCTCGGAAATTATAATTAAAATCTATTTGTATATGTGTTAAATTGTGATATAATATTTCAAGTTGATTTTTTTGGAGTAATATTATGAAAGCAAAACACACAGATTTAGAGAAACTTGAGCAGCTCTATAAAGAGTCGGGTAACCAGCTCGTAGTGCTCTACGGAAGGAGAGGCTGTCAAAAGGAGGAGCTCATCGTGGCTCAGAGTGAGGATAGAAGGAGTATCATCGGCTTCTGCAACTGGGACAAGCCAATGATGACCATGGATGAATTATAGAGGAGCTTATGGGAAAATCACTGATAATAACAGAGAAGCCATCCGTGGCACAGGAATTTGCGAAGGCGCTGCGGGTGAGCGGACGCAATGACGGTTATATAGAAAATGGAGAATATGTGATTTCATGGTGCGTGGGACATCTGGTCGGGCTGGTCTACCCTGAGTCTTACGACATGAAATACAAGAAATGGCGTCTTGAGGATCTGCCGTTTCTGCCAAAGGAATACAAATATGATGTGATAGACAGCGTGCGCAAGCAGTACAATATTGTGCACGCTCTTTTGCAGAGAGAGGACATTGACAGAGTTTACTGGGCAGGTGATGCCGGAAAAGAAGGACAGACCATCGAGGAGAATATCAGAAACTTTGGCGGTGTCAGGGAAGGCATGGAGGAGCTTCGAGTCTGGATAGATTCGCAGACCGAGGAGGAAATCCTAAGAGGCATAAAAGAGGCAAAGCCGATGAGTGCATATGCAAACCTCGGAAAGAGCGGCATCATGCGTACCATCGAGGACTATGCGATGGGCATCAACTTTTCGCGTGTCATGTCGGTCAAATACGGCAATCTGCTAAACGATGCAGCGGGTACACGCTCGTATACGGCAATCGCGGTCGGACGAGTGATGACCTGTGTGCTTGGAATGGTAGTAATCCGTGAGCGCGAAATCAGAAACTTTAAGGAGACTCCGTTTTACAGGGTAATTGGCAGGTTTACGGATGCCGGTGTAGAGGCAGAGTGGAAGGCTGTAGAAGGCTCAAGGTACTTTGAATCACCGCTTTTATACAAGGAAAACGGCTTCAAAGAGGAAAAAGATGCACTCGCTTTAATTGAAGAATTAAACGGCAAACAGGCGAAAATTAAATCTATAGTTAAGAATATTGCTAAAAAAAGAGCACCGCTTCTTTTCAACTTGGCGGAGCTGCAGGCAGAGTGCTCAAAGAAGTTTAAAATCAGCCCTGATGAGACATTACAGGTGGCTCAGGATCTGTATGAAAAAAAGCTCACCACCTATCCTAGAACAGATGCCAGGGTGCTCTCAAGCGCTGTGGCAAAGGAGATTGGAAAAAATATAAGTAGGCTTAAAGGTTTTGAACCGACAGCAGACTTTGTGGAGCATATTATGCAAAAGAGGCTATATGCCAACATAGCTGATACGCAGTACACGGATGACAGCAAGGTAACAGACCACTACGCTATCATTCCGACAGGTCAGCTTACAGAGCTTTCGGGGCTCACATCGCTTCAAAGAGCAGTATTTGAGCTGATTGTCAGGCGTTTCCTTAGTATTTTTTATCCACCGGCAGAGTATGAGAATGTGAAGCTTGTCGTAGATGTGGATAAGGAAAGTTTTTTTGCATCATCAAAGGTACTAAAGAGCGAGGGCTATTTACAGGTGGCGAATCCGCCGAAAAAGAAGTCGTTTGAGGAATCAAACGCACGAATACTTGGTAAAAACAGTGAAACTGCAGATAGTACAGATGAAAACAGCACAGCAAACGGCAGCAATGATGAGACAGTCGTAAATCCCAAGGTGATGCTTGAGCTTGCCGATAAGCTAAAGGCGGGTGATGAGATAGCATGCCAAGGCTATAATATCAAGTTTGGTAAGACATCTCCGCCAAAGCGCTATACATCAGGTTCCATGGTGCTTGCCATGGAAAATGCAGGACAGCTTATCGAGGACGAGGAGCTTCGTGAGCAGATAAAGGGCTCAGGAATAGGCACCTCAGCAACGAGAGCGGAGATAATCCAGAAGCTTGTCCGTATAGGATATCTGAATCTGAACAAAAAAACGCAGATACTCACACCAGAAAGCCTTGGTGAGATGGTATTTGAGGTCGTATACATGACAGTTCCGGCACTTCTTAATCCAAAGATGACAGCCAACTGGGAAAAGGGACTGGACGGAATTACAAGGGGCACGGTGGATTTCTGGGAATACAGGGGAAAGCTTGAGAGCTTTATCCGCAAAGAGACAGAAAAGATGATTGAGCAGAATCTGCGCCCTGAGATTGCAGACCGTATTAGCAGCTTTGCAGGCAAAAATGCCAGAGGTGCGGCGGCCAGACGAAAGATAGGTGTCAAGTGCCCGGTCTGCGGCGGTGAGATAGTGACCACACCGTTTGGCTACGGCTGTGCCAATTACAAAAATGATAAATCAGGATGTAATTTTAATATCGGACAGGTGGCAGGACTTGATATTCCGGAGGAACAGGTCAAAAAGCTGATTGAAGAAGGAATCACCGACACAATCCGTGGTTTTAAGTCGAAGAGCGGCAAACGCTTTGATGCATGCTTAAAGCTCAACAAGGATGAACAGACGAACAAGGTATCAGCCACCTTTGATTTTGAAAATGTAAAGCCGCAAAAGGTCGAGGGCATTGTATGCCCGGACTGTGGAGGCGATATATATGTGTCGCCATACGGCTACCGATGTGCAAACTATAACAGACAGACAGAGGATGGCTGCCATTTCTTCGTTGGAAGGATAGCAGACAAGCAGCTGTCACAGGTACAGTTTTTAGAGCTCATGGCAAACGGCAGAACAGAGACGATAAAGGGCTTTAAATCAAAATCGGGAAAGCGCTTCAACGCATGCCTTGTCTTAAAGAAGGAACCGGTCACAGAGGGCAGTGAGAAAATGCACACCGTCGTAGCATTTGACTTTGACAATGTGGAGGATGAAATCATAAAGGATGTTGTCTGTCCGCTTTGTGGTGGTCAGATAAAAAAGACATCGTTTGGCTATGGCTGTGTGAACTACAAGGGTGACGAGCCGGGAAGCTGCCGCTTTTCGGTGGGACAGATTGCGGGAAAGACAATCACAGCCGCAAACCTAAAGCAGCTTCTTAATGATAAAAAGACCGAGACCATACGAGGCTTTAAATCCAAAAGCGGGAAACGCTTCGATGCGTGCCTGGTGCTTAAGGAGGATGAAAATAAGAAGCTCTCTGTCCAGTTTGATTTTGACCATGTAGAGCCAAAGACAGTGAAGGATGTAGTATGTCCGAAGTGCGGAGGCAAAATCCAGGTGGCACCGTTTGGCTTTGTATGCGAGAACAACAGACGTGATGATCCTGAGAGCTGCCGCTTTATGGTGGGCAAGGTCGCAAGCGTCAAGATAAAGGAATCAGTCCTTAAGGAGCTTCTGACAAAGAAAAAGACGGAAGTTATATCAGGATTTGTCTCAAAGACAGGCATGAAGTTTGACGCACCGCTAAAGCTCACCGAAGACGGAGATATAGCCTTTGATTTCCCCGAAAAACCAAAGCCAATCGAGACCAGTGTACTTTGTCCAAAGTGTGGCAGACCTCTCAAAAAGACACAGTGGAAATATGAGTGTGAGTGTGGCTTCAATGTTTGGCATACTGTGGCAAAGGTGGAGCTTTCAGAGGAAATTCTCACGGAGCTGTTTACCACAGGAAAGACCAAAAAGAAGGTCACAGGCTTCACCTCCAAAGCGGGAAATGTATTTGATACATGTCTTAAGTTTGAAAATGACCAGATATCATTTGATTTCGATAACCCGGGTGAGGAAGAAGTGCAGAGCGCGGCTGAAGTACATAACAATGCTGATGCACATAACAATGCCGATGCACAGAGCAATGCTGAAGTACAGAGCACGGCAGATGATGCACCGGATGAGACAACCCTGAATGAGATGGGAATCCCAGAGGAATTTCTGGCAGGATTTGATATGGCAGCTGATAGTGCACAGGCAGATGATGTGTCGGCGGCGGCACTTGCGGCGGCGCATGAGCTGTTTGTGGAGTAGTTCTGCCTATAATTAATTATTAAATCTATAATTAATATGAATTTTTGTATTTATGTTTAATGCTTATATTTAAGTTTAAATATTAAAATGAAAGTTAAAAAAATAGTCAATAATTTTCACATAATAAATAAAAGAAAGGACATAGAAAATGGAAAACGCTAAAATAACAAATCTCTATAATCTGGATGAAACAATCGCAAAGGAGTATTTATCGCAGTTCACTTATCCATGGGAGGCACTTGCCGGAATAAGTGATTTCATCAAGGAGCTCGGACCAACACTCGACCCTGAAATCTATGAGAAAAGAGGAGAGGATATCTGGGTAGCAAAGAGCGCAACAGTATTTGACAGCGCATATCTGCACGGTCCGCTAATCATCTGCGAGGACGCAGAAATCAGACAGTGTGCTTTTATCCGTGGCAGTGCAATCGTAGGCAAGGGCTCAGTAGTAGGAAACTCCACAGAACTTAAAAATGTAATCATCTTCAATTCAGTACAGGTGCCACACTACAACTATGTAGGAGATTCAATTCTGGGCTACAAATCACATATGGGCGCAGGCTCTATTACATCAAATGTAAAGAGTGACAAGACTCTTGTAGTCGTAAAGGATGTTTACGATACAAAAGAGGAGATTGAAACCGGCCGCAAGAAATTCGGCGCTATGCTCGGTGACCATGTGGAGGTGGGCTGCAACTCGGTACTCAATCCGGGAACAGTAATAGGAAGAAATTCAAACATTTATCCGCTTTCAAGAGTACGCGGAGTCATTCCTGCAAACCACATTTTCAAGGACAAGGACAACGTAGTTCTTAAAAAATAGTAATGTTGTTTGAAAAAATATTGTATTTTTGTTGTTTTTTGTCGATGATACTCTAGACTTATGACAAAAAATATGAGAAAATAAATTGGGTATGTTAAAACCATAACGAAAGGAGTCTTAAGATGATTTACACTAAGGAAGTTGAAAACATGTGTCCTGTAGCTAAGGGCGCAAAACATGAGCCAGCTCCTATCCCAGAAGAAGGAAAATGGGTTCATTCTAAGAAAATTGAGGACATTTCAGGATTTACACACGGTGTAGGCTGGTGTGCACCACAGCAGGGTGCCTGCAAGCTCTCACTCAATGTAAAGAATGGAGTAATTGAAGAGGCATTAGTTGAGACTATCGGATGCTCAGGAATGACACACTCTGCAGCTATGGCAGCAGAAATCTTACAGGGTAAGACAATTCTTGAGGCATTAAACACAGACTTAGTTTGTGATGCCATCAATACAGCTATGAGAGAGTTATTCTTACAGATCGTTTACGGTCGTACACAGTCTGCATTCTCTGATGATGGACTTGCTGTTGGAGCAGGACTTGAGGATTTAGGAAAGGGACTTCGCTCACAGGTTGGTACAATGTACGCAACAAAGGCAAAGGGAGTTCGTTACCTTGAGATGGCTGAGGGCTATGTAACAGGAATCGCTCTTGACAAGAACGATGAAGTAATTGGATACCAGTTCGTTTCTCTTGGAAAAATGACAGATTTTATCAAAAAGGGTGATGACGCTAACACAGCTTGGGAGAAAGCTTCAGGATCATACGGTCGTGTAACTCCAGAGCAGGGTGCTGTTAAGATCATCGATCCAAGACAGGAATAAGAGGAAAGGAGAACGACAATGGCATTATTTGAATCATATGAAAGAAGAATAGACCAGATCAATGCTGTACTTAACAGCTATGGTATCAGCTCAATCGAAGAAGCTGAAAAGATTACAAAGGACGCTGGACTTGATGTTTACGATCAGGTAAAGAAAATCCAGCCAATCTGTTTCGAGAACGCTTGCTGGGCATACACAGTTGGTGCAGCAATCGCAATCAAAAAAGGATGTAGAAGAGCAGCAGACGCTGCAGCAGCAATCGGAGAGGGACTTCAGGCATTCTGTATCCCTGGATCAGTTGCTGATCACCGTAAGGTAGGTTTAGGACATGGTAACCTTGGAAAGATGCTCCTCGAGGAGGAGACAGAGTGCTTCTGTTTCTTAGCAGGTCACGAGTCATTCGCAGCCGCTGAGGGTGCTATCGGAATCGCTGAGAAGGCAAACAAGGTTCGTCAGAAACCACTGCGTGTTATCCTTAACGGACTTGGAAAAGACGCTGCACAGATCATCTCACGTATCAACGGATTCACATTCGTAGAGACACAGTATGACTACAAGGCAGCTAAGCTCAACATCGTATCTGAGCATGCATACTCAGATGGACTCCGTGCAACAGTTAAGTGTTACGGTGCAGATGATGTTCAGGAAGGTGTTGCAATCATGCATCACGAGAACGTTGGTGTTTCTATCACAGGAAACTCTACAAACCCAACTCGTTTCCAGCATCCAGTAGCAGGTACATACAAGAAAGAGTGTATCGAGCAGGGCAAGAAGTACTTCTCAGTAGCATCAGGCGGTGGTACAGGACGTACACTTCACCCAGACAACATGGCAGCAGGACCAGCTTCATACGGTATGACAGATACAATGGGACGTATGCATTCAGATGCACAGTTCGCAGGATCTTCATCAGTTCCGGCTCACGTTGAGATGATGGGACTTATCGGAATGGGTAATAACCCAATGGTTGGTGCTACAGTAGCAGTAGCCGTTTCTGTTCAGCAGGCTGCTGATGCAGGCAAATTCTAAATAGAAAGCTTGATTTTATAGGCTTTTTGGAGACTCATATCATTTTTGGTATGGGTCTCTTTTTTTAGCTCATTTTCTGGATTTGGTGTAAAAATAGCTGCACGCTGCCATCAAGTCGCCATATTTAATTATTGGCGACGTGGAAAGTGAAATATTGGCGACTTGGGCGACGCAGGTTGACAAAAATAATTGTTTATGGCGACTTGGAATACTAATTCCGGTTATATTTTATGCCTCGCAGGTCATAGCCTTTTGTATTTTTATTTATTAAAATTTCTAATATCTCTTGTGCGAAAGGAGAAGTAAATGAGCGAAGTAATTGTAAGAGAAAGGTATTTGAAAAATGGTAAGAAAGTGTATGAGTATTGTTTTGAATTGGCACATGAAGGGGGCAAAAGAAGAAGGAGAACAAAATCCGGATTTGCCACAAAACGTGAAGCAAGAGCTGCAGGACGGCAGGCATTGTATGAATATGAGAATGTTGGTGAGGTAGTTGTTGACAATAATATTTCTTACTCAGATTTTCTTGATTTCTGGATAGAAAATGATTGTAAGAATACGTGTAAAGAACAGACGATTAAAGGATACGAGAAAAAAATTAAATTATATATTAAACCAGAGTTGGGAGCATACAGAATAAAATCTATAAATAAGGATAATCTTCAGGCATTTATTACAGATTTATACAATGATGGATTTTCAGTGAATACAGTTACTTCAATTAAGGGTTTGCTCACCAAGTCATTTAATTTTGCGGTAGACAGAAATTATATACCTGCGTCACCGGCAGTTAACCTTGTTATCCCAAAGAATAAACAGCCGGATAGACCTACTAGATTTAAGCAGCATATTTTCCTTGAAAAAGATCAGGTAGATAAGATATTTGAGAGATTTCCAAAGGGTACGAGCAGTTTTATTCCTTTAAAGATAGCTTATCATACAGGAATGAGACCGGGTGAGGTGTTTGGGCTGATATGGGATGATATTGATTTCGTGAATAAGACTATAACAGTTAATAGACAGGTACAGTGGTATGCTGGTAAGAGAACTGAAGAAGAAAAAAAGAGGACTAATGGAACATCGGAGTCAAATGGATATTGGTATTTCTGTGAGCCAAAGTATAAATCATATAGAACGATTGATATAGACGATACACTACTCGATATTTTAAAAGAAGAATATGAAAAGCAACAGAGGGCATGTGAATATTATGACGAGTACTATTCACATTATTATTCAGATTTTAAGGTGACGGATGAAATATTAAGAAGAAACACAGTTTTTCCGCAAAACAGAATAGGTGAGACCTGTACAGAGCATGAAGTAAATTTTGTATGCAGGCGTGAAGATGGTTCATATGTAAGTTCGCGTACTATGCAGCATGTTTCAAGGATTGTGCACATGCAGCTGGGAATAACGGATTATGATACGTATAGTTTAAGGCACACACATGGAACCATGCTTGTTGAACAGGGCGCAGATATAATATATGTTCAGAGAAGATTAGGACATAAAAATGTAAAAGTGACACTGGAGATATACACTAATCATGTGACAAAAACAATAAAATCTAGAAATAGCGAGTTGCTGAATACAATGTATTAATCTAAAAAGCTGAAGAACTCTATTATAACGATAAAGTTCTTCAGCTTCTTTTAGTTGAGTTTCTGATCTTCGATTATTATAGGTATTCCTTCAAAATCGGAGAAATAGGTGTTGGATGATGGATGTCTAAGCAAAGTCAAAGGATGTTCTGTTCCTGCAATGTATGTGGAAATCGCCGTGTTAATTCGTTCATCTGCAAAGTGTAGTTTAATGGTATCAGGAATGAGATTACCGGATTTGTCATTCTCCCCAGTTATTTCCAGCCCGCAGGTACGGTGTAGTTTAACAATAATACTCAAAATATCTTCGACATCATCCATCTTATAAGAGACAAGATCATTCGGACTGATATCAAGTGCTGCCGCAAGTTTGTTTAGCTGGTCAGGTTTTGGATTACGGATACCGGTTTCATATTTTTTGATGCTCGATAGCGTTATTCCTGACGCATTGGCCAGATCTTCCTGTGACATATTTTTTTCTTTTCTGTATTTTTTTAGTAGAGCTGAAAGACTTCCTGATTCACTATTCATGTATATCACCTCATTAATTTTCATTATATATATTTTTATCATTGTATCATATTAGTTCCAAAAAGTGAACTTTTTTATAAAAAACTATTGACGGACACAAAATGGAACCATATAATCTGTCTCTTATACACATCTGACGCTGCCGACGATCTACTCTGTGTA
>OJRN01001222.1_pt1 | contig 10432 bp, 7 predicted proteins | sample 1599211 | NCBI WGS metagenome assembly OJRN01 (sample SAMN03922532, study PRJEB24848) | human gut metagenome | isolation source: stool sample | host: Homo sapiens | place: Germany | collected 2010-05
TGATAATATATTCCTCCAGTTGCATTGTATCATCAATAATGCATCCTATGTTACTGTCCGTAAAATTATTAAACTCTGATAACTCATTTAATACCTTGCTAAACATATCATGTCCCAATTCACTTATATATATTATATCATTATATATATAATACACATAATACTTTTTATCTTTATGCAGAATCAATATTCCCCTATCATCAAGAAGCTTCTTAATATCATCAAGACAGCTATCATAATATTTCTGTCCATAGAGCTGCATTACATCCGCATCAGCAACTATCAGTCTGTATTTTACTCCTTCCGATATCTGTTGTCTTATATAATCCATATATATCTGAACATATTCTATATCATCATATCCTTCATCGGACGATATAATATTAATTATATTATCTTCACCGAATTGATCTATATATTCAACAAATTCATCAAGCCATATTTTATTAAAAAAACACATTGTATCACTTTTGCCCGGATATTCTGAAATTAGTTTAAGCATTATAATATGTAATAAAAAATTCTCCTGCCAGCCAAAATAATAATCACCATAAAAAGCTGAATTCTGATATGACAATAATTTATTAATTATACGAATCTGTTTTTCTCTTGATACATAACTTTTATTGGTATATTCATCGTTTAAGTTAATAATCGTCCTGCCGTCACACAATATACTATATTCATCTATCTTTAATTTATCTGCTGATAAAACATATGTCTTAATCATTTTTTTGTCCCTCTAGTATGTAATGAACTCTTTTTATAATGTTATTATAATTACAGTAATATTCAGCATACTGTTGTATGCTTTCAAATTTATTTTTAAAAAAGCTGCTATCCGTTTTTTCTTTATTACATATCTTTACCAACAGGTCGGATAACGCTTCTATATCTCCTATCGGGAATACAGAACCTGTTGTCCCCCAGTTCGTCATATCTCCAGAACCATCTATATCAGAACATATAATATAACATCCATATGCCGCAGCCTCTCCAAACACATTAGGTGTTCCTCCTTCTTTTTTAGAAGTCAAGGCAAATACCTTGGCACAGCTATATTCATTATACAGCTTCTGTTTATCTATAATTTTACCTGTAAATATAACTCTTCCCTTTAAGAAAGGATACTTTATAAAATATTCTTCTATATAATATTCAAACTCATCCTCAATAACTCCTATCAGTTTCAATTTCCAGTCTGGTATAATATGTGCACACCTTGCAAATGCTTCCAATAATATCTGATTCTGTTTATCTACATCCCCAACCCTGCCAACATAAAGGATTGTATTCTGTTTATCATCATATGTGCACTTTATATGGTTATATCTGTACGGAAATCCATTGGGAAGATATTCGATTTTATATGGCAATTTCGATGCCAGAAGTTCTTTTATTTTTTTACACTCACACCCTATATAATCACAATTTTTCAGAAACTCACTGTATAGCTTATTACCAAAAGACATGTTATCAACCCATGCGGCATTGGCATCCATCTTTAATATAACTTTTCCATCTGGTCTAAGTTTTTTATACAATGGCACTATATCCATATACACATAATATATCCCAAAGCAATACAAAATATCACATTCATTGATATTCTGCTTAATATATTCCTTACATAATTCTGTCCATGCTATTATATCTTCCTGCTCTGGCATATATTGCATAATAACATCTGGCATATACTTAAGATAGTCATATTCACCTGACTTAACAGTTATAATCACTGTTTCATAGCCATACATACGTCCATATATATATGGTAACTGACAACAATCTTTCATAAGATGTTCATTATAATAATGCATATCCGGAGCTATATTATATATTTTCTTCTTACTACCTGATTTCATTTTCATCATTCCATTCATATTATTAGTAAACTATTATTACTATTCTAATTCGTCATCAATACAATCCAATAAAATCTTTTTAACATTAATAAAATAATTATTTATACTATATTTTTCAACTGATTGTCTGCATATGTTTCTGTCACACAATGACAGAGTACCATCATATATATAGTCCAGTATCTTCGCTAATTCTTCTGCATTATACTGCTCAAACAAATAACCATTCCTTCCTGGAACAATATAATCAAGAAGTCCATCCACCGGCGTTGATATAACTGTCATTCCCATAGACAGCGCTTCTGCCCCTGTAAGCATGAAACCCTCATACTCAGATGCTGCAATAAGCGCAACCGAATCACTGCAATAATTCCATGGCTCCTCTTTCCACCCAAGAAATTCAATCTGTCCGCTTTGAATCTGTCCAAGAAATTCAGCCATATCTTTTAATTTTTCTTCCGCTTCTCCACTTCCTACTATCTTAAACTTCCATTTATGATGTGCCCTGTACAATGCTTCAAGAATAACTTCCACACACTTTACATCCTGTAATCTCCCAACATAACACATTGTATTATCAGATATATTAGAAACTAAAGAATATTCTTTAACTGGATTACCTATAACATATGTTACTGCCAGCGCATTATGATTCTTAATCTGCCTTTCATTATTACTGTTTATACATAAATGTGCATCTGCAGCAACCAGTTCATTCACTCCTCCAAGACCTGCTTTTTCATACTCTTCTATACGGCTGTGTACCCATGATAATATCTTATAATCACATTCCATTACTTTCCTTGCAGCATCCGCAACCAGACACATACAGGGCCAGTTAATAGCTATACATATATCCGGACTTCCATAACTCTTAATAAATCCTGCATAATTTCTTGTAAAATGTGTAAGCTTTTCATTAATATCTATATACTGACACTCTTCGAATGCATATATATCATCAAATCCCTTAAGATAAGCCATCCCCGGTGCCATATGTATCACCCTTAGCCTGAACACATCCTTATCAAGATTCCCTTTCCATAATCTTATAACATTTTCTATTCCGCCTTTGCTTCCACCAACAGGTGATAAAATATCTACTGTTATCATAGTATTACCGATACCCCTCGTAAACATCTGCAAATCTCTTTACATCTTCGTTAAACTTAACTTTCTCATTGATTATCATATCACAATATTCTTTATAATCTGCCTGAACCTTCGGAAAATCATCACATATATGATGAAGAATTGCCTCTACAACCTCAATATCACTCTCGTCCTCAACCTTATACTTATCAGGAATCATTACATCCTCATAATACCCTGCACTTCCTGTTCTGTTAGTAATAACCGCACATCCACATATAGCTGCTTCCCTTGGAATTCTGTCCTTTCCGGGATGATTACCAAAATCCACATATACCTTCGCTATATGCATATATGCAACCATATTCTCTTCGGTAAGATTCTTAAGCGGTACCCACTTAAGCCATGAAGAAGTTCTTTCAATAACTGGTATTAACTTATCCAAGCCTTTTCTTGGATTATATAAGGCTATATTATATCTTACCATCTCTGGCACATCTGTCATATATATATCTCCTATATAATCTGACACATACATAATTCTGTCTGTACTGATACCAAGCCTGTTTTTCACATATTCATACGCATACCTTGACTGAACAAGATGCATCTCTATCTGTGACTTTAAAATATCTGCATCTGATTCTTTGGTATTTAATACATAATTATCAACACTCATCCACCAAAGCACCTTATGACAATGTGAAAGATATGGTATAAGACCTGTTGCCGCCTCATTAAATATAACAACCGAAGATTCTTTTTCTACCTCATATCTTGTACATACATGTCCTGTATTATACTTGATATATTTGCTGCTTGCATCCACATCCTGCGGCTCTATACAGTTCTGCTTTATATAATACATTTCTGCCCTATACCCAAGTTCCCGTAACCTGTAACACATCTGATGTGCAAGCTCCGGTCCCCCACTTTCATATTCTGCTGGACATACATTATAATATATCATTGTACTTTCCTATCTTATACTTACGTTTTACTATATGCTAAAAATATATAATATAAACAAAATGATGTGCAGATTCCTCTACACATCACTCTGTTTATTTTAATACTCTTATTTTAACTTATATTAATTTTTTGCTTTAACTACAGTTGAAGCTACGCCTGTATATGTATCGTCAGCCTCCCAAGATTTATCATACTGATTTTTTGTGATAGCTGTTAATGTATATACAGTACTTACTGTAACATCTCCATCAGCATATGTTGACTGTGGATCTACCTTACCCTTGAAAGTAAATGAAGCACTTGCATCTTTCATATCATCTGATGCTGCTGCTAAACGGAAATTATTTTCTACTGCTGTAGCATTAGTTAAAATTGCTGCTCCAATACCATTAGCAGAAGTTGCATCTGTTATTGTTGAATCAACATCAGCACCATATGTATATGTGAAAGCATCATCCTGGAATTTTGCCTCCTTTACATATGACATGCAAAGGAAAACATTCTTTTTATTAGTTGTAGCATCATGTGTTAATTCACCTGATTTATCATCATATGTTGCTGTACTCATTAAGTTTACATCAGCTCCCTGAGTAGCTGTTGTCTTTGTATTGATAACAACTGCTACATTACTATGATTAACAATTGCATAATCTGAAGCAACTATCTGTCTTGTGTCTGCTGTTGCACCTTCTTCAGCCACATTAACATTTAATGGGTTAAGACCAAATGTTAATTCTCCTGGTATAGCAACTTCTATAGTTGGCTCTACTGGATATGTGCTACCTTCTACAGTAGAAGAACCGCCCTGTTGATCCCATGCAATTGTTGGTGCATCTTCTGCAAATGCTGTTGTTGCAAATACTGTTGTAAGCATTGTTGCTGCAACTAATGCTGATACTAACTTTCTCTTAATCATAATTAATTCCTCCTTGAATAACATATTTAAATAAGAGTATCTATATTCAACTATATTAGATATAGTTTGAATCTGAAAAAACTACTGTACAATTATCTTGGCTGCTGTCTTTACAGTTGAATAAACCTCTCCATCCTTTACTGCCTGATGGGCAACAACTATGTCATAAGTGCCCTTGTCAAGCTTGTTTGGAAGTCCAAAGTTCTGAATACATGAACCTACTGGAACATCTGGTGTTTCCAATATAGTTTCTCCTGTATCTGCCATAGTCACCTGAAATCTCAATGGATAACTATTCTTATCAGAATTAGCAAGATATGCATTACTTGATGTACAAGCACTGTTAAATGTCCATTCTCCTGTCATCTTAACAACAATCATACCATCACTTACTTTCTGGGCTATATCTGATGCTGTAATTCGTGAATCTTCTGTTATAACCAAACTGACACCATTCGCATTTTGCGTAGGGACTTCTTTATCTGTATTCTTGTTAGAATTGTAAGCATGTATTCCTACTGCTACTGCAATAACTGCCACAACACCTACAATAACTGCTGTAATAATTATCCCAAGATGTGAACCAGCTGCTCCTGCTTTTACTGCTGCCCCAGCTATCTTTTCCTTATCTTTCATATATCCTCCATATAATAAAGCTAACTTATAAGTAGATTAATTAAAAAACATCCAGACATACATGCCTGAATGTTAAATACTTCTGATATATAATATATCAAATATTGTGCATCCTTGCATATATGTGAAATCATCCTTAATTTCTCTTACAATCTGTATCTAAACTGTATATCGGTAGTAATTATACTTTCTTAACCTTTTAATTAAAATTTTTTCAATTAGTCTTCAATCCTTGAATCAATAGCCTTTTTCAGCTTTGTAGAACTTGTGCTTTGTGTATATGGAAAGAATATCATAGTTGCCCCATGTTTTTCAAGCCATTCTTTTTCGGCAAGCCAATAATTGTCATTTTCATAGTCACTGCCTGAGAATTGGACATCAAAACCATATTTAATATACGCATCCCTTGAATCGCAATATTCATATGGAATCTCAACAGCTTCATCCACATATTGACAAGCCTGTACGATCTGGATTCTTTCCTCAAATGGAACAAACGGCTCTGTTTTTTTCTTATTTCTTACACCTTCATCGCTAACTACTCCTACAATAAGGTATTCGCACTGTTCTTTAGCTCTTCTTAACATGTTCAGATGCCCAATATGAAACAAATCAAACACACCCGCAATATACCCCTTTTTATATATTTTTTTAGTATTCGGAATAATATTTTCAACACTATCCTTATATATTTTTTTATCTATATCTGACGTATTATATGATGTGTTAACGTCAAAAACTGCATAAAACTTACACCCCAAACTATTTAACTGCTTCACTATACCTCCATATTTTTTTACGCATATAATAACCTTATATTCCCATGGATTTTTATTTAATAATACATCGGGTGACATTATTTTAATACCATTAATATTCTTTCCGTATCTACCCGAATTATTATCTAGAATTCCTGCAATATTAATTCTGTCTCCAAATAAAGTAATAAACCTATCTCCATACAATCCTGATCCAAATATATATACATCCTTTGATTCGCAATCACTAAAAATATCAACAAATATCCTATTATAGCTATCAGGTGTATAATTCAACCTTTCACGATTGGTATGGACTATAGAGTCATTTCTTTTGTTATTCTCATTAAATACACTAAGCTTTGACTCATTCAATAAATCTTCCATAAATCTATAACTATATTGCTCCCATAAATCTTTTCGAGCAGAAAGTCCATATCGGGCAAAAACATTTTCTTTAGAATATATACTCTCCATTTCTGCATCTACAGAATATATAACATTAATTATTCTTGTTAGTAACGCTTTAACAGGCAGATTATCTATAATATATTCCTGATCAAAAAATATAAATTGGCCATTATTATAGAATGCATTAAGAGGAATCATGTCAATAAAACCTTTAACAAAACATTCTTCCATCTGACCTTTTACATTGCAAAGTACTATATCTGAACTCTTCATAACTATTTCAACATATTTGTCAAGCTCTTGTAAAAATATATCCTTATCAGTTTTCAAAACATCTTTAAAATAGACATTCGCTATATCTGCCTCAACATAATCCATAGAATATACATCATTAATAAGTGTTCCCAAAAGAACTTTTATGTCTCTCTCCATTAAATAATGCATATTATTATTAAGCTTTACCAGATTATCTATTCCCTTCAAGTAAAGTGCCTTTTTATCCACCCCACCTGATTCCCAAATAATCGTTGCCATAGCTCTTTCCGGTCCACGATCCACCGACAAGTTAACTTGCTGTGCATTTTTCATTTTCCTGAATCCTATCTGATAAAGATAGGCATTTGCCATCTGATGAAACATTCCATTATGAACTAATGAGTCATAAATCTGTTCTTCATTCATATATATCAATTCTGGCGAATTGTATTTTGGAATAATCCTAATTCCTAAATCCTCTTTAGGCAGATATCCTTCTTTAAATATATATTGTGCTTCACTCAATCCAGGAAATACCGAATATTTTATATCTGAACACACATTTTCATCTTTCCATCCTGATTCAATGAGCATACTATCTGTCTCTTATACAGCATACATTCTGCCATTTTCTTCATGCCAACCTGTTTCGTCAGCAAATCTATATCCCTCTATGCTATCAAAATTACGACCGGTGTAGAAATCCCTATCCCCACAGAAATACCTTATTCCAAGTCTGTTATCAACTCCTAATAACAATACTCCATCCTGTTTAATTATCTTTCTTAACCTTTTCAATAATAACTTAGGTTGTGAACATATCTCAAGCTGATTAATCGCTATAATATAGTCATACTTTTCAGATAGTTCAACTGTAAGAATATTCTTTTCCGACATACATTCTACCGATAAATTCCTTCTGTTGAGCATATCAATGATTTCATCCATTATTCCATCAGCAGTAATACACAGAATATCTGCATCTTGTTCAAACGGATACCAACTAAGTAAAGCCCCTCTCATATCATGAATTATATTATCAGAATTATAACTTGTTTCATCAAGAAAATGTTTTTCCATTTTATATTTATGCTCCTAACGTTCCTTTTATTGCTTCCCTTATCTGTGAATCTATCGAATACATGTTAGTAAACCCTAAACCATCCAGCTTAACTGCAATTTCATATTGCACCTGCTCTTTTACAGCAATCACAACAACACAATCTTCCCCCACATTTCTTTTTATATCTTCTATATGCTTAACACTGACTTCATCAATAAAATCCGGGTTATTAATCTTATCAGATACCGCAAACTCTATATTGCATTTATTAACATTACATTTAAATAGATATTTCAAAAATTCTTTTCCTATAATCCCAGCTCCATATATAATTATTCTTTTATAACTCAATATTTTATTTAATATTTCATGCACATAAAATTTTTGATTCAACACATAATTATAAACTCTTTTATCTTCAAATGTTTTAGAATGTGCAAGAAAATACGCATTGGGATTTGATAATATTTCATGCACATCATCAATTTCATCATTCCCCCATATAGCACATCCATTAACTACACATGATGCATCAAGATAACCACTCTCTTTATAGTCATTAAAATAATCCACCATTTTACAAAACAGTGCATACTGAAATGCCGAGCCTAAATTATCAACATTTTCCTTCAACACTCTGTATCCCAGCCTGCTGGCAAACAATGAAACATATCGCTTCTTAGACTTATCCATTCTTTCAATGAACGCCTGTATATATTCAAGCTCATCACATATGCAGAACACCTTTGTAGGATTATTTACAGATGATGCCATATTATCAATACGATAATGCAAATATGCTTCTTCAAGTAACATTACTCTATCAGCACATGCATAATTCTGAAATACAAAAGAAACATCCTGATATGATGCTCCTGGCGTCTTATTAAATCTTATACCATTTCTAATTAAATGTTCTCTTTTATATAACGCCGTCCATATTGTCTGTAGCATCCAGAACATATATGGATTATCCATAGGATTAATTACTTTATTGACCGGAAGATTACCAAAAGAATCAATCCTTTCATTATTCTCAACCCCTTCTTTTGTGCTATAAAAAAAGCAATTTGATTTAACAATATCTAAATTGTTATTTTTTGCTGCTTTATATAATTTTTCAAACATATTCGGTTCAGCAAAATCATCACTTTCAACTATACCAATATACTCTCCTGTTGCTGCCTCAAGCCCTACATTCATTGAATCTCCATATCCTGAATTAGGTTTTGTGATAATCTTAAATCTAGAGTCATTTTTTGCATATTTCTCAAGGATATTACCAGAATTATCTGTTGAGCCATCATTTATGCATATAAACTCTATATTTTTAAGAGTCTGTGCACACAAACTATCAAGACATTGCGACAAATATTTCTCAACATTATATATAGGAACTAACACTGATACACACACCTTACTATCCATGCACGCTATACCTCTTTTCATTTCACATAAATTCGCCTTATACATCAGCAAGAAAAATCTTATCTACTCTCTCTTTAAACTTATCAATAGTAAACGTATTCTCATATATATTTCTTGCTCTAATACCCATATATTTACATTCCTGTCTATGATCAATCATCCACATTACTTTTTGTGCAAATCCTTCTACATCTTCTGATTTAACAATGAATCCTTCAACACCATCCGTAATAAAATCAGCAGCACCAACTTCATCAGATACAATTGCAGGTTTCCTATTCATAAATCCTTCCAGCACAACAACAGACATTGAATCTTCTCTTGAACATGAAACAATTACATCTGATTCATCATATACCTTATATATATCTTCATTAGGAATCTCACCAGTAACTATTATTTGAGGAATATTCTCTACATCCTGTTTCTGACTGTCTGTTAATTCTCCCGGCCCGACTATTAAAAATCTTGACTTTTGCCTATACTCTGCCGGAAGTTTCTTTACCATATCTATGAATATATCCTGACCCTTTAATTCACATATATATCCAATAATTGCAAATGTCATTATCTCATTATTAATCTTTGTTTTTTCTAATTTATAATAATCCCTTATTCCAAATATAAAATCAGTAATACCATCACTTACTACACAATGTTTTTGTAATTTTCGTTTAAGCCAGTCGCTTACTACATAAACATATATATATGGTAATGATATCAATCTCTCAAACTCTTTATTTTCTATATTATGTATAGCCCCATATTCATGAATCCACCACTTCACATTAATGTCTTTTACAACATTATGTATAACAAGCTTGTCTATTTCCTGAATAACATAATACAGCCACATTGTATTAATAATCACTAAATCAGACCATTTAATCAATTCAATAAACTTTGGATTTTCAGCACAATAATCATCCATAAGAATAACAGATGCGCCAATACTTAACAGTTTTTCCCTTAATGGTCCATCGTATTTAGATACAACTCTTATATTAAATGACTTTTTTTCTAATAACTCTACCAT
>OJRN01001242.1_pt1 | contig 10319 bp, 3 predicted proteins | sample 1599211 | NCBI WGS metagenome assembly OJRN01 (sample SAMN03922532, study PRJEB24848) | human gut metagenome | isolation source: stool sample | host: Homo sapiens | place: Germany | collected 2010-05
CTCGTGGGCTCGGAGATGTGTATAAGAGACAGGTTTATGAAGAGGTGAATGATTATGAACAGTAAATTTATCAAAACATTTGCAGTAATAGTGATTATAGCGGCAGGCATGACAGCGTGTGGACAAAAGAAAAATGTCATAACAGATGATGTATCAGAAAAAGAGATGACGAACATACAGGAGACTGCATCACAGGAAGTGACAGCACAGGAAATTATAACACAGGAGATTACAACCGAAAAAGAACCGGAAGATGACGAATATGTTCTTGTAAATAAATACATACCTGATATATATGTCGAATTGATGTATGCAACAGACAATAACTTTACAGGTGTCAGAATATATGATTTCACAGACGCATACCTTCGATACGGAACAGTTAAGAAGCTTGCAAATGTGCAGAAAGAACTGAAAGAACAGGGGTACAGCTTAAAGATTTGGGATGCATACAGACCGTTTGAGGCACAGCAGAAATTATGGGAAGTATATCCGGACCCTAACTATGTGGCAAATCCGGCTAACGGAATGAAAAAGCATAATCTTGGAGGAACAGTGGATATTACAATGGTTGCTGCTGATGGAACTGTTATATCAATGCCGACAGAATTTGATGATTTTTCTTTGAAAGCAGATAGGAATTATTCAGATATAGACAATGAAGAGGCTGTGAAAAATGTGATGATTCTACAGAATGCTATGGAAAATAACGGATTTACAGGCTATCAGGGAGAATGGTGGGATTATTCAGATACGGTGGTATATGAAGCGGTTGATTTCGAACCATGATGAGACATGATATGAAAAGGTGCATTATGGTAAAGCAAATGATGGTAAAGTCTATTATAGAAAGATTAGGGGAGTAACACATGTCATTACAATTAATTCTGGGAAGCTCAGGTGCGGGTAAATCGCACTATCTGTATACGCATATAATTGAAGAGTCAATGAAGAATCCTGAAAGGAATTATATAGTTGTTGTGCCTGAGCAGTACACTATGGCAATTCAGAAAAGACTGGTGTCTATGCATCCAAGAAAAGGAATACTTAATATAGATGTTGTGAGCTTTGAAAGGCTTGCGTATAAAGTATTTGAGGAAGTGGGTGAGGATAATCTTGAAGTCCTTGATGATACAGGAAAGAATCTGATTATTAAAAGAGTTTTAGAGCAGAACAAGGACAGATTAAAATATTTTGGAAGTAATCTGTCTAATACAGGATTTGTGTCAGAGATGAAGTCTGTTATATCGGAGATGCTTCAGTATGATATCAAGCCGGATGTTATGCAGGATGCGGCAGGTGCAGCATACAGTGATTCAGAGGGAAGTGCAGCACTTCAGTATAAGCTTGATGATATAGTACTTGTATATAACGCATTTGCAGAGTACATAGACAAGAATTATATAACTAAAGAAGAAATACTGGATAAATTATGCAGCAAGGTTACAGAGTCAGAGAGAATAAAGAATTGCGAGATAGTATTTGACGGATTCACAGGCTTTACCCCGGTTCAGTACAATTTAATGACAATTCTTTTATCAATGTGTCCGAAGATATATGTTTCTCTGACAATTGATGCATCTGAGCGTGAAAATTCAGTAAGAGGCAGGGAAGAACTTTTTTTCATGAGTAAGGACTGCGTATCAAAGCTTTATAAGATATGTGATGAAGAACATGTGAAAGTCCTTGAACCTGTGTATATTGCAGGAAAAGCAGTACCGGGAAAGAATGTAATTGTAAATGTTAATTCAAGATTTAAGAATTCAGAAGAACTGGATTTCCTGGAACAGAATCTTTTCAGAAACAATTCGGGAAGATTTAACCAGAAGACTGACAACATAGTTATATATGAGGGAGCTGTTGCCAAGGAAGAATTAACATTTGCAGCAGGAGAAATAATAAGACTTACAAGACTGTGTGGATACAGATATAACGAGATTGCGATAGTTACTGCGGACATGGATGGCTACGGCAAACTGGCGGCTAATATATTAAAGCAGAACGATATACCATATTTCTTAGATTACAAGCGCCATGTGACGGACAATCCATTTATTGCGGCAATTAACGGTGCACTTGGAATAATAGAGAATAATTACAGCTATGACAGCATATTAGGATTCCTAAGAACCGGAATGAGCGGAATGGAGCGCGAAGATATTGATCTGTTAGACAATTACTGTGTTGCAGTTGGAATCAGAGGCAGGGGAAAATGGCATGAACCATGGATAAGAAAGTTCAGGGGAACAGTCAATAATACTGACCTTGAGAAGCTTAATTCACTAAGAACAATGATAACGGATATGTTGGATCCATTGGAAGAAGTGCTTAAGTCAAAGGAATCTAATGTTGCAGATATGGTAAAGGCTCTTTACGAATTCCTTGTGCGTGAAGATATGGAGCAGAAGGTAAGTGTGCTTAATGACAGCGAGTACACTGGTGATGAATATGCGCAGTTATATAAGAAAGTTATAGAAGTATTAGATAAAATGTATGCCCTTCTTGGAAGCGAGAAGGTTGGTATTAAAGAATTTAACAAGATACTTGCGTCAGGATTTCAGGAGATCAAGATAGGACTTATTCCGCAGACCAACGACTGCGTTGTTATCGGAGATATAGAAAGAACCCGTCTTGACAATATCAAGGTCATGTTCTTTGTCGGAATCAATGACGGCAATGTACCTAAGAAAGCTGATTCAAGAAGCGTTCTGTCAGAAAGCGACAGGGAGTATCTTGAGGATAAGGGAATAGTTATGTCAGCTTCCGTGAGGGAGAAAGCATTTACACAGAGATTCTATCTGTATCTTATTATGACAAAGAGTGCGGAGAAGCTTTACATGTCATATGCGGTAAAAAACAGCGAGGGTGCGGCGCTGATGCCTTCATATATTATAAGAAGCATGAGAAAAATGTTTTCACATTGCCTTAAGTTATCTTACAAAGACACGGCACAGCAGAATTCATATGTGACAATACCGCGGGCGGCTAACAGCTTTGATAATACTGAAATTGCTGCAAATGTAGATGAGGATATTATTGATTCACTTACTGGCGGCAGGCTTGTCGGAAGCGTCACATCTTTTGAGAACTTTGCAGAGTGTCCGCTGAGGTATTACTTAAGATATGGAGTTGATTTGAAGGAAAGGGAAGAATTCACATTTTCACCAGTAAACTTTGGCGTCGTACTGCATGCGGTTATCCGTGAGGTGTGCGACGAAATCAAGAAAAACGGTGAGTCGTACTATCTGATATCAGAGGAGAAGCGCCGCGAGATGGTAAAAAGAAGTGTCGCTGCAATTACTGACATATACCAGAACAGTATCCTTAAGGATTCAAGCCGTAATTCATTCATGATTAAGCGGATGGAAGACCTTGCAGACCGCACTGTATGGGCGATGGGTGAACAGTTAAAATGTGGTGATTTCGTGCCATTTGTATTCGAGCATAAGTTCAATATGGAAGTCGGGGACGGAGACAGAAAGCAGCTTATGAGCGGAACAATTGACCGCGTTGACATATGCGAAAACGGCACAGATGTATATGTAAGAATTATCGATTACAAGACAGGAAAGAAGGATTTCAACATAGTAAAGACCTACTACGGAATTGATATCCAGCTTATGGTCTACATGGAAGCGGCAATGAAGCTTGTGGCGAAGATGCGTCCTGGTAAAAATGTGATTCCTGCCGGAGTGTTCTACTACAACATAAGTGACCCGATTGTATCTGCGACAACAGAGAGTGCAGAAGAGATAGAGGATAAGATTAAGGGTGAACTGCGTCTTAAAGGAATGGTTAATTCGGATAAGGATATTGCCGAGAAGATGGACAATACCGAGGGTACATCACTTAATATTCCGGTTAGCAGAAAGGCTGACGGCGGATTTGATTCACGAAGAAGCAAGGTGATGAATACAGAGCAGTTTAATATGCTTGGAAGATTCGTTGATGTAAGGGCGGTTGATACCGCGGATAGAATTGCAGGTGGTGATATCAGGAGAAGTCCTTATAAAGATGGACAGTTTTCAAGCTGTGACAGATGTCCTTATGGGGCAGTGTGTGGATTTTCAGTGGATTTGCCGGGCTGCAATTACAGAAAATTAAAGAAATTCGATGATGAAGTGTTATGGAATAATATAGAGGAAGGGGTTGATGAGAATGGAAAGAAAATGGACACCGGCGCAGAAGAGCGCGATTGATACAAGAGACTGTAATGTGCTGGTTTCGGCGGCTGCCGGTTCAGGAAAGACTGCTGTTCTGGTAGAGCGAATCATTTCCATGATTACAGACCCTGACAAGAATATAGATATAGACAAGCTGGTTGTTGTTACATTTACAAAGGCGGCAGCAGCCCAGATGAAAGACAAGATAAGGAAAGCGCTGGATTCAATGCTTGACGAGAATCCGGGTGATGTGAACCTTTTAAGACAGATAACACTACTTAATAACGCACAGATAACGACAATAGACAGTTTCTGTCTATGGATAATCAGAAATCATTTTCCAGAGGTCAATCTCGACCCGGGATTCAGGATAATGGACGAGGGTGAGAAGAAGCTTATTGAAAATGATGTGTTGGAAGATGTGCTTGAGGAATTCTATGCCGAAGCAGATGAAGAATTCTTTAATCTTGTTGATGCATTTGGCATGGGACGGGACGATTCAGGGCTTGTGAGCATTATAGATAAAATATACCGTTTTTCTAGAAGCAATCCGTGGATTGATGAGTGGTTTGACGAGTGCATGTTAGTTTATGATGATGAGACTTACGATAATCCTGCAATTAAGGAACTGTATGATTCAATTAAAAATGCACTTCTTGATTACCGTGATAAATACAACAGATTAGTAGATATCTGTTCTGAGCCGGCAGGACCTGCAGCATATACAGGTGCTTTGCAGTCTGACCTGCTTGGAATTAATGAGATGATTAATTCGCAGGATTTTGGAGAGCTTGGCAGAAGAATAAGAATATTTTCATTTGAAGCCCTGTCAAGAAAGAAGGATGCAGGAGCAGACCCGGATATTAAGGAATATGTTAAGGGGCAGCGAAAGTTGTTTAAAGATTACATAGGACGGCTTAATGATAAGATATTCTTGAAAGATGATGAGGGAATATTTGCAGACATGCAGGGGGCAGGCATCCAGATACGGACTTTACTTAAAGTGGCAAAGGTGTATGCCAAGCGTGTTTCAGAGGTGAAGCGAGAGAAGGGCATAATTGATTTTAATGATATGGAACATCTTGCTCTTTCAATACTTGTAAAGAAAGAAGATGGAAAGCTTGTATATACAGAGACTGCCGACAAGCTTGCGAACAGATTTGAAGAGATACTGATAGACGAGTATCAGGATTCCAATCAGCTGCAGGAGGTTATTCTTAATGCGGTGTCGAAGACGAGACTGTCAGGTGAGAATAACAATATATACATGGTTGGTGATGTAAAGCAGAGTATATACAAGTTCCGTCTTGCCTGCCCAGAGCTTTTCATAGAGAAGTACGATACATACGGCGAGACTGGCGATAATGTAAGAATTGAATTACAGAAGAATTTCCGAAGCCGGGAAAATGTACTTGAGTGTGCCAATGATGTGTTCAGTCATATCATGAATAAGAATTTTTCAGGAATCGGGTATGACGAATCGGTAAGGCTTAATGCAGGATTTCCATATCCTGAATATAGTGACAGTAATTACGGTGATGAAGCCAACAAGAGTACAGACGTTATTCTTATATCTTCAGAGAATGAAGAAGAGGCGACAACAAGAGAACTTGAGGCAGACAGGCTTGCAAAGCTGATTGAGGGAATAGTTGCTTCTGGCATAAATGTATATGATTCAGATGAGAATATATACAGACCGGCAGAATACAGGGATATTGTAATTCTTACAAGGTCAGTGACAGGCTGGGCAGATACATTTGCAGATGCCCTTATGGATAGGGGGATACCGGCATATACTGACTCGTCAACAGGATATTTCAGCGTGCGTGAGATACAGGTAATCTTAAGCATGCTTACAATAGTAGATAATCCGGTTCAGGAGATAAGCCTTGCGGCGGCGATGATGTCTTATTTTGGAGGATTTACGGCAGCGGAGCTTGGAATGGTGAGAAAGCTTGGCAGGGAGCATGCAGATAAGAATACACATAACAACCTGTATGAACATTTGAAAGCGGTTGCAGTGCTTGGCGGAGCAGATAAGATACAGGAGACGGATGTTAAGCAGCTGTCCGGCAAATGTGCATTATTCCTTGCAAAGCTCACAGAATACCGAGACAAGAGCAGTGTTGAGTCACTATATGATCTGTGTTGGGAGATGATATATGATTCAGGCTACTACGATTATGTGGGAACAATGCCTGCCGGAGCACAGAGACAGGCTAACTTAAATGTCCTGCTGGAAAGAGCAGCGGGATATGGAAAGTCAAGTTATTCTGGTTTGTTTAATTTTTTAAGATATATTGAAAGACTTAAGAAGTTTGACGAAGATTTTGCAGAGGGGGCTGCCAGTCAAGATAATGAGAATCTTGTAAGAATTATGAGTATCCATAAGAGTAAAGGCCTTGAATTTCCTATTGTAATACTTGCTGGGGCGCATAAGAGCATTAACTTTATGGACGCAACTGCACCGGTGCTTGTAGACCAGAACTTAGGAATTGCAGTTGATTATGTTGACCTTGAAAGAAGAACGAAGACACCTACTATTATTAAAGGTGCTATGGCAAGAAGAATTGTAAGAGAGTCGATAGCAGAGGAAGAGAGACTTCTCTATGTAGCAATGACAAGAGCAAGGGAAAAACTCATAATTACCGGAGTTGTAAAAGATGCAGACAAGACACTTGATAAATACAGGGAAAGTGCAGAGCAACTTGCGGCAGATGGAATGTTGTCTTTCGCGGACAGTGAGAATATAAAGAACTATCTTGATATGATAATGCCAGTGTGTCTTATGGATTCAGATAAATTGAAAGGCAGCTTTAAAGTGATGGTTGATGCCGGAGAGGATTCTTGGGCTGATGTGGATGAATCCGAGGAGATGGCTGGTGAAGCGAATGCTGTTAGAATCGGGGGACTGGCTGATGAAATTATGGAAGCTGTGTCTTATCCTTTATTAGAGGAGCTTCCGGAGTATGTTCCTGATGATAACGCAGCCGGAAGGATGAAGCTGACGGTTTCGCAGCTTAAGTCTATGCAGGCGGATGATGATTCAGAGGAAAATGCTTACATGGATGAATCTGTGAAGTCAGCACTTAAAAAGGAAGAATGTGATGAGACAAACAGCATAATTCCAAAGTTCATAAGCGGTGAGGAAGTGCAGCTTGCTGCTAATGAGCGTGGTAGCGCATATCACAGGGTTATGGAATGTCTTGACTATTCAGTGAGTGTGAACCTTGATGGAGTCAAAGCAGATATTAACAGAATGTTAGAAACAGGAAAGATGAATGAATTACAGGTGAAAAGTGTCAATCCGTGGGATATATATACATTTGTACAATCAGATACAGGCAGGAGAGTTGCAAATGCGGTGAACTGTGGCAGTGTCAGAAGAGAACAGCCTTTTGTATTTGAGTACGAAGGACAGCTTATACAGGGTATAATTGACTTGTGTTTTGAAGAGGACGGAGAACTTGTGATTGTTGATTATAAGACTGACAGAGTTATGAAGGGCAAAGCGGGGGAAAAAGAGCTTGTCAAAAGATACGCAATCCAGCTTGATTACTATGCAAAAGCACTGGAACAGCTTACCGGAAAAACTGTAAAAGAAAAAATTGTATATTCATTTGCTTTAGGAAAAGAAATAATGTGTTAAAATTACGAAAAATTTTCTCTAACATGTAAAATGCGGTTGATAATATTGTACAATAATGGTAATATAAACATGATTTGTGAATAAAACATATCAAATTTGCACAAAAATGTGCATAAAATGGAAAAGGAGAGGAAAAATGAAAAAGCAAGTAAAAAAGTTTATGAGTGCATTACTTGCATGTGTAATGGTGGCAGTGTCAGTTATAGTATTTGACATGAATCCAGTACATGCAGCTTCTGGCGCAATAACAGAAGCATCAGGCTGGCTTGAGACAGCATATGTTAAATGGACACCTGTAACAGGAGCTACAGGTTACAATGTATATGTTAAGTCTGCAAGTGCCTCAGATTCAGCTTATGTCCAGTTGGACGATGAGCTTATCAGAAAGTATCCATCTTACATGAGAGCGGATGCTGTAGGATTAAAAGCAGGCGATTATGTTATGAAGATTGTTCCGCTGAACAATGGCAAGGAGAATACATCAGCTGCTATCGTTTCAGATAAGCTTACTGTAAATGCACATGACAGAAGCGGATTTACATTTTCAAGTAATTCACCGGTAAAGAATGGCGTTGGTGCATATAATAACGATGGTACATTAAAGTCTAATGCATCTGTTCTTTATGTTACAGAAGCTAATAAGAATACAGTTAAGATGAAGATTGGTAACACAGAATATACAGGTGTAGCAGCTATTACACAGGCAATTAAGGCTAAGAGTAACTGCCAGCCAGTTGCTATCCGTATTATAGGTCAGGTTACATTAAGCGGACTTGCCTGCAAAGATGTATCATCAGCATATGCAATTGGTGTTAAGGGAGCAGCTAACGTAACATTTGAGGGTATTGGTGATGATGCTACTTTATATGGAGCAGGTGTGGCTGTATTCCAGTCAACAGGCATAGAAGTAAGAAACCTTGGTCTTATGAACTGGGGCGGTGGAAAAGACGGAGATGGTATATCTCTTAAGCAGTCACTTGGTGTATGGGTACATAACAACGATGTGTTCTATGGTGATGCTGGTTCAGATGGTGACCAGGCTAAGGGCGATGGCTCTATGGATTTAAAGGATAATTCTCAGTATGTGACAGTATCTTACAATCATTTCTGGGATTCAGGAAAGATGTCACTTTGTGGCATGAAGTCAGAGTCAGGTGAGAACTGGATTACATATCACCATAACTGGTTTGACCATTCTGATTCAAGACATCCTCGTATCAGAACAATGTCAGTTCATGTATATAATAACTACTATGATGGTAATTCTAAATATGGTGTAGGCGCTGCAAAGGATAGTGAGGCTTTCGTAGAGGCTAACTATTTCAGACATTGTAATTATCCAATGCTCAGTTCAATGCAGGGAAGTGATGTTCTGGCAGGTGGAATATTCTCAGGAGAGAATGGTGGTGTCATCAAGGCATACAACAACTATATGGAAGGTCAGAAGTCTGTTATATATGCTAATTCGGATGCTGGTACAACAACTGCAAGTGCAACTGATTTCGATGCATATCTTGCAACATCAAGAAGTGAAACAGTACCTTCAACTTATAAGGCAAAGCAGGGTGGAAAGACATATTCTAATTTTGATACTAAGGTTGATTTAGGTGTTGATACTGCTGATATTGATGCACCTGCAGATGTTCCTTCAATTGTAACTAAGTATGCAGGACGTATTATGGGCGGAGATTTCAAGTGGACATTTGATAACAGTGTTGATGATACAAGCTATTCACTCAACAGGCCATTAAAGGATAAGCTTAATGCATACAAGACATCTCTTGTATCAGTAGGTGGTGGAAGCGTATCATCAGGAGAAAAGCATATACATAATTATGTAAGTACTATAACAAAGAAAGCTACATGTGCTGAAGAAGGAGAAATTACTTACACATGTACAGCTACTAATGGAACTTGCGATAAGAAGACATACACAGAAGTAGTTCCAAAGACAGCTCATACATATGGTGAATGGAAAGTGGTTAAGGCAGCAACTGCAACAGAAACAGGCGTTAAGAGCCGTACATGTACAGTATGCAAGAAGAATGAGACAGCAATTATTCCGGTTATTGGAGGAGAAGAGCCAGATACACCAGTTACAGATGATTCTTATACAAAAGACTTCAGTAATGGCTTAACAAGTGACTTCTTTACTATAACAGGAAGTACATCAGATAGTAAGGGCTCTGTAACATATAACGGAGTTACATATGATAAGTGCCTTAAGATGGAAGGTAAGACTAATATTACATTTAAAGCACCATCGAAAGGAAAGCTTACACTTGTATTTGGTGGAACAACAGCAGCTTCAGGTAAGACAGTTAATGTTAATGGAACAGCAGCAACAGTAGGAACAGATAATATAGTAACAGTAGATGTAGTAACTGGTAATGTAACAGTAACAAAGGGAGATGCAATCAATCTTTTCTATATGGTATATACACCATCTGGGACATCAGAGACAACACATACACATAAGTATGAGTCAAAGATAACAAAGCAGGCAA
>OJRN01001252.1_pt1 | contig 10185 bp, 9 predicted proteins | sample 1599211 | NCBI WGS metagenome assembly OJRN01 (sample SAMN03922532, study PRJEB24848) | human gut metagenome | isolation source: stool sample | host: Homo sapiens | place: Germany | collected 2010-05
TTTTGCTGTGCTATAATTATTTGATATTTCCATTTAATTGAATCACCTCTCTGTTCTGTCATTTATGTAATCATACAATTCCTTATATGACAGATAACCTGATAAGTTGTTCGAATCATATTGTAACTGCATAAATTCTTTAATCATGCTCATATAGTCTTTCTTTTCATTTATGCTGTCAGAATCATAAGTGATGTTGCCATTCACACCACCAGCCGCATTCATGAAATCTCCAAAAGCATTTTTCGTAAAGCCTTCTACATCACTATATGTTGTATATGCAAGCATTTCCAAATAACTTGCATTTCTTGGATCAACATCATTTATCTGTACATTTGTATCTGTGTAATTTCCTTCTTTGTCCCAATATCTTACCCTGTATTCTGGGTTTGCCGAATCATATGCATCTGATTTATATACAGATGCACTACTGCCATCCGGAAATCCTACTGCTGTTAATGCATTTCCACTATCTTCTGTTCCCGACATATGTAATGTAATATTAGAAGATGTACTGCTTACATTTGATAACAAACCGGAATTCATACCGTTCGCTTTCGCAGTGTTTCTTTTTGTTCCTGTATAATAATTTGAATAATTATAACCGTTAATTCCTGCTATACTCATTTTCGTTTCCTCCAATTATTTTCATTCCTCTGTCATTCGGAATCTACTCACTCAGGGCTGCTTTATACTTTTTACTGTTTGTGTCAATCCCTGCTGCTTTTAATTGTTTCTGTACAGAACTGCTGTTCATTTGGGACAACTGAATATTGTTGACTAAATTTGTTTTTGATGTTCCAAATGTCGTTTGAAATAAAAAACCGTAGTCCGTAATTCTTGACATAATCGAAACCTCCCATCATTAAATTTTTTATATCTGTCATCCGCTTTATTTTTCTTTTTCTATCGACAACCCACTTCTAATATTTTACCTTTTCTGCACCAAGTACGATTTTTTTGCACGAAGTAAGACTTTTTACCAAAAAAGAGCACGAATGCATAATCCATCTGGTAATACTTCAATTCTTAGTTTTTTTCCGAAAAAATATATTGATGTTTCATATCGCCAACTGTATTTTCTTTTCTCTGTTCTTCCCCTTAAAGTGAAAAGTTCCCTGCACAGGCCACAGTGAACCATACCATAGTTCACCTGACCGGCGCAGTAATCCCTTTGTGCCTATTTTATGATTTCATAGAGCAGGCTGCTCTTTCCTCCGTTCTCACGCCATCTCTGCTTTTTTTGTATAAATCCTGCACACTCCAGATCGTGGATTGCACGCTTGACCGTACTTACAGACAGGTGCAGCTCTCTGGCAATGGTACCGATTGCCGGATAGCATGTCCTCTCCCTGTCCGCACGAGTCTCCAGATACAGATAGACCGCCACCGCCCTGTGTGGCAGCTCCGTTTCATAGATTTCTTTCCTAGTCACCCTGCCTCCTAATCTTCCGTCCGTAAGGTCTGCCGCATCTTTTTCATGGTGTCCGTCAGCGGTGTCTGCTGCATGCCTCCTGTCCTTGCCGTTTCTGCAGGTGTCTCGTCTGGTTCTTCCATACAGCACATATATCTCCGTATGATCTCCTCTTCAATTTCCTGCTTGTCTGCGTATGCTACCTTTCTTGCAGATTTTTCTTCAATCTCATAGGGTTCTTCAAATGTGATGCCCCATTTTAAGAACAGTTTCAGTTTTGTCCGCATAGGGTGAGTCCCAGTCTTTGATACGATAAAGTTTCCTTTGGGCAGTGACTTCAATTCATCCGCTGTCATGAGCGGTCTTTGGATCATCTGGAGGGACTGGCTCGGATCATTCTTTCCCCGGCTGATGGAACCGGACATGACGGTTTTGCTGCCCAGGCTCTTGGAGAGCACTTCCGCTGATTCCGAGTTCGGTGCGAACCCTCCGAAGATGGTATCCTGACAGTTATCAATAATGATTTCTGCGCCCTCTTTCCCATAATTCTTATTAAGCTGGGCAAAGGACTGAATCATGGGTACGATACTCACCCTTCTGGATCGGGACGCTGAGAACATCATCTCTGCACTTTCAATCTTCGGAATCGTTCCGACCTCATCCCAATAGAAAACTACACGGTTGTCCAGTTTTCCTCCGTTCTCGTCTGCCACCACGAGGATTTCCCGGTAGAGCTGCTGTAAGATCAGAGAAATAATAAAATACTTTGTATTATCCTCCTCCGGCATGACCAGAAACACCGCCGTCTTTTGTTTACAGAAAAGCTCTGCATCAATAGCGGTATCAAAACAGAGTATCTGCTCCAGCTCGGAATCCAGAAAAGCATTCAGTCTGGATAGTGCTGTGGAGAGAACCGACTGCATGGACTGCTCTGCTGTATTTAAGGCTGCCCCTGCAAACCATTTCGCCTTGTGGGTATCCGGGAGTTTCGCCAGAAGTAGCTGGAACTGGTTTTTCCCTTTCACTTTGGATGGTGCAAGTAAATCCTGTATCAGTTTGAACACGCTGATGATATGCCTCTTTCCATCCGGGCAGAATTCCGCAATGAGCAGGATGGCAGCCGTCAGCACGCCTTCTGCCGCATCATAGAAAAATGCATTCTGTCCATAGCTGGAACTGTCCGTACCACCGGAGGAGATAATGGTCTTTGCCGTGATCTTTGCATACTTTTCTGCTTTTGCCTTGGCACTCAAGTCCGTATGGTCTGCAAGATACTCATCCATGTATTTGTTGACCAGATGGAGCATATTGTCACCATCGCTTCTGGTCGGATTACGGAGATCGATGACTGCCGTATGGTAGCCATAGTATTTTTTTGCAATGCCTGCATAGTTGCGGTATAAGTCTCCCTTTGTATCCGTGGTCAGGAAACTCATTCCACAGGCACAGGCATATTCAATGTTGGGATACAGAAAATGTGCGGTCTTTCCGACTCCTGCCGCGCCAATCATCAGGCAATGCACATCCCCGGTATCCACCAGTGCGTATAGTTTTCCTGCCCGCTCCATGCTGCCGAGTACCAGTCCCTGTGCAGCCGGCAGGTTCTCACCCCTGCGCCACAGCTCCGGTTCATAGGGCACCTGCACATAGGTTTCTGCGATTTCCTTTTTCGTGGCAAATCTCGCCGTTCCATGCTGACCGTCCCCGACAGTCCTGCTCTTGATTCCGTTTAATGTATAATAGTGTGACAGAAGTGACACGCCTCCAATCACGGAAAACATTGCCACCCCTGCGATCACCAGCATCACGACTGGCTGCATAGCATCATTCCTCCCTCCTGATGTTCCATTTTCTGTTCCTTCACAGTCTGTTTTGCCGGCTTCATCTGCTCTTCCCCGCAGTCGATGGCAACAAAAATATGAGCCCGGATGCATTCCATCGCAAGGCTCATACATTTTCTGGCAAGCAGTTCCTGATCTTCTTTTTGTTCTAAGTCTTTTGTATCGAACACCTCCAGTGTTTCTTCAAAGGCTGCCTGCATCTGCCGGATGCGGGTGTTGAAGTTTCCCTTGTCTTTATGCGGCTGATAACGCTTTGACAGATTTTCCAGTATCTGGTCTGCACTAGTTTCCCTGCCAAGTGCGATTCCCTCTTTTTCCATGCACCGCACAAGCACTCCGGTCAAAAGCATCCCCGGTCCGTCAAAGGCATCCATAAGCTGTTCCCTGCCCCTGCCCTTTTTCAGTTCATTATAAATATCCTGATAATAACGGCAGATATAACTTCTGTTGGCATACTTGATGTTGATGGATTCCGTCACTTCTTTCAGCACCTCTGTCCATGCCCTGCATTCCATGACTCTCGGATGCTCCTGTGCTGGAATTGTTTCCTCACCATATCTGCCTTTTAAATCCTCATTCCAGTCTTTGCAGGCTGACTGTAACCTCTTTACCGCACCATATCCATTGCGTACCAGAATCTCTGCCAGTCTGCCGCACGCCTCTATGCCTGCCGGATCATGGTCAAGGCACAGCACAACCGTATCCAGTCTGGGATTGTCTTTCAATGCCTGCAGCATGGCATGCTCTGCCACACCGTTTAAGGTGATATAACTGTTCCCCTGCCAGTTCTCTGGATACAGGGAAAGAAATGATAACAGGTCAATGGGTGCCTCAAACACATACAGTCTGTTCCCGGTTCCCCTGTATCCAAATCCGTAGGCAGCTTCCGAGCCTTCCTGATTCAGCCGGAAGCTCCTGCCGTCAGAACAGCTCCCCTTCACATGGATATGCCGGATTTTCCCCTCGCTGTCCAGTCCGGCAAATACAATGTTGTGATGCTCCGCAGATTCATATATGGTTCCTGCCTTCGCAAAATACGAGAGGATTTCCCTGTCAATATGACGTTTCTGCAGAAGATATGCATAGACTCTCTTCATGGTCGGATTTTTCTCCGGCAGTTTCAGTTCCTTTGGCTCTTTCGGTTCTTTTCTTTCCTCTGTCTGTTCTTTTTCTACAGACTGCCGTCCTTTCTCCGCTCTTCCCGGTTTTCTTTTTGTCTCCTGTCCTTTTCCCCGTTCAATAAGCTGCCCCTGTTCTCCATCCAGCAGGTAGCTTACCGCCTCCGGGTAGGACATCCCAAAGAATTCCTGCATGAAATCAATGGCATGGCTTCCAACCTGTCTGCTGTGTCGATACCAACTGCTCCCCCGGAAAGTCACACTCCTGTGCCGTTTCCAGCGCCATTCATTCCCGGAACGCTCCACCTCCTCATGCTCCCGGCGAAGGATGTCCGCAATCTGTACTGCATTGGCACGCTCCTTCTGTTCCTCTGTAAAGTAAATAAAATCTCCCAATCGTACCTCCTCTCATCATTTCTACCACTCCTCCAGTGATCACTGTGTCTGTACCATGTCCTCATGGTCATCCACGGCATGTCCCTGTGCAATCTTCTTCTGCCGGATTTTTCGTGCCAGCTTTCTGTCAATCCCCTGCCTGCGTCCTCCACTCTTTCTTCCAGCCACATTCTCTTCGATGATATGTTCCAGATGCCGCATGAGCCTTGTTGCCATTAAGAACAGATCGGGGTGTGGCATATCATTCCAGTGTTCTAAAAAATACGCTGCATAAATATTTCCCTGCTCTGCGGATTTTAAAAAATAATCGTATGCCAGTTCCTTGTCCTGCTGGACATCCTTTCCGATCAGATACACTTTCCCAAGGGCATATTGTGCATACTGGTTTCCGGTGTCTGCCGCCATCTTCAGATAATGCAGTGCCAGTTCCGTGTTCTTTGGCAGTTCTTCTCCGGCAAGATAAAGTTTCCCTAACCTGTATGCTGCAAATTGATTTTTCTGTTTCGCAGCCAGTGTCAGATACTGTATGGCTGCCGGAATGTTTTTAGTGTCCTCTTCCAGATATATTTTCCCAAGCTGATACTGTGCATAGCTGTTTCTGGCATCTGCGGCACGTTTCAGGTGGAACACTGCTTTTTCCATGTCCTCTGCTACCAGTGTGCCTTCCCTGTACAACCGTCCGATTGCATAATCCGCAAACGGATTTTCCTGTGCGGCTGATTCTTCCAGCCACTTTACCGCTTTTGCAATCTTTGCGTAATCCGGTGCTGTCCCAGACTCCCCGCTTAACTTTTGGCTCTCCTGTCTGATATAGAGTCTGGCAAGCTGATAGGAGGCATGGGTGTTGCCATAATCAGATGCCTTTGTCAGATAATGTTCCGCTTTCGTTTCGTCTGCCTCTGTCCCGATCCCATGCAGATACATGCAGCCGATACGATACCAGAGCGTATCATCCTTTGATCTTTTCTCAAGATTCAGAAAACCTAGAAAGGCTACACGATAACAATTTTCCGACTTTTCCTGATTTTTCTCTGTTCCGCATCCTGTCTCATACAGTTTTCCAAGTTCATACGCCGCATAGGGATTTCCCTTGCTGTAAGAACGGAACAGCAGACTATATGCGGTTTCCTCATCCTGCTCCACTCCTTTCCCCTGCAGATAGAGCATGCCAAGGGAATAGAGCGCATACTTATGTTCCTTTGCTGCCGCCTTGGAAAACCACTCCCCTGCCTGTTCCAGTTTCTCGTCTGTACCAAGTCCGTACTGATACATTTTTCCAATGCGGTATTCCAGATAGGTGTTACTTTTCTTCTGCTCTACATAATGCATTGCCGCCAATGCTTTTTTGTACCACACATCTGCCTTTTCTTTGTCTGCCTCACATCCAATGCCCTGTGCATAAATCTTTCCCATGTCGTGCATGGCATACGCATTTCCCTGCTCTGCCTCTTCCAGCATGATCTCATGGGCTGCCTCCTCATCCGGTTCTGCCTCCATCGTGCCATAGAGATATTCCCTCGCTTCTTTATACCGGTCCGTCCATCTGGCAAAATAAGAAACGGATTCCCCATGCTCTTCTTCCTGCCTGTCTGGTTCCTGCTCCTCCATCTCCGTCTGTCCAGGCAGGATATCCGGCATGTCCTCTCCCTGCAATGCGGCAAGGCTTTCTGTCTGCTGTTCGGATACTTCTTCCAGCCGTTCCATTCCCGTTTCCGCTTCTTCCAGATACAGATACCCTTCTCCAAAACGGACTGCCTCACGGATGACCATGTTTTTAACGCTCTTTAGCTCCTTCTGCTGTGACAGCGGTATCATCTCTATTTCCGAATCTTTATAGTAATGCTGTATCTCCTCCCTGCTTTTTTGCCATGCCTGATAGCATTCTGCCACACGCTCTTCCTTTTCCAGTTCATCTACAATGTCATTTACGATGGCTTTCACATCTGCTTTCAAGTATCCATATACCTTTTTCCCTCCGGTATTTTTTAACCGTCTGGATAAAAGCTGCATCTGCTCTGCAATCTTGAGATTATGACAGACTCCCTCCTGCATTTGCTGCAACAAAAAAAGCAGACTTTTTTCTGCCTGCTCTTTTAACTGGTTTCTCTGTTCGGTTGCCTTCTCATAGATGCTTAGAAACTCCTGCCGGAAAATATCATGTGCGTATGCAGAACGCATGGCATCAATTCCCTTTGCCGTCAAGTATCCCTCGGACGGATCAGAAGAATAGACCACCAGATGCACATGGGGATGATGGGATTCATTGTGGAATGCCGCATACCATTTCAGGTTCCGGCTGTCTATCTTACAATTCTCATACAGCAACTGCACCCTGCTCCTCAACAGTGCCTGCCACTGGGCGGCACTGTCATAGCCTAACCGCTCGGCATCCTCCCTCCGCAGGCTGATGACATTCGTCCAGATCACACCGGGATGATTTGCCACCTCTTCTGCCACACGGGACAGCACCACTGGTTCTCCCTCATTTGAAAACAGACCGTGAGTACCTATGATTTCTACTCCCGGTCTGTTTGCCAGATAATCCATATAATTTTTCTTTTTCGCTATGATGTCAAGGTTATTCTCCAGCGCCTGCGTGATAAACTCAGATGCATTTTCTCTGGTTGGTCTTTGGATATAATCGTGATACTCATGCATCCGGTTCGCATCGGGAATCTTCGACAGAATATCTGCAATCAGACTTTTCTGCCGGTCGGTGGCTGGCAGCGAAGATGTCGTGCTGGCTACCTTCTCCACGCCTTCACGGGTGCCGATGTAATTGATGTAATTGGCAAGGTGTGCGGGCGGGGAGTTTTTGAGGTAGTTGCAGCGTAGGATAAGTTTGGGCATGGTGTCCTCCTTATTGGTCTGTCCCTAATTCCTTTTTCAGCTTTTCTGCTATTTTATTGAAATAATCTCTTTCTCCAATAAAATGCATATCGCCAACTGCCTGATATATATTCAATATTTCCAGAACACTCTTATAGTCGTTGCCTCCTCTTTTGTTTTCAACAAGTGCTTTCACAACATCATCAAATCTGCTTTTATCCTTTTTATAGGTTGCCAGAAGCATCTCCAGATCATCTATTGTCATAATATAACATCTTGGATCTTGCTCAAATATTTCCGGCAATGAGCCGACTATCATCTGTGTATTGGTCATACTCTCATACAAAAGAAAAACCTTTATTACAGGTTTCTCTCCTTTATATTCCTGCTCTGATGCCTTCAACTGCTCATATGCCTCTTTTATGTTCCTGTTATAAAATATATCAATCTGCCCAACATCCGGCACCTGCTGTTTTGCTCCCAGTCCAAGTAATCCTGATTTTAATTCAAACAAAAATACCGCTTCATCCACTTCAACATAATAATCAGCACTCTTTTTTCTTTCCTCTGGAATCTTATGCCATGAATTCTTGGGCAGATATAAACCTGCCAGTTCTTCAAAGTAATCCTCAAACATCTCTCCAAAAGCAATTATAAATTTGGTTCCCCAATGATTGTTGTGATAGTAATCCCGAATCAGCCAGTACAATCCATCTGCTATCATCATCTGTACCAAATAGAAACTGACTGCAATCGTTTCTTTCGTCTTTTGCGTAATCACAAATGGTTTGTTGTAGAAAATCTGTTTTCGCAATGATGAGTTTCTCACCTGTTCATAGGTCACAGAATAATAACTTATAACCCGCTCCAGATTTTTCTTTGTCAGGATGCTATTTTCTTTTTTTCTATATAACTCTTCCGGTGCGCTTAATGGATCTGGATGAATAGAACACAGCCACCAGATAATCCATTCTACTGCTAACAATTCCTCTGCTGTAAGTCCAAATAATTCGTTTGTAATCACATTGATATCAACTATTTTTTCCCTGTTAATATTAGGCGAACCGATCAGCATATGGTAATTGCGGTTATAGTTCTGATATATCCATGCCGGATTTGCGTATTTAAATTGTTCATATGACATTCCCATCAAATATTTGAATATACTAGGCAGTCCATTATTTCCAATATATTCACTTCCTGAATGCTTATTTTCATACCCACGATACAGGTTGACCACTCTTCCTGCTAATTGTTCTGTCATAATATCATTTCTGTAATCATTGGAATTCGTGATAGAAAGATATGCCATGTTTGGAATATCCCATGCCGATAACATGACTTTTGCCTGCTTATGTATAAAACCATGCTGAATAATGTTTAAAGGAAATGTAATATTACATACCAAATGTTCATCTAATTTTTCTACTTGATTTTTATATATTTCAATAGATTTTTCTGCAAAAAAATAGATAAAATCTCTGGTAGCATAGTTCTTAATGAACCCTTCAAAATCTTTCAACTATGTTTCCTCCTCATAAATTCACAGCTTTTAAGAGTACAGAAAAGACCACTACCGAAGTAATGGTCCTGTATTCCCTTCTGATAATTAATTTTTTTCTAACTCTCTCAACAACTCATCTGGGAGAATTACTTTTACTCTTGAATGCTTAAAATCAGCCGGATTTCGTGTAACAATATAATCTGCCATAGACTCAACTGCACATTCTTCCTGCAGACCATCTTCAAAATCTGAAAATGCATTGTTTTCCAATGCAGCTACTATCTTCTTTTCATTCAAGTCCTGTCTCTTATACACTGCCGCACATTTTTCCATAATTCTTTTTGCATCATCAGCATATGGTTCCCGATTGGCAAGTGCATCTATAATAATATTTGTGTCAACCAATATTACCATACTTTTCCTCCCTTGCCTCCTGTAATTCCTTGTCTGCGTCAAAATCTTCTGGTAATCTTCCGCTGAACTTCAGCACATTCTGGAGTGCTTCCATTGCCTGTTTCTTATCTGCAGGTCTGTTGGATGACATTTCCTCAAGATTCTGAAGAATATTAATCACATAAAACATTTTTTCATCTGGAATACGTTCTATCAATTCAACTGCCCGTTCCTTCATCTGTGTCATCATGTACCACTCCTTCCTTTTCTTTTATCATACTGTAAGTCTTACCGCATTTCAATAAATTATTTCTTAAAAACGATCCCCCTGCTGATATTGATATGCCTCCTCAAACCTCACTGCTCCATTGATCCGTTTCACCTCTTCTGCACACTTCGCCTGCAGCTTTCCGAGTGCCTGCTCATCCACACCATGGCTGTATGCGATCACATGGGACAGCTTGGAAGTTTCCACTGCAAGTTTATACATTGCCCGAGCCATGCGGTTCTCGCTGTCCTTTACCGTTGCATGCATGACAGAGGAGATGGTTGTCAGCATATAATTTTCTATTTTCTCCGAAGTGAGATATCCGATATAAAACCGCAGTGCCCGATTGACGAATTCGTTTCGTGAACGCACATCTGCCTGTGGTAACAGGGCATCTACCTGCCCCAGCAGTTCTTCTTCAA
>OJRN01001254.1_pt1 | contig 10176 bp, 7 predicted proteins | sample 1599211 | NCBI WGS metagenome assembly OJRN01 (sample SAMN03922532, study PRJEB24848) | human gut metagenome | isolation source: stool sample | host: Homo sapiens | place: Germany | collected 2010-05
CAGCTAATTCGCTACGCTTTGCCCAAATTTACTTTTTCGCTATGTGTTTATTTTAAGTTTATTCACTGTCATCATTACGAAGCACACTGCAAATATACATATCGATATGTATATACCATATAAAAACCACAAGTTTAACCCTCATTAACACACAAAAAAAAACGGAAACTAAATCTTCTTATAACAAATGTATCATCAAGAAACTTGTTGTTTTTTAGTTACTTTTGTAATAGAAAAAACATGCAAGCACAAAATGATGAACGAAAAGAAGAAGACAAGAAAGGCCAGACGCACAAAGGCAGACATAGAAAAAGCCATAAACGAAGCTGCCCGAAGCACCATCATGGAAAAGGGGTTCGCGCAAACGACCATTTTAGACATTATCAAAAAGGCAAAAATAGAACCTGCCACTTTTTACAAACGCTATAAGAACCTGGAAGATTTTTACAACAACTTCACACATCAATTTGATTACTGGTTTAGCGACACTGTCAAACACTCCACGTCCGGAGCGTGCTCGGAAGAACGTTACTCCAACATATTAAAAGGACTACTCAGAGGATTGGGCGAAAGTCCCCTGATGCAGGAACTGCTCAGGTGGGAAGTATCTGACGCAAACGACATAACCAAACATACGGCACAAAACCGCGAACTTCACACCTTGCCACTCGTAGGGGGATATGAAGAAACTTTTAAAAACACAAGCATAGACATCAATGCCGTATCTGCCCTACTCACGGCCGGCATTTACTACCTCACCTTGCACAGCCCATGCGCACCATTTTGCGGCATCGACATAAACACAGAAGAAGGATTCAAACGCATAGAGACATCCTTAGAAAAACTCACCCATATCCTTTTCAACCTGCAGGGGTGGAAATAAGGCATCTCCCGGAATGGAGAGGATTGCCTCCTCTCCATTCCGGGAGATGCCTTGTATACTATGGCAGCACGACCTACGGATTACAACCCGCGTCCGTGGCAGTTCTTAAATTTCTTTCCGCTACCGCAAGGACAAGGGTCGTTACGTCCCGGAAGCTTCTCAGCCACTACCGGTTGCTGCTTCTGCGGTTCACGCGTATCCTGACGGGCAGCTGCCTCCTGGTTGGGGTCGGTCAAGTCCTCGCGGGATTCCACGTATCTCTCCTGACGGGAAGCCGGTTCCGGTTCGGCCTCACGCACCTGTTCGGGCTGCTGCACCGGAATCTGCCCGCGCATCAGTACGCTGACGGTCTGGTTGTTAATCTTGTCCACCATGGCATCGAAGAGCTTCACGCTTTCGAGTTTGAAAATCAACAAGGGGTCTTTCTGTTCGTAGCTGGCGTTCTGTACGGAATGTTTCAGCTCGTCCAGTTCGCGCAAGTTCTCTTTCCACGCCTCGTCGATGGTATGCAGCATGATGGCCTTCTCGAAAGCCTTCACGATGGAACGGCTTTCCGTTTCGTAAGCCTCTTTGAGCGGAGTGGAAATCTGATAAATACGACGTCCGTCCGTCACGGGCACCATGATGTTCTCATACATGTGCCCTTGTGCCTCATACACCTGTTTGATGACAGGCTGGGCCACAGCAGCCAACATATCCGTCTTTTGCTTGAAACGTTCCATGGCAGCTTGGAAGGCCTTTTCGCACAAATCTTCACGCTTCATGCTGTTCATCTCGTCCTCCGTAAACGGCACTTCCATGGCCATGACCTCGATAAAGCCTTCCTTGCAACCCTGATAGTCGTTATTCTCGATGATGTTCACGCAACGGTCCCAAATCATATTGGAGATGTCCATCCCGATACGCTCACCCATCAGGGCGTGGCGACGCTTCTCATAAACCACCGTACGCTGTTTGTTCATCACGTCGTCGTATTCCAACAGACGCTTGCGCACGCCGAAGTGGTTCTCTTCCACCTTCTTCTGGGCACGCTCGATGGCATTGCTGATCATCTTGTGTTCAATCATCTCGCCGTCTTCAAAGCCCAACTTGTCCATCACCCTGGAAATCCGTTCGCTGGCAAACAGACGCATCAACTTGTCCTCCAAGGACACGAAGAAAACGGATGAGCCCGGGTCGCCCTGACGTCCGGCACGACCGCGCAACTGACGGTCTACACGGCGGCTCTCATGACGTTCCGTACCGATAATGGCCAAACCGCCGGCTTTCTTCACCTCGTCGCTCAGCTTGATGTCGGTACCACGACCGGCCATGTTGGTGGCAATGGTCACCGTGCTGCTCTGTCCCGCCTGCGCCACGATATCGGCCTCTTGCTGGTGCAATTTGGCGTTCAGCACGTTGTGCGGAATCTTACGCATCTGCAACATCTTGCTCAACATCTCCGAGATTTCCACCGAAGTCGTACCGACCAACACGGGACGTCCGGCCTTGATGAGCATCTCGATTTCCTCGATGACGGCTTTATATTTCTCACGCTGTGTCTTATACACGCGGTCGTTCATGTCCTTGCGTGCAATCGGACGGTTGGTCGGAATCTCCACCACGTCGAGTTTATAGATGTCCCAAAACTCGCCGGCCTCGGTTACGGCCGTACCGGTCATACCCGCCAACTTATGATACATGCGGAAATAGTTCTGCAAGGTGATTGTGGCAAAAGTCTGGGTAGCAGCCTGCACTTTAACGTGCTCCTTGGCTTCCACAGCCTGATGCAAACCATCGCTCCAACGACGCCCGTCCATGATACGTCCCGTCTGCTCGTCCACAATCTTCACCTCGCCGTCGATGATGACATATTCATCGTCGCGGTTGAACATGGTGTAAGCTTTCAGCAACTGCTGCAAGGTATGCATACGCTCGCTCTTCACGGCATAATCGGAATAGAGCTGGTCTTTCTTCATCACGCGCTCTTCGTCGGAAAGCGACTTGTCCGCCTCCAAAGCCGACATGGCCGACGTGATGTCTGGCATGACGAACAAATCCGGATCGGAAGTAGCCTTAGACAACCAAGCAAAACCCTTGTCCGTCAAATCCACGCTGTTTAACTTCTCATCTACAACGAAATACAACGGTTCCACAGCCTCGGGCATGCGCTTGTTGTTGTTTTCCATATAGATTTCCTCGGTCTTCAACATACCGGACTTGATTCCCTGCTCGGACAAATACTTGATCAAAGGTTTGTTCTTGGGCAACGCCTTATGGCTACGGTACAGTTGCAGGAATCCCTGCTCCACCTTTTCCTTGTCTCCCGAAGCTATCATCTGCTTGGCCTCGGCCAGATATTGCGTAGCCAACTGGCGCTGTACGCCCACCAACTTCTCTACCAAAGGCTGGTATTGTTCGAACAACTGGTCATCGCCTTTAGGCACAGGCCCGGATATAATCAACGGCGTACGGGCATCGTCAATCAATACGGAGTCGACCTCGTCCACGATGGCGTAATTGTGTGCACGTTGCACCAAATCCTTGGGATTCGTTGCCATATTGTCGCGCAAGTAGTCGAAACCGAACTCATTGTTCGTTCCGAACGTGATGTCGGCCAGATAGGCACGACGGCGGGCGTCGCTGTTGGGCTGATGCTTGTCGATACAGTCCACACTCAAACCGTGGAACATGTAGAGCGGCCCCATCCACTCGGAGTCACGCTTGGCCAAATAGTCATTGACCGTCACCACGTGCACGCCGTTTCCGGTCAGGGCATTCAGGAACACAGGCAGGGTAGCCACCAACGTCTTTCCTTCACCAGTCGCCATCTCGGCAATCTTGCCTTGGTGCAGTACGACACCACCGAAAAGCTGTACGTCGTAGTGTATCATATTCCACACCGTATCGTTTCCTCCGGCCGTCCAATGGTTGTGGTAATGCGCCGTGTCGCCCTCAATGTCCACGAAATCGAACTTTGCCGCCAACTCGCGGTCGAAATCGTTGGCCGTCACGTCCACGATTTCCTGAGTGGCAAAACGTTCGGCCGTGGACTTCACGATGGAGAACACCACCGGCATGACTTCGTTCAAAGCCTGTTCATAACGTTCCAACACGTCTTTCTCCAACTTGTCGATCTGCGAAAAAAGAGAAGAACGGTCTTCAATCGGCATTTCTTCCACCTTTGCCTTCAACTCTGCAATTTTAGCCTTGAGGTCGTCGGCCGAAGACTGCACGTACTTTTTCACTTCCTGCGTCTTGGCGCGCAGGGCATCATTACTGAGCGCCTGAATTTCAGGGTAAGCTTTTTTCACGGTCTCTACCAACGGCTGAATCAACTTCATGTCCCGGGTAGACTTATTCCCGAAAAGCTTGCTCAAAAACTTGTTTATATCCATATATTTTGTTTTGTTTTTTATTCACGCGATGCGCTTTGCGCTTCTTTGCGCAAAGTTAATCAAAAAAAGTAAAAGAATAGAAAATTATTTAAATATCTTCATCAGCGGACGGCCGATAAAGGGGCTGCGGAACATGCGTTGGGAGCGCGGATACGCATGAAACGGGCCACAGTGGGGGCGATACAATCCACCGTCACCGGCGTCTTTACCGTTTCAGGCCGTACGTTACACCCAAAAAAGAAAATGGGAAAACCTACGTATGAAGCCCTTTCCAAGGTCTGTTCATGCGTCTCTTCGTTGACGACCTTCCAACCCGGAGACACTTCAATGAAGATATCTCCCGAACGCATCTGGTTGAAACTGTTCCGCAAACGGCGTATTTCGGTTTCTCCCGCAGACAAAGCCAACCGCTGGGAAGTGTACACGTCTTTTACGCCGGCCATCTGAATCAGGAAAGCCTGCGCACGTGTCAGCACGTCACTTAAATTCAGTTGCTTGTCTTCTATAAGTTTCTGGTTTAAGAACAGTTGCGAGCCAAACTCCGTCTCCACATACTGCCCCTGGCCATATACAGCCATCAGGTACATGTTCAACAACGCAGAAGCACGCGTCACACTGAACGTACCAGTAGGAATACGGTATTTCGAGAAATCGGTGATTTCGTCATCGGTATATCCCGTAGAAGTAACGACCAACAAAAAACGCCCGGCTCCTACTTTCTTTTCCAACATCGTAATCAACTCTGCCAATTCAAGGTCAAGGCGCACGTACGTGTCCTGCAACTCTACCGGAACTTCGGCTACCGGTTTGTGATCGAACGTCCCTGCATAATACGTCAGGGACAGGAAATCCGTCACAAGGTCTTCGCCCAACTCGGTATGATCCAGACAATGTTTGGCGAAACGGTTGACCTCGTCATTGACATACGCACTGGTCTTGAACTCATAAATCTTACGGTCTCCCGTAAACTTATGTGTAAACCCTTTGCTCTCTTGAGGCGAAATAAAGAAATTGAAATTCTCTACAATCGGACTGATTGGAGTCCAGGACAAATCGGAAATACGACCGGACAAACGGTCGGAAACGTCATAACGCAAGGCCCAATCCGGATACTGGCCGTAATAAGACGTGCTGCTCCACTGCCCGGAAGCATTGTCTATCCAAAAAGCACCGTCGGCGGCATGCCCGGCTGCCAGAATTGCAGCGTCGGCATCCGGGGCAATGCTGTACACCAAAGCCCGTCCTCCGGTAGCCATCTTCAGCTCATCGGTGACGGTCGAAACATTCAGCGCCACCGGAGAGTACTTCTCGGAAGTCAGCCATCCCTCGCACGTCGCATCGTCTACGCAATACATCGGACGCAAGGTCTTACGGTCCATCCAATGCTCGCCCACGATTCCATTATCGTAAGGCACGGTGCCCGTCATGATACACGCCACTGCCGAAGCACGGTCTATGTGGGAAAAAGGATAGGCGGCATCCATATAGCTACGCCCGTCGCGCATCACCTTATTGAAACCTCCGGCTCCGAAAAGCGAAGAAAAGGCTTCCATATAGTCCGTACGCAACTGGTCTATCGTCACGTTGACCACCAACCGGGGGACAGGATGCGACGTCTGGGCTTCCATATTGGCCCAGGTCAGCACCATAATCAACGGAGTCAGAAAACGATAGCTTTTAGAATGCATGGCTTGCTTATTTTTCTTTTTTTCGATAGCTTATCCAATAGCTACACGAACGTAGCAACAAAGCTAAGGCCAAAGGTACAACTACCACACAAAAATCTTGTGGTATCAGGGCAGAAAAAAACATAAATAATATTAAAACCGACGCATTTAACGGATGATAGTAAGTTTTTCTCCTTTTAACAGCACACCAAACCACCCACGGCATAGCCACCAACGGAATGGGATTGAAGACCCAAATCTGCCAATTCGAGCCTACTGTGGGATGAACGGAGAAGAAAAAGAGAAACGTGACCACCAATCCGATTCCTCCAACCAATGACATCAAAAAAATGTCTATCCCCCAAAAACATGCATGACGCCACCGTTCCACCACGGTCAACCCCGCCACACAAAAGAAAAGTATCCATACGGACAACGCCGGAGACCAAGGGAATTCTTTCTGTATTTCCACATCACGCCCTTCAACCACTTTCGATTGAGACAACACCAACGGCCGCGTACTGCCGTCGGAGCCCTGAATCACCGCGCCATTGGCGTAACGCAACAAATAAAAAGGAGCGAACATCTCGTCACGTACAGAAATAGGACGGTCAGCCTCCGCCCCCAAACAAATGTCATTACCCAATTCCGCCCAGGGATGCTGAGCCGTATACTGATGGATAATCTCACGATACGTACGGACAGTGTCTTGCTCCGGATAAATGATCTTTCCTTCCACAGCTTCCTCTATACGGTCGCGTGCCCGCGTCGTACAATTATCATAAAGAAAGTTATAACGATATTCCCGGTTTTCCGGACGCATATTCTCTACCAACAGCGTCCAAAGCCGTTCCTTCTCCGATGCCCTCAGGTTCAGCACTTGCTGATAGACTACCGACCCACGCTCTTCATATTCCTCGGCAAAGTAAGCAAAAGGCAAGGCGCCAATCTGATAATCGCACTCACCGCGCGTAAAGCGCCATATAAAATTCGGACGGTTGAAGCTGAACACACCGTAATTAAAAACCCAGTCCTCCCCCGTGGTATATGATTTCACACGAATGGCCGTATGACCATACAAAGAATACACTTCGGTTCCGGGAGAACAAGTCAAAAGACTAACCTCGACAGAGTCGGCCGGAAAGGCATGAGCCACCCCTCCTATATATAATAAGGTGTATAAAAACACAAATCTCAAAAATCTCATTCCATGCCATATTTAGCTTTGCAAAGTTAGTGCATTTTCCCTTTTGCCCCTGCCATTCACGGAAAAAAGCGAGACGAGCATCTTTTTGACAAAGAAATCATTTGCCATGTTATTTTTTGATTAACTTTGCAACCGCAAAGCATGAACACGTGAATTTAATCATAGACATAGGAAATACGCTGGCCAAACTGGTAGCCTTTGACGGTGATACTCCGGTGGAAGAAATCAAGACCTCAAATGAAACACTGGAACGCCTGCCGGAATTCGTGAATAAATATGCGTTTAAACAAGGTATCGTCGGAAGTGTATTCGGCATCACCGCAGAAGCCGAACGACAACTGAAAAGGCTCGACTTCCCTTTGCTGTATTTAAATGCACAGACTCCCGTCCCGATCACAAACGCTTACCGGACTCCGGATACGTTGGGAGCGGACCGGTTGGCTGCGGCTGTAGGTGCCTACATGCAATATCCCGGACATGACATCCTTATAGTCGATGCCGGAACATGCCTGACTTACGAATTCATCGACAAAAAGGGACATTACAAAGGAGGGTGCATTTCTCCGGGACTTCAAATGCGCCTAAAAAGCCTCCGTGCTTTCACAGCCAAACTTCCGTTGATAGACAGCGAGGGGCCGCTCTTAGACATCGGATATGATACGGAAACGTCTATCCGCTCCGGAGTCATTCAGGGCATGAAGTTTGAAATAGAAGGACGCATCAAATATTTCCAAGAAAAATACCCGTCCCTTTTGGTTTTTTTAACTGGTGGCGATATTTTTAACTTTGATAGCAAAATAAAAAATCTCATCTTTGCAGATAAATATATAGTGCCCAGAGGGCTAAACCGAATATTAGCATTTAATAATGAGCAGTCATAAACTTATACTCTGCGTGTTGCTGGCCATGGCAACACTATATGCTCCCGCACAGACCAATGGTTCAAACTCCCCGTATTCCCGTTTCGGACTCGGCAGCTTGAAAGACCAGTCGCAAGGTTTCAACAAGGCTATGAGCGGAGTGGCATTGGGATTCCGCGACGGAAACCGCATCAATATGCAAAATCCGGCTTCCTATTCCGCCATAGATTCCTTATCATTCATCTTCGACGTAGGTCTCACGTTGCAAAACGTAAATTTCAAAAGCGGAGGCAACAGTATCAATGCGCACAACACCACGTTGGACTATATCAACGCGGGCTTCCGTTTGTGCCCGGGATTGGGATTTTCATTCGGTTTTATCCCGTTTTCCAGTATAGGATATGACTTTTCGGAAAGCAAATATCTGGGCGATCATTTCAACAGCGGTTCGACCATGACTTATACCAACAGCTATACCGGCGACGGAGGACTGCATGAGGTGTATGTGGGTTTGGGATGGAATCCGTTCGCAAACTTTTCTGTCGGAGCCAATTTCGGATATGTATGGGGAAACTATGCCCAAAATATCACGCAGACTTTTTATGAAGACGGAACAGCCACCAGCGCAAGCAACGGGCTACGCCGACAAATAGAAGCAGACCTTTCTTCCTATAAAATAGATATCGGAGTACAATATCCCATTAAAATCGGCAAAAACGACGTTTTGACTCCCGGTATTACATACGGTATCGGACATGCAATCAACTCTCCTGCCCATTATTACAGTTATGTGGCCAACGGAGATACCACGAAATCCGTCATAGAAAAGGCTTTTGAATTACCCACATCTTTCGGAGCCGGATTGGCATGGGCACACAAAGAGCAATGGAAAGTTGGTTTGGACGTAACTCATCAAAGATGGGGAGAATGCCGTGTGCCTCAAATTATAAACGACAAGTTTGTCAGCACTACGGAAAACTATATGAACCGCACCAAAATTGTGATTGGAGGGGAGTTCCAACCGGACCGTTACAGCAGCAAATATTTAAGACGGGTACAATATCGTATGGGGGCATCTTTTTCCACTCCTTATTATAAGGTAAACGGACATAACGGCCCACGGGAATTCGGTGTAACGGCGGGATTCGCTCTTCCCGTATCCAACAATATCAATAACCGTTCCGTGGTCAATATCGCATTTCAGTGGGGCAGGTCCGTTCCTAGCGTATCATCTTTAATTACTGAAAACTACTTGCGTCTCAACGTCGGTATTACGTTCAACGAAAGATGGTTCATGAAATGGAAGATTCAGTAATGAGAAAAAGTAAGGTAAAGTCTACGACGGGATTGTCCCGTTTGACCCACATAACAGTCTCCGTTTGGGCGACTGTTATGCTTATTTTAATACTCTCGTGCTCTACGGAAAAGTCAAACCACGCTCCGGCGTCATCCGCTATAAAATCACGGCAGAAGAATGGAATATCTACAATACGACCAATCCGCCGCGATGGACTTTCGTAAAAGGCATACTTTTGGAAAAGTTCGACTCCACGTTCCACATCGATTGGTTCGTGCAATCGGATACGGCATATTGCCACAATCAACAACTATGGGAGTTGCGCGGACGTGTGGTCATACGCAACCAAGAGGGTACTGTCTTTACTAGCGAAGAACTTTTTTGGGATATGGACCGTCATGAAATGTATTCCAACATGTTCATGACCATCCGGAAACCGGATGAATTCCTCCAAGGTTATAATTTCCGTTCCAACGAACAAATGACACGCTACTCTGTCAGCAACGCCAATGCCGAAACGCCTTTCAGCGACAGTGGCAGTTCATCCTCCAATGACTCGGTCATGCGTGCCGCTCCCACCAAACCCAATCAGCCATGACACTGACCATTATAGAAATCATCATCATACTGTTGCTCTCCGCCTTCTTCTCGGGGATGGAGATCGCATTTGTTTCTTCCAACAAACTTCGAGTTGAGTTAGACCGTAGCGATGCCAGTCTGACTTCCAAAATTCTGACTATATTTTATACACGTCCGAATGATTTCATCTCGACCCTTTTGGTCGGAAACAACATCGCGTTGGTCGTCTATGGTATTTTAATGGCAGGAGTGATCAACGAATTCGTCCTTTCTCCGATCCATTTAAACCAACACGAAGGACTGAAC
>OJRN01001271.1_pt1 | contig 10041 bp, 9 predicted proteins | sample 1599211 | NCBI WGS metagenome assembly OJRN01 (sample SAMN03922532, study PRJEB24848) | human gut metagenome | isolation source: stool sample | host: Homo sapiens | place: Germany | collected 2010-05
TTCAGGTTCCATCCGATTGACACGGCAGGGAATGTTCCCCACTTGTGATCGGCTCCAAATTTGGAAGAACCTTCATGACGGATGCTTGCCGACAAATAATATCTGCCCTGATAATTGTAATTGATTCTTCCGAAATATCCCACAAGCTTATATTCCTCCTGATAGGATTTCTCTGTAGCCTTTCCTTCCTTCAAAGCTGTACCGGCTGCCATATTATTATAGGAATAGTCGTCTGTCGGAAAATTATAATTATCCATGAAAGCTTCCTGGTTATTATTCTTGTTCCAGCTATAGCCAGCTAATGCATTCAAACTGTGTCCGCCTTTGAAAACTTTATTATATTGAATAGTAAGTTCCGTCATATCCGCCTGATTCTTATGCGTTTCACGAGAGGCATAACCGTTTTTATTCTGGATAGTGGTAGAACGGTGGTTCTTTGTCTCATAATAACCGGAGAATTTATTATAAACTTCTCTGGAAAGCAACCATTTGATATCCAGTCCCTCAAGTGGAGTAACCGTAATAGTTGTATGCATCCGGAGATTTGTCGCATCATTCTTCCCTTGTGTCTCATTCAGCAATGCAAGGGGATTATAATATAAATCACGTGCTACTTCTGTCCATTTACCGTTTTCATCTTTTATCGGTTGTGTCGGATTGTAAATCAAAGCGCTCTGATATACATTAGTGTTATAGGGAATGCCATAACTTTGCTGATATCCGCTTAGTCCGGCATCTATCTTCAGCTTGTCATCAAACATTCTGTGCGTCACATTCAAACGTGGAAACATTGTTTCTACTTTAGAACGCTTGACAAGTCCTTCGTTGGACGTATAGTCAAAGCTGGCTATATAATTGGTATTCTTCGAACCACCCCGCAGATTAATACTATATGTCTGGTTAAAAGGTGTCTGCATTATTTCATCCAGCCAGTTCGTCTTACTGCCGTAATCGGTAGCTCCGGTATATCCCTCTTTCACCTTTTCCAGATATTGCTCTGTCGACATCATCGGCAATCTCTTTGCAATCTTCTGAAAAGAGATATAAGAATTCACCTCTATAGTAGGCTTCATCTCTCCCTTACTGGTTTTAGTTGTGATCAAAATAACACCGTTCGTACCTCGTGTTCCATAAATTGCAGCAGCCGAACCATCTTTCAGGACGTCTATCTGCTCAATATCATTAGGAGATACTGAATTCAGTTCTCCCGGAACTCCATCAATCAAAATCAACGGACTCGTCCCCGATTTCAGTGTAGTGGAGCCGCGCAAAACGATTTCGGAAGTGGAAAGCGGATTTGCATCGGGATTAATGACAGACAAACCGGCTACTTTTCCTTTGATCAGTCCGGCAGCATCGGGAGTAGTTACCTGAACGAAGTTTTCCGCTTTTACACTCATGACCGAGCTGGTTAGTTCTTCTTTACGTTGAGTACCGTAACCAATAACCACGACTTCATCCAATGTTTTCGTATCTTCTTTGAGTATGACTTTCAATGAGGTTTTTCCATTCAATGGAATTTCTTGTGTGATATAACCGATAAAGGAGATGACAAGCGTGCCTTTCGACATTCCTTTAAGGGTAAAGTTTCCATCCAGATCCGTTATGGTACCATTAGAGGTACCTTTTAGCATGACACTGGCCCCAATCACCGGCTCTCCACTTTCTGTAATGACCTGCCCCTTCAGTGTAGCAGCTTGCATGGTTATTTGTACCTCATTTACATTTGCAAAAATAGATGATGGGGAAGCTGTACAAAGAGCTGAAATCATCATCATAGAAAAGAATCTTTTCTTTGACAAGTTCTTTAATTGATAGTTTTTCATGAATTCAAGTTTAAAATCAACAATATCTTTACTACTGAAAAGATGACGGCCACTCATCTCTTTGCTGCAAAGAAAAGCAAATAAAAAATAAACGAATTCATAGAGATGGTCCAAAAGATGGGGGATAATTAACTATTTGTATTTTGACCCATTCACCCCTATTATTTGAATAATTACTCCCCGAGTATTCTCTATTTCCGGAAGAAACACCTGTTCACCACCATTAATGCGTCGCAAGGATTGAGTGATAACCATACTCAAATCCGTAAGGTCACATTGGGTTATTGAGAGTGAATTACATTGGGTACTGGATGTGGAATTCAGAGAGGATGATGACAGAAAAACCGGGAATAGCGGGAAAGAGAAAAGCATGTGGATGGGATGAGAAAACAAGAGACAAGGTCATTGGAATAAAAACAAGCGAAAAAAGAGAGAATGATAATGTATAAATTATTGAGCGTTTGCCCTGTTTACATTCTGCAATAAAGAGCAGAAGGAATCAGTCTGAATAACCCTGCCACATATCTCCATCTTCTGGAGATGAAGGCTATCTTTTTCTTTTTTGATATCGCTCTTTTTATTTGTTTCACTGCTTTGTCGACAGGAGTAACCCAAAACAATCCTTCTCCTTTCGCCATTGCTGTATCTACAAACCCCGGGCGGATGTCTGTTGTGTAAATGGGGAAGGGCAGCTTTGCCGCTTTTTGCCGAAGTCCCTCCATGTAGTTGATTTGATATGCTTTAGAGGCATTATAAGCCGGGGCAACACCGCTGCCGCGTGTTCCGCCTACGGAGGAGATCGTAATCAGATGTCCGCCCTTTTGTTGTTCAAAATACCGGAATCCCCAATCGGCTATATTGGTAAATCCTACCACATTGGTCCGTAAAGTCGGTTCTTCGAGCTGATAGGAGAGTTGCGGATTCAGCTCCCCCGTTCCGGCACTGATAATCAGCATATCCATGCCTCCCATTTCTTGTACAAGCGTTTCCAGCGATGAAATGGTAGTTTCTGTGTGAGTGATGTCACATACCTGATAGAATAGTTTATCTTTATCTTGTGCGCAAATCTCTTTTAACAGATTCTCACGGCGGCCAGTGATGCCGATAAGGCAGTCTTCGCAGGCATATTGTTCTGCCAATCCGCGACCAATGCCGGAGGTTGCACCTATAATTATTATTTTCTTCATAAATCCAACAGACTGTGTTTGCCTGCAAAGATAGGAGAGGAGCATGAATAAAATCTTGATTGAAATCAAGATTTTACTTCTGAACTACTTTTCTCCGGATGCGGCTCAACGTTTCCGGACGAATCAGGAGGTAGGAGGCAAGCTCCTTTAAAGTAATCAGTTTCAGTAAGTCGGGACAACGGTTGATAATATCAAGATAGCGTTCTTCCGGTGTCAGACTGTACATGGAAATCATCCGGTCATAGATTTCCCATAAAAGAGTTTCCGCTATTCGGCGTCCCAGTTTTTGGTGGTCGTTATTGATATCGTAGAAGTCAGCCAGTTGGGGATGGCTGATCACATATACCGAACAGTCACATAGTGCTTGAATATCTACATTTGATTTGTCCTGTAACTGAAAAGCCGGATAGTTTCCTACAAATGAATGGTCGAATGTATATCCGACAATGCTGCTTTCGCCTGAACTGTTGGTGCAGCAATAGCGGAAAGAACCGGAAACGACAAACCCCATTATCTTACAGATTTCTCCTTGCCGGACAAAGTATTCTCCTTTTTTATAAGAAATCTCTTTCCCTTGCTGTAATACGAAATCTACAATAGGGGAATAATTGATATGGGAAGTATATTTGTTGAAATCTTCCACAGCTTAGCGGCAGTTAGCCTTCGTTTATGACTTGAAATCCGGCCTGTTTCAGATCTTCCCAATAACCGGGATACGATTTGGAAACGACTTGCGGGTCGGCAATCAACAGGTTGGGGCAGGATATGACTGCCGGTGCGAATGCCATCGCCATCCGGTGGTCTTCGTAAGTTGCAATCACAGGAGTCTCTTCCGGTTCGCAACGTTCGCCGTTCCACATCAATACGCTGTCATTTTCTTCTTCGATGAGGTAGCCCAGCTTTTTAAGTTCGGTTCTCAAAGCGGCGATGCGGTCCGTTTCCTTTATTTTCAGACTTTGCAAACCCGTGAAGCGGAAAGGGATATTCAATAAGGCACAAGTGACAACGAACGTCTGTGCCAGGTCCGGGATATCAACGAAATCTTCTTCCAGTCGTTCCGGTGCCTTGCCTGTCTTTTTTATCTTCACTCCCTGAGGGGTAAATTCCGTAGTTACTCCCAGACGGGAGAAAACCTCTGCTCCCCGACTGTCTCCCTGGTAGCTGTTGTGGAATAGTCCCGGCAGTTCTATCTCTGCTTCGCGAGATAAAGCAGCGATCTGATACCAGTAGGAAGCAGCGCTCCAGTCACTTTCTACGGTGAAGGAAACACTCTGATACGGCTGCGGAGCTACGGAAATGCTGTTGGGCGAAGTCCATGCAGCCTTGGCTCCGAAGTCCTGCATTAATTGCAGTGTCAGATTGATATAAGGACGGGAAATGATTTCTCCGGTCAAGTGTAATGTCAGTCCGTCTTTCAGTACCGGGCCTATCATCAACAAGGCAGATATGTATTGGGAACTGACATTTCCCTTTAGCGAGATTGCATTTCCTTTCAGTTCTGCACCTTTGATGCGGAGAGGAGGATATCCTTCGTTGTGTACGTATTCTATTTCAGCTCCCAATTCGCGAAGGGCATTCACCAGAATCTGTATCGGGCGTTGCTGCATACGTGCGGTGCCTGTAATGGTCCGCTCTCCCGGAGTTGCACTCAGATAAGCAGTCAGAAAGCGCATGGCGGTGCCGGCTGCCATGATGTCAATCGTTTCTTTTCCTTCGGTCAGGGCTTTTATCATGACTTGGGTATCATCGCAATCGGACAGATTTTCCGGCGGATAAATACCTTTGCCCAGCGCATTGATGATGAGTGCACGGTTACTGATACTTTTAGAAGCCGGCAACTGGATCGTCGCCTTTACCATCGAAGGGGAAATAAGTTTATAGAGCATCATTCTAAGTATATTCTTTGTTATGAAGTACAAAAGTAGAGATTTATTCGGAGACTTCCAACTGCTTCCTGCTCTTATCAAGTGAGTTGAAGTAATATCGGTATCGGTGTTTCTGCTGATCGTTTGCTTATCAGTTAATCGTTTTATGATGATTTGTAGCAAAGAAACTTTATATTTGTAGCAAATAAAATAATCAACTATGAATATACCGAATATTCGTTTGCTGAACCAGCAGTTAGTAAATCCGCTTTTCCACGAACCAAAAGAGTTGGTGTCATGGATGGGAGCTATGCAGGCACAAAATTACCCCATGGTGAAGTGGGCAGTGGGAATGCGTTTGAAATCAGCTACGATTCAAGCGGTAGAGAAGGCTTTGCGCGAAGGGGAAATTCTGAGAACTCATGTGATGCGTCCCACGTGGCATCTGGTGGCGGCAGAGGATATCCGCTGGATGCTGAAACTTTCGGCACAACGTATTATTTCGGCCAATGATTCTTTTGCGAAAGGATACGATCTGGATATCCCTGATGAACTGTATGCAAAAGGTCATCAACTGTTGGAGAAGATTCTGTGTGGAAAGAAAAGTCTGACAAAGCAGGAAATCGCCGAACACTTTAACCGTTCGGGAATTTTGGCGGATAACCACCGTATGACCCGCTTTATGGCACGTGCGGAGCAAGAAGGCATTATTTGTAGTGGAGAAGATAAAGGAAGTAAATGTACGTATGCGCTTCTGGAAGAACGGGTGCCGCCGATGCCCGAGTTAACGAAAGACGAGTCTTTGGCACGTTTGGCACGGAGCTACTTCCGCAGTCACTCGCCTGCTGTTTTGCAGGACTTTGTCTGGTGGTCGGGGCTGCCGGTTTCGGATGCAAAGCAGGCTATTTATCTGATAGCATCGGAACTGACAACTGAGCAATGGAAGGAGCAGACATGGTATATTCATGACGCTTGCCGGACTCGCGGCAAACTGACGGATGATATACATCTTTTGCCTTCTTATGATGAATATTTGTTGGGATATAAGGACCGGACGGATGTTTTACCTCTTGAACATTATCCCAAAGCGTTTACCAACAATGGACTGTTCTTTCCGATTATCCTTCATAAAGGGCAGGTTGTCGGGAACTGGAATAAATCGGCAAAGAAGAAAGGACTCGATTTGGAATATTCGTGTTTCAGGCAGGAAGCCGATATGGATGAAGCAGTGTTGCATCAGGCAAAGCAGAAGTTTGCTCAATTTCTTGGGAAATAGCTTTATGCTTCATAAGAAAAGATACTGTCCGAGAAAATAAAAGAAGGTAATCTCTATTCTTTCATTTTCTCGGACAGTATCTTTGGGAATGTGACAGAAAGGGTATTCCGCTATGTTATCCTTTTATTGGTTCTTCTTACCTATTTACTTGCTTGTTTTTTAGCCCATTCCAGTCTTCGTTGATCTGCCAGCGGAGTTACCTTGAACTCTTCGAATATAGCCGTGAATCCTTTTCCATCCGGACAAGCTCCCATCAGCCCTACCATGACCGGACAGTTATCCTGTAACCAGCAAGTACGCATCATCGTGTACTCCTTATCGTCACGGGAGAAGAAGATTTCCACTGCATCCAGCCGACGGACTGCTTTGATCCATAAGGAACGCGGGGCATCCGGTAGTTGCACTACGCTCCAGTCGCTTGTACGGTGTGTAACTACAGCGCTGACATTCTGCTTGCCGTCTACGTATTCAACCCCAGCCTTTATCCAGTTCTCGTGGTCGATGCGCAGCATCAATCCCATTTGGTCGAATGTGGTCACATAGTTGCCCGTTATCTTCACCTTTACTTCAAACTCCCCGCCGTAAGTGGCATAGTAGAAAGGCCCGTCATCTACCGTAAATCCATAGTGGGAAATCCGCCAGAAGTCCGTCTTGGCAGGTACGTCCATCACCAGAGTTTTGCCTTCCTTTATTTCCCATTGTTGAGGCTCATTCAGCCAGTTCATTTTATTCAGACTTTGTCCCATAGAAGAAGTTGTTGCTGCCAATAACGCGATTGACATGATTTTGATTTTCAAATGTTTCATGGTCGTTTCTTATTTATTTATCTTTGTGGTGCAAAGATAGGCCATACCTGTTCGTGCGACAATACTGAATAATAACCATTTTATACGATGGACGTACTGCAAAAAGAAATAGATGAAGTTTATGCCACGCAGCCGACAGCGCATGAAACGCTGGATTACGGGATAGTGGAACAACACCAGCGGTTTATCCGTTCACTGACGGAGATTAATGGAGGATGTGCCGTCATTTCCGATCTTTCGAACCGGAAGAGCTACGTTACTGTTCATCCATGGGCTCATTTTCTGGGACTCACTCCCGAAGAGGCTGCTTTAAGCGTAATTGATTCGATGGACGAAGACTGTATCTACCGGCGTATTCATCCCGAAGATTTGGTGGAGAAGCGTTTGCTGGAATATAAGTTTTTTCAGAAGACTTTCTCCATGTCTCCCGATGAACGGCTCAAATACCGGGGAAGATGCAGATTGCGCATGATGAATGAGAAAGGCGTTTACCAGTATATTGATAATCTGGTGCAGATTATGGAGAATACTCCTTCCGGAAATGTATGGCTGATCTTCTGCCTTTATTCCTTATCTGCCGACCAGCGACCGGAACAGGGCATTTATGCTACTATCACACAGATGGAAAGTGGAGAAGTAGAAACATTATTCCTTTCGGAAGAGCACCGCAATATCCTTTCGGAACGCGAAAAGGAAATACTGCGCTGCATACGGAAAGGACTGTCGAGCAAAGAAATAGCTGCGACTTTTTATATCAGTGTAAATACTGTCAACCGCCACCGGCAGAATATTCTGGAGAAACTTTCTGTCGGCAACTCGATAGAAGCCTGTCGGGCGGCGGAATTGATGAAATTGCTGTGATACTCTCTTCTTTCAGGATTTGTCCGGCAGCGTATTTATCCAAGCAAAGGTAGTAAGTCATCGAATCTTTTCACCTGTTTCAGGCGCTCATGCGTGAACGTGTCTGTCATTTCGTGTTTCCACATCACTTCAAAAGGAATATGCACTCCGTATCCGCCCAGAGATAATACAGGCTGAATATCTGATTTAAAGGAGTTTCCCACCATCAGGAGTTCGGAAGGGGCTATTTGCAGGATATTCAGCAACCGGAGGTATTCTTTCTCCGTTTTATCGGACATCACTTCGATGTGGTCAAAGTAAGGGGAAAGTCCCGAACGTTCCAGTTTATTCTCCTGGTCCAGCAAATCTCCTTTGGTGGCGACCACTAGCTTGTATTTTCCCGTTTCTTTCAGTGCTTTCAGTGTTTCCTTTACCCCCGGCAGCAGTTCGATAGGCATTTTCAACAAAGATTTCCCTAAATCGACAATTTCTTGAATGATGTCGGTGGCAATCTCCCGGTTGCTGATTTGTAGTGCCGTCTCAACCATCGAAAGGGTAAAAGCCTTGGCGCCATATCCCAGAATTTGCAGGTTGTTCATTTCTGTTTGAAATAAAGCTGCTGAGATTTCTTTGGGAGTGCCATAAGATTTCAGTAGATGTGTATATTGTTTTTCTACTTCCTGAAAGAAAGGTTCATTGCTCCACAGCGTATCGTCCGCGTCAAAAGCTATGACTTTAATAAGTTCATTCATCGGTTTTGTCATTAATAGAGAACTAAAATGAAATGATCTGCATTCCGTTTATATTTTGCGGACAAAGTTAATATAAAAGGGGGAATAAAGGCACTCATTTTGTTTTTAGAACCGAATCTTCCTGTTTTTTCATATAAATCCCTATCTTTGTTACCCATTTTAATTTTGAATTTTAACAGGAGATACAATAATGAAAATAGGAGATAAAGTACGCTTCCTCAGTGAGGTAGGCGGTGGAGTCGTAACAGGATTCAAAGGAAAAGATTTTGTATTGGTAGAAGATGCGGATGGTTTTGACATTCCGATGCCGATACGTGAATGTGTCGTGATTGAAGCGGATGATTATAATATAAAGCGTAAACCCGGTGCGACAGCTCCGAAGCAGGAGGAGCCTGTGAAACCTGTAAAACCGGAAATGCCGGTTATACAACGCCAGCCGGAGGTGCGTGGCGGAGACACGCTGAATGTGTTTTTGGCTTATGTGCCCGAAGATGCCAAGGCGATGATGACTACTCCTTTTGAAGCCTATCTGGTGAATGACAGCAACTATTATCTGTACTACACATATTTGAGTGCGGAGGGAAAGGCCTGGAACAATCGCTCGCATGGACTGGTAGAACCGAATACCAAACTGCTATTGGAAGAGTTTACCAAAGATGTGTTGAATGAGATGGAACGGGTAGCTGTCCAGCTGATCGCTTTCAAAGACGGAAAGCCTGCTGCCATCAAACCTGCCGTTAGTGTGGAGCTGCGGATAGATACGGTGAAATTCTATAAACTGCATACATTCAGTGCTTCTGACTTCTTCGAAGAGCCTGCTTTGATTTATGATATTGTGAAAGATGATGTGCCTGCCAAGCAGGTATATGTATCGGCAGAAGAGATTCAGTCGGCTTTATTGCAGAAAAAGTTTGTCGATAAACCGAAGTCACAGCCTATTGTAAAGCCGAATCACGGTCAAGGCGGGAGAAATGGAATTATTGAAATCGATCTTCATATCGATTCTTTGTTGGATGATACGAAAGGCATGAGTAACAGTGAAATACTGAACTATCAGCTGGATAAATTCCGGGAAGTGATAGAAGCCAATAAAGATAAGCGTGAACAGAAAATTGTGTTTATCCACGGAAAAGGAGACGGAGTACTGAGGAAAGCTATTCTTGATGAGTTGAAACGGAAGCACAGCAATTACCGTTATCAGGATGCGTCTTTTCAGGAATATGGTTTCGGAGCTACTATGGTAACTATTAAATAATATCGGTATACTTGCCGGAATACAGTCTGACAGGTGGGATGAGATAAAAAAAGAAGGGTGGGGAGCTCAGTCGGCCTCCACCCTTTCTCTTATTATATAATTCAGTCTGAAGGAATATTGCTGTTAAAATGATATTGAGCAAAGAAAGGTGACCAGAAATGGGACACTGAAATCAACGACAAAACCATGAAAGATAGAAATGATTACGAATTCTTTTCCGGAACATCGGGTGAT